>Ga0055483_10000167_pt1 | contig 14414 bp, 7 predicted proteins | sample RushMan_CattailN_5_FD_57938 | JGI IMG/M metagenome (GOLD analysis project Ga0055483, IMG submission 57938) | Wetland microbial communities from San Francisco Bay, California, USA, that impact long-term carbon sequestration - RushMan_CattailNLB_D2 | ecosystem: Environmental > Aquatic > Marine >... | reverse complement strand
ATGGGCAGCTTCACGATCTACGATTGGGGGAACGGCGCGGCGGCCGAGGCGGCCAACCGCATCATCGACCACTTCGGCCAGGTCTACGTCGACCGGACGCGCGGCCTGGCCTTCGGGCTCGACGCCGTGGACGTGACCCGGGTCCGAGGCGGTTGGGAGATCACGGACCGGTCCGGCGCCGGCCGGGTGCTCCGGGTCGTCTTCGAGGACGGGACCTCGACGACGGTCGCCGCCCCCGCCGCCATCCGGGTCCGATGAAGCCGCCGAGCCCGGCCCCGTTGGGGCCCAAACCAGCAAGACGGTACCGGGTCTACAAAATGCTGGTTTTTTCGGCGCGTTGCGGCCGGGGACAACGCCGGTTCCAGGCGATGCCGGGTTCGTCGGCATTCCCCGGACGCGGCGCAGACTTGGGAACCCTCATCGCGTTGAGGTTCAGTCCTAGATGACGGCGTTGTGTGACGTCGCCGGCCTCGCCCGAGGCATAACGCCCTGAAGGAGGGCTCGATCATGACCCGAGGCACTCGCCCGCATCCGGTCCGCTCCCGGATTAACGGTCTCGTCATCCGAACCGCCGCCCTCGCGGCGCTCGCCGCGTTCTTGGCCTCGATTATCGTCGCCTGCGCGAAGGCCCCGGCTCCGCCGGCTCCGGGACCGCGGGTGCTCGGCGTCGAGGAACTCGTTCGCCTGGACCTGTTGCCCCGGCTCAAGCAGTCGGTCGAGGTCGGCTGCGTTTCGAGCTGGGACAGGACCGGCGGCAACGACGACGGCTTCAGCGGAAAGTACTCCTTCCTCCGCAGGGAACCCGGCGGCCTGGTCCTGGCCGACCTCCGGGGTCCCGGAGTCATCTATCGGATCCACACTCCGACCCCGACCGACGAGACGATCGAGTTCTACTTCGACGGGGAGCCCGCCCCTCGCATCAGCCTCAAGGTCACCGAGGTGTTCGACGGCCGGCATTCGCCGTTCCTCGCGCCGCTCGTCGGAGCCGGCGCCGGCGGCCGGTATTCTTACGTGCCGCTGACTTACTGCAAGTCCTGTAAGATCCTGGTCAAGGCCGAGGCGTTCCGTTTCATCCAGATCAACTACGCCAGGTTCGCTCCTGACGCGAACATCCCGACTTTCGAAAACCCTCCCGGACCGGGCTTCCTTCGGGCAGTCGATGAAGCCGCCCGCCTGTTCGCCTCAACCGGCAGCGATATCAGCCCCTCCCTCGTTCCCGAGGGAACCCGGCTCGAGAAGAAAGTCGTCCGGGCCGAACTCCCCCCGGGCGGCGCTGTCACGCTTCTCGAATCCTCGAAGCCGGGCCGGGTGGTCGGACTGCGGGTCGGCCCGGCTTTCGCCCTGGCGGGCAAGGACCGCGACATCCTGATCCGGATGACCTGGGAAGGCGACGTCGAGCCGGCCGTTCTCTGCCCGGCCGGGGATTTCTTCGGGGCGAGTTTCGGCGAGCCCGCCGTCCGCTCGCTCCTGCTGGGAACAACCGGCGACGACGACTACGTCTATTTTCCCATGCCGTACGAGCGTTCGGCCCTGATCGAGCTGGTGTCGGAACGCTCGGCCGGACCGCCCGTCGAGGTCCGGTCCGAGGTCACCTTCGCGCCCCTCGGCAAGGCTGAGGATGAAGGCCGGTTCTATGCCCGCTGGCATCGCGAGAACCCCACCCGCGAGGGCGTCCCCTTCACGTATCTGCGGACGACCGGCCGGGGCCACGTCGTCGGCATGATCCTCCAGGCCCAGGGCCTGACTCCGGGCCAGACGCCCTTCTTCGAGGGTGACGACCGGGCCGTCATCGACGGCGCCCCGGCCATCCCCGGGACCGGTTCCGAGGACTCCTTCAACGGCGGCTGGTACGACGTTCCCGGCCGCTGGGAGAGCCGCGGCTCGCGCCCGCTCAGCGGCTGCCTGGACTATGAAAAGCCTCTCGGCCGGACCGGCGGCTACCGCTGGCTCGTGACCGACAGCTATGCCTATGCGCAGAGTATCGACTACACGATCGAGCACGGCCCGGAGGGCAACCTCACGCCCACCGACTACGCCGCCGTGGTCTTTTTCTACTCCGCGGCGCCGCCTCCCGCCGGAGACTCCCTGCCCCCCGTCGCGGCCCGAAAGGTCTCGGACCCGAGGAAGATCGTTTTCGTGCCGGGCTGGAACGTGCCGATCCACTCCTCATCCCTCCAGAACGCCGTCCTCGAAAAGACGAGCGAGCAGGTCGGCGACAGCCGCGTCAGGTACCTCTCGGTGAGGACGTCCGGCGAGGACGTCTTCGGTCCCCACCACGTGTCGTTCATCTGCGACATCCCGGCCGCCGGGAAGTACGCCGTGGGTCTCAAGGCCGTCAAAGGGCCGGGTCAGGCGATCGTCCAGCTCTACCGCAACGACCTGCCGGCCGGCGAGCCCGTGAACCTCTACGCGGAGGCGCGCAGCGTGAGCGAGTTGCTGCCCATGGGGACCTTCGACCTGGAGGCCGGCGAGAACCTTCTCTTCCTGACCCTGGTCGGCAGGGACCCGCGCACCCGGGGTTTGGGGATGGACCTCGTCGAAATCGTCCTCGACCGCCTGGATTGAGCGCCCGGGCTTGCGCAAGACCCGCTTCGTGGACGAAGCCCGGGTGGGCGAGTTCGCGGGAACCCCCGACCCGACGTTCGGGCGCGAGCTACCTGATCAGATGGAAGGCGGTCTGACGGCCGTCGAGGAAGATGGCCCGCTCGCCCGTCCAGACGATGTCCTGCTCGAGCGGCACCCGGAAGTCCTCTCCCCACTCCGCCACGGGACCCGTGGCGCTCAGCTCGCAGGTGAAGCAGCTCATCGGAACCAGCTTGACGTCGCCGCGCCCCGCGTTGTTCACCTGCTCCCAGGGAAGCCCGATGAGCGGCCCCGGCTCGTGGAGGAACAGGCCGAGCGAATGGGAGTAGATCCGCGGGCCCGGGATGCCGGCCTCGCGGGCCTTGGCCAGCATGTTGCCCAGGAGCTCGTTTCCGGTCAATCCGGTCTTGAACTCGGCGCAGTAGATGTCCTGGAGGCGGTTGGTCTCGGCCATGATCTTCTTGAAGCCCGCGGGGGCGTCGGTCTCGCCCGGCCGCAGGACGTAGGCCATCTCCTGGTGATCGGAGTTCCATCGCATGTACTTGAGGCCGACGTCGCAGTGCAGGAAGTCGCCCGGCCTAATGACCTTGTCGCCCTTGCCGAATTTCTCCCGGTTCTCGGGGCTGCGGCCGCGGATCGAGACGAAGGGGTGGAACGCCGGTCCGAAGCCCAGGTTGGCGATCCGCTGCCAATAATAATAGACCAGGTCGTCGACCGTCGTCTGCCCCGGCGTGACAACGGCGCTCGAGAACATGTCGGCGATGATCGAGTGGGAGATGGCGGCGGCCCGCTCCATGACCTCGACCTCCTCGTCGACGAGGGTTTCCGCCCAGAGAGTCGCCAGCGGCTCGGCTGATGCGAGGCGCGCTGCGGACTGCGGGCCGACGGCCTCGACCAGCCTCTTCCTGAGGACCGAAGTCAGGCCTCCAGCGCACCATTCGACCTCACCCTCGTTGATGCCGATGCGCTTGGGGGTCCGCTCGCGGACGATCCGTCCCAGGCAGGCCCACTGGCTCTCCCCCTTTTTCGCGTCCCAGGCGGCCGCGTCCCAGGCGTTGGAGAAGAGGCCCTTGGTGTCGGTCCGCGATATGTTGATCCGCTCGACGCCCTTGGCCGGCCCCCGGTCGAAGAAGACGACAATCTGGGTGATCGGACACCAGTTTTCGTAGGGAATCATAGTCTTGAAGATGGGGTCGAGATCGTCCTCGTTGCAGGTGATGATCCACATGTCGAAGCCCGTCTCGCGCATGAGGCGCGGGAGCAGCGTGTCGAGCCGCTTGCGGGTGATGTCGAGCACGAGCGCGTCCCGCTCCCTCACTGTCAGGACGGCTGGCTGCGCCTTGCCCGTCTCGTCCGCTCCGGAGGCCGGGGCGCTCAAAGCGAAAAGGGACAACAGGGATACCAGGCACAAGGTCGAAACTGCCGCGGATGCGAAAAGAGCTTTTCTGGTCATGCAAGTCCTCCATTCAAGCGTTTGGCCTCATTATAAGCAAGCCGTAATGGAAAGGGAAGCGCTTAGAACAATCGTTTCGCTTGCGAGTGCGGCCTGCCGTCCCTACTGCCGGGTGAGCAGGATGTAGTCCAGGCCGAAGGTGTTGCCCGGCCGGGCCTCGGCGTTGCGCGGCAGGGCCACGACCGTCAGCGTGTTGTCCCCTTCCCCGAGGCTGAAGACGCCGAGCTTCGGATGGATCCAGTAGAGTTCCGGCGAGTAACAGTCGAATATCCCGTCGACCGGCCGCCCGTTGACAAAGAGCTTATGCCTCCCGTAGTCGGGCGATTGGCAGAGGTTGAGCTCGATCGCATACCGGCCCGCCTCAGGCGCTTTGAAGCGCACCGTGAGGCGCTCGCCCGCCTGGGCCCCGCGCCACACCAGATGCTCGGCGCCGGAGCAGTTGGCCAGCCGCTCCGTCCTGACGGCTCCGCCCGTCACCTGGCTGCGGAGCGTCTCGCCCTCCATCGGCTCGACCATGTCCTCTCGGATCCCGAGGTCCACGGGTGACAGACCGGCCGCGTCGATCTCGGCGGGCCCGGGGGTTCCGGGAGCCGCGTACCAGTAGACGACGTGGCTCCAGGTCGGCCGGCAGGGCATCCAGTGCCACATCTCCTGATCGAACCGCAGGCCCGTCCGGTAGGGCAGAGCGTCGAGCACGTACCATCTGTTGAGGCTGATGTGACCGCCGCTCCACGGCCCGTCGACCCGGGTCTGGGCATGGAACGGCCGGGTGAATGTGCCGTTGTAGCCGTAGGCGAAACCGTAGTCGTCCTCGGTCCCCGTCCCGAACGTGCTCGGGAATTCCTCGCCGTCCAAGAAGATCTTCTGGTCGCCTTCTCCCCACCAAACGAGCACGGGGTTGGCGATCTGGTAGACCGTTCCGACGACTTTGCCTTCGCCGGCCGCCGTGAGGACGTTCGTGTCGAAGGGCGGCCAGCTCTCACGGCTCAGCGACCCCCACTGGGCGCGCAGATGATAGCCGCGGCCGGTGAAGGCGTGTTTGCCGACCAGCAGTCCGATCTCGACCGTGTATGGGACCGTCCCCGCGTTGGTCAGGCTCATGGCCATCGATTTCGCGAACGGCATCAGCAGCCGGCTCGTCATCGGGCCGCTCTCGTGGACCGTGAAGAACAGGTTTTCGTAGGCCTTGACGCCCGGCCCGGAGCCGAAGAAATCCCCGAGCGGGACGAGGATGCTGCGCCGGCCGTCGAAGCTCACGTCGAGGAGGAGGAAACGGTACGCGTTGTGGGCCCGCATCGGGTCGTCCCAGCGGCGGCTCTCGCGCGTGTCCAGGACACGGGCCGACCATTCGAAGACGGCCTTCTGCCCCTCGACGGCGGGCAGGCCGCGCGTCTCGCCGGGCGGGATCGTCAGCCGCCGGGTGGTCCTCTCGGCGCCCTTTGGCGCCGGGGCGGGCCCGGGGTGGAGAAGAGCCGCGGCGACCTCCGCTTGGGCCGCGGCCCATGTCCCCGCCCGAGCGGGATCGAAGGCGACGACGCGCGCCCCCTTCTCGTAAGTCCGGTACCCGATCTCGTAGTAGAGCCTGACGGGCTTTTGCGACTCCTCGATCGTGATCTTGAGGGACGAGGCGTAAGGGAGGGGGTAGTAGAGGTTGCCGCCTGTTCCGCTGACATACGAGAATTCCGGGCCGAAGGGGGCCGTTTCGCCATTGAAAAGCCCGGCCAGCGGCAGCTCCAGTCGGGGCGCGATCTCGCCGTCGAAATAGAACCGGACAGTATTGGTCCGCGCCGGGTTGGCCGACCAGAACCGGGTGACCGCGCCCGGGCCGGTCAGGTCGGCCAGGACCTGCTCGGTGCGGCCGTCATGCGTCTCGGTGCGGACGTACTGGCCGACGTCCCGGTTGTCGAACCAGGCCTCGCCGCCCTTGCGGCTTTCGCGGCTGTAGCTGCTGGCCGTCGCCTCCAGGAAGAACGGCCGGGGCCGGGCGGCCAGGGTCTCGAAATCGACCATCTCCAGGAGCAGACTTTCGACCGTGACGGTCTTCGCGCCCGGGGAGCAGGACATGGCGGCGAGGATGAGGACCGCCGCCGCTGCCGCGAGAACGGCCTCCGCCGCCCGTCCCGCAACCGGGCTCGTCGTTCGAGTCCGCGCGGCCGGCATGGGGAGTTGACCGCGTTTTCCCGTTCGACGGCCAAGTGACTGCCGGAAAGGGGCTTTCGGGCGCCCGCTCTTTCCCGGCCCGAATTCGGCCTCCCTCTCTTCCGGTTTCACTCGTCTGCCTCGATGACCTTACTTGGTCTGACCCCGAAGGATTACCGCGGCGCCGCCACCGGGCGCCAGGTGAAGGGCGAGCGTGCCGGTCGCGGTCACGGCGGTTGTCGTTATGGCGAGCTTCGTCGCATCCTCGTCGGCCCCCGGACCGTCCGCGAAAAGTCGGACGTCGAAATCGCCCTGGCCGAGAAAGCCCAGCGGGACCTCGATGTCGCGGGCATCCCAATTGGTCATCGCGCCGAGGTACCAGTCGGCTCCTTTGCGCCGGGCCACGACGATGAACCGTCCCGGCTCGCCCGAGAGGACCAGGGTCTCGTCCCAGACGGTCGGAACCTTCTCGATGAATTCGAAGCCGGGCTGGTTGCGGTACGCCTCGGGGTAGTCGGAAACCATGACCAGCGGGGCCTCATACACGACGTACATCGCCAGCTGGTGGGCCCGCGTCCCCTGCGACATCGGGGCGATGTCCAGCGCCCTGAACTTGCCGCGGGCGGCGTTGCGGAATGCCCCGGGGGTGAAATCGATCGGTCCGGCCAGCATCCGTGTGAAGGGTATGGTCACATCGTACTCCGGGGTCACGCGCTCGGTCCACTTCGAGTATTCCAGGCCCATGACGCCCTCGCGCACGAGCAGGTTGGGGTACGTGCGGCGCAGTCCTGTTCCCTTGTAGGCGCCGTGGAAGTCGACCGTCAGACGGTGCTCGGCGGCCTTGCGGACGACCCGCTCGTAGAAGTTCACCATCTCCTGGTCGTCGCGGTTCATGTAATCGACCTTGATTCCGGCCGCGCCCCATTTCTCGTAGAGGGCCATGGCCTCGTCGATGTGGGCGTCGAGGGCCCGCCATTCGACCCACAGCAGGACCTTGACGTTCTTGGCGTTTCCGTAGGCGATGATCCCCGGGATGTTCACCTCGGGCCGGAAGCTCAGGATGTCCTCGAGCCGGCCGTTCGGCTCGAGCGGGGCCCAGCCCGCGTCGACCAACATGTACCGGAGGCCGTGGGCGGCGGCGAAGTCGATGTAGTGCTTCATGGTCGCCGTGTTCATGCCCGGCTCGAAGTTGACGCCGGTGGCGAAGCTCCCGGACCACCAGTCCCAGGCGGCCTTGCCGGGCTCGATCCAGGACGTGTCGGCCAGGGCGCAGGGCGGATTGAGGTCGAGGAGGAGGTAGTTGGTTTCTATGAGCCGGCCGGGATCCGAGGCGATCATGAGCACCCGCCAGGGAGAAGGCATGGGCGTCTTGCCGACGACCGCCTGGTCGGCCCGACGGCCCGGGGGCGTCGAGAGCTTGGCGGCCAGGGCGTTGGGGAGGCCGGGCACGCCGCCCACGTAGAGTCCGGGATAGTCGGTTAGGTCGGCCTCGAGGAGCGCCGCCCACGGGCCGCCGCCGGGCATCCGGACGAGAAGCGGCAGGTTGATGATCGAGGCCGGCTTGATGTCGGAGAGGGCCACGGGAAGGTACTCGCCCTCGTTGTGGGTATTGAACCTGCCCATGTTCAGGGCGAAGGCCGCGGCGTCTCCGGCGAAGGCGAAGCCCGTCAGCTCGGAAGCGATCGTGAATTCCTCGAGCCCTTCCTGTCCGGGCAGGACGTAACGGAAGGCGACGCCCTCGTCATAGGCGCGGAAGACGACGTCGAGACGGCGGTTCGGAGGGTTCTTTTCACGGAGGGAGACGGTCAGCTCGTTGTAGCGATCGGGGACGGCGCGCCGCGCGCCGAGGGGATTGTCCCACGTGGAATCGTTCTCGCCGCGGCTCGTCGACACCACCTGGAAATCGCGGTCGAGGGCCGGAGCGCCGAGGAAGTCGAGGCCGAGCGGGGAGTCGTCGAGGACGGGAGCGCCCTTGTAGGTAACCCTGTAATACGCGCGCTCTCCGGGAAGATAGGGCTGGGGTTTGGACCGGAGCGAGAGCCCGATCGCCAGCTCGCCGTTCGGCGAGGAGACGGACGGCGCCTCGGTGGACGCGGCCTTCCGGCAACCGCCGGCAAGACTCGCCGCCAGGACGAGCCCGATGGAGAAAATGACTTTGTACCGCATGGCTTGGGGACCTCCGCGCAATTCTCTTTTCCGATTTTGTGGCTTTTGGCGAAAATGTTATTCCGCCCACAATATCATGTCAAGCTTGACAGATTACCCGGAGGCTGCGGCTGACGTTCCGGAGATCGGGGGCCGCGTCGATATTGCGAGCGACTTGCCTCGGATTTGCGATCTGCCGGTCCGCTCTGCCTGGCGCTCTCGAGCGCGGGCTCCAAGCTCTTAAGTCCTCGTTTTCAGGCCCGAAAACGAAGGCTCAACGGGTGGGCGATCCTTGAGGCTCGGCCGGTCAACTTCCCTCGTTAAGTGCTCTTTTTCGGGGCAAAACAGCGACTTAAGCCTGACAAATGGGCTTAATTCATTATTATCTATATTTCAACATGATGACTTGGTCTGACCCCATACCGCCCGACCCCCCTAGTGTTTCAATTTGACGACCATGTGCGCGTGCGGCTCCTTCGTTGCCACCACCAAGTAACTGTCTTCAGCCGGACTCCAGACTTCCGATAGGACGTAGGTATCGCCGATCACATCGAACACCAAGTCGGCTTCTTGCGGGTTTGCGCGCATTTCTCCGGAGGTCCGGGTTATGATCGGCAGCACGGACTCGGCCCTGCCTTTCCCCTGCACCCTGACGACGTTCGCGGTTGTGTCTATGACTATTTCGTAATCCCCGGCAGGAAGGACCTTGCCCGCCGCAGTGAACGGAAAATCTATCTTCGCGTTGAGCGGCGATAATTGCCCGTACCCTGATAAAACGCCGAATGAAACCATGAACATCACCGCCAGCAGCAACTTTGCTTTCATGACCAACCTCCTTTCTAAAGGCTCTCGCTTTATTCTGCAAGAAAGATGCCAAGGTTTATTGTCCGGCTCCCCCGAAAGTCAAAGAACCATTCCTTGGAGAGTGCACCCCAAGCGACGTTCCGGTACTCTTGGAGAGTATTTTGTCCTTCAAATCAGGAAATGACGCCCATGCGGCCGAAGGCGGGTAGAACGCGGCTGCGCATGCGGGGCGGTTCTCCCGGCTTGACGTGGAGCGGAGAATTCTGTTAAGCCCGACAATTAGCTCAATTTCGGGCTATCTACATATTTTTTAACATGATGGCTTGGTATGACCCGATGCCCGCCCGCACGGGACTCGAGTCGACGACACTCGCTCCCGGGCGGGCCGGCCGCCCGGCCCGGCTTATTGCCGGAAACTCTTGACATCGTCACGTGATAATGCAACCATAATAAATGAACAATTGATTGCGCCAAACGTTTGTTCTGCCGTATCCGAAATAGTATGGCGGGTTTCCGGCCCGGCCGCGGGACCCAAGAGTCGCCGATGACAGTCCGCCTCCACTCCGCCTTCCGCATGCCGGCCCGTCTTCGCCCCCGTTTCCGTCTCCGCCCCCGCCATCTCTCCATAATCCTGATATCCTCCCTCTTATGGGCGTTCACGGCCCCCGCTCCCGTCCCCTCCGATATTTTGGCCACTCCCGACGGGAGCCGGAACGACTCCCCGGCCCTCGCCTTTTCTCCCGACGGTTCCCTGTGGCTGGCCTGGGCCTCCTATCAGGACGGCCGATACCGGCTGGCCGTCGCCGCGAGAAGAGGCGGCCGCTGGTCGAGCGTCCTTTACCCTGACGCCTCTCCCACGGACCAAGTCGATCCTCAGTGGGCCATGACTGCGGCCGGCCGTCCCGGCCTGGTCTATTCCGTGTTCGACGGCGCCGGGTGGACGGTGCGCCTCTCCGATCTCGACCCCGACTCCGCCGCCCCGCCAAAACGGCCCCAGATCCTCGGACCCGGATTCCGCCCAACGGCCGCCGCAACGCCCCACGCCCGCTGGCTGGCCTGGGAGGACGATGGCCGCATCGTGATCATGCAGGAAGGGAATCCGGCGCGGCCCTTCCGTGTTCTCGAGCCCTCCGATTCCGCGGTATCCTATTCCCATCCCTGCCTGGCCGCGGGCTCTCGCGGTGAGGTCTGGCTGGCCTTCGACGCCGCGCGCCGGTCCCGCCAGTCCGTGCGCCTGCTCCGGCTCGATGCCAAGGAGGCAAAGCTCCTCACCGCCGACTCCGGAACCGGCGTCAATCGCGAGCCGCGCATTTCCGTCGACCGCGACGGACGCGTCTGGGTCGTCTACGAAGCCCTTGAACCCCCCTCCGACGACGGCGCCTCAACCTCTTCCTCCCCGGCTTCTTCCGGTCCCCGCTACGTCCTGGACCGTTCCTATGACGTCGCATTTCCTTCCGCCGGCGCGGTCGTCACCGACGGAAACCGATGGTGGAAGCCCGTCCCTCCCGCCGACCCGGCCGCGGGGCTCCGTCCAAGCATCCACTGCGCCTCCGACGGAACGGTCCGCGTCATGTCCCGCTCGTTCGCCGGAAACTCGCTCCCGGGCCGCGAGTTCCCGCCTTTGTACGAGAGCCTGGGCCCGGCCGGGTGGACCAGTCACGGCCCGCTCGGACCCGAGAAGCGGGGCACCAAAGACCTCCTGCCCCTGGCCGAGTCGCCGGACGGCGAGGTCTGGACAGCCTGGGTCCCTAACGACCGCGAGCGAGTCGGCATGTCCGCGACTCCCAGCTGGACGTTTCTGGACGGCGCGGACGCCGTCGCCGTCTCCCGCCTTCGCCGACCCGCCCAAACCGGGTCTCCGCGCCTGACGCCCCTCGTTCGCCAAGGGCTTCCGGCTTCCGAACCCGCGCCGCTCGATTCTTCCCCGCTTCCGCGCTATTCCACTGTCTATGAAGGACAAGCCCTCCGGGTCTGTTTCGGCGACCTGCACCAGCACAGCGAATTTTCCGGCTGCGGCCGTCTGAACGGGTCGGCCGACCAGAACCAGCTCTACACCCGCTTCGTCCGGGGGCTGGATTTCATGTCCACCATCGATCACGCCGAGCACCTGAACGACCGCGACTGGCGGGCCCTTCAGCTCGCCGCGGAGCGAAACAACCGCCCCGGCCGGTTCGTGACCTTCACCGGTTTCGAATGGACCAGCGAATTCGACGCCGGCGGCAACCTCTACCGGGGGCACTACAACGCCGTCTTCAGGGAGGTCGGCCGCGGCGACACGTATTTCAGCGCCAGCGACCCCCGGACCAACACCCCGCTCGAGCTCTGGGAAGCCCTGAGGCGCGCCGTCGGGGGGAGCGGCAACGTCCTGACTTTTCCCCACCACACCAGCCGGCGCATGGCCTGGCTCAGCTGGAACTACTACGACCCGGACATGGTCCCCCTCATCGAAATCGCCCAATCGCGGGGAAGCTTCGAATACGAGGGCGCCTTCAGCCAGCAGGTCCATCTGAACGATTGCGCCCGGGTCAGCGGCCACTACGTCCGCGACGGCCTGGCCCGGGGCATGCGGTGGGGATTCGCCGCGGGCGGGGATCACGGCGGCCGCCAGCTGACCGCCGTCTTTTCCACGGACCTCAGCCGGGACGCGATCTTCCAAAACCTCAAGAGCCGCCGCGCCTACGCCACCAACGGCGAACGCCTGTTCCTGGACGTCCGAGTCGACGGGCGCTTCATGGGCGAGGAATTCGTTCTCCGGAAACCGGAGCGGACGATCGAAGTCGACGTCAAGGGCACCGCGCCGCTCATCCAGGTCGACCTTTTTCGGAACGGCCGGGTCATCAAAACTGCCAATCCCAACCGCGACGCCTTCACCGCGACCTGGACCGACTCGGACCCGCTCGTGGAAAGGGAAAACTATTACTATCTCCGGGCCATCCAAAGGGACGGCGGCCAGGCCTGGTCCAGCCCCACCTGGGCGATCAATCCCGCGGTCCCCGGCACATTCCGCTTCCAGGTCGGCGGAGACGAGCTGCACGTCGTCTATCCCGGCCGGGACACGGATTTTGCACTCTTGATGCACAACGGGACGGAATTGCCCGTGAGCGGAACCGTGCGCCTCGAAGTCCCGCCCGGATGGGCGGTCCACGAATCCGACGGCATCGCGGCGGACTGCCCGCCCGGCGCCTGGCGGGAGGCCGTCTTCACGGTCACGCCGCCTGCCTCGGGCTCCCGGCCTCTCACTCTTCCCCGTCTCGTCGCCGTCTTCGACGGCTCGGACGGCATAGTTGTCCGTTCTCCGCTCTTTGTCGTCGGCAGCCCTGGGCCCGTGTCCCGGGAGCAGAAAGCCGTCCTGATCGATGCCCGTCACGACCTCGGGGACGCCTCGTTCCTCGACTTTTTCGAAAAGCTCCGGAAAACCTGGCAGGAGAAAACCCCCTGAGGACACGCAATTCAAACCCGGGCCCGCGCGCGTCATCGCGCGGAAGCGGATCGCCCCGCCCTCCTGACCTCCTCACGGCAAGGCCGGGCCGGCTCCGCATCAAGGAGTGCCGATTGAACAAGAAAACCTGTCTCGCGGCCGCGGGCATCGTCGTCGCCGCCCTCATCCTGCCGTCGTTCTTCGTCCAGGCCCAGAAGCGCCTGAACCCCCTTCCCGATCCGGGACCGGCCGCCCCGCCGTCCGACGTATCCGGGACCAACCCCTTCGTCGCCCTGTCCCAGCCCCAGCACTACGCGGCATCCCGGGTCAGTTCCTACAACCGGGAGGGCGGGCCGCGGGACAACTTCTGGATTCCCATGACCGGCGAGGAAATCACACTGGCCGAAATCGAAGGTCCCGGGGCCATCTCCCACATCTGGACGACCTTCCGGGGCTCCGGAAGGGACATGGTCATCCGCTTTTACTGGGAAGGCAATGACTATCCGAGCATCGAGGCCCCGATCGGGGATTTCTTCGGCGTGGCCATGGGGATCAACGCCGAGGTCCGGAGCTATCCCATCCAGGTGTCGTCCGAGGGCCGGGCCCGCAACTGCTGGTGGCACATGCCCTTCAACAAGTCGGCCAGGATCACGCTGGCCGCCGTGGATTCGGAGAACAACCGGAACCGGAAGACGGAATCCGTCTATTTCTACATCGATTACCGGCGCTACGGGAAGCCCATCAAGGATATCCGGTACTTTCACGCCCTCTTCCAGGAAACCGACCCCGCCCCGCGCGGGCGGAATGTCACCTTCCTGGACATCCAGGGCGAGGGCCATTTCGTCGGCGTCGTCCTCGGCCAGCGGGCCCGGACGCCCGGCTGGTTCGGCGAGGGCGACGACATCATCACCGTCGACGGAAAGGTCGGGTTCATCGGCACGGGCACCGAGGATTACTTCTGCGACGCCTGGGGATTCCGGGTCTTCAGCGACCTCTACCACGGCGTCCCCGCGCTCGAAGGGCGGCGGGTCGGCGACCGGCTGTCGGCCTACCGGTTCCATTTCATGGACCCCATCCCGTTCCGCAAGTCGTTCAAGTTCGAGATTGAGCACTGGCCCTGGATCAGCCCCTGGCCCAACACCGGCCGGGATTACTATTCGAGTCTTTGCTTCTGGTACCAGAAAGGCTTCCAGCCTCCTCGTCCCCGGCTGGACAGGATCATCTCCAACGAGGCTTGGGACCCGGCCAAGGGGCGGTGGCACATCCCGGGCGCCGTGGAGGCCGAGGACCTGGGCATCCAGGGCTTCCGCAGCCGCCTCGGTCCTAACGCCCGGCCCGAAGTCCGGCTGGAGATGCCCAACCTGAGCGGCGACCGGATGCTCCTCTTCGATTCCGGAGGGGAGGGGCACTTCGACCTGGTCGTTCCCGCCGAGGCGGCCGGAACCTACACCGTGAAGATCTTCTTCGTCCGGGCGCCCGATTACGGGATCGTCCGGCTGTCCGTCAACGGCGAACCGGCCGGCGAACCGGCGGACACGTTCCTGAGGACCGACGACCTGACCCGGCCCATCTGGCCGCCCGCGGAATTCGCCTTTCCCGGGGTGAAGCTCGACAAGGGAATCAATATCTTCCGGTTCGCCGTCGACAGCAAAAACCCCGAATCCGAGGGATTCAAGGCGGGCCTCGACGCGCTCAGGCTGGAGGCCGAAAAGTGATCCGGCGAAACGGCCATAAGATAAGCTCGGTGAGTAGGCGGCCGCTTCGACGCGGCCCCGATAAAAATACGGAACAAAGGAGACCGCCATGCTGCGACGTATGACTCGGGCGGCCGGCGTGATCGCCGGCCTCGTTCTTCTTTTCAGCCTGTCCTGG
>Ga0055483_10000158_pt1 | contig 14868 bp, 13 predicted proteins | sample RushMan_CattailN_5_FD_57938 | JGI IMG/M metagenome (GOLD analysis project Ga0055483, IMG submission 57938) | Wetland microbial communities from San Francisco Bay, California, USA, that impact long-term carbon sequestration - RushMan_CattailNLB_D2 | ecosystem: Environmental > Aquatic > Marine >... | reverse complement strand
CCGACACAACACGCGCTAACGGCGGCTAATCGACTTCCAGGATCCGCGTGGCTTTCACCACAGGCGACTTTTTTTGCCGGTCGGCAAAACGCTCGGCGCGTTCGCGATCGATATAGACGCGGGCAAACTTTTCGCCGTCGTGGTAGTACACCGTCACCTGCCAGTGGCGATGCTTGCGGCGGCCGTCCTTGCGCAGCCTGCTGGAACCGGAATTCGCTGCCCTCTTCTTTTTCACAGTGGATTGACCCTCAATTCGAGCGACTATTGCAAGTTTGGCGAGGACGCGCAAGTAGCAATTTTGCGTTTAACCGGAATGACAATTAGGCATTCCGCGTTCATGAGACAGTAACTACTCCCTGTTCCAACATCCCCCCGCCAATGAAACTTTTCAAGCGCGGCGCACGTAACATAACTGTGAGGAACGGACGATGTGCACACCAACCTGCGGCGAATTTGAGATCGTAGATCTGAGAGCCCATCCCCCCGGGATGGTGGAGGATCTGCGGGAACAGATGTCCGAGTGCGCAAAAATGAGTGCCGATCCGAAGCGCTCCGGATTCTACGAAGTGGAAACCGCCGACGTGACCTACTACGTCAGCATCGTTCCCGGCTCCGGCAAGGTGCTCCTGTTGGCCGCCTGGCCCACCGAAAAGGCCGTCGCCGCCAACCGTTAACCAAGCCTTTCGGCGGCCGCGTCGCTGAAAGAAGGGCGTCAGAATGCGACGTCTTTCGGCTTCAGGTTCAAATTGTCCACCGTCTCTTTCTTGATCTTAAAGAGCTCCGTGCTTTGGCTCGATTGCGCGTAGGCCACATCCCCCGCGGGCTTCGAAAGCCGGACGGTGATCTGCTTGCCGTCCTTTTGGGTCAGCACGGCGGTGATGGCCGGATTTTTCATCTTGCCCAGCAGGGCCGCGGAGGGATGATCGATCACTTCATCGGCGCGCAGGCTGGTGAACGGGTCGAGGATCTTCCAGATCGAGGCCGACTTGCCTTTGTCCGCGGCGGGCGCATCGACCTTCCATTGCCCGTTCTTTCCCTGCCGGCTGATTTCGATCGTGCCGTTCGAGTTTTGCAGCTGAATGCGGTCGAGCGACGTTTCGTCGATGTGCACCACGCTTTTGTCGCGCATGTGCGTGAAGCTGCCGTCCAGCTTGGAGTAAAGGCCCTGATCGATCTTGAAGATGACCCGGCGCGAAAGATCGCGCGCGTAGTATTCGTTGCCGGTCTTCCGGCCGACGATCAAAGTGGCCGTACCGCCGCCGTTCTTGGTCGCCGTGAACGTCATCGCCGGATGTTCCAGCCCGTAGCGCGCCAAATGATCGGGCGTTTCGCTGACGATGTCGCTCATGCGCGCATCCGAAATCCCGTTCAGGAGAGAGTCAACCACGTCGGGATCGGCCGAGACTTCTTCCGGCTTCGTGAAGTCCCACTCGTTGGAATCCTTCGAGTCGCGGTTCAGGGCCAGGTCGCCGGAGGGATTTTTCAGCGTGAAGGACGAGACATCCTCGCTCTCGATGTCGAGCACATTCATGTCTCGCAATTGGCTGAGCGGTTTTTCGGCGGCGGTCAGCAGCGAAAGCGGCAGCAGAGAAACTTTCGGTTGATCGTCAACGATGGTGTAAACGTCCGTGCCGCTGAAGTCCTTGTCGCCGATCAGAAGCGTGTGTTTTTGGCCGTCGCGCAGCTGAAAATCCACGGACGCCTTCGGCGGATCGAGGCCGTACACCTTGCGCCGGTCGAGCGTCACCGGCTCGGTCTGCGTGAGCCGCGATTCGGCAAGCTGATCGACGAACCCCTCCGCCGTGGACTGGTCCGCAAGCGTATCAACGGGCTGAACGATATGCCACGCGCCCTTCTGCTTCTGGAAGGCGATGGCCGGGTGGTCCTTGTCCGCGGGATGCGCGATCGAAAACGAGACGATATCCGCAGGCAGCACGGAGAAAGCGGGCTTCGCATTGTTCTTGGGAGTTTTCGGCTGTTTCGAGCGGTGCCATTGCCAGTAATACGCGCCGCCGACGCCGACGATTGCGCAGAGTAGTACGATCAGGGTCGATTTCTTAATCATTGCAGTCTCTATCCGAAAAACCGTTTATCGCCGTTTCCACCAGATGGCGATGCCGACGATTAGCACGACTCCCGGCAGCGCGAACATGTCCGCCCAGCGCAGGGCCATCGCCTGGCTTTGGGTGAGATTCACTTGCCGGTTGGTGGTTTTCTTCGGGCGAATGGAAATCAGATTCTGATCCGCGGCAAGCCAGTCGACGGAGTTGAAGAAAAGGTCGCCGTTGCTCGATTGCCCGATGGCTTCGTTCGAAGCGAAATCGGAATCCCCGATCACGACCAGGCGCGCGGTTTTATCTCCCTCTTTCTTGGTGGCGGCCACACCCAGCGAAAGCGGGCCCATCGAATCCGTCTTGGGATCGTAGCTGACTTCGCGAGCCAGCTTGGGAGTCGTGAAGCTGCGGCTGGAAGTCCTCAGCAGCTCCACCACCTGCGGCTGGGGCTTCGATTCGTCGGCAGGCGTAACGGTGCGAGCCAGCGGAAAGAACGTCATGGTGCGTTGTAGGCTCTTAGTGATGGGGCTCTCGCCGTAGTTCACCACCAGGGGAATTTCCGGGCCCGCGCCGAAAAGGCGGCCCATGCCGCTGGCGTCGATCACCACATCGTCGCCCAGCTTGATGTTCCAGGCCTGCAGCAGACCGTCCAGGTTCGCTTTCTGCTGGTGCGGCTCGGTGATGGGATCGAGTTCGATGAGCGCCTTGCCTCCGTTGTCGAGATACTTCGTCAACATGGAAGTTTCCTGCGGGAAGTAGGCCTGCGTGGGGCCGTCCACGACTACGACGCTGCACTCGGACGGAACGCCGTTCGACTGAACCAGGTTGATCGTCTGGGTGTCGTAATTCTCGCGTTTCATGCCGGCGTTCGCTTCGGAATAGCCGTGCGGGCCGGTGTCGTTGAGCGATTTCTCGCCATGGCCTGAGACGAAGCAGACAGTCTTCACCTTGCCGCTGGAGACCTTGAGAATGGCGCTGGTAATGGCTTCTTCGGTGAAACCGCCGTCGACAGGAGGCTCAATATGCTGCGTGCGCGGCCCGGAAGCGACGTCGACTTCGCCCATCCGCGTGGCGCCGTATTGGCGGGCCAGCCCCGGCTTCTGGTCGGGATCGACTTCCTGAAATTTGATGCGATGGCTCAGATTGCGATACTCGGAAAGCAGGCTATCGAGTTGCGAATCGGGCTCCTTGGCGAAGTGGACAATGTCCACGTCTTCTTTCAGATTGCGGACGATCTTTTGTGTTTGCGGCGAGAGCGTGTAGAGCTTTTCGGAGGTCAGGTCGAAGCGCTTGTGATATTGAAAGCCGAAATAGTTCGCTACCACCAGGATCGCCGCGACGGCAAGCGTGAGGATCACGGTGTTGGTGCCCAATTGCGATGAGCGCTTGGAGAAAAAGCCCATGATGCCGCGGAATCCGAGCACGACTCCGGCAAGGAACAGCACGCCCCCCGCGATCAGAAGAATCTTCGACGCCAGGAGTAGCTCATTCTGGATCGAATATCGCAGATAGCCCGCGATCAGGCAGGCGACGCCAACGCTCGCGATCGTCTCGGCCAATTGGTATTGATTGCGCTTGGTACTGATGACTGCCTCCTTGTGCGCGTCGGCTACCTGCACGCGCGCTGAATGAATCGGCTAGGCCCTTCTCCAGCGCATCGAATCGACCGAACGCACCGTAAGGAAAATGAAGAAAGCGATGAAACTCACGTAGTAAACCAGGGCCGACGTATCGATCACGCCTTGCGTGAATCCCTGATAGTGATTGATCACCGAAACGTAGTGAACGATTTGCTCGGGGGTGCTGGACGCGCCACTGGAGCCGAAGTCCAGCGCCCAGAGGAGCAAGAATGCCGCAAAAGTGAGTATCGCGGCGATGATCGGGTTTTCCGTTAGCGACGAGAGAAACTGGCCCAGCGCGAGGAGCGCGCCTCCAAAAAGCAACAGGCCCAAATATCCGCCGGCGACGATGCGCAGCGGCGGCATCGGCTCGCTCTTGAACCACATGAAAAGAATATAGCTGGCGGTGGGCACAAGCATCACGGCGTACAGCGTGAGTGATGCGAAGAACTTGCCGAGGACGATTTGCGTCTCGGTGATCGGCGACGTCATCAGCAGTTCCATGGTGCCGCGGCGGCGCTCGTCGGAATACACGCCCATGGTGATCATGGGCATGAAGAACAAGAGGAACAGCGCGAGCACTCCGAGAAACGCGCGAATCACTTCGCTAGGCACGTCGAAACTTGAGGCCATGCCCATCTGCGCGCTTTGCATCTGCGCTTCCATCGAAGCGCGGATGGCATCGCTCAAATAGAGGTTGAAGAAAAATCCGCAAAGAATGAGGAACAGCCCCACCACCACGTACGCGATGGGCGAGACGAAGTAGTGGCCCATCTCCTTGCGGTAGATCGCATAAAGACTGCGCATCCCGATGCCTCCGCTTTCGTTCGGTTTAGTTGGACGGCTGCGCGTGGGCGGCGTCGTCGGTAGTGAGCTGCAGGAAGATATCTTCGAGGCTCAGGCTGAGGCCGCGCAATTCATAGAGCGGCCACCCCTTCTCCACAACCTTCGCGGCGATCTGGCTGCGCACGTCCTGCCCCTGCGCGGATTCGACCGTCGCCGCCACGTGCCCATCGGAGCCGGCGGGGCTTACCTGCACGCGCGAAGCGCCCGGAATCTGCGACAGCAGATCCTGCAGCTGCTTTTCCGGCGCCTGCACTTCCACGCGAATCCGCTGCCCGCCGCGCAGCTGCGAGGTGAGATTTTGCGGCGTATCCACGGCCGCAATCTTGCCCTTGTTGATGATCACCACGCGGTCGCAGGTCATGCTGACTTCGGGCAGGATGTGCGTGGAAAGAATAATGGTGTGGCTGCCGGCCAGCCCCTTAATCAGGTTGCGGACCTCGATAATCTGCTTGGGATCCAGGCCGACGGTCGGCTCGTCGAGAATAATCACGTCCGGATCGTGCACCACCGCCTGCGCCAGCCCCACGCGCTGTTTGTACCCGCGCGAAAGATGCTTGATGAGCTCGCGCCGCTTGTCGCCGAGATTCGTCTTGGCCAGCGCGTCGTCGATGCGCGCGGGCCGCTTTTCACCGGGCACGTTTTTGATGCGCAGCACGAACTCCAGATAGGCCTCAACAGACATATCCGGGTAAACCGGCGGAGCTTCCGGCAGATACCCGATGTGGCGGCGCACCTGCAAGGAATCCTTGAAGACGTCGAAGCCGCTGACGCGCGCCGTTCCCGATGTGGCCGGCATGTAACCGGTCAAAATGCGCATCGTGGTGGTCTTGCCGGCGCCGTTGGGCCCCAGAAATCCGAGAATTTCGCCCTTATTTACGGTGAAGGAGATGTGATCTACGGCCGTAGTGGTGCCGTAGGACTTGGTGACGTCCTGAACTTCTATCAATGCGTTCCTCCAAACAGGTTATTAAAAAAAGAGGAAAGCGAAGCAATCCAATGCTGTTAGACTGCTGTACCCCACACTTGGTTAGCGATCCTTATACCAAAAAAAATGGCCGGAACCAAAAAACATAGAGTGCGCTGCCGAATTCGGAATGCTTTCCCTCGGATGCACGCTACGCAAGTCGCGTTGCAGACGGCGGCGGAGAAGTTTTTGAACAAGTCCCGCGGCTCGGAGGAGCGCTTTCAGACGCCGGAAACACCGCCGAAGCGCGGCCTCGCGCCGTACTTCGCGCCGAGCCGGCCCCGGAACCGGCAGGCAACGGCCACGGCCCGCTGCGCATCCACATGCCTGATTTCGCGGCTGCAGGCTCGCGATGCATCCAGAGCCCGCCGGGCGGCGCCACGCGCGAACAAAACAGAATCGTGGCGGCCGGAGATGTGCGTTGACACTCTCTGGCGGTTTTGTTATTCAACTCGTTTGTCTGATCGCGCCGCGAATCTCAGCAGGGGCGTATCCAGGACTCAACTAGGCGTGTACTCGAACCAAGCAACGATCGCCACAAGGTCGCGGAGACGCGCGCCCGCGCGAAATTTCGTCCCGATCAACGGAGCGGACTCAATGACGCAAACTGCGGTGGCTGCATGAAACGATCGGGACTGGCAGCGGCTTTTTCCCTCGCGTGCATGGCCCTGACTTTGCTCGCCGGATGCGGCGGCGGGTCCACGTCGACGATCACGATCGAGATTCTTCCGCCGGCGGGCGGCACCTCCGTCGATGTCGGCGCAACGCAGCCGATCGATTTCACCGCCGCGCTGGCCGACGACACCACCAATGCGGGCGTGACCTGGAAGCTCTCGGGAACGACCTGCTCCGGCGACGGCTGCGGGACTCTGTCGAATCAAGGTAAGCTTTCGGTGTCCTATACCGCGCCGACGGCGCTGCCCTCCTCGGTGGCGCTGAGCGTAACGCTCACGGCGACTTCCGTAGCGCAAACCTCCGTGACGCAAACGGCCACGATCGTCGTGGAGCCCTTGCCCAAGTTCACGACCACGGTATGCATTCCTGCGGGAATCACGACTCCATGCGGATTGCCGGGCGGATCGAACGGCGTTGGATACAATCAGCCGCTCCAGGTCAGCAGCGGCGTGGGTCCGTATACGTTCGCGGTGACGAGTGTAACGATCAACGGCGCGGCTTCCTCCTTGGCCGCTGACTGCCTCAAGTTGACCGTCGCGCAAACGTCCAACACATCTACGGCCATCGCCGGAACGCCGTGCAACGCCGGGACTGGCCAATCGGGCACGGGCCCAACCACGCTGAATTTTACGATGCAGGTGACGGACAGCGGCGGCGCCGCGCCGGTTACGCAGCAATATACGATGAACCTTGCGGCCGCGCCTCCGCTCGCGATCACCACCACTTCCCTGCCGGCCGCAAATTTGAATACGCAGTACAGCCAGGCGGTGAACACCTCCGGCGGAGTCGCGCCGCTCACATGGGCCGTTACGTCAGGCGGTTTGCCGGGAGGACTATCGCTCAATCCCACAAAAGGCACAATCACGGGCATTCCAGACAGTTCCGACGTGAACTCCACGAATTGCGCGGCGCCGCAGAATCAGAACGGTAACTATTGCTTCTCCGTGACGGTCACCGATTCCGCGAAGATTCCGACGAACAATAACTTGCCGCCCACCACAACCAATCAGACGACGACGCGGGCGTACACCATGACGGTGCAAACGCCCCAGCCGCTTTCGATCGTGCCATCCGCGCCTCCCGCCGGAACCACCGCAAGCGGATACAGCGCGGTATTGCAGGCCACCGGCGGTGTACAGCCATATGCATGGACCGTCACGCAAGGGCAGCTTCCGGCAGGACTCACGCTGACCACCAATCAGGGCGGCAACGGAATCATTTCCGGGGTTCCGGCCATCGCCGGAAGCTATTCGTTCACGGTTCAGGTGTCAGACGCCGAGGTTTCGCCCAGCACGACAACGGCGAGCTACACCATCACGGTCGCGCCTGGCCAGGACAACAATTCCTTGTTCAAGGGCCCGTATTCGTTCATCTTCCGCGGCTTCGATAAGGACGGCTCGGTGGCCATCATCGGCACCCTCAATGCGGATGGCGCCGGCAACATCGTGGGCGAGGAAGTAATCAACCGCATCTCGGGGGTCGCTCCGGTCGCCGCCATCAGTGGAACCTACACCATCGATTCGCAAGGAACGACGGGCGGCGCCAGCGGCGATGGGCGCGGAACGATGGAACTGACGACGACGATTGGCCAGCAAACGATCACATCCGAATACCAGCTCGCGCTGGAGCCCGATGGCAGCATCCAGTTCTTTCAGGATCACTCCTATCCATCGCCCGTTCCTTCCAATGCTGATACCTTTGCCACCCACGGCGAAGGCGTAATGAAGCCCGTGAGTGGCGGAACCTTCTCGGCCGCAAGCTTTAGCGGAAATTACGCCTTCGAATTCACCGGCAGCGACACCAACAACAAGCCGGATGCCCTGGTAGGTTCCGTTCATGCCGACGGAACGTCCACGCTCTCGCCCGGCACGGCCGACTTCAACGACGCCGGCAATTACGGCTCGCAGTCGATCGCCGGAAACTTCAGCTTCAACGCTGGTAGCAGTCTGGGGGGGGCCTCGGTGACGATGGAAATTCCCAGCACCGGGCAGCAGACCCTCAACTTCGAGTACGTATTCGTCTCGAATTCCGATCTCTATTTCGTCGAGGTCGATACCTCGGGATCGGCAAACGCGCCGTCGCTCTACCGCTTGAGCGGCGAAATGGTTTTGCAGCAACCCAACACGCCATTCGGTCCCAGCTCTCTGTCGGGAGGGGCGGTCGCCACCGGGTCCGCCGTGGACAGCAACGGCAACGCAGAGGTGACCGTGGGCTTGCTGAAATCCACCGCCTGCGACGGGGCTGCCAACAATTCGCTCGTGTTCGATCAGAACGATGCAAGCACTCTGCTGTCAACGTCGATTGGCGAAACCTGCACCGTGAATCCGTACAACGGCCGCGTGGCGTTCAGCTGGATTCAGCCGGCGCCTCCGGCGGCACCGATAACTCCGCCATTCGCCGCGGCTTATCTGGTCGCCCCGGGCAAAGGCTTCCTGATCGGCAACGATGCGACCGTGACCACCGGTATCCTCGAGCGACAGACTGTTACGCCGCCTTTCGGCAATTCAGCGGTGACCGGCGCGTACGCCCTGAGTGCACCGGGCATCGCCGAACCCGGCGTGAACAACCTGCTTGGGGAAATTGCTTCGACTGGGACCGGAACGCTCAACGGGACGGTAGATGAAGCGGACGCCTCTGGGGCATCGCAAAACCTGAATCAGAGCCTCTCCGCCGCGATTTCGGCCATCGATACCAACGGCCGCGGCACGGTCACGGTGAATCCTGCCCTCACCAGCTTCCCGTCGAACTGGATCTGCTATCTGCTTTCTCCGGGACAGATTCGCGCGATCGCAGCCGATCCCGGCGATCAGCATCCGCAGCTGATTTTCCTCGGCCCCAGGACGTTCTAGCCCTTCGGGCCGTCCTTTGGGGGATTGAGGCGCAGCGCGGCCGAATTGATGCAGAAGCGCAGCCCGGTCGGGCGAGGGCCATCGTCAAACACGTGGCCCAGGTGGGCTTCGCAGCGGCTGCACGTCACTTCTACGCGCTCCATGCCGTGCGAGGAATCGCGGACCATTTCCACGTTTTCCGCCGCCACCGGCTGCCAGAAGCTCGGCCAGCCGGAACCGGAATGATACTTCGCGCCGGAGGAGAAAAGCGGCTGCCCGCAGCACACGCAGTCGTACGTGCCGGACGTTTCGGTGCTCTCGTACGCGCCGCTGAACGGCGGTTCGGTGCCCTTCCGCCGCGTCACGTAATACTGCTCGTCGGATAGCGATTTTCGCCACTCCGCCTCGTCTTTTCGAATCTTTTCGCTCATACCGCAAGCTTATAACACGCCACCCGGATTGGCGAAATTCGGGTGGCCGCGAGCGGACTTCCGCGTCGCAGCCGAAAGGGTGTGGTACATTGAGCGTCGTCATTTAGCGTCGGCCGGCCAGTGAAGAAGACGATCATTATCGGGCTGCTCTCGTGCGCCGTTCTGTTTTTGGCGGCGGCATACGCCTGGCGCGCGCCGCGACTGGTGCAGCACGCCGCAGGCCAGACGCCGTGGAATTCGCGCGCAATCGCAAGCGCTTTTAAGGGGATCCAAGTTCGCGAAGTGGATGCAACGCACGCGTCCGTCGTGTTTCTCTACGATCTCGAAAATCACGCCGCCGGCGATTTCCAGCTGAAACCGGGCCCGAACGTCATGATTATGAAGCGGCTGAAAGCAGACGGCAGCCTGAGCTCCAATACGCAGGCGCGGCTGGTTTCCGGGGCGTTTGTCCCCACCAACAACCGGACGCGCATCGAACTCGAAGTGACCGATCGCTTCAATTGGCCAGCGCAGCGAAATGCCACTACGAACCAATCCTTCCGCGATTTCGTCGCTCGCGAAGCATCCGGCCTGCAAGGATTTGTGATCTTCGATCAAAACTCGCGGTATGAGATCGACCTTCCGATCGATCTTGCGGCCACTTCCCCTGCCCCGTCCGCATCTGCTCCGAAAGCCGACTAACTGCTCCCATTTGAAACGCGCACCAAAGCGGGAAGAAGGTGGCCTGCCCTCTTCTGTTGCAGGGGCCTTTGGCTGGGCATATAATCCGCGCAATCAAGCAGGCCGGTAGCAACTTCGCGGCTGATCAGAGCGTTGCATATGTCCGAGGCATTGGAATCCACCCACGGCCAAGTGTCGGCTCCAGACCGGCGAACGCACGCCCGGCGGCGTCCCAGTTCACTCACCTACATCGAAATCGACAGGGAAAACGGCGGCATCGTCTTGGACGCATGCGAAGGCGGCGTGTCGGTCCAGGCGGTCGTCAGCATTACGGAGGAGGAACTCCCGCAAGTCCGGCTGAAGCTGCCCGATTCGAGCGACTGGCTGGAAACGCGTGCGCGAGTGATCTGGACGAGGGAATCGAGGAAAGTGGCGGGCCTGCAATTTGAAGAATTGTCCGCTCAGTGCCGAGCACAGCTGAACGATTGGCTTTCGCGCGACGCCTCAGCCAACGCGGGCGAAATTGTGCATGCGGCCGCACCGGCAATCGCAGCCGAAGCAACCGAGACCGAGGCAATCCGGACCGAGGCTGCCCCGACCGAGACCGCCCAAATCGAGGCACCCGAGACTAAGGCCGTCCAGACAGAAGCCGTCCAAACCGAGGCCGCCGACTCGAACGCCAGTCCTGCTCCCAGTGAAACCGAACCGGAATTCGAGCCTGAGCCCGAGCCCGCTCCCGCGTTCGTTACCGATCAATCCGCGAACGATTCTTGGGAGCCGGGCCTGCCGGAAGCGCTGGAGGACTTTGTGCCGGACTCGACCATCCTGACGGCGCCGCTTACGCTCGGGCAAGAAACCGAGGTCCGGTTTGAAAAGCGGGAAACACATCCGGCCCGCATGCTCGAAGGGGAAATCGCCCCGGTCCCCGCCCGTGCGGAAGATAAGTTTCGCGTCTCGTCCGTATATCTGCTGCTCTTCGTGCTCGCGCTCGTGTCTCTGACGGCAGGATGGGCCGCTGGGCGCGGCAAGTTCGGCTCGATCGCCCACAAGTTTCGCGCGCTGCTACAGTCAAAGGCTCCCGCCGCGCCGGCGTTCGAAATGCGGGCTGGCACGCCGGCATCGCCCATGAACGAGATCGAGATCGTGGACGCGAGCAATCAACATTGGGCGATTCCCTTGCACGCGCCAATTGCCACAATCGCGCCATTGCGAGCGCATCAGGCTACCGTCCGCACTCCTGCGTCGCTTCTCGAACCTGCTCTGAATTTCCAGATTTGGACTTTGACCGCGCCGAAGCGCTCGGCATCATCTCACGTAGCGGAAGTCGCACCGCCCGCCGTGAACGAACGCCAGGGAGCACCGGAAATTGCGCCCCTTGGCGCCGGCCCGGTGGCGCCGAGCGGCTACACCGTACCCAAACCAGGAATCTCAACAGGAGAATTGAAGCGCGGCGAACTGTTGCACCGGGTGAATCCGGAATATCCCGCGTTGGCGCGGGACCAGAGAGTTTCGGGCACGGTGGTCCTGGAAGCGAATGTCGGCCCGGACGGCGCGGTTCGCAGCATAAAGGTGATCGGCGGCCCGCAACTCCTCGTCCCCGCGGCCACCAACGCGGTCCGGCAGTGGCGTTACGCGCCGACGCTGCTCGACGGAGAACCGATCGAAACGCACCTGCGCATCAGCCTGGTGTTCCACCTTCCGGCCGGCGGCCAGTAACCCCGCATTTTCGGGATTTGCACTTTGCACAATTCTCCCAATTCAGCCCGCTTCGGGAACTAAACCCCGTCGAATTTCGACCGATGATTCAGGTTGGAGCCGCCGCAGTGTCTGAACTCGAAGATCCGTCCATCTATCGCTTCGTTCTGGAAAGCCTCCAAATCGGAATCTTCATGGTCGATCGCGACCAGAAGATCGTCTTTTGGAATGAAGGCGCCGAGAAGATCACCGGCTACCTGCGGCAGGATGTGCTCGGCCGCTACTGCCGTGAAGATTCAGCGGAGCAAAACGGCCCGCGCAACAACGTCTTGTCCGACGCTTCCGAAATGCTGGCGACGGCGCTGCGCGACGGAAGGCCGGCGATGGGCGAAGTTCCGCTTCGCCACAAGTCGGGGCATCGCGTTTTCGCCCGGGTACGTGCGGTGCCGATCCGGAACGCCAGCGGGGCGATCGTCGGCGCCGCCGAAAGCATTGACGAAAGCCTCTCCGCTTCCGAATGGGACCGCAGGCAAGGCAAGCTGGCGGACTACGGTTGCCTCGATCCGGCCACCGGCGTCTTGACGCATGACGTAGTGATCTCGCATTTGCGCGAAGCAGTGGCGACGTATGCCGAGGCTCGCGTGCCGTTCAGCATCCTGGTCGTAAAGGTCGATGACATGGATCGCCTGCGTTCCACGTACGGGGGCGCGGTGATTGCCTCGGTGCTGCGCGTAACGGCGTCCAGCCTGGAAAACAGCTTGCGCCCGACCGATTACCTGGGGCGAATCTCGGAAAGCCGTTTTCTGGCCATCCTCATCGAATGCGGCGGCACCGAACTGCCGAAAACCGCCGAGCGGATCAAGAAGACGGTCAACGGCTCGGAAATTCAATGGTGGGGCGACCGCTGGACGGTAACCGTTTCCATCGGCGGCGCCGCGGCGGTCCCGGGTGACACGCTGGATTCCTTGCTCGCGCGCGCGTCGGAGGCGCTGGAGCGCAGCGTGGAAGCGGGCGGGAATCGCGTGATGATTGGAGCTTCCACGACCGAAGGTCAGCTCTCGCGCCAGGAGGAATAGAGCCAGGAATGTTCGCAATTATAGGAATCGTCGTCGTTTTTGGCGCCATTTTGACAGGCTACCTGATGGAGCACGGCAGCATCGCCGTGCTGCTGCAGCCGGCGGAGCTCATCATCATCGGTGGAGCGGCGACGGGCACGGTGCTGATCTCAAACCCCATTCACATCCTGAAGCAGATCGCCGGAGGCATCGGCGTTGCCTTCGGCAACTCGCCCTATACCAAGCAGCGCTACCTGGAATCCATGAAGATGATGTACGAGCTTTTCGGGCGCGCCCGCCGCGACGGCATGATGGCGCTCGAATCGGACAGCGACAACCCCGAAAAGAGCCCGATCTTCTCCAAATATCCGGCGTTCCTGAAGGATCATCACGCTCTCGCGTTCGTCTGCGATTCCATCCGTATGGCTTCGAGCGGAAGCGTCGAACCGTTCGACGCCGATCAGATGATCGAGCTCGATATGGACGTGCACCATCACTACGCCACGCAGCCCGTGGCCGCCCTTTCCACCGTGGCCGATTCCCTGCCCGGATTCGGCATCGTTGCGGCCGTGCTCGGCGTGGTGATCACCATGGGCGCGCTCGGAGGGCCCCCGGGAGAAATCGGGAAAAAAGTGGCCGCGGCGCTGGTAGGAACTTTTCTGGGAATTTTGATGTGCTACGGGCTCGTCGGGCCGCTTGCCTCGAACCTGGCGAAAGCCGCCGACGCGGAGCACGCCTATTACCTCGTCCTGCGCGTGATGATCATCGCCTTCATGAAAGGCTCCGCGCCGAGCCTGGCGATTGAATTTGGCCGCCGGACGGTTCCCTCGCATCTGCGGCCCACGTTCCAGGAAGCGGAAAAATTCATCAAGGAAAAAACCCCGGCGCCAGCCTCCGCGGCAGCCGCCTAGCGCGTTCGACCGGGCTCTCCTATGAACTCCAAACCTCCCATTATCGTCATCAAGAAAAAAGGCGGCCACGGCGGACACCACGGCGGCGCCTGGAAGGTCGCGTACGCGGACTTCGTCACCGCGCTGATGGCGCTGTTCATCGTGCTTTGGCTGATGAACACCAGCAAGGCGATCCAGACCGCCGTGGCCGGCTATTTTCGCGACCCGCGCGGCTTCGAGGGCAAGTCAGGCAGCAGCATCGTGGCCAATGGCGGCAACTCCATCCTGCCCAGAGACGACATGAATTCCCTGAAGAAACAGCTGCAAAAGGCCATCAAGCAGATTCCGAATTTTAACAAACTCAAGAACCACATCCTCATGACCGTCACTCCGGAAGGCTTGCGCATCGACTTGACCGAGGGGCCCAACGGAACCTTTTTTGAGAGCGGAAGCCCGCAGCTGAATCGGGACGGGCAGGATCTGCTCTCCACCTTGGCTCAGGATCTCGGAAAGCTGCCCAACAACATTTCCGTCGAAGGACACACGGACGCGACGCCTTACGCCAAAGGCAGCAATTATGGCAATTGGGAGCTTTCCGCGGACCGCGCCAACTCGGCGCGGCGCCTGCTGCAGCGCAACGGCGTGGGCGAAAACCAGATCACGGAAGTTCGGGGCTTTGCCGACGAACGCCCGCTCGATGCGAAGAATCCCTTCGATCCGTCGAACCGGCGAATTTCGCTGGTCGTGCATTACCTCAGCAAAGGAGACAACAAGGAGAATCAGTCCGCCATCAGCGACATCGCTTCGCGGGTCAATTCCCAGCTTACTCCCAACGCTGCGCCCGCCACGGACGCCGCCGGCTCATCCGGCGGAAACACTCGATAGCGCGCTGGCCGCGCCCTCGACCGCCGGCACCAGTCCGCACGAAATCAAGTACGACAGGATCGTGCGCGTTCCCTGCTCCAGCGTGGCACGTGACGTGTCGATGCGAACCTCCGCGTCGAACGGTTCTTCGTAAGGATCGGAAACACCCGTGAATTGAGGAATCAGCCCGGCGCGCGCCTTGGCGTACAGGCCTTTGCAATCGCGCTCTTCGCAAACTCCCAGCGGCGTGGCCACGTGGACCAGCACGAACGCGCCGGCATCTTCGA
>Ga0055483_10000151_pt1 | contig 15084 bp, 11 predicted proteins | sample RushMan_CattailN_5_FD_57938 | JGI IMG/M metagenome (GOLD analysis project Ga0055483, IMG submission 57938) | Wetland microbial communities from San Francisco Bay, California, USA, that impact long-term carbon sequestration - RushMan_CattailNLB_D2 | ecosystem: Environmental > Aquatic > Marine >... | reverse complement strand
ATTCCCAAACCGGTCCCGCAATCACAAAACAATGCACCGCCTCGAACCGACCAAGGCATCCGCCACAATTCCCGGACGGCAGCCTTGCAAACCCCATTGAGTTTCGCTCCAGGAGAAGCCGTCGGTCGGCGCTCCGCCTGGATCTTCCAGCCGCCCCGATGTGGCGCTCGAAAAACGTCACTGGGGAATCTCCCTAGCTATTTGCCGCAAGAGAGCCGAGCCGCCCGCCCAGCCAGAACGATCACCAACTGCAACCCAATGTATTTCCAATAAGATCCAAACCTCCAACGACTCAGGCCGACGACGGTTTCAAAACCTCAAAAATTCACAGCCTGTGGATAAAACCGAGGGAAATGTGCAAAACAGATTATGTAAACCAACAACCGCATCTCTAAATATTATCAGACATGCCTGTGGATAAGGTCGCTCGTTGATGGAAAGCCCCCTGCCCTGCTTCACGGATATCCGCCCCTCAGCTCGGTCCTCGCCCGCGCCTTTTAGCCCAACCCCATAAGGGTCGCTTTCCTGCCCGCGGCCAGCCGCAAACCACAATACTTAAAGCTTTACTTGATGTTTTGAATTCCTGCCTTCGTTGAAATACGGAACAGGACGGACGACCCTCCAGAACCGTCCTCGTTAAAGCGCCGAACCGTTCGGCTTGCCCCACCCTTCCCTGCAGACTCCTGCCTCAGGACCATGTCGTTAAGATGGACAACCTGGCGACCTGGGCTGGGCTGCAATTGCCATGCGTAGCCGATGCTGGACAGATCGATGTCAGTACGGTAAGATTCTCGCCATCACGTTATGGGGCATGCGACTTTCAAACCCGGCTTCACTTGAGCGTGACCTTCCGATCGCGGGTCGATTCGTTCAACCAAACCACGACAACGCATCAACCTATTTCAAAGGGAGGTTTCCAATGAAGCTGGGGCATATGACTCTATGCCTGTTGATCCTGACGTTCGCGTCCTGCGCGACCAGGAAGACTGCGGCGCCGGCCGCTCAAAAGCCCATCCCGGCCCGGGAGTTTGATTTCACTTACAACGTCAGCCTGGCAAAACTGCCCAAGGACAGCCGAGTGCTGCAGATCTGGATTCCGGTTGCCAGGTCCACGGCGCACCAGACCGTCAAATTGCTGAAGACGACCGGGACCGCTTCCCTGCAGATCACGCAGGAGCACGAATACGGCGATCGCATGGCCTATGCGGAGATTCACCAACCCGGTTCTTCACCGGTACACTTCACCCTCACTTATCACGTCAAGCGCGAAGAGTATTCCGTCGGATCGTTCCAGCAGCTCATGCAGTACAACAACGAGCCGGTACAGGTTTCCACAAGCCTCGTGCGGTTTGTCGAGCCCGATCACCTGATACCCATTGATGGCGAGATCAAGCAGGTTGCCGACCAGGCCACGGCCGGAAAGCAGGGCGAAATCGAGGAGGCGCATGCCATCTACAATTACGTTTTCCACAACATGAAATATGAAAAGACTGGAACCGGATGGGGCCACGGAAACGCCGTCTGGGCCTGCAACGCCAGGCACGGCAATTGCACCGACTTCCACTCGCTCTTCATCGGCATGATGCGCTCCGTCCACATCCCTGCCCGCTTTGTCATCGGCTTTCCGCTGCCCGAACACCAGTCCCAGGGTGCGATCCCGGGCTACCATTGCTGGGCGGAATTCTATCTGGCGGGCAAAGGCTGGGTTCCCGTGGATATCTCTGAGGCGTGGCTCGACAAGTCGAAATACGACTTCTTCTTCGGCAGCGTCGATGTCAACCGAGTCCGCTTTTCCGCCGGCCGCGACATCACGCTCGAACCCAAACAGTCCGGCCCACCCGTCAACTACTTTGTCTATCCCTATGTGGAATTGAATGGCAAACCCTATGGTGGAGTCCAGGACCACTTTTCGTTCCGCGACACTTCCTCCTGATTTAGCGCGAATATATCGAGAAATCTGCCCACAAACAGCGGGCGACTGCAAGGACTCCCCCTGCGACCTCCTCGCGTGATTACAAGGGCACAGATCGTTTCAACCCCGGGGACCGAGGCCAAGGGCTGGAGAATGGCCAACGGGCCACATATCTGAGCTACACTACGCGGTCGGAGGGCAGCCAAAGAGTCCAGTCAGACTAGTAATTCAGCACGATCGGTTGATGACAGAGCAGCACATTGCGAGTGCCAAGTGGGCGGCCAGCAGAAGAAACTCAATTTTGAAAAACGAAGCGGGAGAGTTATTGAAAACAAAGGATCAGCCAAAAAAACGAACCGGAAACGAAGCGGGAACGAACCTGGCTAAGTTGGTCAAAATAATAGGTGGGACAAAAGACAGACCGAAAACGAACCCAAAAAGCGGAGCTGGCGTTTTTGTTGAAAATAAAGCGTCGTTAGAAAGTAAGCTGGAAGCAATACGGGAAATCGCCTGCCCCAACTGAGACCCTCCCGCTACCGCTCCGCATCGCCAGGACACGTTTCAACTAGCCCTCTAGTGTGACTTCTTTCTGGGTCTGAAGGAGATCAAAAAGACAGCGCCCATAACTATCATGATCGCGCCCCACCAGATGGGCGCGTGCATGTTGGACAGAACGGTGTCTGGCGGATGAGACCATTCGCTGATACCGCTGATAAAGATCAGGATGCCGTAAACAAAAATAAGGATCCCGACGAAGAACCAGACCGGGATCATATGACGCTCTTCGCTCATTCCACTACTCCCCTATATCTCGATATTGGCATAGCTTCCGTCTCTTTCAAAACATGGCCCGGGCTACCGGAAGATCCATTGCAGCACCAGGAAGACCGCAAAGCAGACGCCGCCCCAGAAGATCGGCCGTTTGACAAGCGGAAGATGGCCTTCGCTGGGAATCTCGGTCAGGCCCATGACCAAGTTGCGCAGCTCGGCTTCGGGCCTTGGTTTTGTTACCATGGTCACCAGCAGGGATACGGTCATGACAGCGACGAATGCCCAAAGCGCCTGCCACATCTGTTGCGCCAGCGACTTGGCCCCGGCATAGAAGCAGAACCATGCGACGCTGCTCGGATACTCGCGCATGATGAAGAAGATGCCGACGGCCGTCGTAATGCCCGCGAGCAGGCCCCAGAACCCCGCCTTTTTCGTGGCGCGTTTCCAGAGCATGCCGATAATGACAGTGCCGAACAACGGCGCGATGAAAAAGCTGAAAAGCGCCTGGACGTAATTCATCAGGCTGCCGAAGTGGCTCACGATGTAAGCGGCCGCAATGCTGATGATAAGGCCGATGATCGTGCACCAGCGGCCCATGTTGACGTAGTGCTTGTCGCTCGCGTCCTTCTTGATGAAGGGCCGGTAGAGATCGTAAGTCCAGACCGTGGCGAAAGCGCTGATGTTCCCTGCCATGCCGGACATGAACCCCGCGATGAGCGCTGTGATGCCCAGTCCCAATAAGCCCGGCCCGCAGTAACGCGCCAGCATGAGCGGCAGAACCTGGTCGTAGCTGTGAAGATGGTGGGCCGCGGCCACGTTATCTGGATAAAGGTGGAATGGCAAGACGGCGAGAGCCAGCAAACCGGGCAGGATCACGATGAACGGAACGGCCATTTTAAAGAACGCGCCAATGATGGGCGCGGTCTTTGCCGAGCGAATGTCTTTAGCCGTAATGACGCGCTGTACCACCAGAAAATCCGTGGTCCAATAGCCCATCGAAATCACGGCGCCCAAGCCGAAAACAATGGCGAACCACTGCACGCCCATGGGATTCTGCGAAGGGTGAAGCATCGGCCCCCACATATGCGTGTAGTCCCTGCCCGGGAAATTGTGATGGATTCGGGCCACCATCCCGGACCAGCCGCCGGTTTCCACCAAGCCCAGGATCGGGATCAGCAGGGCGCCGAGCCAGATTAGGAAAAACTGGACCACCTCATTGAAAATGGCCGAGTATAGGCCGCCCAGCGCAACGTAAACTCCAACCGTTAGCGAGGAGACCCAGACGCTGAAGGTGAAGTTCCAGCCCAGGATCACCTGCATCACAAGGGCCATCGCGTACATGTTGACGCCCGACATCAAAATGGTCATCACAGCGAAAGTGATGGCGCTCAGGCCGCTGGTGGCGCGACCGTAGCGCAGCTCGAGGTAACCTGGCACGGAATGCGTCTTACAGATGTAATAAAAAGGCATCATGATGAGGGCGAGGAACAACATGGCGGGGATGGCGCCGATCCAATACCAATGCGCCGCCAGAATGCCGTATTGGTAAGCGTTGCCCGCCCAACCCATGAGTTCCAGCGACCCGAGGTTTGCCGAAATAAACGCAAGGCCGGCAACCCACGAGGACATTCCGCGACCGGCCACAAAAAAGTCTTCCCCGCTCTTGGCATAATTCTTCAGATAGAAGCCAATGCCCAGGACCGATGCAAAATAAATGATAATAATCGCCAAGTCCACCGGACTGAGGCCTATGATCCTGTTGGTTGCGGCCGCCGGAGCTGCAACCAGCGCAGAAAGAAGAACGCCTATGTGAATCATCTGTCACCCTTTAGATGGAGATCAATAAACAGCCAGGAATGCAAAGTGTACCGAATTTATGCCCCTCTGTGCCAGTCTCCTCAAATCAAGCCCGCCGAGCCCGTCCCTGGTCCCCGCAAGTTCCAGCCCGGATGCTTGGTTTCATAAAAAGCAAACACAGCAAGATGTCACGTTCTTGAAATATGTTCAAGAAGAAAGTGAAATCGCTTGCATTTTTGAGATAATAGGAAACTGACTCGGGAGACTTCAATACCCGCATTCCAAAATTCCTTTTGCGTCCAGCATGCCCCTTTTGTATTATCAGCAAGGGCACAAGCCACTACTGCAGGAAATATGCAGCAAACTGGGCATTCCAAGGAATAAACTATGAATCGACGAACCTTTAGTCAAATGCTCGCAGGGGCCGGCCTGGCCAGCGTCAGCGCCCCTTCCCTTCTCTCGGCCGCTTCGCCCATGCCGGCGCAAGCTGGATCGGCCAAAGTTCCCTACAAGATCTCTATTATGTTGTGGACGGTCTTTCGGAACCTGCCTTTCGAAGAGCGGCTGGAAAAGGTTTCCGAGGCCGGCTTCCATGCCGTTGAGCTCGTGGGTGAATTCGAGAAGTGGTCAGACGCGGATTATCGCCGGTTTAACCGGAAGAAACGCGAACTGGGCATCACGTTCGACGCGACAGCAGGACTCAAGCACGGCATTGGAAATCCTGCGGAGCGTGAAGCCTTCCTGAAGGATCTGCGCAACTTGATGACCGTGTGCGACAAGCTCGAGTGCCCGCACATCATCGCTCTGTCAGGAAACATCATCCCGGGCCTGTCGCACAACGAGCAGCACGCCAGTTGCATTGAGGGGCTCAAGCGCGCGGCGGACATCGTGCAGGGGAAAAACGCCAAAATCTTTGTCGAGAATATCGATCCTGAAGAGAACCCCAAATACTTCCTAACGTCAGTGGCGGAAGGGTTTGAAATCATGAAGGACGTCAACAATCCGCAGGTGAAGTTCCTCTACGATTTCTATCACGAGCAGATTGCCGAAGGGAACCTGATCGAGAAGCTGGAGAAAAACATCGACCTCGTCGGTCTCTGCCACATCGCCGACGTCCCCCACCGCCACCAGCCGGGAACGGGTGAGATTGATTACACCAACATCTACAAGAAACTGGTCGAACTCCGCTACGACCGTCACATTGCGATGGAGTTTCTTCCTACGAGCAATCCCGTGGAAATTCTGCGCAAAGCCCGCGAGCAGGCAGAGCACATTACCGTTGCCTGATGTCCGGCCACGCCGCCAACGTTGCAGACATTTTTGATAGCCGCGCTACAGCGCCGGGTTCTTGTACTTCACAGGCGGCGCCACCCTTTCGGCGCCGTTTGTTGCTCTCAAGAAATCGAAGTCACAACCTTCGTGGGCCTGCAGAATATGGTCAAGGAACATCTTGCCGTAACCGCGAAGGTAATGCGGCTGTGGCGGCCGCCAGGTCTTCAAGCGTTTCTTCATTTCGGCCTTGGAAATCTTTACTTCCAGCCTTCTTCCGGGAACGTCGAGTTCAATCCAGTCCCCATCCTTGACCACCGCCAGCGGACCGGCGACGGCCGACTCCGGTGAGATGTGAACGACCATGGTGCCGTAGCTGGTGCCACTAATCCGCGCATCGCTCAGGCGGACCATATCGCGAACGCCGGCTTTCAGCAGCTTTGCGGGAATTGGCAGATGTCCCCATTCCGGCATGCCCGGAGCGCCCTTGGGACCAGCACCCTTCAGCACCAGGACGCTCGATTCATCGACCGCCAGTTTGGGATCGTCAATCCGGTTGATCAGGTCGAGGTTGTTTTCAAACACCACAGCCCGTCCGCGGTGCTTGGCAAAATGCGGAGAGATCGCCGATTGCTTGATCACAGCGCCGGCAGGCGCAAGGTTGCCCCGCAGAATCGCCGTGCCTCCCTCCGGCCGCAGCGGCTCGTCAAGTCCCTTGATCACTTCCCGGTTGAAGCAGGCAGCCTGTGCAAGGTTTTCAGCAACCGACTTGCCGGTCACGGTCACCGCCTTGCTGTTCAGCAGCGACAGGATCTCCTTCATCAGCGCCGCAACTCCACCCGCATAGCTGAAGTCTTCCATCAGGTAGCGCCCGGAGGGCCGAACATTGGCCACCACGGGAGTGGTGCGCGAAAGCTCATCAAACTTATCGAGCGGCAAGTCGAGTCCCAGCCGCCCGGCGATCGCCACCAGGTGAACGATGGCGTTGGTCGAGCCGCCAATCGCCATGTCAACGTGGATGGCATTCTCAATCGCCTGCCGGGTCATGATGCGGGAAGGCCGCAGGTCCTCGTAAACCATTTCCACAATGCGCGCGCCACTCTTTTCAGCCACGGCCAGCCGCCGCGAGTCCGAGGCCGGAATATCCGCCGAGCCCGGCAGCATCATGCCCAGCGCCTCGGCCACGCACGCCATGGTGGAGGCCGTTCCCATCACCGTACAGTGCCCCGCGCTTCGCGAGATGCACGATTCCACCTCGCACCACTCTTCTTCGCTCAGCCGGCCCGCGCGCACTTCTTCCCACATGCGCCGGATGTCCGTGCCCGAGCCCAGCTCCTTGCCGCGCCACATTCCGCGCAACATCGGCCCGCCCGTCACCATGATGGCAGGGATGTCGGAGCTGGCCGCGCCCATCAACTGCGCCGGCGTCGTCTTGTCACAGCCCGCCAGCAGGACCACCCCGTCCAGCGGATAGGAGGTGATGCACTCCTCGACGTCCATGGCCATCAGGTTACGGTACAGCATGGTGGTCGGCTTCATCAGCATTTCGCCCAGCGAAATGGTTGGAAACTCCAGAGGGAATCCGCCTGCCGCCCAGACGCCCCGCTTCACGGCTTCCGCCACCTGGCGCAGGTGGGCGTTGCAGTTGTTCAGCTCGCTCCAGGAATTGCAGATTCCGATCACCGGCTTCTCCTGGAACACGCGCTCGCTAAAGCCTTCCGCGCGCAGCCAGGCCCGGTGGGCCATTCCCCAGCGGTCATCTTTGCCAAACCAGGCGCTGCTGCGAAGTGGGGTGCGATTCTTTGTTTTCGTCGTCATGTGCGTTCCCTTCCCGGCCGAGCCGTACGGTTTCGATGGTTGGTTGCCTCCAAGTTCGCGGGTATTATGATACAGCAACAGAATACTGCATAATTAAGAGTCGCGCATGGACTCGCGCTGCAGGGGGGAGGCCCTTCACAAGTGAGTGCAGAGGATACAGGCTTGGGAGCCGAAAGCTCAAGAAGAAAGCTGGGCAGAAGAAAGTTTATAGGAGCGGCCGCCATGGCGGCCGGGTTTGAGGTGCTCAGGCCACGATTCCTGTGGGCTGGGGGGAACGGGGCAGCGTCCCCGGCGGTAAAAGCTCCGCACACCTTCGGCTGGAAGGGCGAACAATTCTTGCTGGACGGCAAACCCTTCCAGATCCTTTCCGGCGAGATGCACTATGCGCGAATTCCTCGTGCCTACTGGCGCGACCGGCTGAAAAAGTTGAAGGCCATGGGCCTGAACACTGTCTCCACTTACATGTTCTGGAATTTTCATGAGCCGCGGCCCGGCGAGTTCGATTTTACAGGACGGCGCGATGTAGCGGCCTTTGTGCGGACGGCGCAGGAGGAAGGACTGTGGGTCATGCTTCGACCGGGGCCTTATAGCTGCGCGGAATGGGATTTTGGCGGCTTCCCGGCATGGCTGCTGGCCACACCGGATATCCGGGTTAGAAGCACCGATCCCCGTTTTCTCAAAGCCGCCCGGCGATACATGCTGCACGTCGGCGTCGAGCTAGCTCCGCTCCAGATCACACGAGGCGGTCCCATCGTCGTGGCGCAGGTCGAAAACGAGTACGGCTCGTTCGGCAGCGACAAGGTTTACATGAACGCGATCCGCAAGATGATTGTCGACGCCGGTTTCGAGGTCCCGCTCTTCACCGCCGACGGGCCGCTGCCGCGCATGCTGTCAGGCGGAACTCTTCCCAACGTTCTTTCCTTCATCAACTTCGGTTCCGATCCCGCCAAACAGTTCGACCTCTTTGCGAAGTTCCGCCGGAACGTGCCGAGGATGTGCGCTGAATTCTATCCCGGATGGTTTGACCACTGGGGCGAAATCCACCACCGGGGAAACAATCAGAACCTGATGGAAGGCGTGACGTGGATGCTTGAGAACGGTGTCTCGTTCAATCTTTACATGTTTCACGGCGGCACTTCGTTCGGTTTCATGAACGGCGCTAACTATGGAGACGCCTACCAGCCTGACGTCACCAGCTACGACTACGATGCCCCGCTCGACGAAGCCGGGCAGCCGCGGGCAAAATATTTTGATCTGCAGAAACTGATCAAACAGCATTCGCCCGCCGAAAGCCTGCCCGCTTTGCCGCCGCCGCTTCCAGTCATCGAAATCCCCAGGTTCGAGCTGACCGAATCGGCCTCCATGTTCGACCTGCTCCAGGAGCCCATCCGCTCAGAAAAGCCAAAAGTAATGGAGTTTGTGGGGCAGTCGTACGGCTTTATCCTCTACCGCTGGTACGTAGAGCGGCCGACCGCGGGCAAGCTGCAAATCACCAAAATGAGTGACTATGCCGTGCTTTACCAGGGGCAAGACAAGCTGGCCGAGCTGGACCGCCGCTTCCAGCAGGATACGGTGGATCTCGAACTGGCGCCGGCCCAGGCACTCGATATCCTGGTCGAAAACATGGGCCGGATTAACTATGGCCCGCATATGGTGAACGACCGCAAGGGAATCACCGAGAAGGTCACTCTGAACGGTAAAGAGTTGAAAAATTGGGAAATCTATCCGCTTCCCTTGAGCGACCTTTCAGGTCTACGTTTTTCCCCCAAGACGAAACGGGGACCGAGGTTCTATCGCGAAACCTTCCAACTTGACTCCATTGGCGACACCTTCCTCGACATGCGCGGCTGGGGCAAAGGCCATGTCTGGGTGAATGGCCACCACCTGGGCCGTTATTGGAAGATCGGGCCGCAGCAAACCTTGTTCCTGCCCGGAGCCTGGCTACAAACGGGCACAAACGAAATCATCGTGCTCGAGATCGAGGAGGGAGGAGCCCAATCGGTCCAAGGGCTCAAGAACCACGTCTACGAAACCCTGGAGACAGACTAGCTTCGCACTCCGGATGTAAGTTCCCTCTAGCGCTGCACCTTCGTGCGGCATGCCGGCCAGAAAGCCGGATGCGACCTGTCGCAGATTTCATTTGCTACTCATTCCCTGTCCCGCGCGCCGTCGCACAAGACCTCCGGCTCGCCAACGGTAACCATAATAAACGAGGTTGGCGGCGCAAAAGAATACCGCGACGGAAATCAGCAATGTTAAGGATACGTTGGGGTAAACAAACGCGTCCAGATAATGGAGAAGGAACGAGCCGTGGTAGGCCACAAAGCCGGCGCGGCTTTCCAGCATCTGTTCCACCATGGTCAACGGGCAAGGCGGCCACGGAACTACTTCAATGACAATGCTGTAGACCAGCGATCCGATGTGAAGCCACTCGAGCGATGGGTAGCGGCGCACGACCAATACCCCTCCGATCACCCACACAATAAAGAGCAGGTGAATGGCCAGCACCGACTCTGCGAGAGCAAGATAGATATTCATCGCTCAAGACCACGGCGAATGCCATCAACCTTTCTCAGAACAACAGCCTCAAGCATCTAGATAGCACCCGTCTTGCCCCCCACATTCATTATGACGCCTTTACAGTTCCAGGCGCAGCGCCCGGCCGCCTGCAGCACTGCGGTTGCCAAGCACCCGCCCGGGTGTATAGTGGAATTATTGAAATTGCCACAAAGGAAATCCTGGCTGCCGTTCTCGTTTGGATGATTCCCGCTGTGCTCCAGCGAGGACCGCTCACGCCAGGTTACGAATGATGGCCCCTGAAGGCCTTGCCGAGAGGAGGTCTGTGATGAACACCCTGCGCGGTTCCCTTCTGCGTTCGACCTGCGTTGTGATTTTGCTCATTCCTGCCCTGGCCATTGCCCAACAGCTTAAACCCGTCGAGTTGCCAGTTCCCCAAACCACCGGCGGGATGTCCCTGATGCAGGCTCTGAGGGCGCGGCACTCCACACGCGAATTCAGCTCACGCAAATTGCCGTTGCAGGTCCTCTCCAACCTGTTGTGGGCGGCCTTCGGGGTGAACCGTCCGGAGTCGGGCAAGCGCACGGCGCCCTCAGCAATGAACCGGCAGGAGATTGAGATCTACGTCGCCACGGCCGAGGGGCTTTATGTTTACAACGCCAAAGGCAACAAGCTCGATCCCGTTCTAGAGCAGGACGTGCGCGCGGCCACGGGGACGCAATCCTTCATGGGCGAAGCGCCGGTGAATCTTGTTTATGTTGCCGACCTTGCCAAAGCCGGCGGCGCCAGCCTGGAAGAGCGAGCCTTGTACATGGGCGCCGATACAGGCGTCATCGCCCAGAACGTTTACCTGTTCTGCGCTTCTGAAGGCTTGGGTGCGGTGGTCCGCGGCAGCGTCAACCGAACGGCACTGGCCAAGACCATGAAACTCCGCGCCGACCAGAAGATCATCCTGGCGCAAACGGTGGGTTATCCAAGGTAGCAACCGTCGCCCCGCCCCTAAAGGATTGGGACGATCTCGCCGCTTACCCAGCCCACAACAATATCGCCGGGCCGGATGATGGCTCTTTTCGTTACCCGCCCGGCGTGAACTTGGCGAATTTGCGATCTGCAATCCCTGGTTACGGAATAGATGATTGGTGGCAGGTAATGTCATGGCATGTCTTCTATGCCGCGTGTTCGTGGGTAAATGGCCCAAAGCGCAGACCTTGCCCCTTGCCACTGGCAGTTTTGACAGTTCCCCATGCGCGTGTCAAACCCTAGCCTTTACATTGGGGAGGAGTGTTTCCCCGAGCTTTCGCCGTGGTCGGGCTTTTTGCCGGCGACAACTGCTTTCCGTCCGGCAAGAGGAAAAAGCTGGCCGCAACGGACAAAGCTTTCCAGTCCGTGGGCCTTAGGACACAGGACAGACCCACGGTCCATTACGCTCTTGGTTGACCGTCGCCATGCGCTGCGAGGGCTCCGGTTGGACTCGATCAAGAGGAGGCGACAATTGCCCTACCGTCATTTACTTGTGCTAGCTGGCGCCCTGTTTTTCTCGCCGTGCCTGTGGGGGCAGGAACTCGAACCTCGCGCCTATCTGGTTACACCCATCGGGACCAATGCCGTGACGATCACATATCAATATGCCACTGGCGATGCTCTCTTCGACCCGACGCTCCCGATCGAGGGTGCCCGGGGAACCATTAATACCTCCACCTTCAGCTATTACCGGTCGTTGAGTTTCTTCGGCCGGTCTGCAAACTTCACCGTCACCGCACCTTACAGGTTCGGGACAACGACCGGTTCCGTCTACGGGCAACCCGGTCAGGCCTACCGCTCAGGCATGGCCAGTCCAGCTATCCGCTTTGCGTGGAATCTGTACGGCGGGCCAGCAATGAATCGGAAGGAATTCGCAGATTTCCGTCAGGGAAGGACACTAGGCCTCAGCCTCAAGGTGGTTACCCCTTGGGGGCAGTATGACCCCAACCATGTCATTAATATCAGCACGAACCGCTGGTCTTTCAAGCCGGAACTCGGGTTCATCCAGCCTCTCGGCAAGCGGCGGAGATGGTTCGCAGAATTGGACGGCGGCGTCTTTCTCTTCACCACGAACAATGACTTCTTCGGTGGCGGAACCAGGCAGCAGAACCCGATCTGGTCCGTGCAGTTCCATCTCGTTCGCCTCCTTCGTCGAAGGGCGTGGATTGCATTTGATGCTAATGGGTATTTTGGGGGCCGTACTGCCGTGAACGGGACCGAGCAGCTTAACTTTCAAAAGAACTCAAGGGTTGGAGGAACTCTTGGATATCTTTTAAGCCGCCACCAGGCGCTGAAGGTATCTGTTAACACCGGGGCCTACACGACCATTGGGGAGGACTTCACGTCTATCGGTATCGCGTATCAGTACTTTTGGGGAGGCCGTCGATAGCAGCGCCAGCTTTGTGCCGTACCACTTTTCGGGCCGAGCCAATGCGACACCGCAGCATGAAATATTTTCCGTGGGCGCTACCTCCGCATCGCCGGCGGGGACGAAGATCATTCGAGGGACGCATGCTATGAAAAACACCAACCACTTTCAACCTGTGAGTCATTGCCTCATGCTCCTGGTGCTGGCAGTTCTGGGGCTGGCCCTGCCGTTGAGCGCGCGCGATAAGACCGATGTCATCGTCATGAAGAACGGCGACAAGATCACCTGTGAAGTCAAATCACTCCAGTCCAATACGCTTTATATCAGCGTCGACTATATCCTTAACACTATCTCCGTCGACTGGACAAAGGTCGAGCGCGTCGAAAGCAAGCAACTGTTTCTGGTCAGGACGCAAGATGGAACGGTCTACCAGGGCCTGATCTCCACTCCGAAGACTTTGGGTGGACGTCCTGTGGAAATTGAAGTTCTGGAAACCGCAGAGAAAAAGGTCGCCCTTGAACGCGAGCAAGTCGTCGACGTAAGCCAAACCTCGCGCAACCTCTGGCAACGCTTCAACGGCGAATTCAACTCGGGCTTTAGCTTTACAAAAGGTAACGAATCCTCCCAGTACAACCTCGGCGCTGAGGTCAACTACGTGGAGGAACGCTGGACCGCCGGGGCAGACTACAACTCCAACCTTAGTTCCAGCACTGGATCAACCACATCAACCCGAAACGATCTTACCCTGTCGGGACGGCGGCTATTGCAGTGGAAAAATTGGTACTACACGGGGATCGGCGACTTCCTTCAAAGCTCCGCTCAAGGCATCAAGTTGCAGAGCACCCTGGGCGGGGGCATCGGGCGAAATATCAGAAACACGGGAGGCACTTTCATCACAGTCTATGGCGGTTTCGCGTGGCAGCAGATCAATTACAACCAGGCGATCATTCCAGCCAAAACGCAACATGTGACTTCAGGCTTGATCGGAACCAGTTTAAAGCTCTTTCGATTCGATAGAACGACCTTAAAGGTCAACGCCAATCTACTTCCGGCCGTTTCTGAGCCCGGACGCTTGCACTTCACTCTGAACTCGACTTACTACGTCAAGCTCTGGGGCAAACTCAACTGGAACTTTACGTTCTATGATAACTGGGACAATCGGCCACCTCCAGGTTTCTCCGGCAGCGACTACGGCACCACCTCCGGCCTGAGCTTAAGCTTCGGCAACCGCTAACGCAACGCTTGCCGGCCTGCGAGTTATAGAATACGAGAGCCAATTGGTTAAACCGCCTCCCGGCTAGCCGTCAGAGTCCAGCCACGGTAGACCTCTCCAAAGCCTCCTATGCCCATTCGTAGTGCGGTGCCCGCAAAAAAGACCTGAAGCACAAAACCGGTGCGTTGGTTAGCATCTGGGGATCGGGGACGCCCGTTCTAGAAACGGTATCCTGACTTCGGCTGCCAGGCGGAGGAAAGGGTGCCGGGATTGAACCCTTGAGAAATCTCGCCGGTGTTGGCGTAACGATAGAGCGCGGCCAGGAAGATTCCATGCGTCGAGGCGCTGACCACTGACAGAAAAATGAAATAGACCACCATCAGCGAGGCGCCAAGGGTTGTTCCGTAGGCTCCGGCAAGTGCTCCTCCAAGCATCGGCAGCAGCAAACCCGGCAGAGCCAACAAGAAGAAAATCAGCCCGAAACTGAACGTGCCAACGACCTGTTCGCCCCAGTTCCGGCGGAACAGTTGGGCCGAGCGCTTGAGCGCCTCGATCGGGCCAAGATCCTCAAAGGCCAGGATTGGAACCACAAAGAATGTCGCCAGAGTCCACGCCATCCCAACAAGGCCCGCGACTAACCGGCCCACCAGGCTCGAGCGTTCCTCGATCATGCGCAAAATCATACCCACCGTAGCAGCCAGGATCGCCCACTGAAAAATCACACCCACGCGACTCCAGGCCGCTCGCAAGCCGTCGCGCACGGTGGGATCGCCGCCCTCGAGGCGAATTGACGCGGCGCTGACCAGAGCGGTATTGAAGAACACGATGACGAAATAATTCACCAGGTAAAACAGGAAAACTCCGCCGACCACCAGTGAGTTGCTCGGGTGCCAGGCCCCCTGCTCGGCAATGGCGGCTTTGATCTGCGGATAAAAGAACAAACCGCTTCCCGTCAGCAGCGAGATGGTCACAACAAGACAGGAGATCGCCGAAAGAATCGGCAACAGTATTAACTCTTCATCCTCACGCAGAATGGCAAAACTCTGCTTGACGAGAGCCCAGGTAGTGCCGATTTTCCCCATCGCATCTCTCCTTAAAAATGGCTTAACCATTGGCAGGCGACGTTCCTGCCCTGTGACTTTGCCTGACCGAAGACGGTTACAAGCTCATACTCTCCAATTTGAATCTTATGATAACATGCACACCCTCGATGAACGCTGCAAGAGCTTTCCATGCGCTGGTTCAGGCGGTTAAGCCCCGGTTCAATCGACACGAAGGCTCGGGATGGAAGACTCGAGTTGGAGATGGAAACAGAGAAGAGTTCAGCCGCAGAGACGGGTTCAAGGTGGTGATGGAAGCTACTGCAACCATGAAGCCCCTGCGCCAAGCCTTTGGACC
>Ga0055483_10000149_pt1 | contig 15233 bp, 15 predicted proteins | sample RushMan_CattailN_5_FD_57938 | JGI IMG/M metagenome (GOLD analysis project Ga0055483, IMG submission 57938) | Wetland microbial communities from San Francisco Bay, California, USA, that impact long-term carbon sequestration - RushMan_CattailNLB_D2 | ecosystem: Environmental > Aquatic > Marine >... | reverse complement strand
CGATATTCGCCTGTCTGATCTGCGCGCAATTGGTTTCCAGGCAATCCTGGTCACAGTTGGCGCCCAAGGCACCAAGTGGTTGGGATTGCCCGGTGAGAATCTAACCGGTGTGTATCATGCCAAAGACCTGGTATTTCATTATAATTTACTCCCCCCCTTTAGCACCAAGGATTACCGCATCGGTAAGCGTGTAGCCCTCATTGGTGCAGGCAATGTGATGCTGGATATTGCCCATTGGTTGATACGTTTTCTTAAAGTAGATGAAGTTGTTTCTGTTGTGCGTAGGGGCCCCAATGAGGTCAAATTTTCCAAGGAAGAGTTGAAAATAGTTGCTCAGAACCTGGATTTGCAAGCATTGGATTCTGAGATTGAGCGCGTCCGACCTGTGGCTGATGTGGTCGGTCAGAATGTCGATGAAGCAAAGGACTACATCCTGTCTGCTTTGCCCAAGGCATTGCCTTCTGTTTCGAAAACACGTTTTTATTTTGATTTTTTAGCTTCCCCCAGCCGTATTATGGGTAATGACCAGGGTTTTGTGAATGGTCTGGAAGTTGAAGATACCACGTTGGTGTGTTCAGAAGGTGCTGTGCAGGCAAAACGCCTGGGTACAAAGCGTATTCTTCCGGTGGACACAGTAATTTTCTGTATTGGTGATAGAGTAGATGAAACCTTTGGCCTACCAGTTCGCCACAATGCATTCGTAAAGAACCCCCATCCCTTCTACCCGGTAGAAGGTATCTCTTTCGAGGCGTACGACCCAGATCTTAATCGCCCCATCAGCCGCGTGTTCATGGCTGGCTGGTCGCGGGAGGCCAGCAGCGGGCTGGTGGGAGTGGCACGTAGGGACGGCGAGCATGGCGCTAGGGCCGTATTGGATTATCTGCAATCGGCACCCCAGCTGGTAGATCCCGCTAGTATATTGAATGAATTTTCCTCAAAGCTCGAGAAATTAAACAAGCTTATCATCCACAAAGATGATTTGCACAAATTGATAGAAGCTGAACTCACCCAGGCTGAGCAACAGGATCTACCAGCATATAAATATGCCACTAACGACGAAATGTTAGCCGTTATGGGGTTAAAAAAGCCGATTACTGATTGAATAAATAGACTAAATGAAGTTCAGGACTGGATGTCGCCTATTCTAGGCTTCGGTCTCTTGTATGGGATTAGCATAAATAATCCGACCCCGATGACCACCTCACCCAGGATAAATCCAATTTGCTGGTAAATACCGAATACCGGTATTTTAGGGAAATTATTGCTCCCAAAACCAAAAACATCTGCCATGCCACAAGCCACGGAGATGACGTAACCTGTACCGACCAAGCGCAAGCCAATATCTGAAATAATTGATTTTTGTCCACCATTCCATAACGCTGCCAGGCTGATGTAGCCCCCCAGACAGATGATACCCAGGCCTACCAGGAAAGTGGCGATTTGAACAAAACCTACCACCGGGCTGCGATCCAGGTGGAATAACCCGGGTTCTGCCCCCAATAAATAGATGATAAAACCGATTACAGTGGCTGTCAGACCTATACGGATGCGTATTCTTCCATTCGACTTGCGCACAGGCACTGCCTCTGTCATCCCACCTCCGGTAGGGTGTTTTTCAGGTGCGCCAGCCAATTCTGATTTAGTATGGCAGCCATATCGTCCTCAGTATACCCCTTTTGGGAAAGAAGTGGAATAATCTTGCGTAAATCGGCGATCGAATTGACCTCATGCGGGACAGACTGCAAACCAAAACCACCATCAAAATCACTACCAATCCCCACGTGAAGGGCATTACCTGCTTTTTGGCAGATATAGTCGATTTGGGTGACGAAGTAATCTAGCGTCACCAAATCTCGGCCGCCAGCCTCTGGCCAACCTGGGCGTAAAAAACTATTAGCTGGAATAACGCCAATGATGCCATCTCGCTCTAATATGCCTTCAATCACACGGTCGGTCAGGTGCCGGTTGCTGTCTGATCCCTTCAATAAAGCCAGGGCATTGGCATGTGAGGCAATGACGGGCCCCTGGTAAGCATCCAGTGCTTCGAGGGCGGCCTTTTCATCCATATGGCTGATATCCAGGCTAAAATGATACGCCGCCATGCGGTCTATAAGTTCCCGACCCTCATCAGTGAGACCTCCTGGTTCGTGGGTGCCACCACAGAAACGCGTGCCTGCCCAGGCAGGACCGATGATTCTCACTCCGCTTCGGTACCACTCCTCCAGTTCTGCTGGCGCTCTTACCCCCTCAGCCCCTTCCATTAAGCGAACTAATCCAACCGGATGCTCATCAGTATCTTCCCGCTGCCAATGTGCCAAAACTGATTTCAGGTCAGCTTGAGTTTCAATCTTTTGGAACATATCCGGGTGCTCACCGACCAACCGCTCATAGGCTTCTAATTGCTGTTGGTAGCGCAGGTAGGCTTCCTCAACCGACCTGTAACATTGCTCGTCCCAGGGTCCTAACTTATGTCTTTCAGGGGCAGCAAATAAAGTGGAGAAAACAATGGCTACTTTCCCGCGCTGGTATTCTGGCCAGCCAAGCAGTGTATCTCCGTTAACTTGCGGTGCCAGGTGGTCGGCTTCAAGGTGGCGAGTTTCTGCTACCGAGCGGCAATAATCGCGCTCGAAAGTGAGAATATTCCAGGCCAGGTCTTCATGTGCGTCGATAAGGATTGGTTCATTCATAGCGATGTGGATGATAACAGGCTTTTTGATATTTGGCGATCAATTTTTCCCATAGGATATTGATCTAATTCTTTTAATGTCACCCAGCGCATATCGGCAGCTTCAATCAGACGTGGCTGCCCTTGCAAGATACGGCAATGGAAGGCATACAGGGTCACTCGAAAATGCGTGTAAGCGTGCTTGTACTTCCCCAACTCCACCCCCACCTCGACTTCCGCTCCCAGTTCTTCCCTGATTTCCCTCCGTAAGCAAGCTTTCAGATCTTCGCCTTCCTGCTGCTTACCTCCAGGGAACTCCCATAAGCCCCCCAGCAGCCCGTGTGGGGGTCGGCGGGCGATCAGCACTCTGTCTTCTTGCCTGATAACGGCTGCTGTGACCACATGGTGAGGGATGGGTGGCTTTGGAAAAGTAACCGGTCGCTGCTCCTGGATGCCCAGGGCTTTCGCCTGGCAGCTATCTTCCAGCGGGCAAGCAGCACAATGAGGCGCCTTGGGCATGCACAGGCTGGCGCCCAGGTCCATCAAAGCCTGGTTATATGTGCCAGCCTGACCTTCAGGCAAATGCAGGGCAGCCAGTTCCCATAATTTATTTTCACCATGGGCGGATCGAACGTCCTCATCGACATTAAAATAGCGCGCGAGTACCCGGCGGATATTCCCATCGAGGGCCGGTTCATCCTTATCGAACGCAATCGAGGCAATCGCAGCTGCTGAATATCGGCCTATACCTGGCAGTTTGCGTAATTGCATAGCATCATTCGGTAACTGCCCGTCGTATTTCTGCATCACCTCCTGGGCTGCCCGGTGCAGGTTGCGCGCCCGTCCATAATACCCGAGGCCCTCCCAGATGACCAGCACCTCCTGCGAGGATGCCTCGGCCAGGGAGCGGACGTCGGGGAAGCGTTGCATCCATTTTGTAAAATATGGGATTACCGTCTCGACCCGCGTTTGCTGCAGCATTACCTCTGAAATCCAGGTTGCATAGGGGTTCTGCAATGCACGCCATGGCAGAACGCGGGCATGGTTTGCGTACCAGGCGAGTATACGCCCCGTGAATAAATAAGTTTCCTTGTTTTTCACTTCTAGCAATCAAACAATCTTAATAAATGAATTATTCGCACTATAGAGGAGAGAAAGTAAGAGCCATGCAGGTGCCTAGTCTTACATCTGGAAACCCGTCTTCGCCGGCACGATTTTATAATGATAATTATCCACATAATCCAGCAGCCGGTTGATTAGCCCCTGCCACTCATTAGAATCCATGATACCTTTCATAGAACTCAAATCAGGCATCTGAGCCGAGGCCATAATCTGGGGTTGCTCACCATACATAGTAAGCCAGGCATCTTTTAGCTCCATCCCCATCTGCTGCACTTGTGGGATGAACTCCCGCACCACAAACTCAAAATATTCCTGCTCGCGACCCGGCGTAATATCCCAGGTCATGATTAATTTAACAGTCACAATATTGCTCCAATTCGATCAATGCTGGTATTCCAGCACCACCACGCGCGTCTCTTCGGGGATCATGTTTTTGGTTACTTTAAGCGATGGCTGCGGCTTGATTGTTCCCAAGCCCATCTCCTTGAGAAATTTGCCCAGCGGTGCCAGCTTGAAGTTGCATGCAGTGGTCCCATAGTGCATGGGGATGACAAACCCTGGCTCCAGCAGGCTAACCACTTCAGCCGCCTTGGCTGCATTTAACCCACCGCCACCACCCACCGGCACCAGCACAATATGCACTGTGCCTAAGGCCTCAATTTCCGTCTGGCTGGGCACACGCCGCAGGTCGCCCAGGTGAGCCACAGTCACTCCTTCATAGTCGAACACGTACAGCGTGTTGCGCGGCTCATCAGTCGTATTCTTTCCATAACCATTAGTCTGGATGCCAGTAATAAACACACTGCCGATCTCGAATTCACCTGGTGTATTGATCAGGTGTGAATATCCCTTAACTGCGGAAGTGAAACCATGCCCTGGTGCATCATGGCTAACTGTGATGATATCTGCCTTCAATTTGAGCGGATCATACCCTGCCACCTGGCTGTCATAAGGGTCAGTGACAACCGTTGCCAGGTTGCGTTCCGTCAAACGAAAGCAAGATAAACCATACCAGGTAATTTCCATGCCACCTCCACTGAGGCTAAATTATAACATTGGGCACTCTATGCATCCCGATTGCCTCGGTACCAGGGGATGCGGGCATGGTATGATATCACTACAATGCGCTACAGTCCACCCAAGCTGGATATCATTAAGTCAGCCTCAGCCAGGGTAGAGCAGCATGAGGATGGTACCTGGCACCTTGAAATACCTGCCGCAGGCCGTTTCGGCTATCGCCTGGCGGAATTGGATGATCATGGCTCACTACGCCGGCGAAACTTTCCCTGGAATCCCCCTCTCAGCCTGAGTTTGCAGGCACGCGTATCATCTCAGGGCTTACCCGGCACCTGGGGTTTTGGCTGGTGGAATGATCCTTTCAGCTTCATGATGGCTTATAACAAAGTGGTGCCGCGCCTGCCAACCCTGCCTCAAGCCATCTGGTTCTTTCACGCCTCGCCTCAAAATTACCTTTCTTTCGTTGATAACCAGCCTGCCGCTGGGTTCCTGGTTGCCACCTTCAGCTCACGCAAAGTGCCCTTGGCTTTAATGGTTTTAACTTCTCCCATCCTGTCACTTACCTTGCTCTCCCGAACAGCACAGCTCGTTCGCCGGTTGTTTCGCAAAGTCGTCCTGCAGGCCTCCACTCTGATACACACCATTGAAACCGATTGGCATACCTACAATTTGCTATGGGAACCAGACCGGGTAAGCTTCCACATGGATGAAATCCTTCTTCTTGAGACAGACATCGCACCTCAGCCACCGCTGAGCCTGGTGATGTGGGTGGATAACCAGTACGCGGCCCTGCCTCCCACCGGCAGGCTGAAATTTGGCACATTGCCTAACCCCGAACCAGCCTGGTTGGAAATAAGAGATATTGTCGTTTCCTAGCTTGTGTCGTTCTAGATCGGTGGATTTATTGCAGTAATTTTTGCGTTGCAATCATTTCACATGAGTGTATAATATACGATTGCCAGTTAGGAGGCTTGATAAAGTAATCTAATGAGACCAGTTTATCCATTTACCGCCATTGTTGGGCAGGAGCGTATGAAGCGTTCACTGGTCTTAAACGCGGTTGATCAGCGCATTGGTGGAACCCTAATCCGTGGTGAACGCGGCACCGGCAAATCCACAGCCGCCCGCGCCATGGCAGCCCTGCTGCCAGAAATAAAAGTCTTCGCTGATTCCCCCTTCAATGACGACCCCGACGCGCCATTAACCTGGTCTGACTGGGTCAAGGAACGTAAAGCGCAGGGTGTTGACCTGAAAGTTGTCAGACGGCGCATCGCTTTTATCGACCTTCCTATCAGTGCTACCGAGGACCGTGTTGTGGGCACCCTGGATATTGAGGCAGCCATCCAGAAGGGTGTGCGCATCTTCGAGCCCGGTGTGCTGGCCTCTGCCAACCGCGGTTTGCTCTACATCGACGAGGTCAACTTGCTGGATGATCATGTGGTGGACTTATTGCTAGATTCAGCCGCCATGGGAGTCAACGTGGTCGAACGCGAGGGTATCTCCTTTGCTCACCCGGCACGCTTTATTCTGGTGGGCACTATGAACCCCGAAGAGGGAGACCTGCGCCCTCAATTGCTGGATCGCTTCGCCCATTCTGCCGAGATCTACGGCATCCGTGAAGCCCGCGACCGCGTGCTCATCATGGAAAGAAACCTTGCCTTCGAAGAAGATCCCGAGAAGTTCCGCCAGCAGTGGCTTGATAAAGAGAAAGAGCTATCACATCAGATCGAAATTGCCCGCGGATTGGTAGACCAGGTCACCTATACCAGCCGTGATCTGCTTTCCATCGCCGCCCTCACTGCCTCACTCAACGTCGAAGGTCACCGGGCAGACCTGGTGATCCTCAAAACTGCCCGCGCCCAGGCCGCCTTTGATGGGCGACTGGCGATCACCGATCGTGATATTGTCCTGGCAGCAGAGCTGGCACTGCCTCACCGCATCAGACAAGGGCCTTTCCAGCAAGCGGTAGTCTCAGAAGAGGAGCTCCAGGAGCGCATCGAGCAGCTACAAGGCTCATCGGTCAGTGTAGGAGAGCCAGAACCCGTGGCGGAGGACAAAGATCATACCCCCCGCTTTGATAAAAAAAAAAGATCTAAACCTCACCTCGGAGCAAGACCAACAGAGTCCGAACCAGAATGAGCCTTCGCGCCAGAGCGTCTTCGACGTAGGCAACGCCTATTGGTGGGACGGTGGTGAGAAGGTCAAGGTGGGTGAATCCTTTAGGCCGCGTAACCTGAATACAAATCTAGATCAGCTCTACCGCAAGCGTGCCGGTCGCCGATCGCGCACTCACACCGACCGCAAGCGAGGGCGCTACGTCCAGGCTCGCCCGGCCAATGGAAAGACTGATGATCTGGCTTTTGACGCCACCATCCGCGCTGCAGCACCCTTCCAGAAGGAGCGCCAGGAGTTGCGCAAGCGCGTGGCTTTTGCCATCCGCCCGGCTGACTTCCAGCGTAAGGTTCGTGTAAAGAAGACCGCCAACTTTGTCTTGTTCGTGGTAGACGCTTCCTGGTCTATGGCTGTGGCCGAGCGTATGTCTGCCACGAAAGGTGCTATCCTCTCTCTGCTTACCGATGCCTACCAGCGCCGCGACCGGGTGGGGCTGATTGTCTTTCAGAAGAACCGCGCCACCATGGTGCTGCCACCCACCAACTCGGTCATGCTGGCCCAGCGTGCTTTGGCTGATATCCCCGTAGGCGGCAAAACGCCCCTCTCCGCTGGCCTGTACATGACCCATCAGACCCTGCAACGCGAGCGCATCCTGCACCCCGATGTGCAGCCCCTGGTCATCCTGCTCACCGATGGCGCGGGTAACGTTTCCATGTCCTCCATGCCACCTCAGGACGAGGCCCATCGCCTAGCCGATCAGATCGCCAACGATGACATCCACTGTGTGGTGGTTAACATGGAGCATGCCGCTTTCGATCAGGGCTTGGCACAAGCTCTAGCAGAACACCTGAAAGCCCCCTGCTACACCCTCAGCGAATTGAAAGCCGAAACACTGTACAAGGCTGTTAAAGAAGAGATGGAAACCGGCCGGGGGTTGTAAACCTCCTGCCTTTGCAGCATCCCCCTCCAGTCACTGAATAATTCACGGTGATCATTCATTCATGAGTGGTTTAGCGAGTGAACCAATCTCCAAATTGTCTTTGCTCGCGAACGGAATGAGCGAAGGAATTCGCCCCTTTTTCTCCTTATATAATTATTTCAAAGCCATTGGAAGTGATCGCTGATCGCGGTCTGAGTCAGCCGCTAACCCATTGGTGAAATCCACACCTGCTCGCATTCATGCGATCTCGTCAGCCTCCCCCAGGTCGATCGTCACCTCCCAGATTCCCTCGGCATATCTTTTTTTGTTAGGCAACCCGCTGCGCCGTACCAGGTCGAGCATGCGTGTATTCCCTACCTGCAGGTTGCCGCGCAGGAGTCGTATATTCTTTGCTCGCGCATAAGTCACCAGCCGCCCGAGTAGCAGTTTGCCAATGCCCCGGTTTTGGTATTCGTCCGCCACCACCACGGCTGATTCAGCCATGTCTGGTTTTGCCAAATCCAGCAAGGCGTAACGCGCCACCCCCACCACCACATCCTTGCCATCCTCCTGGCAGACCGCCACGAAAGCCATGCGCGTGGTGTAATCCAGAGTAGCCAGGTCATGCGCTTCTTTATCAGGCAAATCCTTTTTAAACGAGTGGAAACGCAGGTAAATACTTTCGGGTGAAAGCCGTTTGAAGGTAGCCTGCAGGTCATCAGCATCTTCTGGCAGGATTGGTCTGATAAGCACCTGGGTGCCATCCTTGAGAGTGTGCGTTTCTGGTTCTAGGGAAGCGGAGGAATTGAGCATGGATAGACTTGGGTAAAGTTGTGAAATCGCCCCTGATTGTAACAGATGGATGGTCGGTGTAGAAAACTAATTCTATCGTCCTGAAACCACTACCTGTCAGTCTTTTAGTCATTTAGCAGGATGAATACTAAATGATCGGTAGCAATACCAGCCCATAAAGTATGCCGAGTACCAACATTTCGCCCAAACCAGTGAGCACTGAATAGGCCAGGCTTTTTAAAGGTACAGTGAACCTCATCCATTGTGAGGCAGTGTTCATGACTACCCTAAAAAACCACACAATACCCGCAAAACTTATCCCTTTTATCAGCCCAACCCCACCTGGCAAGCTAGCATACAGAACCAGGAACACACCCGCCATAGCAAAACCATAAACAAGGTCAATGATGAAGCCCGCCGCTGGATTGAGCGTTGTCCTTGCGATTGGCCGATAGACTCTATACAATCTTCTTGCAAGAGGGTTGGCATTAATCAACGCATCCATAATACCAAACAGAATCCCGCTGATGACGCTAACGATGATATATCTGGCCATTTATCTACCTCCTTATAAAATTATCAGTTTAACTTGCGGTAACGCATCTTCTAACAGCGGGATTTTCTGCCAGATTTACTTGGCTCTAACTTAGCCTGAGATTGTGCCTTATCGATAAATAACCAGGGTAACGGTTATTTGGTGTGTTAAGAATAACAGACACTTTATCCTTCATCCAATACACTATTGTGTGAATTTACTAACAATTAAACTGTAGTATTGGTGGTTTGTCCATCCTTCACTCATCGGTTACAATATACCCTTCAAAGGTGGAATGCTCGTGGTGAGGAGAGACAATCCATGGAATTTGACCAGGTGATTCAGAGGCGGCACTCGATCCGCTTGTTCACCAATCAGCCTGTTGAGCCCGAAAAGCTGCAGCATATCCTCCAGACGGCCAACATGGCCCCATCCGCTGGCAACCTGCAGGCTTACGAGATCTACGTGGTTATCGATGCTAAGAAGCGAGATGGCCTTTCCTGTGCCGCCCTGGCCCAGGAATATATCGCCGCCGCACCGGTCGCCCTGGTCTTCTGCACTCACCCTGAACTCACCGAGGGTAAATACACCGAGCGTGGCACGCGCCTCTACACCGTGCAGGATGCCACCATCGCCTGTACCTTTGCCATGTTGGCTGCCACCAATCTGGGATTGGGCAGCGTGTGGGTGGGCACCTTCGACGAGAAGGTGGTGCGTCTGATTATTGGTGCGCCCGAGAGCCAGGTACCTGTGGTCATCCTGGCTATCGGTTACCCCGGCGAGTTCCCCGACCATCACCCACGCCGCCCGCTAGACCAGTTAGCCCACTGGATTAAATAAAAGAATATCCCAAAGCGCAATAAATTTAAAGCGCGGATTGTGCTTCACCCCACCGAAACAAGCATATAAGGTTGTCTGAGCGTCGACCAGGCTTGGCCTCAAGGTAACCCTCAGCTCATTTCGTTGATTCTTTCATCTCGAATGATATAGCAGCAAGATTTACATGCCTAAACAAGGCCGGGTGAAGGTCCTCGGCTTGTTAATCTACATCGCCTCTTGGAGAGGAATCATGCCAATTCCTGCCCCTCATAACCAGGCGAAAATTAAAGGACCGGATGCACGCCCGACTCTATTCGTTCAAGAAGGTATTGATCTCATTAAGGAATTGCTGCCAGGCGGGTTCATCCTCCAGCAAGATGTGGTTTTTGCTTTCCAACGGCACTAGGCGAGCGTTGGGGATTAATGCAGCTAACAGGCGTCCTTCTTCGAAGGGAATGCGCAACTCATCCTTTGCATGTAGCACCAGTGTCGGTTGGATGACCTGCTGGGCAAGGTTGCTCACGTTGATCTTGTGAAATCCGCTGACGATCTGTGCAGCAATTTCTGGAGTGGTAGAGATCCGCTCAAGCTCGTTAAAAGCGTTCAACTGTTCCGCTGTACCCTCTGGGATGAACATCATCGAAAAGACCTGCCTGAAAGCCGGGTGCTCCTTTCCCCAGCCGAGTTTGATCAGCTTCAGCATCACATCCAGTTCCTCTCGGTGTTCATCCGTTGAAGCACGGAAGTTGCGACCCCGCGCATAACCCCCGTACAAGATCAGGTGGCTGACCTTTTCCGGATGGCGCACTGCATAAGTTATGGCAATCGAAGCTCCCTGAGAGATGCCAAGGAGTGGAAAGCGTTCCAATCCAAGTGTATCTACCACCGTCTCTAAATCCTGCACCCAGGCATCCAGAGAAAAGTCTTCGACGTTCCAATCAGAAAGACCGCATCCGCGTTCGTCATAGCGAACCAATGTTCTTCGCCTGGCTAGTCCGGTCATCCAATGCCGCCACACTGGACTGTTCCAATCATATTCAAGGTGACTGAGCCAGTTCGCAGTTTTCACCAGCACCGGCCCTTCACCAACCACGGCGTATGCAAGCCGCACGCCATCGGGTGAGGTGCAAAATCGGATGGTTTGTGAAAGCTCAGGATGCTCAGATACCAAACCTTGGCTAGTAGGCAAATCTTGTTTCTCTCCATACCGCTTAGTGGAAGAAGAGAACCCATTGCTCCTGAGATGTAGCACTGGATATTCACCCCCGATAGGAGGCAAGAGCTGCCGAGCTTTGATCGCTTCAAACAGCTCCTGAGTTTCAGCCTCAGGCTTGAGGCTCAGTTCTTCGTCTAAAATTCGCCGGCATTCCTGATACTGCCGTATCGCTGCAGATTGTTGGCCCGACCATGCATACAGCTGCATCAAACAGCGATGAGCTGCCTCGTGCAGCGTGTCCATCGCTAACCAGCGGCGAGCATAGGTTATAGCTTGCTTAGGCTCACCTTGCATTACATGAGATTGAATAATTGCGATCAATGCATCGGTTAATAAACGGCGAAATTCTTCTCTCTGGAAGAACTGCCATTCATCGAAACCGGGAGCATCAGCCAAGGAGAATCCTGTCATGAAGTCGTTTCGATATAAATCTATGGCATGCTGTAGATTTTCCTGGCATTGCTTGCAAGCCACCTCCTGAGGGTGTGAGTGGCCGAATGTCTCCTGCATTTGAGCTTGAAATGAGGTCACATCCAGCCATAAACCTATATCAGGATTGAGCTCAACCTGTAAACGGTCGGCAATCACTGCCTCGCTGCCTAAAACTTCTCTCAATCGTGAGAGATCACGACGCAGATTAGCTAATGCACTGGATTGATCATTTTCCGGCCAGAAAAGCGTTGCCAGTTCATCGCGGCTGTGCGCCGCACCTGTAACCGCCAGGTATGCTAATAAGGCCGTCGTTTTTCGACGCGTAACAGGCAACGGAATCGATTCTCGTTCAAGTCGTGGGACATCTAAAAGGCTCAAGCTTAAAACACGCATAACTCATTTTACCTTGAATTCTACAAATTAGGGAGAAATTATACAAATTCTTCCTTGTGGGACGCAAGATGGGACGTTACATGCATCGTTTAGGGAACGGTCATTTCGTATACTGGGTTCAATGAAACAAAATTTTATTGTTATGGAGATAAGGTTATGAAGTATCAAGGTTTTTTCCCACTGTTCCTGTCTAGCTTTGCCATTTTATTTATTGGCTTTGGTTTGTTTCCCCTCCTGCCAGTATATGCTGCTGGATTTGGAGCGACGCCCACTGTGATCGGGTTTTACCTGGCGGCAACCTACTTATCCATTACCTTGGGTACGTTGTTATCTGGTTGGCTCCCGGGAAATTTATCCCGTAAGCTCGTCTTTGTTTGCGCAGGTCTGCTTGGTGCACCCGCCTTGATCCTGATGGGTCATGCCACGGCTTTATGGCAGGTAATCTTGTTGACATGTGTGGTATGGTTTACCGGTGGCATCGGTCTATCCCTGATCAGCGTCTTCATCGGCTTGCGTGCCGATGACAATAGCCGTGGCAGGTGGTTTAGCCTGGTAGCCCTTACCAATCCACTCGGTGCGGTGATCGGCGGTTCGATAGTGAGCTGGATAGTTGGATATAAAGGCTATTCACTGATGTTCACCTTACTTGGAGTTGTGTATGCCATTTGGCCTCTGGTGGGTCTTTTGAAAGTGCAGGATCAACCCCTTGGAAAAGCCAATAGCAGAAAATCATCTCAACCCACCGGGTATAAATCGAGTTTGGGTTACCGGCTCCTGTTACTGGCAGTACTTTGCTCAGCCATGACCATTAGTGTCGTGCGAATGGGGTTGTCGCTCTCCATGAAAGCCAGTCACTTCTCCCCGTCAGCCATCTCGGGATCCAATGTGATCGGTGGTCTGGTGACAATCCCAGTGATGTTGGCAATCGGAGTTCTTTCAGATCGCTTGGGTAAGAGATTCTTCCTTGCTCTTGGGTACCTGCTGGCTGTGATCGGCAGTCTCACCCTGCTAAAATCCACCCAGCTATGGCATTTCTGGATTGTGGCTGCAGCAGTCTTGATTTCACGCACGATCAGCAGCGCCATGGCTTCCGCCCTGGCAACCGATATCCTCCCGAAGGAAGCACTCCAGCGCTACCTGCCTGTCCTTAACACCATGGCTTGGATGTCGGGTGTGTTGGGCTTTGCTGCAACCGGTTTCGTGATAGATACATTAGGGTCTGGAGAACTATACTTGATGGCTGCCAGTTTATCGTTGGTATCGATCAGCCTGATCTATGTAATGTCCAGAGTGCACCGAAAAGTCATCACCGTGAAAAAAGCATCACAGCCAGATTACCCAATGCGCCCCGTTGAAGTGAAAGCCGACTCATATTACCGCTACGATAATCACATCATGAATAATTCGGCTAGCCGCAAGATATAGTTAGGAGGACAAACGATTTCAAACATCACCCTCAGGATAATCTGATAAACGCGAAGTAATCAGCCTCTGGCTGATTACTTCGCTCGGATTTTAAATCGTCAGCACCGCTGCGCCTTCCAGCCTACCGCTGCGTAAATCATCCAATGCCTGGTTGGCCTCTTCCAGCTTGTAAGGGGTAACCGCCGTCTTCACCGGCACCTTGGGAGCAATCTCCAGGAACTCCTCGCCATCCTGCCGGGTGAGATTAGCCACACTGCGAAGAATACGTTCTTCCCACAGCAAATGATATGGGAAAGAAGGAATATCGCTCATATGGATGCCCCCACTCACCACAATGCCTCCCTTGGCTATTGTTTTAAGGGCAGTTACCATTAGCGGGCCGACGGGTGCCAGAATCAGGGCTGCATCCAGTTCATCGGGAGGCGTTTCATCTGAACCGCCTGCCCAATATACGCCTAATCGCCGGGCAAAGTCCTGAGTTTCGTTATCTCCAGGGCGGGTGAAGGCATATACTTTCTTGCCCTGGTAATTAGCCACCTGCGCGATGATATGCCCGGCAGCACCAAAGCCATAGATGCCTAACCGGTCTTTATACTCTCCCGCCAGGCGGTAAGTGCGGTAGCCAATCAGCCCGGCACACAGCAGTGGAGCCGCTTCGATATCATTGTAGGCCTCAGGTAGGGGAAAACAATAGCGCTGGTCAGCCACGGTATATTCAGCATACCCACCATCCAGAGTATAGCCAGTAAACTCGGGATGGTCACACAGGTTTTCCTGCCCTCTCCGGCAGTAGCGGCAGGTACCATCGGTGTAGCCCAGCCAGGGAACCCCGATGCGCTGGTCAGGGCTGAATTTATCTACTCCATCCCCTACCTGCGCCACTGTGCCCACAATCTGGTGCCCCAGGATGAGCGGTAGCTTAGGCTCAGTCAGGTCACCATCCAGTACGTGCAAATCAGTGCGGCATACCCCGCAGGTATGCACCCTGATCAATACCTGTCCGGGCCCGGGTTGGGGTACAGGTACTTCTGCCAGCTTGAGGGGCTGGCGTTGTTTCTCGAGCAGCATGGCTCTCATCGTTTTGGGAATATCCATTATGACTCCTGGCAGGAGGGGCACAGGTAGCATGCCCCACCCAGATAGTTAATCTTTACGATGGGTGTAGCACAGTTCGGGCAGGGTTGTCCCAAGGTTTCAGCACCCATCAATCGTTTATAACCACCCACCTGGTTATACAGATCGCGTTCCTCTTCCCGCCCACCAAGCCGGATAGCTTTCTCCAGGGTCTCCTGGATGGCTGTATACAGCTTCTGGCGATCATCTTGGTTCAGGGTGGGAATTTTGCGCGCAGGATGGATTTTAGCCCTGAACAGGATATCCTGTAGATAAGCATTGCCAATGCCATTCACGTGTTTGCTGGTTACCAGGAAGCCCTTGATACCTTTTTTAGTCTTCTCAGGGTATTCTTTCAGCAGTTGATCGAAGCACTCACTGGTGAAACGCTCCGAGAGCGGTGGTATTCCAATCTCAGCGTATGGGTGGGCGGCCAGTTCAGATCGGCCTAACAGGCCCACAAAGCCCCACATCTGCATGGCAAAGCTCATGGCAGAGCCATCAGAATAATCCCAGCGCAGGTGAAATTTGGCTGGCAGGGGTTCCCCCTGCGGGTGGTAAAGGATGCGCCCACCCAACTCTCCGAACCACAGCAGGTCAGCCTCACCCACATACAGGTAGATTGAACGCCCGTAGCTGCTGGCTCCTGTAATTCGACGACCTGAAAGGAATG
>Ga0055483_10000148_pt1 | contig 15251 bp, 13 predicted proteins | sample RushMan_CattailN_5_FD_57938 | JGI IMG/M metagenome (GOLD analysis project Ga0055483, IMG submission 57938) | Wetland microbial communities from San Francisco Bay, California, USA, that impact long-term carbon sequestration - RushMan_CattailNLB_D2 | ecosystem: Environmental > Aquatic > Marine >... | reverse complement strand
GTTCTACCATTCATATGGGTGTAAGGTTTTTTGATACAACTAATATTAAGATAGGTAAAGACTCAAAAATAGGATACAGATCCTTTTTGGATGGGAGGGATAAGTTAGAAATTGGAGATCATGTAGATATAGCATCCGAAGCTATGATCTATAACAGCGAACACAATATCCATTCAGAAAAATTCGAGGCGCTAAACGGACCGGTTAAAATAAAAGATTATGTTTTTATAGGCCCGAGATCTATAATACTTCCCGGTGTGACGATAGGAATAGGAGCGGTTATTGCAGCAGGAGCTGTTGTTACTAAAGATGTTGAGGACTATTCGATTGTGGGGGGAGCTCCAGCCAGAGAAATAGGTAAAAGGGACCCCGACAAACTCAACTACGTTTTAGGAAGGTCAAGGCTGTTTCAGTAATCTTTAGATGAAAAATTACTTTAAGATTATCTATCTTTTTTTTTCACTGCTATTTGTAATATACATAGTACTTCCTACCAATGGATTCCCCGAACCACCACCGGATTCTATTCAGTCACAAGAGCCTGCCGATACAGAAACAGCACTTCGAAGAGCCTACTTTACTAATTTTAACAGGGCCGAAGTTATGGATTATTATGCACAGCAATTCGCAAAAATGTCCTTATTTGGATTCAGTGTTTCCATTCCAGGTATCAGATTAAATTATCCTCCGGAAGACTCGCAAACGCTTATTCGGGATCAAACACGCACGTCATTTTTAGAAGAATTAGTTCACCCCCTGCGTGAGTCAGTTTATATTAACGGTTTTGTGCCAACACAGCCTAAGGATGATATTTGGTATGAAGGAAAGCATTTCACACAGAAAATAATAATTAAGTACTCCTATACCGGTTTGATTGTCAGACTCGCAGTTACACTTGCCGCCTTAACTGCTTTTTATTTTGTTACTATTCAGTTTTGTAAAACTCTGATGGTTTCCATGAGATTGATTAAAAAAAGAAAATAGTATATGGACTTATCAATAGTAATAGTTAACTACAATACCAAAGAAATAACTGCTGATTGTCTTGATTCACTAAAGAAAAACACTAAAGGAATAGATTGCGAGGTAATTGTGGTTGACAATAACTCTTCGGACGGAAGTATACCTATGTTGAGAAAAAGGGCAAAAAGGAAAGAAATTATATTAATTGCCAATAATGAAAATTTGGGTTTTGGTAAAGCCAACAACATGGGTATTAAGATAGCAAAAGGCAGATACGTTCTGCTTCTTAATTCTGACACTATAATTTCTGAAAATATCCTTTTCGAAATGGTTGGCTGGATGGATTCGCACAAAAACGCGGATATCAGTACCTGTGCGCTTAAAAATAAAGACGGGACATATCAAGGAACAGGGGGTTCTTTTCCTGATATCTTCAGGGTTTTTGCCTGGATGTTTTTTATAGAGGACATTCCTGTATTGGACAAAATTATTAAACCTTATCATCCAATGCATCCCGTTTCACCTATTTACAAAGGCAGTGATTCATTTGAACAAAGTGCTCAAAGAGACTGGATAACAGGTGCATTTATGTTGTTTAGATCTGATGTCTTTAAGAAAATCGGAGTTTTCGACGAAGATTTCTTTATGTATGTTGAGGAGGTAGAGCTGTGTTACAGAGCGAGGAAAAAAGGTTTGTCTATTTGGTATTTACCCAAGTGGTCGATTACCCACTTTGGTGGAGCAAGCGGAGTTGGTAAGTTTTCTCTTATCCAGGAATATAAAGGAATAAAATTGTTCTACAAAAAACATCTACCAAAATGGCAAATGCCTTTATTGAGATATTTCTTAAAAGCCGGAGCATTATTAAGAATAACGGGCTATTATTTAGCCGGGAATAGGGAGGTAGCAGAAGCTTATGCGCAAGCTTACAAAATTGCTTGAAGGTTTTTATAAATATTCGATAGCGGCCATTCTTTTGGCAATTCCCTTATATCCGAAATTTCCTTTTATTACAATTCCGGGAACATATGTCTCCATAAGGTTTGAGGATTTTTTATTAGGCATTATAGTACTCATATGGTTTTTGACCTCATTCAGGAAGTTGCTAAAACTTGTAAAAAATAAATTGGTTGTTTCAATTCTTATTTATTTGGGTGTATCTTTACTCTCGGTAGTCTCTGCCATATTTGTAACAAAAACGGTTGTTAACTATATTGCCCTTCTTCATTGGGTGAGAAGGATAGAATATTTTATTCCCTTTATTCTGGCCTTGTTGTTGTTTAAAAAACCACAAAAAGGCTTACTAGAATTCTATTTAAAAGTTTTGATGATAGCTGTTTTTATCGCATTTATCTATGCGGTAGGACAAAGATATTTTTACTGGCCCGTAATAAATACCCAAAATCTTGAGTTCTCAAAAGGTATTGCTTTAAGATGGACTCCGGGAAGCCATATAAACTCCACATTTGCCGGACATTATGACCTAGCAAGCTATCTGGTGGTCGTTCTGCCGATTTTTATTACTTTGTTTTTTGTCATTAAGGATAAAGTATCGAGAATATTTTTAGCAGCCACTGTGATATTGGGATTATGGCTTTTGGTGAATACGATATCAAGAATATCAATAGTATCCTTTTTGGTTGGTGCCACACTGTCTTTATTGATGATGAAGAAGTATAAAGCTGTTGTAATTACACTACTGATAAGTATGCTGGTTTTTTCAACATCTTCGGATCTGCGTGCCCGCTACACCAGGATTATTGACGTTATTTATTCAAAAATAGTTGTTATAAAAAATGTAAGTTTTAAGACCAGTTTAAATGTCTATGCGCAGGAGGCGACACCTGATCCATCTTCGGTTAGGCAAAGAACATCAAGCGCCAACAACAATCCTACTCCTGTACCTGTTTTTGAGGATAGGTCAACTTCTATACGGCTTAATGTAGAATGGCCAAGAGCAATCAGAGCATTTTTGAAAAATCCGTTTTTGGGAACAGGTTTTTCTTCAATTACCCTGGCTACAGATAACGATTATTTGAGATTATTGGGAGAAGTGGGTATATTGGGTTTTATAAGTTTTCTGTTGATCTTTATCAATATGATTAATTATGTCTTTGTTTATCTTAAAAAGAAAAACAACCTGACCACGATTGAAAGAGCATTTGTTGCAGGATTTATCGGAACTATTCCTTCGGTATTGCTGAATGCGTTTTTTATTGATATTTTTGAAGCATCAAAGTTTGCAATATCTTACTGGTTATTGTTCGGAATAGCTGCATCATTAATAATATATAGAGCAAATGTACAAAAAATTTAATCAAATTAAGAAATTCATAACGAATGAGTACGTTATATTAACAATTATGCTCATTCTGGGCTTTGTTGTGAGACTTTATAGGATTAATAACCCCATTGCAGATTGGCATTCCTGGAGGCAGGCCGATACCGCTTCAGTGACAAAAACCTATATTAGAGAGGGTATAAATCTTCTATTACCTCGCTACCACGACATCAGTAGTATCCAGACCGGAATTTTCAATCCACAAGGGTACAGGATGGTAGAGTTCCCTATTTATAATGCTCTAACAGCGGTGGTTACCTCCACTGTCGGCCACTTTAGTCTGGAAGTGTGGTCCCGACTAATTACTATCTTTTGTGCATTAATTTCAGCCTATTTTCTCTACCTTATCGGTAAGAGATTTTTAGGTAGTTGGGGAGGGCTTCTAACCGCATTTTTTTATCTGTTTATCCCTTTCAATATTTATTTTACCCGTGTAATTTTACCGGATCCTATGGGAGTAACCTTTGGTGTAATTTCTCTGTGGGGATTTGTTAAATTTTATGATGATGCGGGGGAAAATTTCTTCTATCTTTCGGCATTCTTTTTTGCTTTGATGATGCTTATAAAACCCTACCTTGGTTTTTACGGAATCCCAATGGCCTATTTGGCGATTAAAAAGTATGGTTTTAATAATATATTACGGGACAAAAAAATCTTGTCTAAATTTGTTATTTTCGGACTAATTGCCCTTCTACCCTTTGGTTTATGGAGGGTATGGGAGGGCAGGTTTCCCCAGGGAATTCCTTTTTATAAATGGGCGTTTAACGGAAACCATATCCGTTTCAAGCCATCATGGTGGTACTGGATTTTTGGGGAAAGGCTGGGACACCTTATCCTGGGATCTTTAGGTCTAATTCCTTTTGTCTTTGGAGTTCTTAATACAAAAGTAAAAAACTTATTTATACTGGTTTTTCTTGGCGGGGCTCTATTTTATGTCACATTAGTTGCCGATGCCAATGTGATGCATGATTACTACCAAATACTAACAATTCCGGTGATAGCTTTGACCTTAGCTTCGGGAAGTATTTATCTTTTAAAACAGACAATTTTCAATAAATGGTTGAGTGCCGGTATCTTAGCAGTTTCTATCGGCGTAATGTTAATAACTGGTTGGAATCAAATTTCCGGAAATTATAATATTAATCACCCTGAAATTCTTGAAGCGGGAGCGCAGATTGATAATATTACACCCAAGAATGCTTTAGTGGTAGCACCTTATAACGGCGACACTGCCTTTTTGTATGCCACAAACCGTTGGGGATGGCCGGCAGTCGATAATTCAATAGATAATATTATTAAGCGAGGGGCCAGCTATTATGTTTCGGTAAATCTGAATGATACTGATACCAAAATGATTGAATCTCGCTTTACAACAGTCGAAAAAACCGATAGGTACGTTATAGTCGATTTGACCTCACCTCTGCAAAAATGAAAATATTAATGCTCACACCGTATTTGCCTTTTCCCCTAATGTCGGGTGGGCAAACCAGATCATACAACCTTATTAAGTATCTATCGGAAAAAAATGATATAACCTTATTTTCTCTAATTAAGTCCGATGAGGAGAAAAAGTATGTGGGTGAACTTAAAAAGTACTGCCGAAATGTGTTTTTGTTTAAACGCTCCAAGTCCCCTTGGACTGTACGGAATATTCTCCTGACAGTATTGGGTTTTTATCCTTTTTTGGTAATACGAAATTTAGCCCGTGATGAGAGGAAAGCAATTGCAAAAGAATTAGCAGAAGGAAAATATGATTTGATTCATGCTGAAACCTTCTATGTTATGCCTCATCTTCCCAAGACTGATATCCCGATTCTTTTGGTGGACCAGACAATAGAATATCTTGTTTACAAGCACTTTATGGAGGAACAATCGAAATTTTATCTTCGGCCGATACTTTGGCTGGATGTTATTAAGCTTAGGTATTGGGAAACCTATTTTTGGAGACAGGCAAAAAGGGTTGTGGCTATGTCTGATTCAGACAAGCAGCAGATGCAGAAGCTTGCAAAAGACTTGAGTATTGATATCGTACCAAACGGTATAGATATAGATTTTTTCAACCGAAAGCCTAATCCGGACTCTAAAAATCCGAAGGTTTTATATGTAGGCAATTTTAAGTGGATGCAAAATGTTGAGGCATTGGATGTTTTGGTAAATAAAGTATGGCCACGTATTCATAAAAAAGTTAAAAATTCGGTGCTATGGATAGTCGGGATGAACATAACTGACAAAATAAAATCACTTGCCTCTGACAGTATCAAAGTAACAGAGGCGCTACCCGACATCAGGGATGCTTATTCAAGTTCCAATGTTTTGGTTACTCCGATTGAAGGTCCGGGAGGAACCCGACTAAAAATCCTTGAAGCCATGGCTTCAGCACTTCCAGTTGTGACAACGTCAGTAGGCGCTGAGGGGCTTGGAGTTGCGAACAACGAGCAAATGATCATCAGTGATAATTACAATGATATGGCCCAAAAAGCAATTGACGTGTTACAATCAGAAAAATTAGCAAAACTACTTGGGAAAAATGCCAGGAAATTTGTCGAAGAAAAATACACTTGGAAGAAAAGTGCCCAACTTCTGGACAAAATCTATAAGGAGGTAATTAATGAGCGCTAAACCTAAATTATCAATTATCATTTTAAGTTACAATACCAAAAAACTTCTTAAAGACTGTTTGGATTCCATCGCAAAGTTAAGAAAGGAAATAACTTTGGAGGTTATCGTTCCTGATAATGGCTCCAAAGATGGCAGTTCTGAAATGGTTAAGAAAGATTTCCCTTGGGTAAAATTAGTTGAAAATAATGCCAATCTGGGATTTGCTAAAGGAAATAACTCGGCCAGGAAATACTGTAATGGAGAGTATATTTTATTTCTTAACAGTGACACGATTGTACCCAAAGGTACCCTTTCTAAAACAGTTAAATACATGGATCAAAATGAAAATATCGGGGCCTTAACTTGTAAGTTGATTATGGCGGACGGACAGTTGGACAAAGACGCCAGGCGTTCCTTTCCTACACCCTGGGTTGCCTTAACCCACCTAATACTTAAGCTGGATAAGATATTCCCTAGGTCAAAGTTGTTTGCGAGATATTGGTACGGATATGAGTCTGCTGACAAAATAAGTAAGGTTGATGTAATTCAAGGAGCGTATTTTTTAGCCAAGAAGAAAACTTTGGATTCGGTTGATTGGTTTTCCGAAGAATATTTTCTTGATGGTGAAGATATAGACCTCTGCTATAAAATTACCCAGAAAGGTTTTGATGTAATCTATTATCCCAAGGTGTCGATATTGCATCTAAAGGGAGCATCAAAAGGTAAAAACAAATCTACATCCAAGAAAGTACCGATAAAGGAAAAAATTAAATTTAGAACGACTGGAGTAAATTCTATGGAGATATTTTACAGGAAATTTATGTGGAAAAAATATCCTTTAATCTTAAATTTGATGGTGCTATCTGGAATTCGACTAGTTAAAGCAACAAGAATTATAAAAACATATTTAGAATGAAGATAGCAATTGATGCGCGATTCTGGGGTTTGGAAAATGCAGGATTGGGCAGATATACTATTAACCTAATTCATAATCTTCAGCTTATTGATGATAAAAATGAATACTTCATTATTTTAAGAGATAAATACTTCAATAGTTTGAAGTGGAGTAAAAATTTCCATCCGGTTTTACTTGATTGCCGACATTACAGCCTTTGTGAACAAAAAAACATGCCCATAACGCTAGAAACAATAAAACCCAACTTTGTCCACTATCTCCATTTTAATATACCGGTATTTTCTAAACAAAAATTTGTTGTGACTATACACGATTTGTTAATGCATAAAAATAAAGGTCCTAAATATACCACCTTGAACAGATTATCTTACTATCTTAAACGAGCCGGCTATAAATATATTTTTAACAAAGCCGTAGATAAGTCATACAAGATTATTACACCGAGCAGTTTTGTAAAAAAAGACCTTCTTTATAATTATCACTATCTTAAAAAAGATAAAATTCAAGTTATACATGAAGGTTTCTCTTATTCAAACGGCATGTCTGGAAATGATAATTCAGATATTCTAAAGAAAAATAAGATTACTAAACCGTACTTTTTGTATGTGGGTAACGCTTACCCGCATAAAAACCTTTTTAAAGCAATAGAAGCTGTAAATAAATACAACTCTTATTCATCAAATAAGGTCCAGTTCGTAATTGTTTCGCCAAGGGATTTTTTCACTAAAAAAATATCAAAATACCTAAAAGAGGAATCTTTATACAATCAGGTAAAACTTGTGGGATATGTTAGTGATAAAAATCTTGGATTTTTGTACAAAAATTCCTTGGCACTTTTATTTCCTTCTCTTTCTGAAGGTTTTGGATTACCCGGACTTGAGGCTATGGCAGATTCAACCTTGGTCGCCGCATCAAATATTGATATCTTTCGGGAAATTTATTCAAATAATGCTCTATACTTTGATCCGGGCTCAGTGGACGATATAGTCAAGGTTCTTGGGGAAATAATAAGTATGCCGATTCAAAAAAGGATGAAAAGGATACAACTTGCAAAAAAGTATATCAGTAGATATTCCTGGAAAAAAATGGCCCAACAGACATTAAAAATATATGAAAGTTGCTATAGTATATGACAGGGTAAACAAATGGGGAGGAGCTGAAAGGGTTTTAGAAAACCTTCATAAGATTTTTCCGGACGCGCCTCTATTTACTTCTGTCTATAACAAAAAGAGTGCAGCTTGGGCGAAAGTTTTTCCTGATATAAAAACAACATTCCTGCAAAGATTACCACTGATTAAGTCTAACCATGAATTTTTTGCCACTTTTATGCCGATTGCCTTTGAGTCATTTGATTTTTCGGATTATGATCTGGTGATTTCGGTAACCAGCGAAGCGGCGAAGGGGATAATTACTCAACCTAAAGTCAAACATATTTGCTATTGTCTTACTCCTACGAGATATCTTTGGAGCCACTCGGAAATCTATCAGAAAAATCCTATTTTTAAGTTTGTTTCAAGTCCTTTTTATAGATATCTAAAAAGGTGGGACCTTATTGCGGCGCAAAGACCGGATGTCTTAATTGCTATTTCCGCTGCAGTGAAAGAAAGAATTAAAACTTACTACTTACGAGAAAGCAGTGTGATTTACCCACCCGCAACAAGTCTAAAAATATCCAGAGAAATCAAAAATAGTAAAAGAGATTACTTCTTGGTAGTCAGCAGGCTGGTGAGTTATAAGAGGGTTGATTTGGCAGTTAGAGTTTTTAATGAGTTGGGTTACCCGTTGGTTGTTATTGGCCATGGGCGACAAAAAACCAAGCTGAAACTTATTGCCAAAAAAAATATCAAGTTTATTGATTATGTTAATGATGAAGTGCTTAGGAAATACTATTTGGGAGCTAAAGCGTTGATTGTACCTCAAGAGGAGGACTTTGGTATTGCTATGGTTGAAGCATTATCATGCGCTACGCCGGTAATTGCTTATAAAAAGGGTGGAGCATTGGATATAATAGCAGAAGATCAGACAGGTATTTTTTTCGAAAAACAAACAATCAAGAGTCTCAGAGAGACTTTGCTGAGATTTGGAACAATCAAATTCGACAAGGGAAGGTTAATAAAAAGTTCGATTAGGTTTTCCAACTCGGTCTTCAGAAAAAAAATATTAGATTTTATTGCAAATTTGTAATAGTATAATAATCACCTATGAAAATAGTTATTTTTTGCGGAGGTCACGGAACAAGATTTTGGCCTATAAGCAGACAGTCTTACCCCAAACCCTTTGTCAAATTCCTCGGAGGTAAGTCATTCTTACAGATTACTTATGAAAGATACCTCAACAGATACAAACCGGAAGAAATTTTTATTTCAACCGAGGATATCTATCTGGATTTTGTGAAAAAACAGCTTCCTGAGGTAAAAGAAGAAAACATTATTTTGGAACCTGAGAGAAAAGATATCTTGGGAGCATGCGGTTTGGCTACAGCAGTAGTAAATAAGTATTTTCCGGGAGAGACTGTTCTTATCTCCTGGGCAAAACACTTAATTGCCAGAGAAAGCGTTTTTTTTGATGCATTGGAAGCTGCAAGCGAATATGCTAATAAAACAGGTCTTATAGTATCGGTTGACTCAAAACCTTCATATCCCTCAGTCCATAACGGGTGGGTAAAAAGGGGTAAGGTATTAGATACTATTAACGGCTTCGACATCATTAGGATAGAGAAGCATATTGAAAAACCAAAAGAGCCTATGGCCGAAAAGCTGTTTAAAAGCGGCGATTGGTTGATCAATACGGGTTATAGGATTTGGAAGACGGACGTAATGCTTAACTATTATAAAGAATTCCAACCAGCGATGTATGAAGGTTTGGAGAAAATAGTAAAAGCTTGGGGAACTAAAGACCAAAAAAGGGTATTAGAGGCCCAATATCATGATTTTAAAAAGGATTCAATCGAATACGGCATATTTGAAAAACTTGATAAAAACTCCAGAGCTACAATTGCAGCAGATATGGGATGGGAGGATGTAGGAATATCCTGGGAGCTGTTTTATAAATCACTAATAACAACTAAAAAGACAACTATCGTTGAGGGAGGAGCTGAAGCTGAATTTTTGGACGCAGAAAATAACCTGGTTGTAGGTCCAAACGGGAAAATGATAGTAGTGGTCGGACTTTCCAATATTGTTGTTGTTGATACTAAGGACGGACTTTTGGTTTGCGACATGAACCAAACCGAGAAGGTTAAACAGGCTTACAAAAAATTGGAACGTTATCATAAAAAATATGTTGAATAATTTCATAAGTCGGTTGATATTTTGTAATGTGATATAATCCTGCCCTGTATGTGGTACGAGTTTGCAAAAAGATTTGTAGACATAGTAAGTTCATCGATTCTATTGATATTTTTTTTACCGGTTATTTTAATCACCGGCTTTGTAATAAAATGCACTTCAGCAGGTCCGATTTTTGCAGATACACCGGAGAGGATAGGAAGAAACAACAAAAAATTCTACCCTTACAAATTCCGCTCCATGATAGTCAATGCCCACGAACTTCTAAGGACCGACCCCAGATTTAAAAAAATTTATCAGGAATATAAAAAATCCAGTTATAAATTACAAGAAGACCCCAGGGTTACTAAAGTGGGTAAGTTCATCAGGAAACACTCAATAGATGAAGTTCCCCAGTTTCTCAATGTCATTAAAGGAGAAATGAGCTTGGTTGGTCCAAGACCTTATTATCCGGATGAGCTTGAAGAACAACTTGAGAAATACCCGGATAAAAAACCCTTACTAAAGGATGTTTTATCGGTGAGGCCGGGAATTACGGGGTATTGGCAAGTTAGCGGAAGAAGTAATGTTAATTTTGATAAAAGGATAGAAATGGATGCCTATTATGCCAGAAAAAAATCACTTATTTTAGACATGCTGATACTTCTTAAAACCCCCTGGGTAATGATATCTGGAAACGGGGCGGTTTAAAAAATATTTCTGGCGCTTGTTATAGTCATTGATTTTCCATTATCATTTAGTATTATGCAGATTGATGAAATACCCCAGATTAAGCCGAAGGAAACCGTGCAAAATAAAAGCGGCAACGAACTTCCCAATTTAGGGAAATCGGATTCTATTTTAGATCCTGTAGGTAAATTACCAATCGGAGGAATAAAAGCAGAAAATATGCAAACACCACCAAAACCTACAAAAATAAAAAAGAAAATTAAATTTTCCAAAAAATTGCTTATTATTCCGGCAGTTTTAGCTTTGTTGCTATTGGCAATTGTTATTCCTTCTATATCGGTTTATAAGAATGCCAAACAACTATACTCACATGCGCAGAGCCTTAAAACATACGCCAGCCAGCAGGACATCGAAAAGGTAAAATCCGAACTTGATTTAACCCAATCTTCGCTGACTAAACTTCGAAAGTCATTTGGTTTTATCAAGTGGACAAGGATTATTCCGTTTTTTGGAAGATATACCAAGGATGCAGATAATGCACTTGCTGCAGCCGACCTTGCTTTGAGTGCTGGTAAAGAAGCTCTTGCCACCCTGGAGCCTTATCTGAGCACTTTGGGTTTTGGGAATTCAAGTCAGGACGGCGATGGGGCTAAAACCGCCCAGGAAAGAATTGATTTTTTTGTCAGTGCTATTCCAGACCTGATTCCGAAAATGGACAATATTTCTAAAAATGTTGCTGAGGCTCAGATCCATTTGGGCACAATAGATTCGGAAAGGTACCCGATATCTATTACTGGTAAAAAAGTAAGAGAGCCCCTGCAGAAAGCTTTGGAAGCTGCGGATTCGGGTGCAGAAATAGTAACTCAGGTTAAGCCTATTTTGGAAGCTTCACCCTATCTTTTAGGATTGAATGAACCAAGAACCTATTTGGTTTTATTCCAGAATGATAAAGAACTTCGCCCAACCGGGGGATTTATGACGGCGTATTCGATAATGAAAGTGGACAAAGCCAGATTTGAACCTGTTTCATCCAGTGATATTTACAATCTTGATTCTAAATATAAACCTACTATCAAAGCACCTGACCCGATAGTTAAGTACCTAAAAGGTCCATACACACTCTCCCCGAATTTACTTTTAAGGGACATGAACTGGTCTCCTGATTTCGGCCAAAGCATGGAACAGTTTATGAAAGAGGCAGAGAAAGCAGGGATGCCCGATGTTGATGGGGTAATTGCAGTGGATACACAACTTTTAGTCAATCTTTTGGATGTTTTAGGACCAATAGGGGTACCGGGATTTGGGAATTATTCCACAGAAATTAACCCGTCATGTGATTGTCCTCAGGTGATTTATGAGTTGGAAAGCTTTGCTGATGTTGAAGGACCGATTGTTTGGGATCCTGTTTCCGGCAAGATCATTTACAGACCGCCCAATTCTGACAACAGAAAAAGGATAATAGGACCTTTAATGAATTCAATATTGTCCAATGCACTAGGACAACCCAAAGAAAAAATTCCGTCACTTTTAGAAGCAGGATTTAAATCGATGTTTGAGAAACACGTACTTTTTTATATTTTGGATGATTCGATACAGCAAAAAGTTGATGCCTTCGGGATTGCTGGTACAATTTCCAATCCACAAGGTGACTACCTGTCGGTTTTTGATGCAAATTTGGGCGGACGTAAATCCAACCTTTATGTAACCCAGGAGGTTGATCAACAAATTAACATTTCCAAGGATGGAAGTGTTGAAAAAACAGTAACTATCACCTACAAAAATCCTATGAAACAAGATGGCTGGTTAAACTCAGTATTGCCTAATTGGGTCAGAGTCTATGTACCCCAAGGTAGCCAGCTAGTCTCAGCAGATGGTTTGGATGACCAGGCTGAGCCCTATGACGATTTGGGAAAAACTGTATTTGCAGGCTATTTTGAGTTAAGACCTGAAGGGGTTTCAAAAGTAACGTTGACATATAAATTGCCTTTCAAAGTAAACAAAAGTTATGACTTGTTTATTCAAAAACAGCCAGGTAAGGAATCACCTTTATATACGATTCAGCTCGGTAAACACTCCGAGGAAATGTATCTTGTAAGTGATAAGCAAATTAAGATTAGCATTTAGCTTAATTGGTAGTAGAATGGTGTGTGACTACAAGAAGATATTCCACATCTGCAATAATACTATCTAAAAGAAATTTCTCCGAGGCTGATAGGATATTTACCGTATTGTCACAAAAATTCGGTAAGATTGATTTGCTTGCCAAGGGAGTGAGAAGAACCAAGAGTAAAAAAAGGGGTCATTTGGAAGTTTTTAATTACGTAAAATTATCCGCTTCCAAGTCCAAGTTTATCGACATTATAACCGAAGCAGAGGTCGTAGAGCCTTTCTCTGAGATAAGAAAAAGTCTCAATAAGATCAGCTTGGCTTATTACTTTGTTGAACTTATTAACAAAACCGTTCCCGAGATGGAAATAAATCAAAACGTTTTTGATCTTTTGCTTGGGTATTTGGATAAATTAAAGAAAACAAATTCTCTAAAATCGCTAAAAAAAGAATACGAGTACTCACTAATCGGACAACTTGGATTTTGGCCCAAAGGAAAGAATATCGATAATCCTTCCAAATTTTTGGAAAATATCGTTGAAAGGAAAGTAAATTCTGCCAGGGTCGGTAAGCGGGTCTTGACCTAACTTTACTCTGGCAAATATCCGAAGTATCGGGTTATAATCAAAAATATATGGATTTAATGGACAAAATAGTATCCCTGGCTAAGCGGCGCGGTTTCATCTACCAGGGAAGCGAAATTTACGGAGGATTTGCAGGTTTTTGGGATTATGGGCCAATGGGAGTTGAACTTAAGAATAACCTTAAAGACCACTGGTGGAAAACCATGGTCTATGAAAGAGAAGATATAGTGGGTGTTGATGCCGCAATAATCATGAATCCTAAGGTTTGGGATGCTTCAGGACATACACAGGCCTTTTCGGACCCGTTGGTAGAATGCAAAATATGCCACAAAAGATTCAAATCTGACGATAAGGATATTTTACTTGAACATAACCAAGCAGAGCATGGCGGCAAAGCTGAATATACCAAAGCCAAAGAATTCAACCTAATGACTGAGGTTTATTTGGGTGTTACCGAACCCAAGCAAAAAGCCTACCTACGAGGTGAAATCACTCAGGGAGTATTCGTAAATTTTAAAAATGTTCTTGACTCTACAAGAATTAAAATCCCTTTTGGGATAGCACAAATTGGAAAAGCCTTCAGAAATGAGATTACTCCGGGTAATTTTACCTTCCGCTCAAGGGAATTCGAACAGATGGAGTTGGAATATTTTGTACAGCCAAATGAAACTCAGAGTAAAAAGACTTTTGATAGTTGGCTTAAGCAACGGATGGATTGGTATGTGGATTTGGGGATAGATAAAGACAAACTCAGATTCCATGAACATGAATCGGAAAAAAGAGCCCATTATGCTCGTTATGCTTGCGATATCGAATATAAAGCGCCGTTCGGATGGAGTGAATTTGAAGGCATCCACCATAGAGGTGACTTTGATCTTAAAAACCATGGATTGTCTTATAAGGATGTTGAAAACGGTGAGGAATATATACCTTGGGTTATTGAGACATCAGGCGGTGTTGATAGGGCGGCTTTGTTCTTTTTGATTGATTCTTATCATCAGGACGGAGAGCGAACAGTGCTTAAGCTCAATCCCAAATTATCCCCGGTAAAACTTGCTGTTTTCCCGCTTTTGTCCAATAAAGAAGACCTGGTTAAAATGGCCTCAAAAATATATCAGGATATCAAAAAAGATGCCGATTATTTGGTTTTATATGACGATAGAGGGAATATAGGGAAAAGATATTTCGCCCAAGACGAGGTTGGCACGCCATATTGTCTAACGGTTGACTTTACGAGCCTGAAAGATGATACTGTTACTATCCGAGATCGCGATTCGACTAAACAGGAAAGGGTTTCGGTAGATAAAATAAAATCATACGTAGATAATAAACTAGTATGAAAAAGTATATCCCGCTGATCATTCTTGGACTTGGAATTGTTGTTGTGGTAGTGGTTCTTTTAGTTTTAAAACCATTTTCCAAAAATACGCAAGCTGAAGTAAGCGACCAGGAATCAGCTTTGATTGAAGTAGCTCTTGAGGATAGACCGGTTGCCTCACTAACTCCAACCTCCGATGGCCATTGGCTGAATTTGGTTATAGATAAAGTGAAAATTGACGCAAAAACCATGGATTACGAACTTATCTATCAGCTTCCTGATGGAAGAACACAGGGCGTGCCCGGTACTGTTACATTACAGCCGGGAGAAGCTATCGAAAAAAAGATACTTTTAGGTTCGGAATCATCAGGTAAATTTCGCTACGATGAGGGCGTAAAAGATGGTACTCTTACTCTTAGGTTTAGAAATGACCAAGGGAAGCTTTTGGCCAAATTTACTTCAGATTTTG
>Ga0055483_10000146_pt1 | contig 15375 bp, 13 predicted proteins | sample RushMan_CattailN_5_FD_57938 | JGI IMG/M metagenome (GOLD analysis project Ga0055483, IMG submission 57938) | Wetland microbial communities from San Francisco Bay, California, USA, that impact long-term carbon sequestration - RushMan_CattailNLB_D2 | ecosystem: Environmental > Aquatic > Marine >... | reverse complement strand
GCGCTGACGTGAGTTCCCCGCCGTACCGAGCAGACGCCTCTTCAACTCTCCCGAGCGCGAAACGAGCATTGCAACAACCGGAAGGAGATCGTCACGGCAAATGAATGCCGCCTCTTCCATTCCATGAAAAGATTTGATCCAATCCCTGAAGCCCAGCTTCCCATCGCGGTGATAGCGGTAGCAGGACACAAGATCGAGGTCCTCAACCATCCACTTTCTTCCGTCGCGGGCCGGAGCCGGAACCACTTCCTGCCCCGTGAGATCCAGATAAAGAGCCCGGGCAACATCCATTCCGTTTTCACCTACAAAAAGACGGAACGTAGCCCCAATCCTGGGATTGGCGTCCAGCACTTTATATTGGCCATCACGGGCATCGTAGCGATATCCAATATCAAGTATCCCTTCATAGCCAATGGCCTTCATAAAACGAATGGTCATTTCTTCAACCACATCGTTGCGCAGGCAGATCCCAAGGCTGGTTGATCCGGTGTAGACGGGACACTGGCGGATCTTCTTTCCGGTAAAACCCACCAGGCATTCGGACCGCGCGTTGAAATAGCCGTTGAACATCCAGACCGTGTCATCGCCGCCGGGGATGTATTCCTGCAACATCAGGTTGGGATAGAGAGGATCTTCAGCGAAGTCGTAAAGCCGCAACAACTCGTCTTCCGATCGAACAACGAACATCTTTTTTCCCGTTCGATCCCACAGGCGCTGTCCGTCGATTCCCTTCAGCATGATCGGAAGCCGCGCCCGGCTCAAAAAGTCCAGGACATCCTCCCGTGACTTTGGGAAAACAGCATCCGGAGTCGGAATGTTGTGCTGGCGGGCGAGGTAGAACATACCTTGCTTGCTGGAAAGAGAACGGGCCAGTTCGGCAGTCAGGTGCGGGAATATGAACCATTCCGCGAGAGCATCAGCATGTTCCGCAACTAATCGAGCGGTCCGGTCAGTGGTCGGAACCAGAATGGAAGGCCTTCCGATCTTCCGGCGGACTTCGGATAGATAGCCCAGTGACTCGAGCGCGGGCCGATGCTCAATGTCCCACAAAAACTTACGCCGGCAGTATCGCGAGCAGTTTGCCGGGGCCCATGGGTTCGGGTCGACGTTGTAAATGGGCACACCCAGCCTGCCCAGACTCCGCATGATGTTCAGGCCGCCATGGCTGTCGGATCTTAAAACCACTACGGGCGTGGAAGTGTCCTGGACCGTTAACATACAGTGCCCACCTCCCGGACGGGATTGCCAATAGAAGCGTCTGTTGCAACAGCTTCCGGCTCGGCGGCAGGCAACGCGCTCACTTCAGAGCCCTTCATCACATAGGCGGCTCGGAGATCATTGATGTGCGACAGAACGAATTCCAGATCTTTGGCCTGGCCGCTCCGCCTCAGGTAGTCGGCACTTTTGCCATTCCGCGCAGCCTCCGGACCTTCTCCGCGCCATCGGTTGATCAGATCAACCGTTCGCCTGTCCTCGGGAATGTATCCCGCCGCCACAAGGTCCCTTGCAATCCAGGCACAGCACATCTGGTCTTCCTTTCGGAATTCACCGCGACTTCCAGCTCCAATCACGGCCACGCGGGCATACCGGTCCTTAAGATCTGAGGCCGTATAGCTGTGGTTTCTGAAACAAGCCAGGTAAACAACATCACACGCTTTAGCTTCCTGGATCAATCTAGTGCCGGACGATGAGAGAAGAATGACAGGTCTTCCCGCATTCGTGCATGAGGCCAATTCAACAGGACTGTTGTTGATGTCGAATCCAGGAGCAAGTTCACCGCCGATCTCGCCGGCCAGTAGTGGATTATTCAGATTTGCCTTAAGCCGAAGGGCGTCCTCAACCGAGGCCACGGCAAAGCACCGGCCCCCGAGCGCGGCAACCGTAATGGCCGATGTGGTTGCTCGGATCACATCAACAGCCACAATCGCATATCCTGGACGGTACTTCTTAACACTGTCTGGAAAACAGTCGATGGCAACACTTTTTTGCATTGGAATGTTCATCCTTGCTGCAGGAGTTTATGCTCTACGCACGGGCCGCAGATTTTCGTGGCCAAAGGCGTCGGAATGGAGCCCTCGCCGGTAAATTTCTACTCGCAGCACCTCTTCCAATCGCACGTTGCACAGATGGACTTCGCGGCCAAAGTGATTGAGCAAGGCAAATTGACTGGGCTTGTTTGGCGCCTCAAACATCACCTCGTCGTGACCAAAGGCAGCAACGAAGCGGTCTGCAAAGTCCGCGTTGAATCCTCCAACTTCGTCAAACAAGCCCACACCGCAGGCGCTTTCTCTGGCCTCAACAACAAGCTGGCGCGCTCCGTCGTCAAGCCACCTCTTTCCCTGGTCGATCAACTCGGCGACCGTCTGGTCGTTGAAAGCTCCCGCGTGCTTCTTGCCGAGCTCAAACTGGACGTCAAGCCCTCTATGTGCCGCCATCCTGATGACCTCTCGAGGTGCAAGAGTCATATCAGTGAAGCCTTCACCGCACTCAATGCGATTTACGCCGATGTCCGCGCAGAGGTCCAGATATTCAAGAAGCGCGTTTTGAGCTACAGCCACTTCGAACGGGCCTCCACCAGTGACCGTTGGAACTCCGTACCGGTTTGCAGCAGCCACTTTCTCCCGTGTCGCGTTTTCTTTGGCAACCATCCAGCAGGCCATTGAGATTTTGAGAATCGAAAAAAGGTGAGAGCTCTGCGCAAGATGGCTTTGGAGTGTATTCGGGTCGTAGCCAGGGTCAAAGGGGCTTGTCAGAGGCGGCAGAACCGGAACTCCGATGAGACTAAGATAATCGCTCGTGTGCAGCCTAGAGCTCACAACAGCAGTTTCAGTCTTTTCCATCAGTCCCACTCCTTTGGAGGCCAGGCGGTTCAATCCGTTTGTGCCTTTCTGGCCATGACGACGTACTCCGTTCCAGCAGAGCGAATTCCAGTGAACTTGGAATCCGCAACAGACTGGAGCCGCTTGTGCAACTTGATCCCAATCCGGTCCGGAAGCAGCTTCTGCTTGAAAAATGTAAACGGGCCAAAACCAAGCGTCTTGCCTTGTACCTTCTTGAGACCGTTTTGTGAAAGAAGTCTGTCAACGTACCCTATTGAATGCCGATGCAATCGAGGCCGCTCGGCAGTCCTGAGGTTGAGACATTCCAGCAGATCAGCGATCTTCCATCTGAGCGGTCGTAGCCCAGGGAAACACAGCGGATCTAATATCTGGCTGAGGCACCAGTTGTTGTCTGCGGTCAAAATCAGGCGCCCACCCTCTTTAAGAACGCGGTCCATTTCCGTTAATGCCCTCTCCGGCTGTTCAAGCCAGGGGAGAACGCCCATGGCTACAACGAGGTTAAAGCGCTCCGATGGGAAACTCATGTCCAAGACGTTATTCATACTCGTTTTGACACGCGACTCGACGCCAACGTCCGCGGCAGCCTGGCGCGTGAGATCCAGCATGGCTTCGACGGTATCGATAGCGTCCACGATATAGCCGCATTCGGCCAAGGCAACGGTCGTGGACCCGGCGCCACACCCAACATCCAGAACCAGCGATTGCGAAGGCAAATCGGACTCCTCAACCATTGCGAGGACAGCGGACTTACGCTCGCGATAAATGAATGCATTGAGGCTTTCTTCCTGGTAAATGTCCTTCCAGTAGCGTGAGTTGTATTCGAAAAACTGGTCAACGAAACTCTGAAACTGCCCAAGTCCATTTTCATTCAAACTCATCATCAGCTCTTCCCCTGCGCTTTAGGCTGAGTCAGTAAAAGGTCAAACTGATAGAGCAATCTTTGCAGGACCCAGAGTTATAGAAACTTTAGCTGGAGAGCTCTTGAGGAGATCTATGCTGCGCCGGAACCTTTGAGGACGGCGGGAATCGTTCCGACGAGAATCTTGAGGTCGAGCCACAATGACCACTCGTCGATATATTGCATGTCCAATTCCATCCATTTCTCGAACGGAATGGAACTTCGGCCATTCACCTGCCATAGGCATGTGATTCCAGGCCGGATGCTGAACCGGCGCCGATGCCAGTCTTGATCGAAACCTTCGCAGTCGCGCAGCGGCAGCGGACGCGGACCGACTAAACTCATATCGCCTTTAAGGACATTGAAAAGCTGCGGAAGTTCATCAATGCTGGTTTTCCTCAGCAACCTGCCGACGGCGGTGATGCGGGGATCATGTTTGATCTTGAATACAGGGCCGCTCACCTCGTTACGACTCTCTAACTCCTTCATTCTTTGCTCTGCATCAGGGACCATCGTCCGAAATTTCCAAATCCGGAACCTCCGTTTATTAAGTCCAAGCCTTTCCTGACTGAAAAAGACGGGGCCGGGAGAGGTCCACTTGATCAACACCGCTGTTATTGCAAAAAGAGGGGCGAGGAATAAGAGTAGAACTGCCGAGGTCGCGAGGTCCAAGGCACGTTTGATGAAGACCGGCCAACCATCAAGCGGCCCCGTATACAATGTGAGCAACGGATCTCCCGCAAAATCTTCAGCGGTTGACCGAGCCTTATTTAAATTAAAGATCCCTGGAAGAAAGCGAAGAACGATACCTTGTCTTTCGCACAACACGGCAATCTGTGAAGCCCGGCTATAGAAGGATCTTATCGGCAAGCCAATCACAACCTCATCAATAACTGTGTTTCGGATGAACTCAGCAAGACCCTGGAGATCGCAAACCGGCGGGTTGCCGGATTTTCGAAAGTCTTCCATCCCTGCCCATTCCTGGTCGGCATAACCTATCACACGGTAGCCGAGTTCGGGACTAGACTCGAGTTTCCTGGCAAATTCAACGGCGCGCGGGTTGGTTCCTATGATTAGCGCGTGGCGTACGTTGCGCCCCCGCGTCCGAACGTAGTCGAGAAAGTAACGGAGCAGCAGACGGCTGGACATGGCAATCATGCTGCTGGCGCCCCACATCACCGCAAGGAAGGCAGGGTCTACCATGCGTATGTGAAACAAAAGGGCTGCTGCTGCTACCGAAAGCGTACAGACGGAGGTTGCTTTCAGCGTGTCGAGTAGGTCGGACTGGCGGGGAAGTAACCGCCTTGATTCATAGAGGCCAAAAGAGGCAAAGATGATGTGCCAAACAAAAAGTAGCCCCACGAAGATGATAAAATTCTGGACTTTGATTCGTATCGAGAAGAATTCGGCGAAGGAGAGGCCGCTCTCGTACAACCCGGGTACCGTGGCCAGCGCGAAGGCGGCAATCATAACCGTCAGGTCAAACAGTTTGATGACCGTTAAGAGCATCTGTCGACGAGCACTGCTCATGGTTGGAATCCTTCCTTTTGGCGATAAGGTTACGAGGGCTGTCTGGACATCACTTGCGCGGAACTTTTAAGTGACTCCATATCAAGCGAGAAACAGGTCAAGGAAGAGGGACTGGCCGGCGACGGTTAAATCCGCAGATGAACAGGCCCGCTCGAAGAATCTCTTTCTGGATATCAGTGGTTTTGAACGTGGCGTTCGTTGAAATCAGGGAACTGCATTCGCCAATCAGGTTCTAATTGGTAGACCCAACAATCATGCAGTTAGGCTTCAAAGCAGGGACGGCAGGTTCATTATCTCCAGATGGCTTCCGTGTGCTCGCGGCCTTGGCTGGACGGGATGGTGAATCCGGCCGGAACCACCGGTCGGGGGCGCGCGGTCTTTCGTCCCACGGACAAGTATTCAAGCCCCGCCTGGACTACCATTTCGGGGTCGAAGACGTTCCTGCCGTCCAGCAATATGGGCAGGTTCATTAAAGTGGCAACGCGCTGCAGATCTATCTTCCGGAATTCGTCCCACTCGGTGAGCAGAAGCAGCGCATGGGCTTCCTCACACGCCTGATAGGGCGATGAACAGTAAGTAATCCTGCCCGACTGCTCCGGGAAGATTTGCTTCACGCGAGGCGCCGCCTGCGGGTCGTACAATTGGAGACGAGCGCCCTCCTTGAGGAGAGCATCAATAATCCTGATGCTCGGGGCTTCACGGATGTCGTCGGTGTTAGGCTTAAATGCGAGACCCCAAATCCCGATTGTCTTGTCCTGCACAATCCAGAGAGCTATGCGGAGTTTCTCTAGGAATCGATCCACACGCTCCAGGTTAATTCGTTCCACCTGGCGCAAGAGCGAGCCATCAACGCCGTGTTTCTCCGCCAGGTGAACGAAAGCCCTCAGGTCTTTGGGAAAGCAGTAACCGCCGAAACCGATTCCTGCTGACAAGAAGTCGGGTCCGATGCGAGGGTCCAAGCCCAAGCCCGCCGCAACCATCATCACATTTGCGCCGACGGCCTCACAAACATCAGCAACCATGTTAATGTAGGAGATCTTCATGGCCAGGAATGCGTTGGCGGCATGCTTGATCAGTTCAGCTGTGGCCAGCCCCGTTACGACAATGGGTCGTCTTAACGGACGATACAGGGCTTCGAGCAATTCCCGGGCCCGTGCGCTTTCCACGCCCAGAACAATGCGGTCGGGATCAAAGAAGTCCCCAACGGCTTTCCCTTCTTGCAGGAATTCCGGGTTCGAGGCAACGTCAAACTCGATGGCCGGTATTTGGGCGTAGGCTTGGGGAGTATCATCGTTTTGATTGGCAGTATTCCTTTCTGAACGGTGCTTGGCCAATGCGAAGCGGGTGATGGTCCGCTTAATCCAGAGGGAGGTCACGGCCGGGACAGTGCTCTTCTCGACAATCACCTTATACCCGTTGAGATGGTGGGCAATCAAGCGGGCAATGACTTCAATTTGAGAAAGATCTGCTTCGCCATCTTCGCGCTGGGGAGTGCCGACACAGATAAACAAAACGGTTGCGGCGCGAATTGCGCTAACCACGTCGCTAGTCACGGTAAATTTCCCGCTTGCAATATGCTTGGTCAGCAACTCCTGCATGCGGGGCTCATAAAAGGGGCTGTGCCCATCTTTCAGTTGTTGGATCTTCTCCACATCCTGATCTGCTCCGATGACGTTCCAACCCAATTCGGCAAGGCCCAAGGCCGTTGGAAGGCCGACGTGCCCAACGCCGATGACGGCAATTTGGAGGTCATGTAAAGCGGCCTGATTCGCACTATTCAAGTTGTCCATTGATTAGTTCTCCCTGGAATGAAATGTCGAGTTGTGCGTTCCTGTATTAGGCGGTATCGAACCGCCGCATGAAACGCTACAGCTCTGGATTGGCTCCAGATCAAACCCGCTGACCCGGATTGAGAGCGACCTTTGGATCAGCTCTACGGAGATAATGACACTCTGGTCCGAGTTTTTCGCGACGAGAATCCCTTCGATTCCATCGAGGTACCCCCCGCGAATCCTGACTTTCTGACCAACTCGGAGGAACGGGTACGGTTCAAATGGGATGTCACTGGAGAGCAGTATCCGGATGTTTTCAATTTCTTGATCTGGAATAGAAAGCCCGCGTCCTTGAATTCCGACAAATCCGACAACGCCTACGGTTCTGAGCACCGAGGCCCGCATTGGGTCCTCGGGGAGTATCCGGACAAACACGTACCCTGGAAAAAGAGGCTGCTCCACAACCCTCCGGCGATCGCTCCAGTGATGGACCTCCTTCATTGTGGGCAGAAACGAATCAATCTGTTTTTCGCCAAGCTGAGCGGCAACCTTCTTCTCATACCGGGACCGGGTGTGAACAGCAAACCACGATGGGGCCTCCGACAAATAACCTGGGGCAACGGACGGTGTCTCAAATTGTCTAAGTTCATGTTGAATTGGCATAGCTCCGCCCCTTGAGTCCCATTACGGGACCCCAGAATAAGGAAATGGCCTTATTTACCCCTTGGCGCGGCTTCCCGCCGTCGCGCGGATCCGCCTCTGTCCTCTAGAGTCTGTCGTAGAGGAACTGGGGAATTGGAAACGTGCGTTTGTTAAGCACTGCACCCAACACTCGCACGCCAGCAGCTTCAAGATCTTCTTTGGCGATCCGCGCCACATGTCTCCGCGTGGCGTTGGACTCCAGAACCAGGACCGCGCCATCTGTCAGACGGCCGAGTAAGATTGCGTCCGTATATTCACTCACCGCAGGTGAATCGATCAGGACGTAGGAGAACTCCTTGCGAAGCTCACGAATTCGTTCCTGCAAATGTTCAGCTTTCATCATCGCGCTCAACTGCGACGCCATCGATCCACAAGGCAGCAACCAGAGGTTGCCAGCCGGAAGTTTTTGTACAAAATCTCGAATTGGCCCACGCTTAAAGACAGCATCCGTCAGCCCACGGAAGTTTTCTGTACCAAAACAGAGGTGGAGAGCAGGCCTTCGCAAATTCGCGTCCACAACGCAGACGGGAGCGTCCACTTGGGCGGCAAGAGCTTCGGCCGCACCGGCACAAACTGATGTGCATCCAGTGCCATTCTCAACAGATGTAAACACCACCATTCTCCGTCCGTTGTGATCGAGCAAAAAGATCCGCTGAACGAGCTTGATCAATTCATCTCGCGACAAGGTATGGGCGTGCGGCGGCGGCGAGATTCGCTCGGCCTTAGGGATGGCCACCCCAACTGGTTGAAACGAATTCAGGTCCTTAGACGCGCGCTCCAAAAGGTCAAAATTCCTGCTCACGACTGGTCCCTCCCTGCTTGCGAATTCCTGCTGTTCTGAATTTGTTCCGAACCCGCCGTGTTCTGGGCTGAGTGCCCGTCGCCGTTCGACAGCCACCGGATTTTCCTCGTCAGGATCGCTCCCGGCTTCAACACAAACGAACCCTTAAGTGGTCGCTCGCCGCCTGGCGGAATAACCGTATATGTATGGGTCCCAACGCTGAGGGTGGCCTCAACTTCACTGGGCCCATAAGGCTTGCCATCAATGAAGACTTGCATCCCTGCCGGCTCCGTATCGATCACGACGACGCCCCGAGGCTCGCGCAAATCAGCGACGATCCATTTCTTGTTTCCACTACTGACTCGGACATCTTTGAACCACGTCGAGTAGCCAGACTTGGAAATGGAGATACGGTACGTGCCGGAGGGCAGGGAGAATTCGTGGGGAGTCTCCCAACCGGGCTCGCTCCGGCCATTGATCGTGATGGCGCCTCCGTAAACATTCGATTCAAGAACGATCTTTCCTTTTGCGACAGCCGGTGACACCGGGGATTGGTCTAACGACGAGCGCTGCGCATGGCCACCGGACGTCTTCCGAATTGCGCGTGGCGAGGGAGCCGCATCCGCGGGAGTGGAATCCTGCGCGGGGTCCGCAACTTTCGCGTCGGAAGGGCTGTCGGGTTTTTGCTCTCCAGAGGTGGCGTCTATTGAATCCGCTGGATCAGGCGAATTGACAACCTGGGTTTCGCTTACGCCGTGATCATTGGAACTGTTGGAATTGACAGACACAGGGTTCGGCTCCGCCCCCGCCTGTGACCCGCTCGCCTTCATGAGCTGATGTTTCTCCGCGACCTGCTTCGCTCGCCCCACAGCCGCATCGATGAAGTGTGTGATGGCATGGGGTGAGGTGTCCGCGGGGAGATAAGCCCAGAACACCTCTCCAGCTAATACCATCGTCAGCAGGGTAACAGCCCAAAACAGCCAGCGAGGGCTCCTGGGCGCCGGTCGCCTGCCGCCGGCAACGGTTCTACGACGGGCGGATGACGGGGAGTGCGCGGCTCCCCGGAAGAGTGTGCTGAATTCGTCACCTTCCTCGGCGGGCTCGCCACCATTCAGCGTTACGCCTTCCAGGCCCGCAGATGCGTTTTGACTTTCGCTGTGCTTGGCCTGAGGAACGGCACGACGGTCTTTCACAGAATCCAGGTTCAGATCGTTTAATACTTCACCCATAATGGCGGGGCCGATTCTCTTCTGCCCTTGTGCGTACGCGAGTGAAAGCGCATGAAAACACAGGTTGTTAATGTTGCGCGGAATCCCTTCGCTCCGTTCGGTAATGACCGAAAGTGCTTCGGGCGAAAACAATTGAACGCCTTTGCAGCCTGCTGTCTCAAGCCGATGGTTGATGTAATTGGCGACTTCTTCTCGTGTAAAGGGCTCGATCCGGCAGATGATGGAGACTCGCTGCCTCAGTTGCTCCAGTTCCGGACGCGCCAGCTTGTCCGCGAGGGGTGGCTGCCCCGCAAGCACGATTTGCATCAGCTTGCTGCGCGAAGTCTCGAAGTTGGACAGCATCCGCACCGACTCCAGCACGGAATCCTCAAGGTTCTGCGCCTCGTCAATGATCAGCACAAACTGCCTGCCCATCTGGGCTTCGCGGATCAGGATTTCATTCAGTTGCCGTTGCAGGGAAGCAACGTCCTGTCCGCTGGGATCAAGGCCGAGGTCCGCAATAAGGTTGGAGAGGAATTCGTGTGTATTAGCCTGCGTCTGGAACAAGAAGACGGTCCGTGCAGAGTTCTGCAGCCGCTCCATGAGTTGAAACAGCAGGGTCGTCTTGCCCATTCCCGGCTCGGCAATCAACCCCACGAACCCACGACCCGTCTCGATTCCGTAGATCAGCGAGGCAAGCGCCTCACGATGCGAGGCACTCAGGTAAAGGAACCGGGGGTCCGGGGTCGTGCCAAAGGGCTGTTCGTGCAAACCGTAATATCGAAGAAACACGACGATCTCCTAAAGACTCTTACTGCCATCCGTCGGAAAGATGCGATAGCTATTCCTTTCCGATGAAGACGCCCGAGGCGAATTGCCATTACTCCCCGCAGGCAAGGCAAACCTTGGAGAGCCACCATTTCTCGGCAGGGCCGCCAGGACGGGCACATCGAGATACCGAATGACTTCGTCCGGGGTACGAAACGAAGGATTCAGGTAGTCCACCGTAAAGGCCGAGCCCATGCTGACAATGAGCGCGAGAATGCCGCCCGCCAGGATAAGAACCGACGGTGAATTCACAGGAAGCGAGGGAACCGCCGCGGTTTCTGCAACGGCCACATTAAGTATCCGTTTGCGATCCAGCGCGTCAGAGATTCGCGCCTGTTGGGCTTTCTTGAAATAGAGCAGGTAACTCTGCTGTGCGGTCTGAATATTGCGCAACAGGTCCTGCTGCTTAATCTGTTTCTGGTCCAGAAGAAGAGCTTGCCGGGAATACGTGTGAACGACAGGCGCCATCGCAGCGGCCTGTGCGCGCAATGCCGCAAGCTTCGCATTCGACCGGGCAAGTTCTGATTGCACCATCTCGTAGGTTTGATTCTGGTCCGTGGTTTCCTGCTGCATCGGGTTCTTTTCCGTCGCGGCTATGGTCGCTTTCACCTGTGCGATCTGTTTTTCGACTTCTAACACAGGCCGATACGTGGGCTGGTACTTTGACAACAGGGTGGTGCGCTGTATCTCGAGAGTCTGCAAGGTTGACTTGAGATCCGCCATCAGTTGAGGGTTCTGGGCCGTTGTATGTTGAGTCGCGATCCGCGGTGGAATTTTAACGAGCTCGGCTTCGAGCGTTCGAATCTGTTTCTCAGTGCTGGTTATATCGGCGCGAGTCTGCTGCAACTGGCCGCCAAACTGGCTAGCCTGCTTCAGAACAAGATCTTTCTCCTCTTCGGGCGCGGGGGCGTCCTGCTGGGTATTGAAACTGGACAGTTGGACTTCAGCGCTGGAGAGTTCCTTCTTATAGCGCTGCATCTCCTTCTGGAAAAAGTTGAGCACGCCGGCAGGGCGATAAACCGCCACATGCTTGGCAATATAGAGTTTGTCCAGCGTTCTGAGCACGCGGGCGGTCTTTTCCGGATCGTGGGAGGTATAGCGAACCTGAATCATATTGGAGTCGGGCAGCGCCTCCACTTCGAGGTGCTTCTGCAGCTTGCGGACCGCCTTGGCAGTCTGCGATTCTTGTCCTCCCCAAGATGGAAGCCAGCTACTCCAGAAATGACGATGAGAGGAAACCAGGCCGCATTCTTTCACCACTTGCGACAGCAAATCCCCGCTCTGGAGCAGCGACACTTCGGTGTTGATTTCACGCTCTCGGGCATGGTCGCTGATCTGCTCCTGGCCAGTCTTCGTATCGGGCGAAACAACATTGTCCGAACGCTGATGCTTCACCAGGATCTCTGTCTGCGCCTGGTACTTGATTCCGAAGAGCAAGACCGCAACGACGACTCCCGCAAAGGTTGCCAGAAACGCAACCACTACCACCCGCCGGTTCCGAAACAAAATTCCAAGTACTTCCCGAACTGTATTCGGGGCCCGCTGGATGCCGGTGTATGGAGTAATGCTCTGCTGTTCCATTGCAACATGTCTCCTCATGCTTGCTTATTCTTACTTGAGGTAATACGCCAACGAAGGCAATGGGATGAAGGGCTTGATTTTCGACAGCTTGTTTTGCGGGACGTACACCATGTCGCCGGGTTGAAGCCGCAAGTCCTCGCTCAAATTACCAGAACGCAGCATGTGCTTTAAGTTGACCTTGGTTGCGGAAACCCAATTATTGGAAACGCGACGAAAGAGCACTATATCCGTGTGCTTCGCTTTCGGCGTGAAACCGCCCGCCATGGCGATCGCTTCGGCCACGGTCGTAACCCCCTCCAGGTCATATTTGCCGGGATGGGAAACCTGCCCCAGGGCAAGAAAGTAGGGATTTTCAAATTTCTTTAGATCGATGGAGACTTCCGGGTCGCGGAGGATTTTCGCATAAGCTTCTTTTACGCGCTCTTTGATTTCGGGTATTGTCTTGCCCCTAACATGAATATCGCCCGCGTCCTGCAGGGTGATGAAACCATCCGGGCTGACCGTAACAGTCTGGTTGAACTTTGGCGTGTACGGGAAGTCTATGGTCATTTCGTCCCCGCTTTCCACCTCATAGCGCGGATTCCGGCGCTGAAGCCCGGGAACATTCGGCTTTCCGTTCGTGGGAATCTTGTCAACGCCTTGACTCAGCACCTGGTTGATTGGATCAGGCGGGTTGTCCTTCTTCTTGCTGGCGAAGAGACCCGGCGCATTCAAGCAAGCAAAAATGACAATGACAGTTGTTTGCCCAATAATGCTTTTTCTACGCATATTCCTTTCCCCTAAGCGCGAAGTGAGACTTTCGCGCTGCTGTTCGCCGAACTTGTGCATCGGGACTGTTGCTGCGCTGTCAGAATAAGGCAATCAATACGAGACGATAAGGAGCCGGCCAGAGAAGGGGCACGCGGGCCCCACACCTCCGGCCGTCCGTCCCTGAAAGGATTTCGGGAATGGTGAAATTTTGGGCGAGAAAAGTTTATGGTAAACTTGGCTAAGGCCATGACGTTCTCTCCGTTTCCACGCGTTGGTCGTTATGGCTTCGGATGCGTGGGAACTGGCGGTTTCCACGCATCCACCTTGGCGTCAAGACTGAATGCTATGTTCTGCGGCTAATGTTCTCCTGCCTGTCGCGCTCACTGTTTGAGCACATCTTTACCTTACCCCGCTTGTAGCCCCAGCTTTTGGTGTTTAAATGTGCACACTGCATTTGGTTTCTGTTTCTCATGCATCCCTCTCACCTTTTCTTCCGCGGGCTTCACCGAGTTGGTGGACGAAAAAGACCGATTCGTCCCGCGGCAACAACCAACTTGGATTCGCCAAAAAGCTGTGCCGGTTGCTTCGCGCTCCGCTTTTTCGCGATATGCTTTGGACAAGCTTCGCGATTATCGTTGCCCGTAAATTTAAAGTGTGCATCTCGCACTGAAGAACCTCATAGCTGAAAGACTGCCCATTACTTTCGATGGGCGCATCTTCGTACGCCGATTCGGTTTAAGGTTCCCCCGCATTCCTCCTAGTAGCAACTTGAGGGCCGTTTCAAAATAGTACGTAAGCGACTGAGTAAATCAGAGTTATCGAAATTCATCATCAGCCAGCGCGTCTTCACATGAAGTACAAATTCCAGCAAGCGGGCAATTTTTTCCGATTCATTGAGATTCTCTCTTCGGAGAAATGCACTACTCGAGGAAACTTGCAGCAGTGAGACAGGTCTTTCTGAGAACCAACAGGTGAGAGATATATAACTTCATCTATACGCATGCGTGTTCTGGTAAGAATTTGAGCAGCAATTTCAGTCCTCAAAGAGAGTGAATCGCCTTGCCTATTTTAAACATCTGGCTTCCAGGCGCGCCATCCGTCTTCTACTGTGAACCCTCCGTTGGAGGAAGCATGAGCCGGCATGGGCCGCGCGATCGCTCCTTCGCAAATCAATTCCATGGGCCGGCGCACCTTGGGATACGTTCGGCGGTAATAGGCAGCGCCGAGAATGCAGTTGGAGGCAGGAGTTGTCTCCACCATCAACTTGGGTCCCGCATAGTTCATTGCCATGGGCCTTTCGCGCAGCACGTGGCGCCCTTCGCAGAGTGACGCCGTGGCCTGTGCGCTGGGAAGAATATTGGCGAGACGACGTAAACGGCGTCGGCGCCAGTCTCAGCCAGCGCTGCGGGGAGATCCGTGAACCCTTGCATGTTATAAGGCTCGGCCTTTGCCAGGTCCCGTGTCACGATGCCCACCAGCTTGCCGCGTTCCTCTTCCATGAACTCGCCTGGTCGCAATGTCACCCGCACCAATCACAAGAAATTTGATCATGCGGCTAATCTAAGCTGCGCGGGCGCATTTGACGAAAAGCCGAACGGAGCGACACAAAGAACTGCTGGTGCAGGCCGCGGCACTGGTGCGGCAGAAAGTTCCAAGCTCTTTCTTCCGAATCCTCGGCGCGGCCACTGCTACGCAAGCTCGGTATTATGATGAGCATGTCAGGTCACTCGCCGGGCGGCTGGGGTTGCTCAGGGGAAATCGCCTGCGATTCGTGGAGCCCGGGAGCCGCGTGGCTGAGTTTCTGCCGGCTTTCGACCTGTTTGTTCTGACGTCACGCTCCGAGGGCGTGCCCACCTCTATTCTGGAAGCTATGGCGTGCAGCGTTCCGGTGGCTACCACGGACGTCGGCGCCGTCCGTGAAGTAGTTCAAGAAGGGCGAACCGGGCACGTAGTTGCGAGCCGCAACAGCCGGGCTGTGGCCCAAGCGATTATTGAATTGCTGAACGATCCTGCCACGAGGCAGGGCATGGGCACTGACGCCCGTAGCACCGCCATTGAGCGATTTGACACCAATGCCTGCGCTGCGACCCACCTGGCCGCCTATGAACTGGCATGCCGCCGCAAAAACCGCAAGCACCACCCCGATCCGGCGGTGACGACGCTCAATCGGCCATCTGACTGACACGTAGCCCGCTGAAAATCACTCGGATGCTTTGATCGGGCACGCGCCATCGGGAACCGCGAACACTTTCGGGAATCGTTCCAGAGCGGGCGGCAGCGGCGGGAAGGGCGCGTGCGGCTCTGTCCGGTACTAATAGGCCACCAAGTAGAAATCGTCTGAGCGGTCATTCCCCGTGCAGTGTTCGACGGTGAAGCGAATCGATTTTTCGAAAGCCAGCGGAGCGTCCATGTGCCAGCGATAGAGGGACCACCGGCCGCCGATTGAAAACGGGCTCACGACGTAGGGCGCACCGTTATAAGGATA
>Ga0055483_10000144_pt1 | contig 15553 bp, 18 predicted proteins | sample RushMan_CattailN_5_FD_57938 | JGI IMG/M metagenome (GOLD analysis project Ga0055483, IMG submission 57938) | Wetland microbial communities from San Francisco Bay, California, USA, that impact long-term carbon sequestration - RushMan_CattailNLB_D2 | ecosystem: Environmental > Aquatic > Marine >... | reverse complement strand
TCCAGGACATTGTGATTCATACATTGTTTGTGGAATTGCTCCATCAAGCAGAAAATATCCAGTGATTGTTCATGACTCTACGGGCAATAAGTTTAAGGTACCAGTAAGTATTTTAAGGAGGTAATTTGGAAAAAAATACAGAAAAAAAACCATGTGAAAAGATTATTTCTGAAATTGAAAAGAAAGATGATGTTTCACTTGATTTGTCAGATGATGTAATTGAATGGATTGACAAGATCGCAGAAAAAACAAATTCAACAAGAGATGAGGTAATAAATCAGTATCTTCTTGATATTGTTTCTACTGAGATGTCTCTTACAGATTTTAAAAAGCTTTCTGAAGAAGAAATAAAGGATATTGTTCCTATTATCTTGGAAGATGAAAGTGGTATTCCAATTGCAAGGGTTACACATATAAAATCTTTTATAAAGAAATAAAAGAACTTAAAAAAGCGGCCAATGGCCGCTTTTTTATTATCTTCATACTTTAACTCTTGCATTTGTATCAAAAATATCGCCGTAATCATTTCCTGCATTTTTTATTAGTTCAGACATTGAGTCATCTTCATCTGCTGTAAATTTTCCTATATTTTTCCAATTATGAATACTCAAATTTTCTTTCAATTTTTCACCTTGTTCCGTATTAGTAGATTCAACTACCTTATGTTCTGAGTCATCCAAATCATTATCATATATTGATTGAATATCAAATGTTTGTTTGTCTTCATTTCCAGTGTAGTCTTCGCCATTGTCTAGATTCATTTCATCATCATTTTTTATTGCGTCAAATGATAATTCATCTTCTCTGTATTTCTGTTCTTTAAATTTATTTTTATAATTTTCTTTATAAAAATCTTCTAGTGATACAGATTCATTTTGTTGAGTAATTTCTGACTGAGCTGGAATATTTTGTGGTTCAGTATTTATTTGCTCTTCAGCGTTTCCATCTATTTTAGATAGCTGACCTCTATTTATTGTTGTGGAAGTTAAAGACTGCTTTCTTAATGCTCCTAGAGGAATTGCATCCATATAGTTTACAAGATTTTTTATTGAAGATTGGTCATCTCCTTCAAGTATAGCTATAAGTTTTTGAATATCACTTTTTAAGTTTAGTGGTATAGTTCTAGCAATTTCTCCATCAAAAGTTGATGCTTCCTTAGAAGCGTTGTCCATAACCTCAATAACAGAAGTTAATTGAGTTCTAATTTTATCTAAATAATCGTATATTTTTCCTTGTTCAAATGCCATAATAGTTTCCTTTCTATCGATAAAAAGTTAATAAATTAGTTAAAAAAAATAAAGTTAACTACTAAATTTATATGACAAATATAGATTACCTTATATCATTAAGAGGAAATTCTAATAATATAATAAGAGATACATGGGTAGCTCTTGGCTCTTTAACTTGTACTTCTGATACAAAAGTTTATATAAAAGACGCCATTTATAAAATTTCTATACCTTCTTATGAAAATCCTGAAATAACATCAGAACTGGATGGAGCACTTATTTATTGTACATCAACATATAGTGTAAACAATACATCATTTTCTGCAATAGATTGGGAAACAGCAACAATAGATTCTATAGAAAGTTCTATTTGCTTTAGTGAAGGAATAGTAACTCCTTATTTTAAATGTTTACTTACAAAAAGTGAATTAGCAGCAATTACTGAACCAATAAATAATGATTTAATACCTTTTTCAGATAATACAGATAATAATAAAATTCAAGTATCTGATGAAGAAACAATGATTATTCTTGGAGAAATAGGAGTTCCATTTATAAGAATGGATGAACTTGAATATTCAAAAGATATAATTACAAGAACATGTTTTAGACCAGTTTTAGATGTGTACTATAAACATAACCCAATAATAGAGGATAAATCAATTGGTACTTTTACTTCTAATCAAAAATTTGATTATGAACTTCCAACAGGATGTCATGATGCTATAGTATATTATACTATAGGAAGAAATGCTGGAACAGGTGGTGGTTTTTCTGATGCTTTAACATTCTGGAGACAAGAGTATGGATTTGGTGGAGGGGCAACAGGAAATACAGGAAACTGGGGTGGAATGTATACAGGAAAAAGAATGACTCCAGGTTGGGTAAATCTAGAAGGTAGAAATGCATTTTTACAGAACATGGAAACAAGACAGGGATTTTTAAATTACTTTAGAAGACAACACGTTAGAAAGTATATAAAAGACCATAAGTTACATATAACAGGATATAGCTCTATAGGTGGAAATTTAGAAGCAAAATTATTAAAGCATTCATATGATTGGGATGATATTATATATGAAAATTTATCAGATGTAAGAAATATGTGTACTGCAAAAGTTATGAGAAATTTAGGAATGCTTAGAAGTCAAGTAAAAAATGATCTTCCTAATAATATAGATTATAAAATGTTTATTGATAGAGCAAAAGAAATAGAAGATCCAATAACTAAAAAATGGAGTGAATCATCTAGGAATTTAATGCTATCTATTATGAGGGGCGGCATGAATTAATAAATGCCATAATGAATAGAATGAATATACAAGATTTTAAAAAAATTTATAATGCTTTTAATGAATCAAGCATAGATTACCATAAATATGCAAAAGACCTTGAAGACGCTCACAATGAAAATTGGGATCCTTGGTTTAATAGCAATGATGATTGGAGTGATCTTTCAAAAATGGAAGCATTAGAAGATATAAATAATGAAAGAAAGTTTAGGAATGACTTTGAAAGTGGAAGTAAAAATACACTTGTTAAATTTACTTTTCAAGGTGACTTTTTATCATCTAACTCTAAAAATATGTATGGTTATCTTTTAGATAAATACAAGAATAGAGAAGATGTGATTTTTTCAATTCATGATTTAAAAGGAAATAATGTTGAACACTCAAACAATGACGATGACTATTTAAAAACATATGTGATAAAAGCTCTTTCGCTAGATGCTGCGAAGAGTATAAGGAAGGATATAAAAAGTAAGTTTAATGGGCATATATATTCAGAAGAACATGAAGTTTTTAAATAACTAATTTATTAAAATTTAGGAGAAATAAATGAATAATTTATATAAAACAGCAAAGGAAAGAATGAAAGAATCTTTAAAAACTTCATTCGAAGAAGATAGAACATTTGATGAAATTTATGGAGATACCTTTGATGAGGATACATCTGATGTTATTCCAAAAAATATACAGAAGCTATTATTTCATGAATCAAGAAGAAAGTTGAACGAAGAAAATAAAGAAGTAAATATTGTATTTGTTGGTGAAAACGACTTTGATGAATATGATGAATCAGACGAAGACCTTGAAGAAGGATGGAATGCCACAACAATGTATACATTAAGTGAAAACTCAATAACAGAAGCAGGTTTTGACTTACATGCCATGGAATATCCTGATGACAATTTTGATGAAGATGAAAATAATGATGATATTTTTGAAATGATTGAAAAATTTGAAGAAGAATTAACTTCTGGATCACTCCCAAGTAGAAAAACAGAAGTTTGTGTGTACACTGATAATCACACACAAGAATGGGAAGTAGTTGATGAAGTAGGTTCAAAAGAACCAATAGATAAAGAAATTCATTGGATAGATTTAGCAATGGGTGGATATTAATATGAATTTTGAAAAGGTGTATAAAAAATTTAATGAATCATCTAACCATGAAGAAAATGAAGACTTCCAAGACTTCCATTCATGGGATGAAGAAGATTATGACTTCGATGATGGTGACGCTTCTCATGTATCCTTTGATGATTTACAACTTAACAATAAATCACCAGAAGAAGTAGCAGAAAAAATATGGAAAAAAGCAAAGAATGAGATAGACTTTCAGGAAATTTTTGAAGATGCTTCTAGCTGTCCTGAAGATTGTGGTGAAAATATTCTTAACAACTTTATACAAGAAGAATATATGGAAGGTGAAATGAGTGAAGATTATCTTGATTATTTAAATGATAATTTTAACACTATTTCAAATATTTTTCAAAAAAAATTAGAAAATATTTATAAAGATAATGAATACAAGTATGAAATAGGTGAATAAAATGAATAAAATATTTGAGAGTATATACAAAAAATTCAATGAAAATTCTTTATCAGATTTTTTTATTAATTATGCAAGCGAATTTAAGGAAGCTGAATCAAAGGTAAATGAATTGAAAACTATGATGAAAGATTTACCTGAGTCTTTTTATGATTTTTGGGAAAAAGACTCTAATGACCCTTTGAAAAGATATGATGACCAGATAGCAGAAGAGGTTATGAATTTAGCCACAAGTCCATCAGCATTTAATAGAGATAGAATAGCTGATATTGCAATTAGAAATTTCAATCAAAATGGAACAGAACCCCAAATGATATTTGACTGTATAGATTCTTTATACTCTTACGTAAAAAGATATTTACACAATAAAGCATAAAAATAAAAAAGCTCCTTAAAGGAGCTTTTTTATTTTTATAAATCTATTACTCTTTCTATAAAGTATTTATTAAGATAACCTTTTTTTGTTGCTTCAGCAAATCTATATCCAAACGAATTATCTAAAATATACGTCTTACAAAAATCATTTTCTGACCTTGTTGATCTTCCAGAAGCCTGAATTAATTTCATCCACATTTGAACTATATACCAGTTCTCTAGTGTCTCTGACATCTTTTTAACTCTCGGATCTGCTAAGCTAAAAAATGGTAATTTTACTATTATTTGAAATCTACTTAAATCATCTTTTAAGTCTATTCCTTCTGTAAGTGAAGAAGAAACAAGAACAGTTGGTTCACTTGATTTTATATGCCTATTTAGAATATCTTGATTTGTATCACTGTCGTATCTTACTAAAAGTCTTTTATCATTTATATGGTCTTTTATATATTTTGAAATTTTAAAATTACCAGTATGAATAATTCCTTTATCATTCTTATATGATTCAAGAATTATTTTTATGTCATCACATATTTTATTTAAATTTGCTTCAATTTTAAGGTCTTTATATGATGTTTTACAATTTCCTATATTATAAATAGGAGAATTTTTTGGGTCAAAATCAGATTCCATTTTTAATTCATAACAATTGCTTTTTTCCAGTCCAAAAGTTTTTTCATATAAATCAAAATCAAGAATAGTTGCACTCATAAAAATAATTTTTTTTATTGCCCACTTATCTATAAGTCTTTTAAATATCCAATCAACTCTTAATGGAGTAATATACAAGGTTTTTTTTACATCTTTGTATTCTACTATCCAAAATTCCGCTGCATTTGTTTTAAAATTCTCTAATTTTTCAAGTAAAAGATCTAAGTCCTGGTCATATTCTTGATTGTCCTCTTCTTCCCTATCGCCAGTGTCTTCTTTTTCTATTATCTCATCTTTTCTTTTTATAAGACCTTTATATATAATATTTATATATTTTTCATTCTTTAATGTTAGGCCAAGAGCATCTGGTGTTTCATGAAGATAATCTAATTCTTCATTTGATAAATAATATTCTAGACCAAATTTACTATTTAATTCATTTGTATTTAATTCTACTTTTGACGCACTTATTAAGGCATCTTCTAATAAATGAGCTTCGTCTATTACTAATACATCACGTGGTTTTTCTATTCCACCACCTAGAAAGAAGGCATAGTTTGTAAGAAATATCTTTGAATTAGATGCTTTTTTTCTTTGATTAATATAGGGACAGCTTCCTGTTTTTATACAACCTGACATAATAGAGGATTTTTTTCTACAAAAAGAATTTTCACAGTTATATGAAGGATATTTCCAGCAAGTATAATTTGCTTTACCCATGAGAGAAGTAAGACTATACTTTGAATAATCTCTTTCATACTGATCTTGGAGTGCCTTTGAAGATGTTATAATGAATCCATCTTTATTATTTAAAATTGAAGCAACGCCTATTGCGCTTTTTCCTATTCCCGTTGGCATCTCTGCTATAATGTATTTTTTATCTATACCCTCGTCATTTATACAATCAAAAAATTGCTTTTGAGCGGGTCTCATTTCATCATAAGGAAATATAAAGTTTTCCATCATAAATATATATTAACAGATATTCTAATAACTAATTTCTAAACTAATTATTGAAGGAACTATTATAATGTTTTTAACAGCCGGAAATTTATCTATAAAAGATTTTTTAAAAAATATAGGATTTGTTGTACCACAGGGATATACACTTGATTATATTGTTACTCCTGGAAGTTCAAATCCTGGTGAAAATGTTGAAAGTTTTGATGACAATTTTCAAACAGAAAAACCAGATAACGTTGATGCAACATATACATATGCAAAAAGAGACCTTTCAGGTTTACAGAGTTTTTCAAATTCACAGTTAGACTTGTCACAAATACCAAATGCATTTCCTAGAAAAACTCAGCCAGTAAATGCTGACAACCTACAGCAAATGCAACAACAAGTAATATCTAATGGTACAGAAATAAAATCGCCAGAAGTGAAACTAAAGGTCATAGAAAGTACTGATAATAATTCTAAATTGGCAATTCAATTAACAGAATCTGTTGGCGTATTACCAAAAAATACTATTGTTAGAGTATATAAAGAAAGTATAAATAAGAAAAAAGAAATTTTAGATACTAAACAAGATAATAACAAGAAAAAAGTAGAAAAAGAAAATAAATATGTTCCAACAACAAAATATAATTATGCTACCCCTGAGAATTTAATTCAGAGGGAAGAAATTTATCCAACTCTTAATGACCAGAATAGCCTTGACGTTATTAAACATAGAAATGAAAAAGGTGAGAGGGTAATAGATGAAAAACAATATTAAAGAAGATTATAATCCTCAGAATCTTCCTAAAAGCTCAGTTCAAGTTATAAAGTCTCTAAAAGTAAATATAAATGCGGCAATAGAAGGATGTGAAGGTGAAATAGATTATTTAAAATCTGCACTTGCTCAATATAAGTCATCAATAAATAAAAATATAGATACTAATCTTGAAAATACAGATATTATGTTAAAATATACAAATAAGTCTACAGGCGGTACTTATAATTTACCAGCTGTATTCAGTAATTTGGCATCATATTCTATAGAAGAAGCAAAAGCAGATTCACAAAGATTAGAACAGCTACAAAGTGAATTAAAAAATTCAGAATCAGAAAGAAATCTTTATTTTGCTATTGTTGAAAGAAATATAAGAGATTTAAATAAAAGGCTTCAGAATCTTGTAAGATATTCTAATGATTTATCAGCTTATCTTGAAGAGATGAAAGAGTATGAAAATAGCACAATGAGATCTAATAAAAATAATGGATATTAATTTTTTAAAAATATATAATGAGAATAAAACACATTTAATAAATAACCTTCCTCTCTTAAGCCAAGAACAGAAATCAATAGTATCTGATTTTTTTAACAAACACCCAAACTTAGAGGGAAAGGTAGATTGGAATAATAAAAATTTAAAATTTAAAGATTTTGAATCTATATTTAATACCCATATAGAAAAGTTGCAAAATAACCATGAAAAATTAAAAAATTTTAAAGAAGGAAAAGATTATATAAGTATTCCTAGTAATAGCGATTTAGAATTTTATATTCCTTTAACGTATTATTTTCAAAATTTTATAGAAAATTCTAGTTATGGTGGATTTGAAGGAAAGTGGTGTATAGGTGCTTCAGAAAGTAATGATTATTGGATAGATTATTCTCTAGGTGAATCTGATTTAAATGCTTCTATTTTTCTTGATATAATAGACTTCAAGAATAGAAATAAATTATGTATTCAATATGAAATAGACTCTGGAAAAATGCTATGTTGGAACAGACAAGATTCAAGTTATACAATTGGATATAAAAATGATATACTAGAAAAAAACATAGATTTACTTTTTTCCACAGAGGAAGATTCATCTGTTATGGAAAAAGATAAATTATTATTAAGTTCAATTGATAAAAGTGTTTTTATTTATTTTTTTAAAAATGCAACATCTTTAAAAAATATTATAGATGAAAATATAAAGTCTCTTCCAAAATCTCCAAAAAAAGTAATGTCGTCCGTTGAAGCAAAGTTAGAAGAAAATTATAGCAAATATGCTGATATAGGACTAGACACAGAAGCTATAGAAATACGTAGTGGATTAGATGCATTAAATTTTAGAAAAAAAGTAAACTTCATAAGAAAAAATGGAGATAAATATCCCAAAATAATCAATAATTCTATATTGAAGTTTTACGAAATATTAAAGGATGAACTTGATAAGTACTCTGACTATTTTAACTATGATGAGCATGGAAATATTTCATCTTATAAAAAAGCATACGATGAGCTATATTCTGAAATAAAACTTATAAAGATGAGAATAAGAGTATATATACCACAGAATATATTGACTGATAGCTCTGCTAAAATAAGACTTGGATTTTTTGACTCAAGAGAAAATATCATTAACCATTCTGAATTGGTTACAGAGAATCTATCAAATTATGTTAAAATAAATGAAAATTACGTTGATGAGGAACAGCTTTATAATTTTATATCAGAAATAATTGATACGTTTATTGAGAAGTAGTTTCTAATTCATTTGTATTAGAAGATAAAACTACTGCTACTCTTCTTCTTTTATCTCTTGAATCATTATCGTCTATAAAATCGTCTATCATTTTAAATGAATATGGTTCATCTTCTTGGCAAGCTTTTTCTAATAGCTCTTTCCCACCTTCAAAGTCTTTTGTAAAATTGTCAGGAGTATATCTATATTCTCTATATAAATAATAAAGAGTCTTATCTGTAAAGTTATATTTTTTAAATTCATCATAAATCCAATCTTGCCACTCTTCCATATTTTAATCCTTATTAATTATCATAAATCATATCTTTTTCAACTATAACATCATCAGAATCTATATATAATAAGTCATTTTCATTTTGAGGGTCAAACTCTTCAAGATATGGTATTGCTTTTACTTTTATATCTACATAATTTTCTAGTAAACTTTGTATTTCTGCAGGAGATGTGGATGAATATGTTTGGTATGTGTTTCCAAAATCTAAATAATCATATGGAAGAATTATACTTCCACTTGCAGAGTCAGAAGTTGTTTCTGCTTCTGTGAATTGAACATCCACCCCGGTAAAATATTGAGAATTAAGTTTATAACAAGTTAATGAACCTTCATTTGCTACTTGTAGTGTTGACACAACATCTGATGTATTGAATGATTTATTTTTTCCATCAGAATCTACTATATATGGTCTTAACTCAAATGGTGATGAAGTAAATGATTTAGCATTTAACATAAAATCAGGAGATGTTACTTTTGAAATGTATGTAAATTGAGCTATTCTAGATTGCCTATTGCTAAAGTAGTTGCTTGTTTCATCATACAAAATTACTTTATCTTCTCCTACACTGAGCGTTGTTGATATTCCTGGTAATGGCTCTGTAGAATCTATTGCAGTATTTTTTGCTGTTTCTATATCAATAGCACTTGATCTATTATCATATAGAAAAAATGTTCTATTATTAACAGTTTTTGTAGTACTGTTTTTAAATATTATATCTATTTTTAATAAATATGGTGAATTCACTTTATAGTTTTTAAATCCAAAGTATAACGAATTAGAACTATAAAGCTGATCAAAAGTAAATGGAATTCTTATATATTTTATTAAATCTCCATCTGTGCAGGTTTCATTATCACTTATAAGATTTATACTACTTTCATCATAAGATACATTTGCCATTGCTTCTTGAAGAAGATAGACTGAATCAGTAAAAGGGAATGACTCAGCAAGAGATGTAATGTTACTTGTTTTTATTGAATCTCCAAAATTTATATTCTGTAGTCCATATTTTTCATTTATTCCTTCTTTAACATATGATTGAACATCCGATTCTGTGTATTCACTAGACTTTGACTTTATTATTAAATTTGCACATTGTTTTATAAAATTTGGCTCAACATATTCAAAATTATCATTAGGACCTTTTTTATTTGCTAGTATTTTTTGAAGAGGTTTTATAAAATTTTCATCAGGGTATTCTATTGCTTTTCCAGAATAATCTATTGCGCATATCTTTAATACATTTTTAATTGTGCTTATTTCATTTTCTACTGTTTCTGTATAAGAAGTTTCTGTAGTATCTATTGATGATGTGGTAAATGATGAATCAGGATAAATCTTCAATTTCATTAAATTTATAGGTGAATTATCCATTATTTCACTTTTCAACTCAGCTTTTGTGGCTGTTGTAAATGATTTTATATATGAAGTAGGAGCATATGTTTTAAAGTCAGCTATAGTTTGTATATCTTCTCCACCTAATATAGATGTTATATTTGTGCAGCTTAAAAATGTTCCTGTACTTCCTGTTCTTGGATCTGTAAGTGTTTCGTTATTAGGAAATATCATTGTTGTTAATTGATATTTATCAGAAATATTTCCACTATTTCCTTCTGTTTCTATATAATGAAGAGTTATTATTGAATCAACAGGAGGAACATATCCTGTTACTCCATCTCCAAAAAGTATTTTTATTCCTGATTCATCGGAAAGTATATTAGATTCAAATACTTTTTCATAAGGCCCAGCAAGTCTTATTTTTTGAATTTCTTCATACTGCTCAGTATCACCATTTTTTAATTTAATTGTTATATAAAAATAATTAGATGATATATTATTAGAAGCATTTTCTATATTTATTGTACTTGTAGAAAATGCTTGAAATTTCTCGCCTGTGGATTTTCCAAGTTCTATTTCTTTTTGAATTCCTTGAATAACTGGTATTCTAAGGTATTTAATTCCATCCCATCCACCAGCAGAAATAAAAGTTGAATATTTTGTATCATCTGCTTTTATAATACTATATGGTTCTTTAAGAGGTCTTATTTTTTTTGTTTCTAATGAAAAAAATTCTATACCAGAGCCTGAAATAAATCTTGTTCCTTTAGGAATTGTATAAATTTCATCATTAGTCCAAGGAACTAAAGATTTTGATTCAGAAAGTGTGTATGAATCATCTATAGATATATTATCATAATTAGATGATGCATCAATATCAAAAAAGTATTTTCCATAATTAGAGAGTCTATCTGTTCCACTTGAATCTGTATGAGATACAATAACATATCCTATTGCTGATTTAGATCTATTTCTTTTTGCTGAGATTAAACTTCCAAGGCTTGTAAGTGAAGACATATTAGCAGCAGTATCCCATTTTTTCTCATTATAAAGGTATTCAAGATACCTTGACTGCTCATTAAATCCTTCGCAAATGACGTCCAATAAATTAGATATTGTTCCATTCTCTGAGATAGAAGACCAATCTTCATTTTTTCTTAGCCTTTTTAAGAGTCTTTCTTTTATAGCGGCGTTATCAAATCGTTTAATTTTAAGTTCCTCTTTTATATAAAAGAATTTTATATAATATATTAGTCGAAATTATAAGTACTTTTACATATCTATCTTTACTTTTCTATTATATAATATATCCTCTCGTTTGCAGAAACTACATAAAAATGCACATTTTTTTATATTTTTTTTAAATTTTTTTATATTATTTATAAGGTGTTAGAAAAGTTTAAATACATATTTGATAATAAAGAAATAAATGAAAGTGAAAAATATAAAATTATTCTCAATGATGACATAGAATTATTCATTTTTAATGAAAGTTTGGACCAGATTAGATCTGGTATTCCATATTTTGAAGTAGAAATGAATTTAAAAAATTACTTTGATAATTCTCTAGAAATAAGTGTTTATTCAAGAAGAGACTTTATTAATGGAGAAGATGGGATTTTTATAGATTTTGGGAATATGCTCAAGCCAATTTTTAGGATAATGATAGATAAAAATTTTAAAAATAGATTTTTTATATCACAAGGTTTTTCTTATAAAGAAATAACGCTGGGGACTTAAATGAATTATTACTCAAAAGTAAAAATAGAAGACGTTAAATTTACTTTTAACGCAAAAGACAAAAAATTTTCTTTCATTTTTAATGAGAGTATAAGAAACTTTTTATTTTGTGAAATAGACAATTTTCTAGAAAAAAATCCATTAAATAGCTTACGACATCCTTCAATTAAAAATTTTGACGATATATATAATTTTAGTAATACACTTTCTAAATTATTCTATTCAAATGTTATATTTTCATGTAGAGTGGAATTTATAGCAGCAGAAGTTATAGGATTTAATGTAGAAATACGCCCAGATAAAACGCAAATGCCCAAAATTATACTTTTTATAGATAAAAAGTATAAAAAGTTTATAATTTTTCCAGATTATGATAATTATGTTATAGAATGTTGAATATATTTGCAACTTTTTTATAAAAAGAAGTTAATCTTTTTATATTATATATAAGAGAAACATTATGGAAGAAAAATTTCAGACGTTAACACATTTTGGAGTACTCTTTCCTGAAGAATATAAACCAAAAGGATATATATTTAAAGGAACAAAGCTTTCACCACTTGCTGAAGAAATGGCTTGGAATTACTCAATGAGAATAGATACTGAATATACAAAAGATTCAGTATTTAACAAAAATTTCTTTTCATGCTTTAAGAAAGAACTTACTTCTTCACAAATAGCAAAATTTCCAGAAGATTATATGGATCTTTTTGAAGAGATGAAGAATACTCAACTTTATGAAAAAGAAGAAAAAAAAGAATATAATAAAGCTCATAAGGATGAGATAAAAAAGGAAAAAGAAGCTCTTAAGGAAAAATATGGTTTTGCATATCTTGATGGTGTAAAACAGCCAATAGGAGCATTTATTGTTGAGGGTCCAGGAATTCTTTATGCAAGAGGTAACTCTCCACTTAGAGGATATTGGAAATATAGAACTTTTCCTGAAGACGTTATAATAAACTTTATAAAAGATGAAAAAATGACAAAAGCTCCTACTGCTCCTTCTGGGCATAATTGGAAAATGATAGAGCATAATAAAAGTGCTTTTGTTATTGCAAAATGGAAAGTAAATGTAGGAGGAGTAATTCCTTTTGATAAAAAAGTCATCTTTGCTCCTACATCAACGATAAAATTAAATGCTGACCAAAAGAAATATGAAAAAGCAAGACTTGTAAATAAAAACTGGTCAAAGATTTCTTCGTATATTGAAGAAAACATGCTCTCATCTGACGAGAATACAAAGCAATGTGCTTTGGCTGCTTATCTTATTTCAGTAACAGGAATAAGAGTAGGAAATGAAAAAGAAGAAGTGGCAGATAATGGAACGAAAGGAATGACAACACTTCTTTGTGAAGATGCCTTTCTTAAAGATGGAAAAATATTTTTCAATTTTCTTGGAAAAGACAGCGTAAGAAATAAATCTTCATTTGAAATAAGCAAAGAAGCATATTCAATTATTGAGAAAATACTTTCTTCAAAGAAAAAAGATTCACAAATATTCGATATATCAAGTGGAGATTTGAACTCTTTTCTTAAGAATTGTCTCCCATATTTAACAGCAAAATTATTTAGAACAGCAATTGGAACAAAACTTCTTTGTGATGTTTTAAGAAATCAAACAGTTCCATCAAACATTTCTGAGAAAAGAAAAGTAGCTTATTATAATGAAGCAAATTTGGAAGTCGCAAAAATGCTGAATCATCAGCATGGAGTAGCAAAAGGATTCTCTTCTAAAATAGATAAGTTTGACGATAGCATAGAGAAATGCGAAGAACAAATATCTTCTAAAAAGGAAAAGGCAAAAGATAAATTAAAAAAATATGAAAAAGAATTAACTCTTGCTCCTAAACTTTGGGAAGGAAAAGAATTAGAAGAGAAAAAGGCAGAGATAAAAGATAAGATATTAAAGGTTCAAGATTCTGTAAATAAAAGTATAGATAGACTTGCACTCTTAAAAGAAAAGAAATCTTTTGCTGATGAAAGTAAAAACTATGCTCTTGGGACAAGTAAAACAAATTATAGTTCAGCATATATTGCATATTCATGGGCAAAGACAAACAATATTGATATAGGACTTATTTATAATGCTTCTCTTCAGAAGAAATTCTCATGGGCAGCGGCTGTTGATAAGGATTATTGGAAAAAATATCCAAATAATGATTAAGGGAAAATGCGAAAAAAGATATATATTTTCTAGCCTTTTAAAATTCTTAAAGAGGAGTACATGTGAAAAAAACAAAAAAAACTTTTAAATCTAAGATTCCTGATTACATCAAAGATGATGATAAAGTAATGGGAAAAACAGGTAAAAGTATTATTGACGGCTGGGAAATTTCAAGTGAAATGAAAAGTATTATGCCTTGCTTTGATGATGAGCATAATACAAAAAACTTTTTTGTTTCTATTGATGATGCCGATAGAGTTTTAAAAGATCTTATTGACAAATCAAAGAAAGCAGGAGATAACGATTTTAAAAAACAATTTGAAATATGGATGAAAAGTTAGCATATAAATAGTCATTATATTTCTTTTTAAAGGAAGCTAGAAATAGCTTCCTTTTTTTATTTCTATATTCTACTAATTTTTTAACTTAGTTGAAAAACTTAATGGAGAAATTATATGTCTAGTATAAATAGAAATATTGCCGCTTTAATAAATTCTGGTGCGGATGCAATGTCAAATGAATACGATGTATCTATACAGTTTCCTTGGAATGATGGAGCAACAGTTATGACTGTAAGAGCTACTGGCTTTACACCACCTCAATTTAAGGCAACTACATATGATAAGAAATATCATGGAACATCAATGCAATTTCCTAAATCAGAAATTGACGGTCAGAGAACATTTAAAATTACATTTAGATTGGATGCATCTTATGAATTATATGGCCAATTTGTTACATGGAACTCTTCTGTTATAGATTTTGTTTCTGGTGGTGTTACAAACTGGCCAGCGATAACAGGAGCTGTAAATTGTGAAGCAATATCAGGAGCATATATTGCAACTTCGCCTACAGGAGATGATTCTAATGGAAACATAATTGGAGATTCAACAAACGCAAAATGGACTTATGCAAATGTATGGGTAGGGTCAGTAGGAACTCCTGAATTTAAGACAGAAGATTCAAATGCTCTTACTTACGATGTTGAATTCTTCTTTGGAGATACTTCAGCTCCTTTCTATAACGGACAGGGAATACAAGGAACAGCATCATAAAAATAAATAAACGTGGCAATATTGCCACGTTTATTTTAGAGGTTATATGGCAGACTCTAATGGTTCTTTTACAACTTGGATAAAAGGAACAAGTGATTATATAAAAAATAATTATTTTATTTCTACCTCCGCTGAATGGCTTGATGCTTCAATAGATTATATAAATGGAACAATTAAGATATATGCAAATGAAATTGTATTAAAAAGTGAAAATGTTTCAAATGTTGTAAGTAATTTTTTAAATAAATCAATAAATACAACATATTCTAATGTAACTGATTGGGTAAGTAGCAATTTTAATACTAGTGATGTTTTAACAAAATTAAAATCTTCGGGCAATTCACTTTCTTCAACAGCAGAAGATGCTGCTTCATTAATTTTAAAAGTAGCTGAAAGTGAAATTTCACCACTATATTCTTTGAT
>Ga0055483_10000141_pt1 | contig 15656 bp, 10 predicted proteins | sample RushMan_CattailN_5_FD_57938 | JGI IMG/M metagenome (GOLD analysis project Ga0055483, IMG submission 57938) | Wetland microbial communities from San Francisco Bay, California, USA, that impact long-term carbon sequestration - RushMan_CattailNLB_D2 | ecosystem: Environmental > Aquatic > Marine >... | reverse complement strand
TTATCAGACGCAATAAAGGATGATCTAGAAGATTATAGCGCGGATTTAGCCCGCATGTTATAATTTTTCCGGACAAAATGTCAGACAACTTTATCAATTCAGGAGGGATTATGTCAGAGCAAGCTTATCACAAATTGGCTCAAATCCTGGTGGATCACTCTTCTAAAGTGGGTCCAGGTGACCGTGTCGCCATTGAAACAACCACAAATGCGCAGGGTTTGGTGCGGGAAATTTATCAACTGGTTTTACAGAGGGGTGGATATCCACACATCTTACTAAATTTACCAGAGCAAGAGAAAATATTGTTTGAATATGCAAATGATGAGCAGTTAACCTTTACGCCGTCATTTCAAAAGCTAGTTACAGAGCAATTTGAGGTATATATTCGGGTGCGCGCTGATTTAGATCCACGATTGCTAAGCGATGTACCTGGCTCAAAGCAAGCCTTACGTCAAAAAGGGATGGCACTGGTGAGGAATACCATGCTGCAACGTGGTGCTACTAATGCATTGCGCTGGGTATTAAGCCAAATTCCAACGGAAGGTTATGCCACCGAAGCAGGTATGAGCATGGATGAGTACAGCGACTTTGCGTTTTCAGCGTGCCATGCTGATGAAAACACCCCTGACCCGGTAGCATACTGGGAAAATATCCGCAAACAGCAGCTCAAGATGATAGAGAGCATCGAAGGTCATAATCAGGTGCGATTAAAAGGAGCGAATGTAGACCTCTCTCTTTCGATTAAGGGGCGAAAATTTAATAATTCTTATGGGTTGCATAATATGCCAGATGGTGAAATCTACACAGGCCCGGTTGAAGATTCGGCTAGTGGATGGGTGAAATTTACCTACCCCGCGATTTACCAGGGACAGATGGTGGAAGGCGTGGAACTGCAATTTGAGAAAGGGCGAGTAATCTCAGCGAAAGCAAAAATGGGTGAACAGCTGCTATTGGCAATGATAGCTTCTGATGAGGGTTCACATTATCTGGGTGAGTTTGCGATTGGGACGAACTATGAGATCAACCGCTTCACGCGAAATATCTTGTTTGATGAAAAATTAGGTGGAACCTTCCATGTGGCTTTGGGCGCAGGCTATCCAGAAACGGGCAGCCGGAATACCAGCACGATCCACTGGGATATGATCTGTGATATGCGGCACGATTCTGAAATCCAGGTCGATGGGGTGAGCATTTACCGTGATGGCAGGTTCATCTAGGTCGGATGGAGAGATTTGAGCAGGGCAAAATCTACTTGCCCTGCTTTTTATTTCTCCTGCATCTGATCGACACGCAGGAGTAAATCAAGTGTGGCTGCAATCACAAGCTCCTGCTGCCTTTCGCGGCTGATCGTAGCCGTATTATCCCCTGCTTGTTCACCGTACCAGCCAAACTGGGCATGATTTCCACCTACTATGGGTACCCAGGTTGTAGCTGGGGGAAGGAGCTGCTTTGATGCCTCGATTTTATCTTGCGTAGCCAATCCATCCAGTGTGGCATAAATAGAAGTTACTTTAATGGTACTAGCTGATAAGTTATTACTGCTTGCTGGATAGGATGCCCATAAAACCAGACCTTTGATCTGATCTGGATGATTGTAGGCGAATAAAGCTGCCATAGACCCCCCCAGGGAATGACCTGCGATAACCCATCTTTGAATATGAGCAAAATTTTGGATGACCGAGGAAGCCCGATTTGCGCCCAAGACAGCCAGGTTGAGCGGCATGGGAACAATAACGACTAAATACCCGTTTGCGGCCAGAGTGTGGGCTGAAGGTGCATACGCCCTTGGGTCAACGCGCCCACCTGGATAGAAGATGAGCCCTGTGGTGGGAATATTTTGCACAGGCTGAAAAACCAGCCAGGGTTGTTCGGCCACACTCACCTGGCTATCTGACTGTAAGGCATTATAAGCCTGGGTCATAGGGGAGGGAATAAAAACAGCCCAGGCAATAAATGCAACGATACCTATAAAAAGCATTCCGATAGCTATCAACCACCAATATTTTTTTAGCTTATTCATGATCATTTACTCCAAATCCATAACCATTGTTGCTTGGCGATAGATTATTTTCATAATTCTTGATGGCATAAATTCCACATCTGACTGTATAAACCACCTAAAGCCAGTAATTGGTGATGAAGCCCTTGTTCAATGATGCGACCGTTTTTTATAACCAGGATCTGATCCATGTCTTCCATTCCAATCATCCTTTGGGTAATGGTCAGGGTTGAGCGAGTTTGCCCTAATTTTTGAATTGAGTTTATCACGGCAAGCTCAGTCATCGGATCAAGGTTGGCAGTAGGTTCATCGAGGAACAAAATGGGGGAGGCTTTTAAAATAGCACGGGCAATGGCAAGCCGCTGACGCTCGCCAGCGCTGAGGCGCATTCCATGCTCGCCGATCCAGGTGTCTAACCCGCTGGGCAGGGATTCAACAAAATCGTCAAGATGGGCAGCTCGGCAAGCTTGCATGAGTTGCTCGTCAGAAGCCTGGGGTTGGGCGATCAGTAAGTTTTCTTTAATGGTAGCAGCGAACAAGTAAGTGTCTTGCGAGATGACTGCGAGTTGGTGACGGATATCTGACTGGCAATAATCGCGATACTCTTGACCTGCCAGCTGGATGGACCCTTGTTGGTATTCCCAAAACCGCAGCAATAAGCTAACAAGTGTCGTTTTTCCTGATCCGTTTGGCCCGACAAGGGCTAGATGCTTTCCAATCGGGAGGGAGAAAGATACTCCAGATAACCCAAAAGCGGTGAGGCTTGATCTATATACTTCTTCGGGTAACAGCGGATACTTAAAAGCGAGGTCACGTACCTGTAAATCAGTCACCCCTGCCAGAGGGAGAGGTTGGGGGGGGTCGATGACCTGAGGCTGTGCATCCACCAATTCATAGAGGCGTGAGGCGGCAGCCCGGTTGGAATCAGCAAGTTGGGCGACCATGGGTAAGGGTTGCAGGGCTTCGAAGCAGGTGAGGGCAATTAAGCACACAACGCCAATGTAAACTCCATCCAGCAGTCCATGGTTCACTCTCTGAATGGCAAGGACCAGGACAGCCAACATGGCCAGGTTAGAAAGCAGGGTTCCGATAGCACTGTTAAGGCTGGCCACTCCATTCAGCCGAACTTGGAGGCGGTTCAATTTAGCTGAAGCCTGATTCAGGCTTGTGTGTTGTGATTTAGCCTGGCCATATATCAGGAGGTCGGCGATACCTTGAATGGCATCAACAAGCAAGATGCTTAAGTTTGTACGCGCGGCAGCGATTTGCTGCCCCAAATTGTGGCTTAGGCGGTAAGCTAGAAGAGGTAAACCCACACCTGCCAGAAGCAAGAAACCAAACAAACCTGCAGCTATTTGTGTGCTAAATCCGTTCATAATGCTGAGGGTTACCAGGATGACCAAAAAAGCTACCAAAGGAGGGGCGAGCGAGCGCACATAAAAATTTTCTAGGGTTCCAATATCATTAATTACACGCGTAAGCAGATCTGCAGAGTGATAGCGCATGAGACGTGCCGGAGCGAGGGGTTCCAAGGCCTGGTAGAACCAGACACGCCAACGGGCTAATAAACGAAAGGTCACATCATGGGAAACCAGTCGCTCAAGATAGCGGAATACCCCGCGGGAAAGGCCAAAAAAGCGAACCCCAACGATAGCTACCTGAAGATCTGCGATAGAGGGGTGCAAAGCTGCAGCTGAAATTATGTAGGCGGCAGTGGCCATCAAACCTACTCCACTTGCCACCGTGGCAACCCCCAGTATTACAGATAATAATATTCGACCAGTAAAAGGAGTGATTAACTTGAATAATCTGCGCTCAAGTGATCTATCCTGGATGGATTTTTCAGCATTCGTTTCCAAAAAGTTGGTTGCAGATGCGACATCGCCTGGATCTTTAGAAATCATCTCGGGGGATTGGAAAACTGGATGGGTAGAGGCATGCGTAAAGGTTGGTTGGGCAGATTGAATGCGCTCTATCCTACCTTGACTCATAGTAATCACCTGGTGTGCCATGGAAAGCGTTGCCCGGTGATGCGCTATGACCAGCAAAGTACGACCTTGACCCAATGAGATCAGCGAATCACGGATCAGCTGATCTGCTTCAGGGTCGAGATGTGAAGTAGCCTCATCGAGGATAATAAAAGGCGCATCTTTTAGAAAGGCGCGAGCCAGGGCAATCCGCTGTGCCTGCCCAGCGCTCAACCTAACACCATGCTCACCCACGATGGTCTGATATCCCATGGGCATTTCACGGATAAATTCATCAGCATGAGCAAGCTGAACTGCCTTAAGGACGTCAGATTGGTCAGCATTGGGTTTTGCCAGCTTGATATTTGCCAGGATGGTATCGTTAAACATATAAGGATTTTGAGGCACCCAGGCTAGAGATGCCTGCCAATCTGTTACTGGCATTTTATCCAAGGGATGTCCGTTGACCATGATGGTGCCTTCTTGTGCCTGGATAAAGCGCAGCAATAGCCAGATGAGAGTGGTTTTGCCAGCGCCACTTTCACCGATCAGTGCGGTTATTTTGCCAGAGGGTATCTCAAGGTTTATGTCTTGAAGTGCAAATGGATGCTCGGGATAAGAAAAATTCAGGTCTTTGAACTGGATGGATGGAGGAGTATTCCCTTTGATGGAAGCGTGCAAGCTGTTAAGAGGGGAGACTTCGGAAGGTAGGGGGATATCCAAGATTTGAAAAATGCGATAGGCCGCTTCTACCCCAGCCATTCCAGCATGAAAGCGTGTGCCTAACAGGCGAAGCGGTTGATAGAACTCAGGAGTAAGCAACAGCAAGAAAAAGGCCTGTTCAAAAGCCAACCGCCCGTAAAGCAAGCGAAGGCCAATTTCCACCGCAACCACGGCAGTGCTCAGGGTGGCAATTAATTCCAATACCAGAGCGGAAATAAATGAAACCTTTAACACGCTCATGGTCGTTCCACGGTAGTTCTCACTCACTTTTTGTATCACTGCGATCTGATCGCGGCTGCGCCCAAGAGTCTTAAGGGTAGTCAGACCCTGGAGAACATCCAGGAAATATGCACTCATGCGGCTTAATCCCATCCATTGTTTTCGGGTGAGTTTTTCAGCAGCCGAGCCAATTAGATACATGAATAATGGCAGTAAAGGGGCAGTTAAAAGCAAGATCAGGCCAGAGAGCAAATCAGATGGGAATACGAAAACGAGAACGGTGATGGGTATAAGAGCAGCTAATGCTATTTGAGGAAGATATTGGCGAAAATATATATCTATGGCATCCATTCCCTCAAGGGCAAGATTCACTAACTCACCCGTGCGAGTTTCGGCACTGCCTGGAGCTGACTTGAGCAGGTTTGGTCCTAGATTTATGATGTGGTTAAATAGCTTGCCTTGAAGATCTTGTTTTACCTGGCGGGCAGCAAGATTAGCGGTAATGTCTGCGGCGTAGCTAATTCCAGCCCGAAGCAAAATAATAATCAGAATGGCGACGATCAATCGAGTGAGGTCAGCGAGGATTACCCCATTCAGGAACACCAGGCTGATTACGCGGCTCATCTCGCGTGCTTGAAAGATAGCCAATACACCCGCAACCAGACCAAAGAAAATAGTGAAGCTGAAGGCAGTTTCAACTTTCCTGGCTAAATTGAGCAAGCGGGAATTGAGTTTCATTCAGATAAATGATTAGCGGTCAGCATCTGTTTCCTGTGTATATCCTAGTCAGAATGCTGACCGCTAAAGATAAGGCCAGCAATTAATAGGTTAATTTATCCACATCACCTGTCAGGCGTTTGCGGAAAATCCAATAACTCCAAATTTGATACAGCAAAACGATGGGTAAAAAGATAAGGGTTACGATGGTCATCAATCTGAGGGTATGGGCGGAAGAAGATGCATTTTGAATGGTGAGATTCCAAGCAGGGTTCAGGCTAGAAACGATTACATTCGGGTAAAGCAAGGAAAAGATCGTCAGTACAAAAAAGGCAACCGTCAGACAGGTCGTCAGGAAGACGTATCCAAACCTTCCCTTACGAACCAGATAACCCGCGGCGAGCATGGCGATAACCCCCAGAACCGGGAATAAGATCACCCATACTGTAAGCCGTGAGCTCACACCAGTGATAATGAAGCTGGTTACAAGGAAAATCACCAACATCAGGGCTACCAGGAGCCAGAGCCAACGCACGAGTTCTCTTGATTTTTGCTCGATCTCACCAGTTGTTTTGTTGCTTAAAAAACTTGCTCCATGTAACAAAACCAATAGAGTTAATGCCAGGGCAGCCAACAAGGCATAGGGGTTCAGTAAGTTGAAGAACCCACCAACATATTCCATATTCGCATCGATGGGGATGCCTCGCACCAGGTTCGCAAAGGCAACAGGCAGTAATATGGTGGGAATTAAGCTGCCGGCAAAAAGGCACCAATCCCAGAGTGAACGCCAGCGGGGGTTATCATCCTTACCGCGAAACTCGAAAGCCACTCCACGGATGATCAAGCCGACCAGAACGATAAACAAAGGCAGATAGAAGCCACTGAACAGGGTAGCATACCAGTTGGGGAAGGCAGCAAACGTAGCCCCCCCTGCCGTAATCAGCCAGACCTCGTTGCCATCCCAATGCGGACCAATCGTATTGATAATTGTTCGCCTCTGGACGTCATTTTTCCCAAGGAAGGGCATCAGAATTCCAACGCCGAAGTCAAACCCTTCCAGAACAAAAAAACCTGAATATAGGATCGCAATGAAAATAAACCAAAGTGTGTTGAGGGCCATTTATATACCTCCTATTGCGATTCTGATGGGGTTACCAGGGATGGCGAAAAATCGGGTGTGTCGTCCTGTTCTTTCGCCGGACCAGCCTTACCAAATTTGATCATCAAATACACCGTTGCTGAAATCAAAAGCCCATAAACCAGGATGAAGCCGATCAGACTGGTAATGAACATGCCAGGAGTGACAGCCTTTGACACGCCGTCTTCCATCTTGACCAGACCATATACAACCCACGGATAGCGCCCGACTTCCGTCACCATCCAACCAGTGGTGTTGGCAATGTAGGGCAAGGAAATTGCCAGGGGTAATAACCTCAGGAACCAGCGATACTTCCCATAGAAATTTCGAAGTTCGATAATAAAAGCAACCACACTGATCAGGATCATGAGCAAACCTGCACCGACCATGGTACGGAAGCTCCAATAGAGCACAACAGGTGGGGGCACATAATCTCCAGGGCCATATTGTTGCACATACTGCGCTTGAAGCTGGTTGATCCCTATAACCTCACCACTGAGCTTGTTATATTCCATCAAACTGAGGGCAGCTGGAATACGCCAATCGATCACCAATTTTCCAGTAAAGGGATTTTTAATGGTGATTATCGATAAGGAAGCCGGATTTTCAGTATCGAACAAGGCTTCGATCGATGCTAATTTCATCGGCTGGATTTGATTTATTTCCTGACCCTGACTATGCCCGATTACGCCAACCATAATAGTGCCAAAGACGCCGATGAGAGCTGCCATGCGAAAAGAAACCCTGAAAAAATTGAGCTCATTTTGCCGAAAAATATGATAGGCACTAATGCCCATGATGAAAAATGCCACGGTTACCAACCCCGCCGCGAATACATGGGGATAGTGGCTAAAAATAGGCAGATTAAAAACCACCTGTGAAAAATTGGTTAATTCTGCTCTGCCATCGGTGATGGTGTATCCAACAGGATGCTGCATGAAAGCATTAGCGATTAAAATCCAGATTGCCGATACATTCGAGCCAAGAGCAACCATCCACATGACGGTGGCATGCGCTCCTTTGGATAGTTTATCCCACCCAAAGATCCAGATGCCGAGGAAAGTGGATTCGAGGAAGAAAGCTACCAATGCTTCGATAGCCAGAGGCGCACCAAATATGTCTCCCACGAAGCGGGAATATTCAGACCAAGACATGCCAAATTGGAACTCCTGAACAATGCCGGTCACAACGCCGATGGCAAAATTAATCAGGAAAAGCTTACCCCAGAACTTGGTCATCCTCTTATAGAGTTCATTCCCGGTGAAGACGTAGATCGTTTCTAGGATGGCAACTACCAGAGACAAGCCAAGGGTGAGTGGGACAAAGAAAAAATGATAGACGATTGTGATTGCAAATTGAAGCCTGGCCAATAGCACTGCATCCATATCGCTTCTCCTTCGATTTATTTCGTAAACTTTATGCTATTTTATATTTCCTGCTTAAAACGTGCCCCTTACGATCGAGCAGTAGAGTTCTTCACCCAAAGATCAAGATTAATTTCATGCCCTCCAGAATCCCCGCCGGATAGGCCGTACATCTTCAGCGGTAATGAAGGCTTCAGGATCAATCTCGTTGACCAAGGAGTGGACAGCATCTACTTTCTTACGGAGCACCGAGCAATTGATCATCGATACCATACCATCTTTTCCGCGTCCTGATAGCTCTGTGACGGCGTAGCCGTTCTGGCGTAAATGAGAAACAATGGCTGAGCCTCGCCTGGGGCTGATGATATTGACCAGGATATGTCCGATGGCTATTCGCTCTTCGATGATCATTCCGACTACATTCCCCGTGGCGAAACCAGCTGCATAACCAATTATATTCAGTGGATTGGTAATTTGGGTCAGGACTTTGCCGATTGCCAGTAAAAAAATAGCAGATTGACAGAAACCTAGTATCCAGGCAACCTGCTTTTTCCCCCGCATCACAAACAAGACGCGCAAAGTGTCTAGCGACATATCGCATACGCGTAAAAAGAAGATCAAGGCTGCCCCCAACCAGGCTTGAGGGGATAATAGCAATTCCATAGTTATTTTTCTTCTGGCAGGTACATTCTCTCAGTATATTCTTTCACCATACGATGGATGCTGAAGCGTGGAGTGAGAGAGCATATTGACTCTTTCATAAGGGCGATCCAATCGGACGGCAGGCCATCTGCTGAACGATCTTGATAATATAGTGGCACGATTTTATTTTCAAGGGTATCGTACAAGCTGGCAGCATCGGCAGCATCTTGCTCATCGGTGTTCTCATATACCTTATCATCACCAATTGCCCAACCATTTGAGCCGTTAAAGCCTTCTCGCCACCAGCCATCCAGCACTGAGAAGTTGATCACCCCATTCATGGCAGCTTTCTGACCTGATGTGCCCGAGGCTTCGTTTGGACGGCGTGGTGTGTTCATCCACACATCTACACCCTGGACCAAGTAGCGTGCCAGGTTTAAATCATAATCATCAATAAATACCAGGCGGCCACCATTCTCTGCTTTTTTCACGGCTTTATAGACTTGTTGGATCAACAGTTTGCCGGGCTCATCTGCAGGGTGAGCTTTACCAGCGAAGATAATTTGTACGGGCTGGTCTGGCCGGTTGATGATATCCAGCAAGCGATCGAGGTCATGCAATACCAGGTTGGCACGCTTGTAGGTGGCGAAACGACGCGCAAAACCGATGGTAAGGGTGTATGGGTCAAGCAAGACACCTGAAGCAATGACCTGTATGGGGTGAATATCGGCATGCAGCCATTGTTCACGGGTGCGTTCGCGGATATAGTAAGATAATTTACGTTTTAGGTGGCGGCGTACCAGCCAAAATTCAGCATCCGGGATATCATCGATTTTTTGCCAGATCTCTGGGTCATCCAGCCGATCTTTCCAGTCATTGTCGAGGTAGTGATCATATAAGCTGCTGATACGACGTGCCAGCCAGGTGCCAACGTGAACACCATTGGTGATGTAGCTAATCGGGACTTGGTCTTCCTTAGTTTTCGGCCATAGGAAATTCCACATCTTACGGGCTACCATACCGTGCATCTCAGAGACGCCATTGCGTTTTGCCGAAAGTTTTAAAGCAAGGATAGGCATGCTGAAAGACTCGCCCCAAGGGAGAACGTGGCGCGCAAGGTTGATGAATTGATCGCGGTTCAGGTTCAATTGGGGCCACAAACCAGAAAAATATTTATCCACCAGCCAGAGAGGAAATTCATCACTACCCGCAGGTACGGGCGTGTGGGTGGTGAAAACCGTGGCTAGTTTAATAATTTCGGCAGCCTGGTCAAAGGTACTTCCAGCGGCGACCAATTCTCGTATTCTCTCAAGCACCATAAAAGCTGAATGGCCTTCATTCATGTGCCAGACAGAGGGGTTATATCCCAGGACTCTCAAAGCCCTGACCCCACCGATTCCCAGGATGATCTCTTGTGAAATCCGCGAATCGAGGTCACTGAGATATAAACGCGAGGTAAGCTCACGGTCGGTGGGAGAATTCCCATCCACATCGCTATCCAACAGGTAAAGCGGAATGCGCCCGATACGGATTTCCCAGAGCCGAGCAAGGATCGTGCGACCAGGCAATTCCACCGAAATGGTCATCGGCGCACCTTCATCAGTGACAAATGGCAGAACAGGCAGATCTTCGAACTTCAGGCGCTGGTAGCGTGCCTCTTGCCAGCCATCTTCAGAGATGTGCTGAGAAAAATATCCCTGGGTGTATAAGAAACCGACGGCGACCATGGGAATACCCAGGTCTGAGGCTCCCTTTAGATGGTCGCCTGATAAGACTCCGAGCCCGCCTGCGTAAATCGGTAGCGTTTCGTGAACCCCGAATTCCGTTGAAAAATAAGCAACGGGCTGGTTAACATGCTCAGGGTGTGTCCTACCAAACCAGGTATCTGATGATTTCATATAATCATCGAATGCTCGCATCATACGATCATAGTGCTCTAAAAAATAGCGGTCACTGATGAGATTTTTCTTTCGAGATGGGTCCAGAAGACGCAAGAATTGGATGGCGTTATGATTGGTATCTTCCCAGAGAATGCTATCCATGCGGCTGAAAAGCCGCTGAGCTTCAGGGTTCCAGGTCCACCATAAATTATAGGCAAACTCGCACAGGCGGTTTATCCGGCGAGGCAAATTAAATTCGTTCGGAATAACTGTTTTAAAATCGTACAACATTTTGTGCCTTCCTGAGTGTATCGATGATCTTATTTACCCACAGTGCGATTAATCTTACCACGGCATTAAAGATTTGCGCTAACCTGATAATTCTTCAAAGAAGTAAAACCTACTCCTCGCACCTCTTTAGACTGCCTTGATAGGAAGGAAAAGTTAATTTATTTATCGAGTATCGAGCCCAGCGATTGATTTTAATTCAAGCAGTTTCGCAATGAGATTAGGATTAGGCTAAAATTACTATTGGAGGCCAGTATGGCAGATACAATCCAATTATTTATCACTTGCATTATCGACACATTTTACCCTGAGGTTGGCGAAGCCGTGGTAAGTGTGTTGCAAAAAGCTGGGGTACACGTGTCATTTCCACCAGGCCAGACTTGTTGCGGCCAACCTGCCTTCAACGCAGGGTTACGACGTGAGGCCAGGAAGATGGCGATGCAAACGATATGCGCTTTTGAAGATTATCCTGGCCCGGTGGTGATACCTTCTGGCTCATGCGCTTCTATGCTACGTCACTCGTATGCCGAAATATTCCAGGACGACCCTGAATGGCAGCACCGCGCAGCTGACCTAGCAAAACGTTCTTATGAATTAAGTGAGTTCCTGGTTGACGTGTTGGGCATCACTGATCTTGGAGCAAGTTTTGCGGGAAAACTAACCTACCATTCCTCATGCCACTTATTGCGAGGGTTAGGTGTAGACCGACAACCGAGGGCATTATTGACAAAAGTAAGAAATGCAGAGTTCATTGAGCTACCAGATACAGCAGATTGCTGTGGTTTCGGGGGTGTTTTCTCGGTTGAACATGCAGAGATCTCAACCGCGATGCTGAAGCGAAAACTCAAAAATATTGATACCTCGGGAGCTTCCATCGTGGTATCGTGCGATGCAGGCTGTGTGACCAATATTAATGGTGGGTTGCATCGAGTGGGAATGAATCAACGAGCTGTACATATTGCTGAAGTGTTGGACCAAGAATAAATGAGCAAGGTATTTCGATCACGAATTCATACATCGCTGGCCGATGAAAATTTACAAGCTGCGCTCGATGCAAATGCAGAACGGCGCTTAAAGGTGCGTAAAGAAGCTTTTGCTTCGCTACCAGAGCCTGAGGATAAGCGAAGGCATGCTCACGAAATTCGAAAACAAGTGATTGAGCATCTGGATGAATACTTAGAACAATTCACCAGTCGGGCAAGACAAAATGGCATGATCATACATCAGGCAGTGGATGCAGAGCAAGCCATAAGCATTATCGTCGAGATAGCCTCAAAACAGCAAGCAGAATTGATTGCCAAATCTAAGACTATGGTAAGTGAAGAAATCGGGCTCAATCATGCTCTCGGTGAACTTGGTTTGGAAGTTGTTGAGACTGACCTGGGAGAATACATCGTCCAATTACGTGGAGAGCCTCCTTCTCATATTATTACCCCAGCAGTGCATTTACGGCGAGCGGATGTGAGCAGGCTGTTTGAAGAGAAACTAGGCTTGCCGTACACGGAAGATATCGGCAAGATGACGGATGCGGCACGCCGCAAGTTGCGACAGGTATTTCTCAACGCGGATATTGGTATTTCAGGCGTCAATTTTGGGGTTGCAGAGACGGGCACGATCTGCCTGGTTACAAATGAAGGAAATGGACGCATGGTTACTACAATACCACGCGTGCACATCGCCTTAATGGGAATAGAGCGGATCGTCCCTACCCTTGATGACCTATCCTTGATGCTATCACTTCTGCCGAGATCTGCTACCGGGCAAAAATTATCGGTTTATACCAGCCTGATAAACGGCCCTCGCCGGGGGGAGGACCCTGATGGACCAGTGGAGAGGCATATCGTTCTGATCGATAATGGACGCAGATCAACGAGAAATTCGGGATTACAAGAAATCTTATACTGCATCCGATGCGGTGCTTGCCTGAATGCCTGCCCGGTCTTTCGAGAAATTGGAGGTCATGCTTACGTCAGTCGTGAGGGAAAAAGCAGCCCTTACCCCGGACCCATAGGCAGCGTAGTATCCCCAGCACTCTTTGGGCAGCTGCAATTCGGGCACCTGGCACGAGCTTCCAGCCTGTGTGGTGCCTGCCGGGAAGCTTGCCCGGTTGATATTGACCTACCAAAATTACTATTGAGAGTGCGTGCTGGCATGCACACAGGAGAAAATCCTGCCAGCAGGAAACCGAATGCACCAAAACCATTGGGCTCTGGTTTACGATTGTTCACCCTGGCAGCCACATCACCCAGGCTTTTTACGATTGCTCAACGTCTGGCAGGTTTCGCGGGTTCTCTTCTCTCACCTTTGTACAAGGGGGATTACTGGATACGCCTGCCAAAAATCAGCGGTTGGGGATATTCTAAGGATTTTCCAAGCCCTGCGAAGCAGTCATTCAGATCCAGATATTTTGATACTCAGCAAAAGGTAGGAGAGATAAACAGAACCTCTCATTTGGGTCAGGACCCAATGGCCAGTCAAGAGACGCAGCAGGAAATTCTTAGAATTCCAACCTTGATGGGTGCCGAGCGTTTTGCAGCGGAATTAACTGCCCTGGGTGGGATTTTCATTGACTGTAAGCCTGAACAGGTGGCGCAAGAAGTGATACAAGTGCTTAAATCCAAGGGCATAAACCAGCTATTGGCTTGGAATGAAACCTGCCTACCGCCTGGGGTGTTAAAAGGACTTGTTGATGCTGGCGTGGAGGTCAGCTACCCGGAGGCTGCAACCCTTGAACCAAACAGCTTGATCATAGCGGGATTAACCGGCGCCTCCATTGGAATTGCTGAGACGGGATCGATAGTAGTAACGGGCAGCGCTGGCAGACCTTTGAGCGCATCCTTGCTGCCAGAAGTCCATATTGCTTTGCTATGGGAGAAAGATATGGTGGAGAACCTCGAGCAGGCGCTACACAATGAAGAAATAAAACGATTGCCCGCAAGTGTCATCATCAGCGGGCCGTCGAGAACGGCTGATATCGAGATGACCCTGACGATTGGGGTGCACGGGCCAGGTGAGCTGGTGGTAATCTGTATAAGAGAGAAGTGAAGATAAACTGACCGGTGAAGAATAGCATTTGGTGAATGCTCACTCCGCGACATTAAAATTTAAAAAAATTGGCATAACATAATGAATATTTTTCGATTCGTTTCATCTGGATAAATTAAAGCAGGCTTTGCCATCAGAAATGAGGAGATCAATCCTTCCCAACCTGGCGTGGGAATAAATGTGAAGAATCGAATTTGATAGTTGGAGCTTTGACAAAATTCCTGTTCTCAAGTGGCTTGCCGATTCAGGTAAGATGATATAATTCGAGAGTGATACAGGCTTGCTGCAGTTAAAAACCGCCGCGGAGAAGTGTCGTGGCGGTAATTTGTTGGAGGAGAGATGGATAACAAACTGTATGTAGGAAATTTGCCATTCAATACGACCGAAGAAGACCTGCGAACTTTATTCACCCAAGCAGGAGCTGTTGTCTCAGTCAGCCTGATAAAAGATCGGGAAACTGGACGTTCACGTGGGTTCGCATTTGTTGAGTTTGGCTCACAAGCTGAAGCAGAGAAAGCAGTTAGCCTGTTCAATAACACCCAATTAGAAAACCGTACACTTAAAGTGAACCTGGCAAAACCCCGTGAGGAAAGTAGCAAGTTTCGCAGACCAGGTGGCAACCGGCGCTATTAAATCGAACTAGAATTAATTGGCAGCGGCTTTTTAGCTGCCCTAAAATGATTTTTCCCAATGAATCGCAGGGGTAACCCTGCTTATTTTATTTAAACTGTCGAGGTAGATATTTGGTAGGTTCCATCATTACCAGGTAATAGATCATCGATAGAAACAACTGCATCCAGGTTTATGGGGCCGTAAACATGGGGGTAATAAGCATTGCCAGATTTTTCCCAGCGAATTTCCGAAGCCAGCTTTTCGGGGTCGATTGATAAGACGACTAACCCCAGCACCCCGTGAAAATAACGGTTCGCTACCTCTATATACTGATCAGATTGCGAACAGTGGATAAAGCCTTCATCTGTAAGAGAGGCAGATTGATATAAACCCTGATATTCGGCTTTTTGCCAATCTTCACGCGAGCAGATATGATAAATCAGGTACGGCAACTGGATTTCTACGCACCTAATCTTACCCGATAAATCAGGCAGGAATTTCAGCCTGGCTAAAGGATAATTCTCCTGCAATAGCTTGACCAATAGCGACTTCTGTTCGGGATCAATCTCCACCAGAATCATTCCACCAGGTGAAATGTAGGTCCATACCTGCTCGAGCAATCGTTGAATAACCATTAATCCATTCGAGCCACCATCGAGGGCCAGGCGAGGTTCATTTTTTGCTACCACTAAATTAGCTATTTTTTGCGAGGGGATGTAAGGCAAATTGGCGCAGACCAGGTCAAAGATACTTGTTTTGGGTATTTGTTCGAGTAAATCTGATTGGAACAGATCCGATCTATCGAGCATTCCATATTTTTCAGCGTTCAACTTTGCTACGGTCAAAGCATCTGGTGAAATATCAATCATCGAGATATGCAAGTCGGGGATGGAATAGGCCAGCGTTATGGCTATACACCCTGAACCCGTACCTACATCTACTGCCCTGCGCTTATGTGGATGTGATTGCAACCATTTAATCGCAGTTTCAACCAGCAACTCGGTCTCCGGGCGGGGAATGAGTACATGGGAAGTTAACTGGAAATCCAGTCCATAGAACTCC
>Ga0055483_10000139_pt1 | contig 15817 bp, 29 predicted proteins | sample RushMan_CattailN_5_FD_57938 | JGI IMG/M metagenome (GOLD analysis project Ga0055483, IMG submission 57938) | Wetland microbial communities from San Francisco Bay, California, USA, that impact long-term carbon sequestration - RushMan_CattailNLB_D2 | ecosystem: Environmental > Aquatic > Marine >... | reverse complement strand
TTTAAGTGTTAAATGCGTTTAAGTGTTTAAGGGTTTAAGTGTTAAATGCGTTTAAGTGTTAAAGTCGTTTTAATGGTTTATCGGTGTTAAAAGAAAGTATTTTTAGCGATTTAAGCAAATGGATTTGTTTTTTCGTTAATGGTTTTAAAAAAGCTTTCAAAAATATTTGCTTTATAATCATTAGTTGCCACCCATGATTCATAAGGCTTTTAGAAAGTTAAATTGTTCGTTAACTATTCTAAATTTCATTTTTAGTTGTTACCTTTTGGTTTTGAAGGCGGATTTTATATCCGCCTTTTTTTTCTTCTTATTCCTGCAAATAAGTTTCAAATGATCTTTCAATACGTAAAATTCTTTTGTCTAGGTTATTTTCGGAAAGTTCGGAAACAATCTTTTGCAAGTGAAAAAATCTTTCCTGTAAGTTCTCAAAACGAACTTTTAAAGAATAATTTTCGGATTCAAGGTTTTGGATTCTGTCAAACACCTTAATTTTTTCTTTATTCGAATAAAACATAAGCCTCCAAAATATTGCTTAAGAGCTTTTTTTTCTAGTTTTTTCGGAAATTTCCTTGCTGAAAAATTCCAGTTGAGAGGGCATAGGGGCATGATCATTAAGAATATCTCGGATTAACTCGGGAACCGTGATTATCGTATTTGTTTGAAGACTTTTGACTAAGGCTTGCTTTTTTAGCCAATTGAAATATGAATCTTCAATAGTTATCGTTAGTCTTTTCGGTTCCTTGATTTTTCCCCATTTCTTCCTATTTTTTTGGCCGGGCATTTCTTTTAGCGGTCGTCTTTGACTTGGTCTAACCCATTTGACATTGTGTTTTGTGTAGTCTGCATTTAGATTGATCAATTCCAATCCAACGCAACCACGGGGAGCATAACCAACATCTATTAAGAATTTGCTAAAGCTTTCCTTCCACGCCTTGTCCATTTTTATACCCCTTCCGCCGTAAGTACTATATCCGGGGTATTTTTTGTTATAGCAATGCGTTTTTATCCGTAGCCAAACTTTATATTCTAGAGTATTTCTTCGATTGTGTTTTGTCATTTATATTTCTCCTTTCAAGATTGCTAAAACCTAAATTTTCTTCCTTGGCCTTCCTCTTCTTTGGGTAACAGGCTTAACCTGTCCTCCAGTGACGAAATAAACCTTTTTAGCTGTGTCGCTATCCACTGTTTTTCCTTTCTTGATTTTCCAAATGACTTGTCGAGTTACACCAATAATTTTGGCAAACTCGTTGATTTCCATGTTATGATGAGTCAACCAATTTGTTAAATCCATAAATTCCCCCTTTTTTTCTACAGTATAAAAGGTTTTAGGTTTTTTTGCAAATCAATTGTTGCTTTAAAATCTAAATTCTGTTAAGTTGAGAAAAAAGGGCTTAAGAAGTAAGCCCTAAAGGAGACTATGAGAAAACAAGAGAACTTTACAAGGGTAACGGAAATATTAAATCCATTCACAAAATTTGAACATATTGAACCGGCCGTTCTTGAAAAGGCTTGTGAAAGGGGTTCAATGGTTCATCGTTATTGTGAACTTTACCTAAAAAACTTACTTATAGAACCCGTGCGGGAAGATTGCAAGCCCTATTTTGATTCATTTTTGGAATGGATAAATTTCATCAAACCGGAAATTCTACATGTTGAAAAAAGGGTCTATTGTGAAGAATTGAAAATAACGGGTCAAATTGACCTTGTGTGCAAATATCGCAATTCATCAGACATTTACATTATAGACTTCAAAACTCCCGTTCAGGCATCCCCTACGTGGGCTTTGCAAACATCGGCATACAAATATTTAGCGGAAAAAGAGTTCAAAATTAAAATTGCAAACAGGGGTTGTCTAATGTTAGATCGAAAAGGATACATTCCCAAATTTAAAATGTATGATAATGAAAAGGATTTCGAATTGTTTTCAAAAGCTTTGGAACTTTATAGATTTTTCAACGGGTAATCGAATGAAAAAATCAAGGCAATATCCCAAAGTTGTAACTTGCCGGTATTTTTCAGATGAAGACTATTCCGAACTTGAAGCCTATCTGAACGAATTTCTTAAAGATATTGAACCTATAGATATTCAATACTACTTCAATAATCAAGGGAAACACTGCTTCGTTGTCTATTTTTGGCAATCCTGCCATTCCTGACCTTCTGTCATTTTTTTTCATAATGTTAATCTTTTTGCTTGCGTTAAATATGCAACATGCTGCATAATGGTTGTATAATCAAAAGGCAAAAACCATAGGGCTAAGAAATTAGCCCTAAAGAAAATCAAGAGGGAAACAAAATGGAAAAAATAACTTATAAAGAAATTGAATTAAAACTAACAGAAAACGCCTACCTAATGTTTGATGTAGAAAGAAATAAATCATTTTATTGCGCTAATGCTATAGATAAAAACGGAGAAGTATATGAAGTTTTTTGGAACATTTTAATTGATAAAATTGAAGATGAAGATGAATCGGAAGTTTGCAATTGGGAAAAACCAATCAGAGTTATGAATGAAAATTGGGAAGAAATTTAAATCAAAAGGAGAAACCAAAATGGAAAAAATGGAATACAAAATAGCGGTAAAAAAAACCGTCACAATGTTTCGCCCTTCAGAAAGAATTATTGCCAGGGAAATAATGAAAGCAACTCCAGAAAATTTCATGCTTGAACTAGAAAAACTTGCAAAAAAATATGGAGAAATAGATGAAGTAGATCAAGTTACCGAAACAATATATGTAGGTGATTCTTCTGAAGGCTCATTTATTAGCCTATTTGTAGATGAATAATCTTATCACAAGGGACGAAAGTCCCTTTTTTTTTAAACCAAAGAAAAAATCAAAAGACACAAAATGGAAATTTCAGAAAGAGCGGATAAAGTTTTGATAAGACATGCCAAACAAATTCAAGCTTTCGAAAATTACGTTCCTTTAGATATTACACAATGGGAAATCGGGCATATTCAAGAATTAATGAGAAGTGAATTTGTCGAAATCTTTTCTCTTGAAGGGAAAGATTTCTTATCCATTACAAACAAGGGAATTTCTTATATCAAGAAGAAAAAAATTCCCATTTGAAAAAATCACGCTTGGATAGGCTTTATTTTTTTTGTTTTTGTTAATCTTTTTCCTTGCGTTAAATCGGTAACATTTGCTATAATTGGGGTATAATCAAAACGCCCAATACCAAGGAGTCAAGGCATGAAAGTACAACTTAAAGCAAGCTACAAAAAACCAAGAACAGAAATCACACTTTTTGAAGCTTTAAGGGACTGGTTCAAGGACTGGCCAAATAGAGAATCATTTCCCCAATATCAAAAAGACAAGAGAGAATTTATCGACCTTCTAGGAGAAGAAGCATTTGAAGATTTCAAAAATACAGTTTTAGACGTTAATTAATGAACGAAAATAACTTCATTAGCGGACGAAAGTCCGCTTAAACCTTTGATGAAAAAGAGAAAATCTTCTCTTTTTTTTCCTTATATTGTTAATCTTTTTCGTTGCGATTAATTATCAACACATGCTATAATTTAGGTATCTTAACAAGCAAACGGGTTAAAGCCCAAGGGAGAGAAAATATGAGAAAAGCATATCTTTACGAAAAGAAAGGTGAGTCTCTTTTTATAGTAGACACAAACGGAGAAGGCTTCGGGGAAATAGAAGATTTAGGCTTTGATCAAAAAGATATAGTTTTCAATGAATTTTGCAAAAACGAAACAAAAGACTGGAAACTTGAAAAATGCAAATTTAGCAAGACGGAACTTTCGAAAATGACACTAGTGGCAACATGCCAAAACGGACATTTAGAAATTTTCGAAAAGAACCTTGATTCAGCTTCCGAGAAATTTTTAGGGGCTGAAGTTGAAGAAATAGAAAATTGCCCCTATTGCTCAACTGGGTGCAATTATTGCTTGTGTCTTTCATATTAACAAAAAAAAACGGGGAAGGGAAGCTTCCCCGTAAGCATATCTTAACCAAGAGGTCATAATGATATACTATCATGTAACGAATGTTTTAAACCACGAAAAAATCATGAATGAAGGAATAAAACCAAATGAATCAGGGGAAATTTTTGTCATGGATAATTTAGATTGCTCCGCAATGATTGCTTACAATCAATTATTCCTAAAAGATTTCGCCCTTTATTCTTTGGAGTGGGAAGAGGACGTTGAGGAAGATAAAGTAGCAGAATTGACGGCAAAACATCAATTTATCATAAAAACTCAAAAGCCTTTAAAAGCTAACTTTAAGGGTTTTTTCAAAATCGTGAAGGTGAAACAAGATGAATAAAGGCGGGTTTAGCTGGCGGAAATTTCTAGGAATTTCCGCCACGAAATCAAAGGTTTCAAGATTTATTGGCATTCCTTTGACAAAAACAGGAAGACAAAGAAAAGCGGGTACAGGAAATATATTCGCAATATTTATAACATTTCTTTTAGATAGGAGAAAAAAATGAAAGGAATTAATAGATTAAATTTAAATGACGCTCCAGACGGAGTTTTAGATCAATTTATGAGCTGGCTTATTAAGTATGAATTATATTCCATTGATTTTTTTAAGAAAAATGAAATTGAATTTTCAATAGCTAAATGTATGTGTATTGTTTTATCGGCAAGAATGATAGCTTTATTGCTTCATAAAAACAATGATTTAAACAAAGATGAAATAAAAAAAATAATCGAAACAGAAAGTGAATGTTTTATAAAAAATATTTATAAAGAAATTAAAAATTTTGAGGAGACAAATAAAAATGGTTGATTTTAAAGATTTAAAAGACGCTCCAGACAATATAAACCAATACATGGAAGAAAACAAAGATGAATTAGAAAGTTTAATTACAGATTTTTTAATTGATAAAAAAATTCATCCAAGTATAGGAAAATGCATTTTAGCTTCGTTAGCATCTAAATTTTGCGCTTTGGAAATTATAATGTTTTGTGTAAAAAACCAAGGCAATGTTGAAGAAATCGCTAAAGAACTTGAAGAAATTATAGATATTGAAATAAAAACATTCAGAAATAATATTGAGAATTGGATAGGAATATTAATAAATAATCAAAATGACTAAATATAAAGTAACAGTTGAAAAAATTGTAGTTTATGAATTTGAAATCAATTCATTAAATCAAGAAGAAGCGTTTTACGACGCTAAAATATTTTTCTCTAAAATGAGAAAAAGAGAAGAAAAAATTATAGAAGAAAATGAAATATATCAAATTGATGAAATAGGTAACTAATGGACTTTGAGAAAATAAATGAAAAAATTTTTGAGATGAAATTGACTCAACAAACTAATTTTGCTATCGAAAAAATTTCAAATGAATTTTTGAATAAAGTAGATATTGAACCCCTAGTTTCTAAAGCTGAGAATTATAAAATTTTAGGTGAAGAAGAAGCGAAACAAGCTCTTTCAATGTCTCTTCAAGCAAGAAAATTAAAAAAGGCTTTAGAAACGGAAAGACAAAAAATAATCAAACCACATCTGAATTTTCAAAGGGTGATTAATGCTCTAGCAAAAAAATATACTGAAAAGCTTGAAAGCATTGAAAATAACCTTCAGGAAAAACTAGATGTTTGGCTTGAAGCACAAGCCCCTTTTAATGTTTCTTTTGCAAATTTAATTTTAGAAGTTGAAGACGGAACATTAAATCAAAAAAATGAATGGGTTTTTGAAATTGAAAACTTTGAAAAAATTCCTCTCGAATATTTAACAATTAATGAGAAAAAAATTAAAGAAGCTGTTAAACTAGGTGTGCGAACAATTTCAGGAATTAGAATTTTTGAAAAACAAAAAACAACTATGAAAATCAAAACTTAGGCAACATATGGAAAATAAAGCAATTGTAACAAATAACTTTTTAGAAAACGCAACTGTTCAAGACTATATAAATTTATCCAAAATTTTAGGCGATTGTCCCTTTTATAAAAAACTAGGGGCGGGCGGTGTTCTTGCGATTTTATTAACCGCTAAAGAATTGGGCATTCCTGCTATGATGTCTTTAAATGGCGGTTTATGGACTTTTGACGGAAAAGTCACTATGTCAACTCAACTAATGAATTTCTTAATCGTTAGCAAAGGTCATAGAGCGGACATATTAACCTTGAATGAGCAAGAATGCAAAATAAGATTCGTTAGAGGAGATAGGAAAGGAGAAGGTTCAACATTTGAATATTCTTATACAATTCAAGACGCACAAAACGCTAAACTTTTAGGAAAAGATAATTGGCGTAACAATAAAAGAGATATGCTTTTTAATCGCTGTCTTTCTGGTGGTGCTAGAAAATTTATGCCTGACGTTTTAATGCAAGCCTATACACAAGAAGAATTGTTAGATTGTCAAGAAATTAAGCCTATTGAAGAATCTGTAAAACAAAAGCATTTTTCGGAAACTGAAGAATTTAAATCTTTCGTTGAAAAACATCATTTGAATGAAGAAAACGAAAAATCTAAATATATTTCCGAAATATCGGAAACAAGCGAAAAATCAAGAGAAGAAATTATAAATTTTGCTCTTCAGAATGAGGAACGATTTCTTTCGAGCTTTCAACGTTGGGTTGATTCTGAATAGGAAATTCCTTCTCTAATTCAGGGGGGCTGAAATCAATTTCAGCTCCTCCGCCAATTTTTATTAAAGCTTCCGAAAATTGTTCAATGGGATTATCATAACCTAGAAAAATCATACTAACATAAGAAATGATAGCAAGAACAATAAAAATGAAAGCTTTATTCTTATATTCGTTAAAAATGTTTTTAATCATTTAACAGGAATAGTTGCTTCAAAACTTGGTTTTTGATCTTGCGTTTGCTGTTCATCTATTAAATCTTCTGCACTTCCTTGAGTAATAATATTGTTCATGCTTAGAGTGCAACATGATTGAAGAAGTAAAGCCACAAAAATAAAATTAATCTTCATTTTTTTTCTCAATTTGTTTGATTTCTTCTTGTTCTTGTAAAAACTTTTTGCTTGCATTTATAATTTGAAAAAGCATTGTTTCTAATGATTCTACTTTTTCTTTAAGTTTTTGAAATGCTCCATGCATAGCAGTTATTGAATTGATTGCTCTTTGTTGTTCCATCATGGTTCGTTTTGGCGCACAATCTTTAACAACTTTAGTTTTTCCCGTTGCTGCTTCTTCCCATATGGTTTCCGTGTAATTTGGACATTCCTTTTCATTTAAGCAAAAACCACTTTTAAAAAATGCGCAATTTTCTCCGCAATTGGTATCTTCCATTAATTTTTCTCCAAAATAATTCCTACGCTTGCTTTTGGCCTCCAAGTTGAACCATGATTATGACCTTGAGAACCACCGGTAATACTGGAAGGAAAAAACCCTTTTGAATGAAAAGGGTCACCGCTTCGATAATATTCGGTTCCGATATGTGAAACTGTATCGCTAGAAGATTCTCTATTGTGAGAATGCGCCGGCATTTCATTTATTGTAAGTATATGATCTTCTTGTTGCCAACTTCCTTTTTCTACTCCTCCAACTGTATACGTTGAACCTCCTTTAACCGCTAAAAGAGTGTCTCCTGACGAAAACAAACTCCATCCGGAAACTTCAGTATAAAGATTATGAAAAAACCACATCTTAACTCCTTGAACAAATCCTACTTGATCAAATCTAAGTTGATAATTTGTTCCTCCTTGAGAAAATATTAATAAATCTGCTGGGCTTGGAGTTGCCGGGGCTGCGGGTAGCCCTGCAATATTAAGATTTCTAATTAAAGCAACCGTTGCGCTTTTATCAGTTCCCGCCCCGCCGGCCGGTTGCCTTACTAAAAGTTGATCAGAATCATTAACAGAACTTGCAACGGGTAAATCCGGAATAGTTGGATAACTCATATTTTTTCTCCTTAAGCAATAATTTTACTTTGTCCCCAAACAATTAAATTCGCTGCCGTTCCGCCTGATATGGGTTGATCACCTGAAATAGTTCCCGCTCCTAAAGTTAAAATATTTGAAGAAACTACGGTTAAACTTGGCGCAACTCCGCTTCCTTTATACCCAACACAATAAATATAATTTGCTGGAGTTGTTGAGTCAACGGCGTGCAACGTTATCAAAGCATTATCAGTTACAAAAAGTCCGCTGCCGTTTCCATCTGTTACCACTGCTTGTTCTTCTTGTTGTTTTAGCCAATTCAACCAACGATAAGTATAACGCCCAAGCCAATTGAACCAATTTCTGGGTGGATATTCTAACCTATCCCAACCGTTTGTTTGTTTTTCGGGTGGTGGTTCAACGACATTATATTGACCGCTTACGGGGTCGATAACGTCTGTATCTGCCCACTTTGGAAGAGTACTTGGTTTTGAAACCATTTATTTTTCTCCTATTTTAACTTGTAGGCGGTAAGTTTCCATTATATTGTATAACTTCACAAAATTGCCCGGCTCCTGTTTCATCTATAGTATATGTAGGATAAGTTCCTAATGCCTCGGAAAATCCTCCTCCCTCTGAATTTGATACGCTTTTCTGTGGATTTACATAAAGCAAATTCCCTGTATCCAATTCTAAATTTGTTAAACTTTCAGGGTTTGCCGGGTCTGTAATAACTAGTTTTTCCGATTCAAAATCTCCGGCAAAAACAAAAGGAACATTTACACCATAAGTAGCAGTTACAGGGCAATACTGGACACCTACTGGGCTTGCATCTTGTATTGCTGTTATTATTTCTTCTGGTGGAGTTGGAAAGGTTTGTCCGTTCGTAATCATTTGAAATGCTGCTGGATAAAATTCGATATATCTAACTTTTGTAGCATTTGTAATAAAAATCAAAATGGCAATAAGTTCTTCTGGTGTTCCATGACTTTGATTTATAAATATTTGAAATTTTAATCTTTCCCGATAATCTGTATCGCTTTCATCTTCTTCTCTGTCTAAACCTAAAATTTGTCCTAGTCCATCTAATTGAACCCCTTGAGAATTATCTAAATTCCTTTCTGTTTTTAATTGCCAATTTGCATTTTCTAAGTCTTGAATTGATTCGGCAAAAGCTTTAACAAACTTTTGCATGTTGCTTAAATTTTCAGTAGAAGAACTTTTTCTGAATTGACTTGCTAATAAAACGATTGCTCTTTCGACAACATTTGTTATTTGCATTAAACAACCTCTGCATCTGTTCTATCTAAGGAAAAAATAGCAAGTTGATTTTCTGCTATCGTTATATTTGAACTTCCATAAACTGGACTATCTGTGGGGTTCAATGTACTTGCAATTTGCATGTTTCCACTTGAAATTCCTGTGACATTAAAAATTTGGCTTAATACCCTCTGAATCAAAACATCATCACCAATATTTAAGGTGTTTCCATAATCTACAATTGCTTGCTCAACTAAGGTTGTTCCGTTTGTGGGAAAAGTTTCTTCCGTATTAAGTGTTAAATCCACTGTTATCCAAATGTAAATTGGTGTTGGCCTGCTGAAATTTATTACTTGATTATCTCCTTGAGAGTCAATGATTGTGTAACTTGTGTTTCCAAAAGTTTGAATACCCGCTGGCTTAGTTTGCCAAATCTTGTTTGCAATATCTTCATCGCTACCGCCTTCAATAACAGCTTCAAAAGATTTTGGATACCTTCCGCCCGAAAGATTATATTCCGTTTGGCTTGCCCCTCCAGTTATCGTTATAGAATCTATGACCATTTCATATCCTTGAGTTAACGAAATTGTTAAAGTCCTATTTCCAGTTCCACCAATAGAAACACTTTCGATTCCTTCAATCGCTTCTAATTGCGTTTGAATTAATTGCTGGGTTGTAAGTTCATCAGTTGAAAAATTTATCGTTGGTTGTGGAGTTCCGTTGATTGTGAAAACTATTTCATTTCCTGTAACAAAGTCTTGACTGAAAACAACTATTATATTTGTTTCTGTCATCGTTCTATTTTCAAATATTAACGCCTGAGTAACTCCCGTAACTTCTTGTAAAATTCTTGCTCTTATAGCTTCAACCGTTCCAGCTCCTAAAATCCTGATAGAATTTTTTCTTCTCAAACGCAATTCAGCATCTGTTTCAATATCTCTTCCTAAAGTGCCGGCTAATAAATTTGTTATAGATTGCCAACCATTAATTGGAGATAATATTTCAGTTAAACTTCCAATAGGTGCAGCGATTTCTCCATAATTTTCACTAAGAAAAATAACTGGGCTATAAACTGTTTCAATTGTCATATTTGAATTGACACTTAAACTATAACTAATAGAAGAATCATTAGCTAAAATTTCAAAAGTCCCGTCTAAATTATCCGTTGCACTAACAGGGTCAACACCATTATTAATAATGGCAACCAATGCTGAAACGACACTATTTATTGTAGTTGGTTGCAAAACAGAAATTGCAGCATCAGGATTGCTTGCTCCTCCTGTCGTTGTTACATAATTAATTTTCACTGAATAACCGCTTTGCGGGACAATCCTAATTGCATGATCTATTGTTGTGGGCTGAGTTGCTCCCCCTGTTGTTATGATTGAATCAACTATAAAAGTTCCTTCATCAACTGGAACTATTGTTAACTCCCTTGTATCCGTAACAGAACAACTTGTAACATTAGAATCAGCGGTTATTGCCGTCGCCAAATCTGCCATTGTAGTTGCTTGATCCGTATTGAAAAGAACTGGACTTAACGCAACTCCGTTAATTGTTGGCAAAATTGAATTAGAGGATACAAAATCAGAATCAAAAGAAATAACTAATCCATTAGTTGTAACTGCGCTAGAAACACTTGCATCCGCTTGAATTGCACTCGCAACATTTGTTATAGTTGTTTGGCTATCTGTATCAAATGGAACACTTGCTAGTTCGGTTCCATTAATTGAAACAACTACACTGCAACCCGTTTCAAACTCACCATTAAATTCTATTTTAGGCAAGCTATAAAAATAACTATTTGAATTTATGACGGTATTATAAATTTGAGAAGCTAAAGCATCAACGCTAATTAAATTTTCAACTGCATTATTGCTTGATATAATTGTGTCATTTTCTGCAAAAAATACTTCGTTTGTATCAGGCTGCCTTGCTAAAGCTCCTTGGGGAATTAAGGTTGATTCAAATCCTAAGCAAACTCCAACAACACTTGTTCTTTCTGCTGCCAATCTTGTGATTCCATTCAAGGCAACAATGTAATCCAAAGAAATTCCTTCGGCTGTGTCTGGATATTGGCTATAATAAACATCCTCTAAATTCTCCCAATAGTCAGCAATAATTTTTGACATTACACCAATAAATTGCCCAAAAACACTTTGAGCTTGAACGTTAATATCTCCAAACTGAGAAATTAAGGCATTTTCCTCGCTGCTTTTTTCATCCGGCAAACGTTTTTTATTAAAACCTTGTGGGGTTAATCCAAATGTCATGGCAACTCTACCTCTAAATTTAATTCTTGATTATCATCGGTATTTGCTGTAAAAGCTACAGAAAATTTTCTGTTCTCTTCATCATAAGTTGAGGAAAAACTTAATAATTCGTTTATTCCTTCAGTTTCCAGAATTTCATTTTTTATTAAACTTTCAACTCTAATTTGATTTGGAGATTTAATTAATATTTCTTGATAATATGGCAAACCTTGTGTAATATCTAAAAACCATTCATTCAAAAAAAATCTAAGTCTTATTGCTAAATTTTGGGCAACTTGATCTATATTTTCAACAACATTTAAATCATAATTTTCAATTAGCAAATCACCTGAACTATCTAAAGCTATATCAATCATTAACAAGTTCCTTTTAATGTGTTAAATCTGGATTGTAATAATGTAAATGTTGCTAAATTATTTATTGGAATTGTTGGATTTGGAACACCTCCCTGATCTGCTGCAATCGTTATATTCTCAATTGCTGTAAAAAGTTCATCTAAAATAGACATAAGTTCTTCACTTTGCCCATGAAAACACAATGTTCCAGTTGGTGAAATTTTGAGTTTGCTATTTTCAAACTTTAAAATGAAGTTTTGATTATCTTCTGCTGGACTAGTTTCCGAAAAGGGATAAAGCCCCGGTATAGCCATTGCATCACTCAAGCTAAATTTTCTTGAATCTAAAGGAGCTTCATTATTTCCATTGCTTAACCATTGATCTAAACTCCTTTCGCAACAAAACACTAAAACCCTATCTCCTTCATTTAACGGAAAATGAATGCTAAAATTTGCAGTTCTTGGGAAAACAACTGGAACATTCGTTAAGACGGGAAGAGAAATAATTTCTCCATTTTTATATTTTCGTTTCAAACTAGGTTGCAAATTCGCTTTTTGTTTAGTGTAATCATAGGATAAAATTGTTGCTGGAAAACTTGTGTGAACATTAATAAGCTGCGCACTTATAGCTTGGCGCAATATATCTGTTGGTGTTGTCATAAGCTTATCGCCTCTATTTCACTTTCCCAAGTGTTCCCGAAAGTATCTCCGACATGTTTCACCGTATCTACATATAGGGTTTCATTCAGATTAATTTGATCTGAAATAATAGTGATTTTTTCTCCGGGTAAAATTTCCGGCCTTAATAATGTTCTAACTTTATAACCCTGTCTCGGCTGCGCTCTAAACAAATCCCTTCGCTTATAAGTATACCTTTGAGGAACGCTTATCATACCTGAATTTTGGCTTATGATATAGGGCGGTTTGTAGGTGCTTTCATTAATTTTGATCAAATATAAATCTTTATTTTGAATGCTCCAAGTCAAATCCAAATATTTGCAAACCATATCTAAAATATCTTTTGCCAATCCATTTTCTTGAAATCCTTGCTCATAGATTTTATCCTCTGTCGTTGCAAAAAAAGCAATGTTAACACCAATTTCTTGCGCAATTAACCTTAAAATACTCCTTGCTGAAATCCTGCTTCCGTAACTTACTGATATAATTTTCTGATTCAAAATTCTTTCTCCATCTCCACACTCGATATTTGTTATAATTTCAGGTTGTTGGAAAATATGAAAAACTTTTGTGCTATCCCCTACAAATAAAAGTTGTGTTCCGCCATTATCTTGATAACCTGCAAAAATTGAAATTTCATCACCAAAATCTTTTATTTGCGCTCGTACATCTTTTTTCAAATTATAAATTTGCAAACTACATGTATTTGTTGACCAACTTGTGCTTTTAATGATTTGAAATGAAATTCTAAGATTTTCAATATTTAAAGAACCAACGGGACTAACAGTGTTGTTATATAAAATTATATTAACAGTTGCTTTTCTATTAAAAAGCGTCATTTTTAAAGTTCTCCAACTGAATAATAAACTAATTCATTTGTCAATCCTAAATCATTTCTTTTTATTTTTTCAAAGATTCCAACTATATTTTGGCAAAGAATTTCTCCTTCTGGCATACCGCTTTGTACAATTTGTTCAGTCAAATTATATTGAGTGACAATTTTTATACTATAAACAATTGGATTTAAGTTTTGATCATAAATTGATAAAGTCCAAAATTCATTTAAAGCATTCCAATTAAAAAACAAAACATAAATCGTTCCATCAAAATTTATTTGTTCTCTATATTGTGAATCTTGTTTGGCTGGAATAATCTGCATTTAATTACCTAGAATTATTTCTTTACTCTGATTAATTCTATCTAAAACATCTGTTATCGGAGTTGCTAGATTTTGTATTCCGTAATCTGTTCCACTTGTTGCCTGATCTTTTAAACTGTTGGTTGGGTCATTTTGAATAAATGGAATATCTTCACCTTGCGAAACAATATCTCTTGGAATTTTTGTTTGAACTCCTCCGAAAAGATTTTGTTCATTAGAAATTAATCTAATTGAATTATCTAAAATTATTTGTTGGAGTTCTATGTTAAATGTTAAACTTTGACCTGTTCTTAATTCTCTAGGAATTTCTAAAAGAGTTATGACCATGTTGGCATATGTTTTTAATCCTGTAACCAAAGTTACAGGTTCTCTTTTATTGTGAAGATCAATCAATTTATTAAAAACATCAATTGAACGATTGTAAAAGCTTAAAATATTTAAAGGTGTATCTGAAACTAACGCTGATAAATTAACGGTTGTTGGCTCGTTAATTATATGATCAGATAATGTTGAACCTTCTTCAATTGGATAATTTGTTGTTCTGCTTGAAAATCTGTGATTTTCTCTTAGAGTAACATCTAATTCAATTGAACCAACTTGAGCTTTGTTATATTTTTTTCCATATAAAACAGATAAAACCATTTTTATCTTTACTCCGTTTCTGGAAAATTATTTAAAATCTTTTCCATTTCACCATTGAAATTCTCTGTGAATGCTTCTTTAGCTGCGCTTTCGAAAAACTCTTTTTGCTGCGCTTCTGTTCCCGCTGGTGTTTGAACTTCAATCCTTGTATTTATTTCGATTCTTTTTTGATTATTGATTGTTGAAGATAATTGTTGGCCAAAGGCATTTTTCAAACCCAAACTTCTATCAAAAGAAGCTGCTTCTTGACCAATTTTCTTAAATAAATCTTCAAGAAAAGTTCCTTTTTTTGCAGATTTGATTTCATCGTTTATTTCTTCAAAAAACTTTGCCGTAAAATCTATAACTGGCGGAAGCACATTATAGGTAAATTCGTTAAAATGACTGCTTAACCTAGATAATGATTGATCAAACTTTAGGGCTTTTTCTTCCAAAATATCAAAGTTTGTGCTTACAGGTTCAAAACTTTTTGCAAGCTCTTTTAAAGCTTTTTCTCCTTCTTTTGCTGCATTCGCAAATTTTCCTTCTCCAAATATTCTTTTCGCTATATCAAAACGGATTGTTTCTTTTTTAATTTTGCTTAAAGCATCTATAATCTTAAAAAACAGTTCTTCCGTTGATAACAGTTCTTTGTTGTCATTCCGAATTTCAATCTTTAATTGTCTTGCTAAATCATGAAGTTGCCCAAAACCAAATTCAGCATCCAAAATAAGTTGATTTAAGCGTTGAAATGATGAAGAAAATTGTTCTGGACTGATTCTAAATTGACGTGCTGCATTTTGAAGTTCAATTAAACGTTTTGTTGCAACACCTGTTTCTTGGCTTAATTGTTTCGTGTCTAATATGCTGTCAGATATTTTTTGCAAGGAATGAACAAATCCAACGGCAAGTCCTGTTATTGCTCCAGACACTAAGGCATATTTTGCCTTAATCCCTATAATTGCTCTATTGAAATTTTCAATTCCCTTTTGATCAACATTGAAGGACAATTTCGTTATTAGCTCACGAATTATCATTTATGATCTTCCCGTGTTCAATTTTATGGCATTCTTCGCACATCCAAATAACATCAAAAGGTTTGTTATAATCATAGTGATGCCCTTCGATTCTTTTTTCTTCTTTCTTACATACTTGACAATTTAAAGGTTTAACAATAGTTTTTCTATAAACGGCCATCCGAAGTCTATTTCTCGCTCTTTGTTTTTCAATATTATTTTTTGTATATCTTTTATCTCTTTCCTTTTTAATATCTGGATTTTCTTTGAAATGCTTTAATCGTCTTTTGTTTTCCGATTCTCTAAATTGCTTATCCTCACGATATTTTTTTCGCATTTTTTCTTTAACAATTTCTCTATATTCCAAATGTTTTTCTGTTTTTCTGTAATGTTTTTCGTATTCTTTTCTCTTTTTGGAAAAACTATAAAGTTTTCTGGATTTTTTTCCTTTTGGAGAATTTGCATATTTAATCTCACGCAACCTTTGAGCGCAACGTTTACAATATTCTTTTTTATATTTTGGGAAATCAGAATCAGGTTTTGATTCATTACATCTTTGACAAATAGGCATAAAATACTCCTTTTAAGTAAATTATACCTTAAAATTGATTTTCTGACTACTGCCATAACCTATCTTTTTTTTGTCCTTTCTGCTTG
>Ga0055483_10000137_pt1 | contig 15821 bp, 15 predicted proteins | sample RushMan_CattailN_5_FD_57938 | JGI IMG/M metagenome (GOLD analysis project Ga0055483, IMG submission 57938) | Wetland microbial communities from San Francisco Bay, California, USA, that impact long-term carbon sequestration - RushMan_CattailNLB_D2 | ecosystem: Environmental > Aquatic > Marine >... | reverse complement strand
CACCGCCTCAACCGGACCACCAACGAAACTCGGTTCGTCGTCTGCAACCACGCCGACGGCGAGCACAAGCGGCACACCCCGCATCCAGTTGCGCTTCCCAACCACTGCGAACGCGCCGCGAGCCACGTACTCGCCTGAAGGACCGCTTTTGCTAAGCTGGTCAGGCTTAACCCAGTAAACATCCGCCGCCCCTGTGCCTTCACGCCACGCCCTGGAAAACGCGGCGGCAAACTCTCCCGCTTCTTTCAGTGCTTGTTCGCTGGGCACTTTGCCTTCAGCCTTAACCACGACGAAGGGGGCGCCCGCCACATCCGCATGGAAAACAGCATCATCCGCATCAGCGTGCTTCTTCACGAGTACCTCGTTGCTGACCGCGTCTTTGCCAGCCACCACCAAGAAGCCGTCTGAAGACGTGAACCACCTGAACTTCTCAAACCACTCCTTGCTTTTCACTCTGCGCTCCACCAGCTTCTCAAGGGCTTCCGCAGGCTTCGCCAGCCGTAACGCCTCAACCTCAGCTACGTCCCGTTCCATGTCCGTCAGCTTCTGGCGGGACTCTTCCAAAGCGCTTGTTGCGCCAGAGAATTTCTGCTTCGCCCGTTTGCCTCGCTCGTAGTACTCTGCCGCGTTCTCGTACAGCGTCTTGCGCAGGCTTAAGCTAAACCGCAAGTTGTCAACGCATAGGTTGAGCGCCAAATTCCGCGAATCAAATGATTCAACCCGCACTCCGGTCTCTTCGCCAGAGTCTTGAGCAGCTGAAACTGCCGCATAAACAGAGTTCAAGTCTTTGTCTTCCTGCCTCGCCGCTGTGAACCTGTCAAGAAGCGATTGAATTTCACTGGAATGCGCGTAGATAACGTCGCCGAGGAGCCTATCGCGTTCCGCCCTCTCTTCTTCCTCACGCAGCGTTTGTTCCTGCTCAGCGATGACGCGCTTAAGCCGTTCCGCCTCACGCTGAAGCTTGTCAACCTCGACGCTGGCAAACGCCTTCGCAGCTGTCGTGGCTCTAACGTAAAACTCATCCAAGGCTTCGTTATAACTGTCGTAACGCTGGAACTCGTAACCCTCGTAACGTTTAAGCTTGAAAGGCGCAACATCCAAGAAACCTCCATCTCCAGTCAAGACTATGCCGGGTTCTATCTTTGAAGACGAAACGTTTGAAAGCAAACCTTGAAGGGTTCCGAAAACGGCGTCAACCTCACCGCTGGTTAATGAGGCGGCGTGCTTGGTTTTTTCCACTTCCGCCCCGAGCAGGATTTCTTCAGCGTAGAAACCGCCCAGCCCGAGAAAACGCGCCATAAACCTAACCACCTCAACATCCCCCGCTGATTTCAAACCCTCAGCCAACTCTTCCCTGGTCACTTTGAAGGGGTTCTTGCCGCTTGGAGGCGGAAACTGGAAAGGTTCTCCGCGCAGAATGTTGCGGTCGCGCATCCGCTTGAAAACCAGAGCCTGCAAAATCTCACCTTTCTCACCGGTTAAGATGACGTTGCCATCGCCGAAAAGCTCAATGACAAGCCCAAGCGACCCCGTTTTGGTTTTGAAACGGATAGTGACAATTCGCTCAAACTCGTGCTGCTGCACATCCGTTACCCAAGCGCCCCGCAAGTACTTCCTCAACGCCATGCAGAACGCGGGCGGAACCTGCGGCTTCTCCGACACGTAACTGGTTAGGTGTAGCCGTCTGCCTGCTTCGATGACGAGGCGCAGCGGAGGCTGGTCCGTCTTGTGCAGTTTTAGGATTAGCGTTTTTGGGTCAAGCTGGTAGATGTTGTTGACCCGAGAGTCCACTAATGCCTTGTTTAATTCCTGTACCGTTACGGCTACGTCGAAGCTTGTGAACTCTCTTTTAGGCACGATGATTCACTGGAATCTAAGATGTGCATGATTGTAAAAAACTTTTTATGGCAAAGATGGAGGCTGTGTTCTGCTAAGGTTTTTAACCCTGAACCTGATTAACTCTAATAATCAGTTTTCTCTAAATAATTCTCAAAGCAAGGTTAGTGCGCTAATCATGAAAAAAGACGAAACTGTAATTCTATTACACAAGCCAAACGCAGACGAAAAAATATTCTTCTTCATATGCGGCGTAGTCATGAGCGTCCCCCTGACCCTCTTTATCTACCAGTACACCGACGCTATCCTCGTCGGGCTCAACACGTTCACCGTAGCGCTGATATCAGCCGCGTTCTTCGCGCCCTTCATCGAAGAGTTTTCAAAAGCCTATCCGCTTTTCTACAGGCACGGCGAAACGCAGCGGTCAATCTTCAACCTCGCACTTTACGTCGGTTTTGGCTTCGGACTTGTGGAAATGTTAACTTACGTTTTCGTGCTGGGCGCATCTCCGATCAGCAGAATCCCAGGGCTCTTTTTCCACCCTGCAAGCACCTCAATCACCGCTTACGGCATCGCCACCAAGAGACCCCTCCCCTTCTACCTGATAGCCGTCAGCTTGCACTTCTCCAACAACTTTCTCGCGTTGACAAACCCCTTGCCCTTCTCTGCTTCAATATTCATTCTAGGCATAACACTTCTTTTGTCGTGGCAGCTTCATGATAAAACAAAAGAGAAAATCATCGCCTGAACCAACCGCGATATGCACGTGAACCCGAGAATTAAAGTTTATAAACCACAGCGAGTCAGATATTTCAGGTGAGTTTTTTGCCTTCTTTTAAATGTAGAGACATTGGATTGGACTGCCCTTTTGAAGCCACAGCGAAAACCGATGAAGAATTAATGAAGAAAATCTCTGCGCATGCCGCATCGGTGCACAACATGAAAACCGTTTCGCCTGAGATGATAGCGAAGATTAAGAAAGCCATTAAAAAATAGCTATGATTAGTGCCGCTCACTGCTGTGCTACAATCTCCCTTATTTTTTTCGTTTTTCCATGCATAGCCGGCTGAGTTCAATGGGGGAAATTAAATTCGAAGAAGATAATCCTTTAGAACTAGGCAACTTTTTAATTCAGGTACAAAATATACTCTGAGAGGAACGGAGTCATTTGAGACCTCTAGTAACAATTTACATGATAAGAATTGTGTTAGCCATCGTGGCAGGCGCATTAAGTGCCTTAATAGCAACGATGCTTGACGCGCTTTCGCTCACCACTTTCATAGACGGCTTAACCATAGCGCTGCTGGTTTACCTGTTGTCATACTACGTCATCAAAGCCAAATACCTGAACAAGGTGGAAAAGCAGTCAAAAATAATGTCCACGGGAATATTCATGTACTTCCTAACGTGGGCCGTGTTCTTCATTCTATTCTACACTATTGTCAGCGGACCCCCCGCCGCTGCCTGACAACAGGGGTTTTTTCTCAGCGAAGAAATTAGCCATTGTAGCTTGGCTTTTATCGCTCCTGAGGCGCTCAATATCTTCTTTATCAGGCTCTTTCTTGCCTTTCTGAGAAGGAGGACTTGGAACATTCATCCGTGTGAGGATGCGCATGCAGTCTGCCCAAGCGGAAAAGTAGCCGCGGTCAAAGTCGCCGTGAAGCCCATTCCGCATGTGGTCGAGAAACTCTTTGCGGTATGCGTGTAGTGCAACGGTGTCGCTTAAGTCCAATTTGGAAAAGAACGAGTACGAGTCGGCGTTGTTTCTGCGCGACAGATACATACCTCGCAATGCTCTGAAGTAGCCTCTGTTCCATTCTGTCTTCTGAATCTTCTGTTTGAGGCGGTCAAGTTCCCGTTGGGCTTCCGTGAACTGCCTGTTAACCAGAAGCTGGAAGTACCGCGTAACTAAGGCTTGAGATATAGGCATGCTTAACGACCGCGACCTTTGCTTGCTTTCTCCTCTTCAGTGACATCTTCTATTCCGTTCTCCGTTACTTTAAGTATTTCCTCTCCTTCAGGCAAGTATGGACTTGAAACAAGCCTGGCAATGCGGACTGGACCCCGCGCTGCTTTCCGAAGATAAATACGTGTGTGGCTTGTGTGCCCGACTATGTGTCCGCCGATGGGTTGCACGGCGTCGCCGAAGAAAATGTCTGGTTTAGCCATAACCTGATTGGTGACGACTGCCACGGCGTTGAATGCCCTGGCTAGACCTATGAGTTTATGCATGTGTTTATTCAGTTTCTGCTGTCTGGGCGCTAGCATTTCTCTGCCCACGTATTCGCTTCTGAAGTGGGCTGTTAACGAGTCCACTATTATGAGTTTTATGTTGTTCGCCTTGATTATTTCATCCGCATTCTCCAGAAGGAACATCTGGTGGTCAGACGTGTATGCCTCGGCGTAAATGATGTTCTTGACAACCTGATCAGGGTCTAGACCCAGATGCTTAGACATCTGCACGATACGTTCAAGCCTGAAAGTGTTCTCGGTGTCCACGTACAATGCAGCGCCGTTGAGTCCTCCCCGTTCTGGGGGGAGCTGAACGTTCACGCATATTTGGTGGCAGATTTGGCTTTTTCCGCTGCCGTATTCGCCGTAAAATTCGGTTATGGTCTGTGTCTCTAAGCCGCCGTCTAAAATCTGGTCCAAGGCTTTGCTGCCCGAAGTCAACCGTAGCACGTTTTGACGCATTTTAAGCAGTTCATCAGCGCGAATGAAGTTTACGCCGATGGCTGAACGTGCTGCTTCAATAATTGCGAAGCCTTTTTTTTCTCCTACACCGACGGGTTCCAGTTCGCGTGCAGTTGCCATAGCTAAAGATTCAACAGTGTGGTAGCCGAGGTCCCGAAGTTTTTGGGCTGTGGCTGGACCCACGCCTGGGAGGTCTTCGATAAACTCGTACTTCTTCTTGACTGGTGCGCTTTCTTTCTCTTGGCTTTCAACGTCTGTATCTTCTGACATTAATCTCACGTTCGGAGAACTGTTGCTGAAAGGCATATTTAAAACACGCGAAAAATAAGAGCCGATTGTACTTGGAGAGGTGGGTTAAAGTGAATACAGGTCTTTGCACTTGAAAACTGTCGGTTGTGCTTGATTTGTGATATTTAGTTCAGATTCAGAACAATTTAATATCAAATCTTTGAATCCACTACAGAGGCTTGGATTATTGTTCAAAGGCATGTTTAAAAACATGAACTTCAGAGACAAACTCGCCATCTCCGGAATCACGGTTTTAGGAATAGGTGTCGCACTCCTAATCTTCACATTCATCAGCGCATTCGGGTTCTTAGGCGAAGGCTGGCAGATACTCTCAACCCAAGACCTTGTGCAGACATTCGGCGAGGCGCTAGGGCCTTTAATTGCCACGTCCATACGTGTGATGTATCTCGGAGTCATGGGCTGGATCGGCTCACTAATTACAATCCGAGGCGTTACCATAATGAACAACGCGCCTAAAGCTGAACTTGGAGTCCCTCAGCCTCAAGCACCTCAACCTCAGCGAGCAGCGGCAAAGCCAAAGGAAGTTAAAACAGAAGTAAAGCCTGCTGAGCCCGAAATGGTTGTCATTCCGCTGGAAGAAATGGAGCAGCAACAACAGCGGTCCTCGTGAAAGAAGGAACCGCCATGAACGTGCCGATTCGGGTGCTCGGCATAGCCACCGTGATTTTATGGGTGTTTCTAGCAGCGTACGTCGGGGTGGCAGCGTACTCGTTTAAAGACCTAGACTTTGGCGCCGGCGAACCCCAGTTTTCAGCGTCTCCAGACGGCACGCTTCTCCTTACTGTGCCACTGTACATAAACAACAACGGAGTATGCAACCTCAAGGACTTAAACATCACAACCAAGTTTTCAGACGCCGACGGCTCAGAAATTTCAACATCTTCCTCATACATGCCCGTGGTTCCGCATGGGCAAAACGCAACCATCTTCCACAACGTTTCGCTAAACATCAACGACATGCTGAACAATCAAGACTACTTGTTCGAAGACAAAAACCTGCCCGCTTCCTTAACGGCGGGGCTGACATTCGCGGAGCTGCTTCCAGTAGAAATTTCCACTAACCTGACATATCCATGGGGCGCCCCCTTTTACGGCTTCACGATAGGGCAGCCGTCGTCTAGCCACGTCAACTCTACACACGGCGGCATTGTTGTGCCTGTGAGTTTTGAAAATCACGCCGCTTTTGCCGTTGTAGGCAACCTGAGAGTGGAGCTCTGCGGCAGCGACGATTCGGTTCTGGGCGCGGCACAAGCCGTTTTTGAAGTTCCGCCTCAGACGGGTTATGATGATTCGTTGGAATTCATAGTCCCTCTGGATGCGGCCTTAGCAACGGCGGTTCAGGGCGGGCACTTCAATGTTTACTTTTCCACTATTCTCTTTGATTATGGACCTTTGGTGATTCCGTATGGTTGAGGAAAAGAAGAAGCGTCAGAACAAAGTGAAAGACATCGCGTTCAGAGTTGTAAGAGCGTCAGTGACAGCCATCCTCCTCTATGTGCTGTACTTGCTTGTGTCTTCCTTGTTGACGCCTGTTTTTGATTTTGTTCCTTGGCTTGCAGAAACGATTGAGGTGTTTGTTACCGTTTACATTGTGCTCATGATTTTGGGCGACTTGACGCGGGGCACAATCTTCCAGCAGTTCTTCAACGTGGCAAGGTCCCTGTTTCTGATTGGTTACCTGATTGTTTCCATGGGAGATGGCGTTATCAGAACAAGCTACGAGAGCTTCAGCTTAACCATAAACCTTACAATGTTTTACACTTTCACGGTGGTCCTCAGCCTGATAGGGTTGGCAAGAGCGATTCTGCAAGCGATAAGCTACATGAGCGAGAGGGCAGAGCTAGCCAGCGGATTCCAGCAACCCCAAATGTAAGCTTAACGAGCTAGGATTTTGTACAGGATGGCGCTTACCACAACAACGGCTGCAGCGACTATCCAAGACTCCAGTGGCAGAGAAAACATCAGAACCGCGCAGCTTACAAGCCCAAGCAAGGGAAGTAGCGGGTAAAACGGAGCACGAAATTTAGTAGCGCCAGGCATTTTCTTCCTAAGCCTCAGTGCACAAAAATTCACAGTCAAATGTACCAAAAGAATCGAGAGACTCGTTATCGCCACTGTCTGCTCCAAGTTCAACGTGAAAGCTAAAACAGCCAACAACGCGCCCATGGCAAGAACCGACACGTACGGCGTGCCAAACCTCGCGGACACATGGGAAATGGACCTTGGAAGCTGACCGTTTCTTGCCATCGCGAAAGAAACCCGCGAGACCCCGATGATGCTTGTCAAGATAACGCTGGCGGTGGCAATCAAGGCGCCGAAAGAAACGGCGGAGACCAACGCGAAAACACCTGTGGCTTTGGCTGCCTCAGCTAAGGGCGAGCCAGACTGAGCTAGAACTTGATAGTTCGCCAGTCCTGTAGCCGTAAAAGCCGTCAAAATATAAACCACAACCGCCACCGCCAACGCAATCAAAATCGCCAGCGGCAGAGTTTTTTCTGGCTTCTTTACTTCTTCGCCGAGTGTGGCTATGCGTCCGTAGCCGAGGTAAGCGAAAAAGATGAATCCGGCGCCTTGAAGGATGCCGAATACGCCGTTCGGGCTGAACTGGGCATAATTTTGAGGGTGGATTTGGAAGATGCCAACAGCCACGAACAAGATGAGTATCACAATTTTCACTGCAACCAAGACATTATTCACAGTGGTTGACTGCTTTATCCCAACGATGTTTAACCCAGTTAACGCCAACGCAATCGCAACCGCCACCAACTTGAAGGGCGCCGATGGAAAAACCGCCACGAAATAGCTGGCAAAGCCCAAACTAATGGCGGCTCCCGCAACTATCTGGGCGAATAGCCACAAGCAGCCCACCAAGAACCCTGCCGACGGCGAAATCAGCTCGTACGCGAATTGGTAGGCGCCGCCTTCTTTGGGGATGGCTGAGCCCAGCTCTGCGAAGCTGAACGCCGTGAACGAAGCAACAACGCCCGCAATAATTATGGAGATGATGATGGCTGGTCCGGCGTAGCCGATGGCGATGCCTAATGCAACGAAGATGCCTGCGCCGATTATGGCGCCGACGCCTACAGCCGTCGCATCCAAGAGGTTTAAGGTTCTTTTAAGACCCACAGCACATCGCCCTTTTAGTGGATGGATGAAGCTAAAAAGAACTTCTGCTCAGAGTTCTCAGGGCTTTCCAAGTTCTCAAAGGCGAGCTTGTTTTGGTGCGGGGGGGGTGGGCTGGGACCCACCCTATTTTACCAGTAAAAATATGCTTAGATATATGTTGTTGAGTATTTTCAACTTCTACTGTGCAACTACACAGTTATGTCAACGGAAATCTTCGCCTCAAATAATCCTTTGCGAATTCACGATCAGATGACAGTTCTGTGCTTTTCACAATTTGCCCCTCAAGCCTATCCAAAGCTAACCTGAACGTCTGCTCGACATCATATCCCTCACCTGAACTGTAAAACGAGCCTCGCCTTGTTCTAAATTGTAATCGGCAGTGAATCAACTGATCGCCCTTGAAGTTTGTGCCATGTGTCTTCATATAAACAAACAGCGTACCAGACTCCAATGTTTTCCCGTATCTTCCTGTGAAAGATTCGAAATCGTCCATGATGAAGCCCCGTTGGACTTCATTAATATCCACGTCTTTAACGGAAAAATGAACCATAAGCCTCCGAGTCGGCTTTTCCATTTGAGCTAAAGGTTCGAGAAAATCCCGTTTGGTCATAATGCCCACAGGTCTTCCCTTGTCAACTATAACCAGAGAGGAAATGTCAAATTTGTGCATTTGCTCTGCCGCATCTCGCAATTTAGTTTGCGGCAAAACAGTGACTACAGGCGTCACCATTATGCCCTTCGCTGGAAGGTTCAGAACAGGAACTTTCTCACCCACTATTTCGCCAACCGTTTGCCTCTGTCTCGGTTGAAAGACACTCTCAATAATATCGTAAATACTAACAATTCCCACGAGTTTTCCATCTCTAACTATCGGCACGTGAGAGATTCCCTCGCCTCTAAAAAGGCTCAATACAGCACCTACTGACTCGTCTTCTTCGATGACGAACGGCTTTTTAGTCATTATCTCTTCAACACGAGTATTACCCCATCGCTCCATTACAGCGCCGTGGATTACATCCTCATCTGTAACAAAACCCAAAAGTTTCTCTCCACTGTAGACTGGAAGTTGCCTAATCTCGCTCTCAATCATCAACTTAGCCACTTTACTGAGAGAATCATGCAGAGTTACAGCAGGTGCTGGTCGCATCAGAGTCTTAACTTTGGTTACAGAAGCAGCAAGACTGGACCTTATTATCCATTTGCGAGAAATTACCCCTTTATACATGCCTTTATTATCTAAGACAGCTAAAACAGGCGGCATCTCCTCTTTGAAACGTGATAGACACGAAGAAAGCGTATCATTCTCACGCACTTCTAAGAAACCCTTTGAAAAAACATCTTCCACAATCTTAACCATAGAAAACACTTCAATACTAATTATTCTCAGGGCGTAATTTAAGCATTAAAAGAATGAAGTTGCAACCTTTCGAAAAATAGGCAACAGTACCGCAAGAGTTAGCAAAAGGCGGGGGACGTTAAACATTGGTTCGAGGAAAGCGGTGATTGTTAATGATCAAATTTTAAGACTAACGCTTGCAATGTGTATCAGTTTGTTATACATATTACCATTCTTGTTGTTCATATGCTCTTGGTTCAATTAATCGACAACAGTGGAGAAATTAATCCCGTGAAAAACATTGGGCAATAAGCATTTATCTATTTCGGATTCCCAATTTTGCTCTGCTTATTTTATCCGCCGCTCACGCTAGTGGCCAGAAACAGGACATATATAAATAGGAAAATTGCTCCTTCGCGCCAACCTATTTTTTCGTTCGATAAGAAGTACCACAAGAAAAGGTTAGCAACTAACGAAAAAATAATTAGTTCAGAAAAAGCAGCTAATTCAACGCGGAAAGGCGCAGCAATCAAAGTTACGCCTAAAATTAAAGTGATGTTCATGAAACAGCTGCCCACAATATTGCCAAGCGCAAGGTCCGCGTGGCCTTTTTTAATAGAGTCAATGCTAGTTACTAATTCAGGCAAGCTTGTTCCAATAGCGACGATGGTTGCGCCGATAACCACTTTCGGAATCCCCACGCTCAAAGCTATGTATGAAGCAGTTTCAACGATAAAATAGGCGCTTGCCACCACTCCTGCTGCCCCTAAAACCGCTAGGGCGACGTATTTTTTCAGTTTGCAGCTTTCCTCTCCCAAAACAGGTTCGTCTCTGACGTTTCTTTTTTTGGATAGCTGATACATGTTGTAACTAAAAACTGCCAATAGGATAGCGCCGATAATATAGCTTGCAGACCCTATGTAAAGCAAAGCCAAGGGGATAACTGAAGCAACCAGTAATGCAAAGTATAAGTCGCCTGTTTCCTCTTTTGCCATGGCTGGGAGAAACTTGGCGTTGTTCGGGTATCTTAAGGCTATGAGTACGAAAATTATTCCAAGCACTAGGCATATGTTTGATATGTTTGAGCCTAGAACGTTTCCTATGGATACACCTACGTTTTCGGGGTTTATTATTGCGAATATGGCGACGAACAGTTCGGGCAAAGATGTTGCAAAGGCAACGAGGATGAACCCCACGGTTGTTTTTCCAAGGCCTGTGTTTTCAGCTACTTTTACGGAGTGGTTAATCGTCAAGTTGCTGGCTTGGTTTAAGGCGACTAAGGCAGCTATTAGAATCAGTAGATTGCCTATAAACCCTAACTCCTCAAACATAGCTTACTCCTCGCTTTAACCCGTATTTCGATTTTAGCATAAATAGCCAAGGGCTGCTAAAAAAGGTCTACGGCTACTTCGTAGTGCGTTATCCAGCACTTTTGCACTTATTTTAGAAAAAAGTTGAAAATGGGATATCTCGTCAGAAAATGGGTAAAGCATTTAAAGATATAGGTTCTGGGCGTCGGCTGCTTTGCCGTAGCCTTAACTATTGGCAGGTTAGGGATCGACACTTTTACCAGTTAACCTGTGTCCAATTTTCAACCCCACCCATAAAGCTCTAAATCAAGCTCATTATGACAAAATAAGCTCATAAAATGCCCTAATTCTGGTGCGGGGGGTGGGATTCGAACCCACGAACCTCTACAGGATAGGAGCCTCAGTCCTACGCCTTTGACCTGGCTTGGCAACCCCCGCGCTTCACGCTGTTTGTGGCTGCGCTTTTTATGGTGGCAAATAATAGAAACAGGCATGTATTAAAAGGCTTTACTTCGCTTGCCCGCGGCTTGTGGGGATTGCTTTATAATGGTGAAGGTTGTGATATTTTCTTGTGAGGCGGCAATAAGATATTTATGTTGCAACGCCTCAAAATAACTGCGTTATAATTTGGCTGGTGAAAACAAATGAAAGAAATTTTCAACAACGTCATAGAAACAATAGGAAAAACCCCCCTGATACGCTTGAACAGGCTCACTGAGGGGCTAAAATGCATTGTAGTAGCCAAAACTGAATCCCGCAACCCGGGCGGAAGCGTTAAAGACCGCATATGCCTCAGCATGATAGCGGAAGCTGAGAAACAGGGCTTGATAAAACCGGGCGCTGTTATCATCGAGCCTACAAGCGGCAACACAGGCATCGGGTTAGCCATGGTCTCCGCCGTGAAAGGTTACCGTCTCATCCTCACCATGCCCGAAACCATGAGCATCGAACGCCGCAACCTGCTGAAAGCGTACGGCGCAGAACTGATCCTAACTCCGGGCGCGGAGGGCATGAGAGGCGCCATCCAAAAAGCCGAACAACTCGCCGCGCAGACGCCCAACAGCTTCGTTCCACAGCAGTTTAAGAACTTGGCGAACCCGAAAATCCACAGGGAAACCACGGGACCCGAGATATGGGAAGCCACCGGCGGCAAAGTGGACATTGTAGTCGCGGGCGTCGGCACAGGCGGCACCATCACCGGAATCGCAGAGTACATCAAACCGCTCAAGCCCAAGTTCAAAACCGTGGCAGTGGAACCAGCAAACTCGCCCGTCATGAGCGGAGGCAAACCGGGACCGCACAAGATTCAAGGAATCGGCGCAGGCTTCATCCCAGAAGTGCTGAAAATGGACTTGGTAGACGAGGTGGTTCCGGTTAAGGATGAGGATGCCATACAGATGGCGCGGCAGCTCGCAAAGAAAGAAGGCTTGCTGGTTGGCATCAGTTCAGGCGCAGCCACATTCGCCGCATTAGAAGTTGCCAAGAGACCTGAGAACGCTGGTAAGTTGTTGGTTGTGATTCTGCCGGACACGGGCGAACGGTACTTGAGCACGCCGCTGTTCCAAGGGCAACCATAAAATACCCTTACGCCCTTTTTTGGGCACTTCTCTTATATCCATCGATCGCTAAAATATCACGTAGGAATCAGAATGCAGCCGAAGTCGAAACAGCCACGACCTAAAGAATGCGAAGAATGTGAGAACCACAACGTCGAGACTTATTGCTGGAGCACAGAGAAGCTATTGGACGCGCTAATGAAGAACAACGAAGCCGTGGAAAAAAACTGGGTTGAAATAGGCTTGCCGAACCTCGTTGACGCGATGATGGAGAACTATCGAACGTTCGGCGGCATGGACCACCTTGAAGGAAGAGACCTCCCATCCAAAAAAGTCGTCATCGAAGTTCTCGAAGACCTCTTCGCCGTGTTGTTCCCAGGCTACTTGGGGAAAGCGGACATATCCAAAGCCAACATCAAATATTTCCTCGGTACAACACTGACTTCTATCCATGACAGGCTGACGGAAGAGGTGAAGAAAAGCCTCAAGTACATCTGCCGAAAAATCAGAGTGTGCCCTGAAGACGTTTGCCAGCAAAGGGCGCAATTTGTTGTTAAAGAGCTTCTGGAGAAGCTGCCTGAGATAAGGTCCCTGCTTAGCGGTGACATCCAAGCCGCTTACGATGGTGACCCTGCGGCTGTAAGCAATGAAGAGGTAATTATCAGCTATCCCTGCGTGTTAGCAATAACCACTTACCGGCTAGCGCATGAGCTTTACCTGCGGGGGGTGCCGTTGATTCCGAGAATAATGAGCGAGCATGTGCACTCGTTGACTGGCATTGACATTCATCCTGGTGCGAAAATTGGAAAGAACTTCTTCATAGACCACGGAACGGGCGTGGTTATCGGTGAGACCACGGAAATCGGCGACAACGTAAAACTGTATCAGGGCGTAACTTTGGGCGCGCTGAGTTTTCCGAAGGATGAGAAGGGAAACATAATCAAGGGCAGAAAGAGACATCCAACCGTTGGAAACAACGTTGTAATTTATTCTGGAGCTACGCTTCTCGGAGCTGACGCGGTCATAGGCGACAACGTGGTAATTGGGGGAAACGTCTGGATTACCAGCCGAGTCGAATCGGGCACTCAGATAACAATATCCCGTCCAGAATTGAAGTACAAAACGAAGAAGGCAGAAGAAGAAAAAGCTTAAGCTATGCTAGCTTATCCATGGAAAAGTGAATAAGCACTCGCTTTTTACAGGATGCGGAAGTTTTCTTTAACGGTTGTTAGAACGACGTGGGTGTTGGTTCGCTCGATGAAGGGCATAGCCAGCAGGCTCTTGGTGAATTTGCCGAGGTCTTCGCGGCTTTTGAACTTGGCGATGATGACGGCGTCGTTTAAGCCTGTTACGTCGTAAACTCCGCAGACGCTTGGGAGTTTCGCTATCTCATTCTCCATCTCCACCAGCCTGCCCTTTGAAACCGTGATTTCCGTTACAACAGTCAGTTCGTAGCCAAGTTTTTCATGGTCCAGGATGACGGCGTAGCCTTTTATGAGACCCTCATCCTCCATCTTCTTGATTCGAGACAGCACGGTGCCAACTGAGACGCCGACGTTTTTCGCTATCTGTCTACTTGAAAACCGGGCATCGTCTAGGAGGCACTTCAAAATTCTTACGTCAGTTTCATTTAACTGCATATTCAAACCTCTTGCACGTTTTTCCAATCAATGCGACATTTTTGGAACATGCTTTTGATAATCAGCAGATTATATTTATAAAAGTTTAGTTTTTCAGTGTTAAATGGAACGCTGAGGGGGGATTGGAAACCGCGGAGGCATCGGTCGGCATAAGGCGGAATGAGTAACTTGCTTGATTTGACACTTAATTGATAGCAATCTTAAATTACGGGGCAATCTCCTCAAATAAGCGTGAGCACCCCAAATGCAGACGCGATACGACACCATACTTGTGCTGGACTTCGGCGGACAGTACTGCCACCTTATAGCCCGAAGAATCAGGGAGCACGGCGTCTACTCCGACATCGTGCCGCAGGACATAACCCCAGACGAGATAAGAAAACTGAACGAGCAGCTTAACGTCAAAGGCTTAATACTATCAGGTGGTCCCTCAAGCGTTTACGAGCCGAACGCGCCGAGGCTTGACCCCAGAATCTTGGAGATGAACCTGCCCGTCTTAGGCTTATGTTATGGTCATCAGCTTGTGGCTCAACTCGTCCACGGAAAAGTGAAGCCCGCAGTCTGCAAAGAATACGGAGTAGCCCACGTTGACATCGACAAGCCAGTCGGCGTGCTGGAAGGCTTAAGCGGAAAAGAAAAGGTTTGGATGAGCCACGGCGACACCGTTTTCTCTTTACCGCCCGAGTTCGAGGTGTTAGCGCACACGGAAAGCTGCCCAGTTGCCGCTTTCAGGCACAAGTCAAAGCCCATTTACGGGTTGCAGTGGCATCCGGAAGTTATTCACACAGAGAACGGCGTGCGCATGCTCCGCAACTTCATCTTCGAAGTCTGCAAGTGCGAGCCTAACTGGCAGATGGGAGACATTATAACGAAGATGGTTAACGAGTTGAAAACGGAAGTGGGCGAAGGCAAAGCCATCATAGGCTTAAGCGGAGGCATAGACTCCAGCGTCGCCACAGCGCTCGCTGCTCAAGCGTTGAAGGATAAGCTGACCGCGGTTTTCGTGGACCACGGCTTCATGCGGGAAGGCGAACCTGAATCAATCAGAGCCGCTTTTCAAAACTTCGGAATCAACTTTGTCATCGCAGAGGCTCAAGACAGGTTCATGGAAAAGCTGAAAGGCGTAGTTGACCCAGAAAAGAAAAGGAAAATCATCGGGGAAGAGTTCGTAAGGGTTTTTGAAGAGAAAGCGGAGAAAACGGGCGCCGACTACCTCATTCAAGGAACCATTTACCCCGATAGAATTGAATCGGGCTTCAGGAAGCACTCAGATAAAATAAAAACTCACCATAATGTAGCAGGGCTTCCCTCGAAAATGAAGTTTAAGAAAGTCTTGGAGCCACTGCGCGACCTCTACAAGGACGAGGTGAGGAAGGTTGCCAAGATGCTGGGGCTGCCCAAAGAAATAGTGAACAGGCAACCGTTTCCAGGTCCTGGATTGGCTGTACGGATTATCGGCGAATTGACTGAGGAGAAGGTTAGAATCGCGAAAAGAGCCGACAAGGTAGTGAGGGAAGAAATAGAAAGAAACTGTTTAGAGGAACGGCTATGGCAGTACTTCGCGGTTTTAACCGACACCAAAGCCACCGGCGTGAAAGGCGACGCCCGAGCTTACGGCTACGTCGTCGCTGTCCGAGCCGCGGAAAGCCGCGAAGCCATGACTGCCAGCTTCGCCGAAATCCCCTACAACGTGCTTGAGACAATCTCCACCAGAATAACCAACGAAATACCAGAAGTCACCAGAGTAGTTTACGACATCACGCACAAGCCACCCGCAACAATAGAATGGGAATAAACTCACGAGTGGAGCTTTTATTTTCGCCATTTAGTTCCAAAAACTTCTGCTCAGAGTGACTACCCCCTCCCTAATTTAAAGCGCCCAGTTTTCAACATGCTATTGACGCATAAAAACGCCAATACAGACCTATCCCCCTATCGTTTTCTGCATTGATTGGCTATTAGGATCCGAGGGGTGTGCATTATTCTGTTTTTTCGAGGTTTTTTGCTTTTTCTC
>Ga0055483_10000136_pt1 | contig 16044 bp, 16 predicted proteins | sample RushMan_CattailN_5_FD_57938 | JGI IMG/M metagenome (GOLD analysis project Ga0055483, IMG submission 57938) | Wetland microbial communities from San Francisco Bay, California, USA, that impact long-term carbon sequestration - RushMan_CattailNLB_D2 | ecosystem: Environmental > Aquatic > Marine >... | reverse complement strand
TTTTGCTGCCAACCTTCTTCATCTCCTGTTGCGGATAACCTTCCGTCCCCAGCGTTAGCGGATCTTTCAAAGTAGCCGTGAATTGAGTCCCTGCCGGCAGAAATTGCCGGTGGAAGGGCAGTTGGGCGGTCACCATGCCTTCCAGCCATTTCAATTTGTGAGGAGATTCGATGGCCGCGACGGCCTGTTTCTTTTCGTGCACAATTTCGTGCCGAACCTCGCCGATCTTCCCTTTGATGTGCCCTTCCTTCTTATCCTTTCCACCTGCAACAAGCTGAATGACATGGGTGGTACCCGGCGACACCGCGGTCTGGATCGGAACGCGTTTGCCGCCCTTCAGCACCAGGGTGCTGAACTCAATATGCGCGGTATGGAATGGAGTCAGGTCGCCGTTTGCCAGCGCCTCGATCCGCGTCTTCTTGGAAACTGGGTCGATCTTCGCGACGCTTCCAAGCAACGTGCTGCCTGCCGGAATAACCTTCCGGTCGAAAACGTAGACGGGTTGAACGATGCGCCCTTCTATCGGAGTGCCGACGTGCTTAATCCTGACACGTTTTTTAAGGGCAACACGAATGGGTACGCCCGGCTTAATGGTGAGGGGAATCGCTTTGGATTTGACGGGAATCTTTGGGGCACTTGATTGGGCCGGACAGAAGGGGGAGATCAGGAAAAGAATGCTGAGGTAGGGTAGGATCTTGCATGTTCGCATTGCCAACTCCCGCAGTGGCTGGCCGGCTGCCGGAATTCACCCTCGACCCCGCGGTTCATCAGGCCAAGCCTTGGAATGTAATCATTAGGAAGCCCGAGACACAGTGGCGATCCCATTCAATCGCTGCCGGCCACTGTCATTACTCAGCATCCAGCGCGCGATCCCGCTGAGACAAAGCCCCATCATCCTTCCGTGGCGTCATCAATTTTATCGTGGCGCCGTTCGCGACATTTTTCTTTTGAGGATTGACAACGTTGCCCCTTGTGAGAATTCGTTGTCACGACACCCGTTGAAGAGGTGATCCGGATGCCTAAAGCCTGTGAGGTTACGACGCGGACAGCCAGCCCGAAGAATCGCTAGTCTTCGGTTGCCGGGATGCTGGCCGAGGCCGGCATCGGCCTTGCCGGGACGCTGCGATCCACGATGAACGTCAGGTGCGTTCCCTGGAGAAGAACAAGCGCTTTTTCGTGTTTGAAGACGTTGTATATCAGAGCCGCACCGGCGCCGATCGCCGCGCCGTACCCCACATCCGCCCCGAAACTTGGTCCACCGCAGGCGCCGAAATACTGGCAGTCAATCTCATGCCCCATGCCTACGGTTGCGCCCGCTCCGGCACCCATGGCGCCGGCGATGGCCGCCCCTTTGAGGGCAGATTTCGCGCTCTTGCCACAGCCTTTCAGCGTGCCCTCAGAGTCGTGCGCGGCCCTGGCGCAAGGGCTGCCCTGGGCTTCATCAAGCGAGCCGTTCAGAAGAAACTCGTCGCCGTTCTCGGTCGTAACGTCGTCCAGCACAATGCGCATCTGGCCCACGCCCTTGATGCGTTTTGACTCTTTGATGAACACGACATGGCCGTCTACCAGACTGCCAACCGGAACGATCGTCTTGCCGTCCACGGTCACCGGCTGCTCGACGTATCCGGAGAACTTGTCGCCCGTCTTGTTGGTTTTTGAAGTCAGCGTGGTTTGCAGCCTGACGTGCAGTGAGGAGCCGGCAGGCAGAACGATCCCTGCGAACTTGTTCTGGGTCTTGGCCTTAGTGGTGGTGGTGCTGGCGCCCGCGGCGGCGTTGCTGGCGAGGTTGTTCTCCTGCGCATTCTGTTGGGCAGCAAGGGCCAGGCAGGGCAATGCTACGGCCAAAAGGAGACTGGTCAACAGTGTTCTTCGCGCTGTTATCATAAAGCTCCCCCCCTGAACGCAAGTTGCAGGGCCGCAATACGTCTCCGTGGTAACATGCCTTCACCTTCTATACTTCCTAATATGCTCCGAAAATCCGCTGTTTGCAAGGAGACACGTACGCCGTTTTAGATTCCTCTGGCGTGCGTGGGGTTGCACCTGGACCCTTGAAGCAACGTCAAACCGGACGAACTCTACTGGAGCCGCACCCAGTGAATTCTCTGGCTGATCGCCTTTAGAACTGGATGGTCAGAGCGCTACCTGTGAGTAAGCCTCCTGATGCTCAACGCCTATAAGGTCAAGGTTATTCGGGCAGGTCGCAGCGATAATTGCCCGGCCCGGAATTCATCGCTGTCCCGCACCAACCTGCGCTTCATGATCCTCGCCGCTGCCTTCGATGGTGGCAAGGTTCTCTTCCTGCGTGTGGAGGTTGAGTTGGTTGATCAACCGATAGAGGCAGCCCCGGGTGACGCCCAGGAGGCGGGCGGTTTCAGTTCTGCTTCCTTTGCACTCGCGCAAGGTCCTGAGGATCAGGCGGCGTTTAAAGTCCTGGACCTCTTCCTCATAGAGGTTCGAGGCCGAGGATTGGACAAAGCCGTATTGAAGCTCCTTGGGCAGGTGCCGGGGCTCGAGGGTTTGCCCTTCGGCCAGCACCACGGCGCGTTGAATAACGTTTTCCAGTTCCCGTACGTTGCCGGGCCAGGGATACTCTTCCAGTGCGTGCATGGCGAGTTGTGAGACTCTTCTTGAGGGTCTACCGAACTGCTTTGCGTACTGCCGCAGGAAGTGCTGGGCAAGGAGCGGAATATCTTCGCGGCGTTCCCGCAGCGAAGGCAATTGGAGTTGGACGACGTTCAGGCGGAAGTAGAGGTCCATCCGAAACTGGCCATCCTGCACCATCTCCTCCAGGCTATGATGCGTCGCGCAAATGACGCGGACATCGGCATTCAGGGGATTGCTGCTCCCGAGGCGCTCGAACGAGCGTTCCTGCAGAACACGCAGCAATTTTGCCTGCAGACTCAGAGCCAGGTCTCCAATCTCATCCAGAAAGACCGTTCCCTGGTCGGCGGCTTCAAATCGCCCGCGCCGCACGCCCACGGCCCCGGTGAACGCTCCTCTTTCGTGGCCGAAGAGCTCATCATCAATGAGCGTTTCCGGAAGGTTGGCGCAGGAAAAAGGGACGAAAGGTCCGTTGGCACGCTGGCTCAGTCGGTGGATCGCGCGGGCCAGCAACTCTTTGCCGGTTCCGGTTTCGCCCGTTATCAGGACGCTTGCATCGCATGCGGCGACCTTGCGGGCCATTTCGATGACCTGTTGGATGCTTTCGGTACAACCCATCATCTCGTCCAACTGGCCGGAGGTCTGTGGCCGGGAGCGTGATTGGTAGAGATCGGTTTCGATTTGATGGTACCGGCGCGCTCGCCGCAGCACCACGCGAAGCTCCAGGATGTCGGGAGGACTTGCCAGGGTTTCGTAAGCTCCGTTCTCGATGAAAGTACGGACGGCATCCTGCTGGTCTTCGTGGAGCATCACCACGATGGGAGGCGCTGGTTGCGGCGCTCTCTGCAGAGCGTACATCAATCGCAGAATGTCTTCGTAGCCCTCGGGTCCGGCGGAAGGCGCATCCAGAAGGATTGCGTCCGCATGCTGGCGTGTGTGGACCATGCTCCCGGCACCGTCCAGATCAGTGTGGCGAATCTGATAACCGGAGCCCAGAGCTCGTTCCACGACTTCCGCGAAGCTCTTGTCACGGCTGCAGAACCAGAACCTGATAGCTTCTTCCGCCATCGTTTGCTCCTCCGCGTAAGGTGGCCAATACGCCAGGACGAGGTTCTTATTTAACCTCGTGAATTCATAACTCTCGGGCCGCCCTTCGGTATGGTCAGCGCGGTTCGTCAGCTCAGCATTGTGACTGGACCCTGTAATCTGGACTCCGAAAGGCGACGTGAGAAACCAGAAGCTTCCTGCTGACCCGCCGGGCGAGGAAGTTGCGATCCGACGGACTTTGACTCAGCGAAGACGCGCAACGCGCCGTGCGCGTTTTGTGGAGGATCAGTCGTTCTTGTACCGTCGTCATACAAAAGGAAAATGGCTGAGAGAAATGGGCCTGGCCGGCTGTGTCGCGACGTCATCGCATGCATTGGAACCTTAATCGTCTTCATCGGGATCCCCACCGCATCGGCTGAATGGTGTTCTTCATGCTGAGAATCCTTGTGCGGTTCATGCCAAGGGCTCTTCGCACTCCGTCGTTTTTTCGAGGGATAATCCCCAAATCTCCGGCGCGGGACCTCCAATTTCCTTAGCTTTTTCTGAGTCTTGACAGTAGACCATAGGACAGGAGCGCAAAGTATTCAATCCGGTAAATCCCCCAATTGCCGCTTAAAATCCCCCGAGGGCATTGCTATCTGCGCAACAAAACGGCGAAAGAGTCTGTTGAGAGACAGGCGACAGCCTTGACCTCCGGCAGCTATGCCATGGTATCTCAGCCAGATACCTGGCAACACGGCTGGTTAATGGAAGATTACCGCAGCGGCGGGTTGGAAACCGCTGTGAAAAAATTGCAAGCCTGAGGTGCGATAGCGATACCGAAGCTTGGCCAGATGGTCAGGCGCTGAAGGGCGGATTTCCGCTAGGCGCCGAACAGCGAAGCGACGAAGTCATGCGGGTTGAAGGGAATCAAGTCCTCGATCTTTTCCCCGATGCCGACAAACTGGATCGGCAGCCCCAGTTCGCGCGCGATGGCAACCACCACACCGCCTTTGGCGGTTCCATCGAGCTTGGTCAGCACAATGCCTGTTGCTCCGGCATGCTCGGTGAACTGGCGCGCCTGCGAAAGGCCGTTCTGGCCGGTGGTGGCGTCGATCACCAGCAGCACTTGATGCGGGGCGCCAGGTACTTCCCGCGAGGCAATGCGGCACATCTTGCTGAGTTCGGTCATCAGGTTGTACTTGGTGTGCAGGCGTCCGGCCGTGTCCACGATAACCGGATCAAAGTGGCGTGACTTGGCCGCCTTCAGGCCGTCGAAGACCACGGCGGAGGGATCAGAGCCTGCCTTTTGCTTCACAAGTTCCATTTCCAGGCGCGACGCCCAGATGTCAAGCTGTTCGATCGCCGCCGCCCGAAAGGTATCCGCAGCCACAAGCAGCGGCTTGCGATTCTGGTCCACGTAATAACGTGCAAGCTTGGCGATGCTTGTCGTCTTTCCAACTCCGTTGACCCCTACCACCAGGATCACTTCCGGCTGGCCAGCGGGTGGCTTCTTCTGCGTAGCGCGGCCGCTGGACCCGTTCTGGGGATGCTCGAGAATCTTAAGGATTTCCTGCTCCACAACCCCGCGAATCTCCCGCGCATTCTGCAGCTTCCCGCGGCTGGCCTGCTCGCGCAGCCCGGCCAGAATGTCTCCGGAAGTCTTCACGCCCAGGTCCGCCATGATCAGCGTGGCTTCAAGGTCGTCAAGCAAGGCGGGATCGATGGTCTGCTTGCCTTCCGTCACCTGGTCGAGCCGCTCGACCAGCTGGCTCTTGGTTGAGGCGACCGCCTGCTTAAGCCGGTTGAATAGACTGGATTTTTGTTCTTGTGGACCGAATAGCGTTTGCACCATGAACTCTCATTGTATCGCAAACCGGGGCGCAGGCTTCGGCCTTTTGCGAAGGAGATCGCGTCTCCCCGAACAGGAACTTGCTCTTGGCGTGGGGTAACCGTGAGGTATGTCACGAATTGCACATCCTTGAAAGTTTTTTGCAATTTTTGTGTTGTTTTCTTGGCTTTGGGGCTTGACTGGAAGAGGAATCGCTAAGAAAATTGGTGACTACAAAGTTGGGCTTGCCTGAGGCGGGGAAAGGGGCATTCACCTATCTGGAAACAAGAGCGGCAAGCCAAACGCAGGCCCGGTTTATTCGGAACTTGCTGAATAAACCAGGTCCCAATGGGCCTTTTTCTACGGTTTTTGAGTGGGGATGGACGTGGATGTTGAAGTTGTTACCTGCTGGAAGCCGGAGTGAGCTATGGCAGAGCAAGTTAGCCATCCCCCCACTCCGGCTTTCGCCTTTTAATCTAGGGCAGGGCGCTTCGTCCTGGCCGATATAAGATTCCCCGCACTATTGTCACGGGAAACGCGCGACTTTCCGGTATTCGGCCCCTCGCGGCGACAATTTGCTTTCCCACAGAAAGAATTCTGACACGTCAAAGGTTCCAAGAAGTGGATCGCCTTTCTCGGCGAGGAGTGCTTGCAACTTCGGCTGCGGACGGGGAATATTGAATCGTGCGAGCGTCAGGTGCGGGCTGAAGGCGCGGTTTTCTGATGGAAATCCGAGAGTCGCCATCGCGCTCTCAACCTGTGCTGCCAGCCGGGCAAGCTCCGGGGGGGCATCAAGTCCGGTCCAGAAAACCCGCGGCCGTCTCGCGTCCGGAAAGAACCCGAAGCCTTTCGCCCGAACGGTGAATTTCTCAAACCGCTCCATCTGCCCCAGCGCTTTCTTCACCTCGTCCACCTGCTCATCGGAAATCTGGCCCAGGAATTTCAGTGTCAGGTGAATCCCTTCCGGGCGCGTCCATCGGGCGTCCGGAGAGACCGCGCGAAAGCGTGACTGTTCGCGCGCCAAGGCCTCGTGGATGGATTCGGGCAACTCGATGGCGATAAAGGCCCGCATAGCAGGTTCCGAAGATCAGCGGCCCAATTCCGGCCCTTAATTTCTGATTCGCCGCCGAAGCATTTCCAGCGCAAACTGTGAGGAAAGCAACCGGACGCGCTCTCGGTCGCCGGGAAAACGGAATTCCCGGACTTCCGTCCCTCGGTCATCGGCGAGCGCAATGATGACCATGCCGACGGGTTTTTCGGCGCTCCCGCCACCAGGTCCGGCGATTCCGGTGATGCCGATGCCGATGGAAGCTTTGGTTCTCATCCGGATTCCTTCTGCCAGCGCCTGCGCCACCGGTTTTGAGACCGCGCCATAGGTTTCCAGTAGCTCGGGCGGCACGCCGGCAAACCTGGTCTTCAATTCGTTGCTGTAACAGACCGCGCCGCCCAGGAAATAGTCGGAACTTCCTGGAACGCGCGTAATCCGTTCGCTCAGAAGGCCCCCGGTACAGCTTTCCGCGGTGGCCAGAGTTTTCTGCCTCATCACCAGGTACGCTCCCACAACTTCTTCCAGGGTCTGGCCGCTGGTAGAAAAGACGTGGTCGCCTAGGGCAGGTTCGATCTTGTCCGTCAGCTCGTTGAGCAAAGCATCAGCCTGCTCCCGGGTTGACGCGCGGGCGCGCAGGTGAACCTCGATCGCTCCGCCGGTGGAGAGGATGGTTGTCGAAGGGTTTGTGTAGGGCTTGTAGATCGGCGCGATGCGTTCATCCACCTCGGATTCCGGCAGCCCCGCAATCTTGATGACGCGGGTCCGAATCTGCTCGCCTGTAACGAGACCCTTCAGGCGCGGCATGCATTCTGCGTCGAACATGGCTTCGAGTTCACGCGGTGGCCCGGGAAGCATGATGGTGATCTTCTTTTCCTGCTCGATCCAGATTCCCGGCGCGGTGCCGTTCTTATTCGGAAGCCATTCGGCGCCTTCCGGCACGAGAGCCTGGCGCACGTTATTGGAGGGCATCTTGCGCCCTGTGCGTGCATAGCGCGCGGCGATGCGTTCGAGGACCTCGGGAACTTCGTGCAACGGGCGGCCGAGTACATCTGCAACCACCTGCCGGTTGATGTCGTCCTCCGTCGGGCCCAGACCTCCCATCAGGATGATCAGTTCGCTGCGATCGAGCGCCGCCCGAAAGACTGCGCTGAGCCGTTCGATGTCGTCGCCCACCACGGTCTTGAACCGGACTTCGATCCCGAGAGAATTCAGTTTTTCGGTGAGATATAGAGAGTTGGTGTCAATGCGATGAGGGGTGAGAAGTTCCGATCCGACGGCAATGATTTCTGCGTTCATTCTGGATCATCAATGAGTGGCTAACAACAAGCGAAGTGTCGTCTGAGCCATGATCACACCGACCGTACTTTAATGCCCTTTTCACTTTTTACTCGACTGCAGCAAGGGCTTGCCTTCAATGCCAACGAACAGTTCAATCAGTGAGTTGTTGGAGGCCACAATCATCGATCGGCGTGGCGTAAAAGCCAGCCCCACGATGTTGTATCCGGAGACGAAAAGTTCCGCCACGCCATCAGGCGTGAGGCGAACAATCCCCCGGTGCCCCGAAAGTGAGGCGGCCACGTAAAGATTCCCCGCGCCGTCGAAGGCCGTGCCCTGCGGGCGCCCCAGCCCACGATAAAAGCGGCTGACTGCGCCATCCGGCGAGATGCGGTAGACGTTGTCAAAGCTCGAGGTCGTGGGACCAGTCACGTAAAGGTTCCCATCCGGGCCGAACGCCAGGTGATAGGCCGAGACGCTGGGCTCGAGCGTTGCAAACACAAAAATCTGACGGTCGGGACTGATCTTGAAAATGGTGCCCGTGCGGTCGCCCACGTAAAGGTTTCCCGCGCTGTCGAACGCCAGTCCTGTCGCGACGCCCATCCCCTCTGCGTACGTGGAGAGCTTGGCGTCCGGCGTCACGCGATAGATCGTGCCCTCCATGCGGCTTGAGATGTAAAGCATGCCTTCCAGGTCAAAAGCCAGCCCGGTCGGGTTCATCAGGTCGTTCAAAAACGGTTTGACAACATGCTGGGTGTTGATCTTGAAGACGGAGACGGGAACCTTCTGCCCGCGGCTGCCGCTGAATGTGGAGAAGACATTTCCCACGGCATCGACGGCGGGGTTGGCGACAGGATGGAGCGAGTCCGTCAGCAGAATGCCCACCGCAACGCTCACCGGAGTCGTGGCGCCGTTGCCCGTATCCACGATGAGATCTCCGCTCACAACTCCTTCCGGCACGCGAACGATCAGGCGATTGACGGAACTCAGGAGGACGCTTCCGGGCTGTTCACCAAAGCGTACGGTGGGGCGGCTGTTGCCATTCGATACCAGACCCTTTCCTAGAATCGAAATTTCGCCCCCGGGTATGGCGGCCTGCGGGGTCACTCTTTCAATGAGAGGTTTAGCTCCGGACTTTTTCGCTTTGTCCATAGAACGGCTGGATTTTGGACTCTTTTTCCACAACTTCATCAAATTATATGGCCAAGTGCGGCGAGCGCTCCCATGGCGTAGGCGCCCGCAATCACATCATCTACCATGATACCCCAACCGCCCGGCAAACGCTCAGCGCGTCGCGCAGGAAACGGTTTCGTAACGTCAAAAAGCCTGAAAAAGACAAATCCGGCCAGAAGAAATTTCCAGGAGAGGTGAGAAGCCAGCAGAAAAGTCACCATCTGCCCCACCACTTCATCAATCACCACATGCCCCGGGTCCGTCCGTCCAAAAAACTTTTCGCTTTGCCCTGCCGCCCATACGCCGAGGGAAAAAATAAGTCCTGCGGCCAGGCATAACAGCGCATTGCGCCAGGCATGCGCAAAAGGAATGGCATTAAACGCCGCCACCACGCCGACGCCGGCCGCTGACCCGGCGGTTCCGGGAGCAACAGGGAAATAACCTGCTCCGGCAACCGTTGCGATCCAGACCGCGGGAGTGCGCCGCTTCTCAGCGGCCATTTCCGTCTTCACCGTTGTCCTCTGCAGTCGGCTCGCGACGTTTCTGCTTTTCGCCGGTGCTGTCCGGAATGCGGTACCGCCCTTCCAGCCAGTTGTCGAGGTCGATCAGCTTGCAGCGCTTGCTGCAAAAAGGCCGGAAAGGGCTTCCTTCGTACGGGATTTCACGCTTACAGATGGGGCACTGCATGGCCGCTCGTTGAAATGCGCTCCGACGGAGGCTGGATCTGAATCAAATCCCGCCGCTGAGTGGCGCTGGCCACCGCAGCCTCAGGCCCGGCAAAGGCTTCTTCCTCCAGCCGCGCCACCAGGTCGTAGTCTCCGCTTTCGGTGATGGTTGCCTGCCGAAACTGTCCCGGCCTGGGTTCCTCTCCGGTGAAGTCGTTGATGTAAACCTGGCCGTCAATGCCCGGCGCCTGGAATTCCAGCCGGCCGCGGAACAGCCAGTCGGTTTCTTCCGACGTTCCCTCAACCAGGACCGGCAAAACTTTGCCGACTTTTTGTCGCAACCTACGGCGCGAAATCTTGCGTTGCGCCGCCATCAGCCTCTTCCGCCGCCGCTTCGCAACGGCCGCTGAAACCTGCTGCGGATGGCCGTAACTGCCACAGGTCTCTTCGTTCGAGTAAAGGAAAACGCCAAGGTGATCGAACTCCGCCTCGATGACAAAATCCATCAAAGCCTGGAAATCTTCTTCGGTCTCTCCGGGGAAGCCAACGATCAGGGAAGTCCGTAACGCCGTTTCCGGAATCGCCGACCGGATCTTCTCAAGCATTTTGAGAAAGTGTTTTCCGCTTGAGCCGCGCCGCATCGCTTTCAGCATCGGCGCACTGGCATGCTGCAGAGGAATATCGAAATACTTCGCCACTTTTGGCGTTTCTGCGACGGCCTCGATCAAAGCTTCCGTGACGCGGTTCGGGTAGCAATAGAGAAAGCGCACCCAGACCAGCTCCGGGATCTTGCCCAGCTCCCGCAGCAGCAGCGGCAAGCCGTCACGCAGCCCCAGGTCTTCGCCGTAGCTGGTGGTGTCCTGCCCCACCAGGGTGATTTCGCGCACGCCCCGCGCGGCCAGTTGTTCGGCTTCACGCACCACGGACTCAAACCGTCGCGAGCGGAACCGGCCCCGCATTTGTGGAATCACGCAGAACGAGCAGGGGTGGTCGCATCCTTCGGCGATCTTGAGATAGGCGGCATACGAAGGCGTGGAAAGGATTCTGGGCGTGAATTCGTGATAGAGGTACGGCTCAATGGGTTGCTGCGACTCGCGCGTGCTGCCGTCCAACTGGCAGGCCTCGAGGACCAGTTCCAGTTCGTTGGTGCCGATCACGAAATCGACTTCGGGAATGTCTTTCAGAATCTCTTGCCGGTAGCGCTCCACCAGGCATCCGGCCACTACAAGCTTTTTTGCCCTGCCTGACTTCTTCAACTCGGCCATTTCCAGAATGGTATTTACCGACTCCTGCTTCGCCGGCTCGATGAAGCTGCAGGTGTTGACCACCAGCACGTCGGCATCTTCGGCGTGCGGGGTCAATTCGTACCCCTGTCGCGCCAGCAAGCCCAGCATCACTTCGCTGTCGACCAAATTTTTCGGACAGCCCAGGCTGACCATTCCTACTTTGGGCATAAAAGTGTCTCGTACCCCGTCTCAACAAGTTAACTTGTTGATAAAAAATTCTAACACATCCCGGCTTTGCTCTACGGGTCCGTCGGCGTCTTCTTCCAGATCAGCACGTCGTGGTCGGTGGTTGCGGCCAGGTAGTTTCCGTCGGGAGAAAAACTCACGGTGTCCACGGGAGCGTGGCTTTCGCTGAGCGTCTGGACAAGCTTGCCGTCATCCGCCGACCAGACTCGGACCGTCTCGTCTTCTCCGCCGGAGGCCACCCAGTTCCCATGCGGTGAGAATTCTGCCCAGCGCACCGGACCCTTGTGGCCCGAAAGCGTTTCGAGCAGTTTCCATCCCGGCACCGACCAGATCCGGACTTTCCCGTCCGCGCTGGCGGTCACCAGCTTCTTGCCGTCGCTCGAAAAGCGCAGGCTCAGAACGGTCCCCTGGAATCCCGACAACACATCGACAAACTTATGTTCGCTCAACCGGACGACGATCGGATTCGGCGAGCCGCCGCCTGCAATCTGCGCCAGCAGGAGCCAGTGACCATCGGGCGAGAAACCGTAAAGATCCGGCGTTCGCGTGAGTTCAGGAACCTTGAACCCCACAGCTTTGCGAGTCACCGCGCTCCACAGGACGAAGGAACTGTTCTTATACATTCCCAGGTACTTGATTCGAGGAAAATAGCGCGGGCGCCCGAATCCTCCGCCGGCTCCAAACATTTCAACCTTTCCCTCCAGAGCGTCCTGCTGCGTGTTCCATTCAAATCCGAGCAGGGGAGTCGCGTGGGCCGCCTCCTTTTTTTCGCGGACGATGCCTGTCCCGAACAGGAAAAGCGTGCCCGGACCCAGGTAATTCGCCGATTCAATATTTAAGTCGTGGAGGTCCTTCAACTTGGGGTGAAGCACCTTTTCAATGCTGCCCTTCGCGAGATTCACCAGCACTACCTTGTCGTGGTTCACGACGGCGAGAGTCGAACTGTCTGGCGAAAACGCTCCCTCGGGGGAAGAGTTTACTGACAGATGGCCATCGATGCGCCCGTTGTCCACCCAGACAAAGTTCTGCGGAGAGCCCGGCACGCTTTCCGCCTGGCCGGCGGGTGGTCTCGCATTCAGCGCAGATGCGCTGTAGAGAAGAGCCGCCAGAACTGCGCCGCATGCGGCTGTCTTCAATCTGCTGTGCTTGAACCGATAAATGATCTTCAAATGACGGCTCCTTGCGCAATCTGCTCAACCAGTTCCCGGTCAGCTTCAAGAAAGTTGTATCTCGCCAGATCCTTGCGCGGAACCCATTCGACGGACTCGAAAACGCGATTGGCAATGTCGCCCAGATAGGACTCAACGCGGAAGAAGATGACCTCGACATAACGGTCTGGATAGCGATGGCGCAGGCGGTACACTTCCTCGCCGATCACCGTGTCGATTCCCAGTTCTTCTTTGAGTTCGCGCCGCAGCGATGCTTCCAGGCCTTCGCTGTCCTCGACCTTTCCGCCCGGGAATTCCCACTGCAGTCCGTAAGGGCCGGAGTGGTGCCGCTGGCAAATCAGGATTTCCTGTTCTCGAAGAATGATTCCTGCAGTCACCAGAATGGGTTTTGGCTCGCTCATGAAAGAATTTCCATTGTATCAGCCCCGGCGCCGTTCTACGGACACCAGGATCGCGCTTCAATCCATCACGCAGGAAACGAACGTAAAGGCATAAGCCTCAAGGCCGCGCGATAAAGTCGAAATCTCAATCAGCCTTGTCTCCACACGGTTACTTTTCAGCAGCCGGTACATTCGGGGTTCCCGGACTGCGATCGGTGACTTCCTGCCGCTCGATCGCACGTCTTCCCCGGCTTCTCCCGGGCGCAAGGGCGCGCCGTCAATGTTGACCTGCGCAAGCGCCCCGCCCGTCTCTTCTGCGCTCATCACCAGGTTGACTTCTGCCGCCGTGCAGCGGACCCGCAGTCGCGAAGGGAGATCGTCCAGCGGGCACGCCCGCGATGAACTCTTTGCTGGCGAACCACGGACCTTCAAGGTACGCGAGGTCGGGCTGGCCATCGACGCCCGCCGGGTAGTCCTTCACTTCGTTTTCGGCGTAGCCTCCCTTGTTGCCCAGTCGCCCGCGCGCCGCGCCCAGGTAAAGTTCCGGCGTCACGGGATAGCAGCGCTCGCCGGGCTGGTCCATGTTGCGCAGCGGTGCGACCGCTGGCGGCAGAGCCAGCGCCGGATCGATCTCATGCAACAGCGTCTGGATGGCGACCTCGGTCTCTGCATAGCCGCCTTCGCCCAGGTGGTAATAGCGGACGTAACCATCGTTGTCGATCAGATACTTGGTGGGCCAGCAACGGTTGGCGAACGATTGCCAGATCTGGAATTCGTTGTCGAGGACGACTGGGTATTGAAGCCCCTGCTCGCGGATGGCCTGCTCCACGCGCTCCGCCGTGCGGGCAAAACTGAATTCCGGCGAATGCACTCCAATCACCGTCAGCCCCTTGTCGCGGTAACGCCGGTGCCACTCTTTCACGTAGGGAAGCATGTGCAGGCAGTTCGAGCAGGTGTAGTCCCAGAAGTCGACCAGCACCACGCGCCCGCTCAACTCGCGCATCGCGAGCGGCGCCGTGTTGTACCACGCCAGACCGATCTCCGGCGCATGAATCTTTAATTCCGGCTCAAGCCACATCGTTGAATTTTCCGCCCCTCAGCCTGTTTTCAAATGCGGTCTGCCGCCCGCATCACACGTAGCTTCGTGCCGCACTGCGTCTTCACAATCGAACCATCATAAAATGAGATGCGCAAAAAATGCCAATTGTCGGGCTAGCCGGGAACCTTAGCGGCCGCGACGCGTCCGAGCGGGATGCAATCCATTGCGATCGCGACGATCCTGCGCCGTACGGTTTTCCCGGCCTGCCTGCCCGCGGGTGTATACTTTTCTGCTGGACGAAAACCTGCATTGCAACTCCGGCGTGGAGCACCATTCACCGCTGAAAGGAGACTTCCAAAATGTCAGGCGTATACAAAATCACCGAGTTGGTTGGTACCTCACCCGTCAGTTTTGCTGAAGCTGCCAAGGCCGCCGTTGCCGAAGCCGCCAAGACCATCCGTCACATGGACTGGCTTGAGGTTGTCGGCGAAAGCGCCAAGATCAGGGAAGGCAAGCTCGAAGAATTTCAGGTCAAAGTCAAAATCGGTTTCAAGATCGAGCGATAGCGCCGTGTTGTCCGCGAGAGGGCCCCGATCGATCGAGGCCCTTTCACGGACTTCCTTTGTTAATTCGTGAATGATCAGGGTTTGGCCCCGACAGGCCAAGCTCTGCCCCTGCCTGTGTACTTCCCGGCGCACGGGGCGTATGCTTAAGGAAGGGAAGTTCTAAGGCTTTCCAGCACGCGGAGGGAGAGCCATGAAGTACGTTTTCGGGCCTGTCCCTTCAAAACGCCTCGGTCAATCGCTGGGCGTTGATCCGATCCCCTTCAAAACCTGCAACTGGAACTGTATCTATTGCCAGTTGGGCAGAACAACTCCTCTCACCAACGTTCGGCGTGACTACTTCCCGCCGCGGGCGATTGTGGCCCAAGTCAGGGAAACTCTGGAATCTCACCAGCCAGGGGAAATCGATTGGGTTACGTTTGTAGGGTCGGGTGAGCCCACTCTACACGCCAGTCTGGGATGGATGATCCGCGAAGTCAAAGGCATGACTTCCATCCCCGTGGCTGTCATCACCAATGGGTCGCTAATGTATCAGCCGGAGGTTCGCGAAGAACTGATGCCAGCGGATGCGGTCCTGCCCACCCTGGACGCCGGAAATGAAAAACTCTACCGCGCCATCAACCGCCCGCACCCGTCACTCACGTTCGAAAGCCTGGTTGACGGCCTCATTGCTTTCCGCTCCGTTTACACCGGCAGGCTGTGGCTTGAAGTCATGCTGGTTCGGGGTCTGAATGACACGGAAGAAGCCCTGCGCGAACTTGCTGCGGTCGTGCAACGTATCAGTCCTGACGAAGTTCATATCAACCTGCCTATCCGGCCTCCGGCCGAACCGTGGGTGAAGCCTCCGGACGACGATGGCCTGATGCGCGCAATGGCCCTGCTCGGGGACATCGCCCACGTTGTCCATCCGGCGGAAGGCGTGTTTGACCTTTCGGGTTACGCGAACGTTGCCGACGCTGTTGTTGGAATCATCACTCGCCATCCCATGCGCGAAGAGGAATTGATGCGTACACTCGACCACTGGACGCCCTCAGAGGTGCAGCAGGCTCTGGCGGACCTGGAAGCGCATGGGGGCGCGCGTGTGATTCTGCGTCACGGCCGGCGCTTCTGGACCGCCGCCGCAGGACGGTATGGCGAAACACTAACTTCGGCTCCTGCAAATCAGCGCGGCGGTTGCCGCTAACCCGTGTGCCGAATGTGAAAATCCGGATTTTTTCTCCGCTGCGGCGTATCAACCAAAATCATGCCGGTCCGGGACCTGGAAAACAGTTTCGCCCGGGCGTTTGCTCACTGGCACCAATTTGCCCATTACATGGGCAACAGTTGTCATCATTTGAAGACGATCCGTCCGGGGGTTGACCGGGTTTTTTCTGACTGCGGGCTCTATCATAAGCCAAATCTGACAGATGCATCGTTGGCCTGAACTTTGGCGCGTGGATTGCTGAGAGGTATGCCGGGCCCTGAATTCGGGGATCGGGTACCTCGAGCTTGGTCATAGCCCCATATCGCCTGACCGGCGGTCCGATCCCCGTACTCTCCCTGTCCGAGGAGTTTTCGATGAGCCCGAGAACCGAAATTGTTGAAGCAATGGTTTATCGGCGCGAAAAGGACAAAGAGGTTCGTTGCCGGTTAACTTACAAAGTGACCTATTTTCGGGAGGGGATGTTTCGCTGGTTCCTGGTCTCGATTGAAGAGCTGGAATAAGGAAGAAGTTGACCGCTACGTCCCTCTGTTTTGCGCGCCGCTGCCTCCGTAGAAGGCGGCGCGCCTTCATCCCTGTGTCGAACCCACCTGCAGCACCG
>Ga0055483_10000133_pt1 | contig 16302 bp, 13 predicted proteins | sample RushMan_CattailN_5_FD_57938 | JGI IMG/M metagenome (GOLD analysis project Ga0055483, IMG submission 57938) | Wetland microbial communities from San Francisco Bay, California, USA, that impact long-term carbon sequestration - RushMan_CattailNLB_D2 | ecosystem: Environmental > Aquatic > Marine >... | reverse complement strand
TGGTGGTAACGCGCATCATCAGGGTGGACTGCCACGGCGGTATCGCCTAGGATGGTTTCAGGCCGAGTGGTGGCTACCGGGATATATTCATTATCTGAACCTGCCAGCATGTATTTAAAGTAGTACAGTTTGCCGGGTTCTTCTGAGTATTCCACCTCCAAATCAGATACTGCTGTTTTTAACCCCGGTGACCAGTTAATCAGGCGTGGACCTCGGTAGATCAAGCCCTTTTCGTACAATCGCACGAAGGCTTCACGTACAGCACTCGATAAACCAGCATCCAGGGTGAACCGCTCACGTTTCCAATCACATGAAGCTCCCAATCGCCTGATCTGGCCTGTGATGATACCACCATACTTCTCCTTCCAACTCCAGGTGCGCTTAACGAATTCTTCACGGCCGATTTTCTCTCGGCTAAGTCCTTCGAGGACGAGGGCTTTCTCAAGCTGCAGCTGAGTAGCTATTCCAGCATGGTCAGAGCCGGGTACCCACAATGTGGGGATACCCTTCATGCGGTGATAGCGGATCATTAAGTCCTCTAACGAGACGAACAAAGCAGAGCCTAAATGCAGCTCGCCAGTGATGTTAGGTGGAGGTATCGAGATAACATAGGGTTTTTTCGTAGGATCAAAGCCAGGCTCATTGGGATCATTACCAGGTCGAAAATAACCTTGTTCCTCCCACCACTGGTATATTCTGTCTTCAGAAGATTTAAAATTATATGTTTTCGATAGATTGATCGTTGACATGCTCGTCTCCTTGTATTGTTAATGTTTAAACAAAAAACCCTTCGCCCGATGAGGACGAAAGGGATCACCTTCGCGGTACCACCTCAATTCACCAAAAATACACGGTGCACTTATCCCTGACAAACATCAGGTCTGGCGTTAACGGGCCTTCCCGTGCCGGTCTACTCAAGCCTAAACAGGCCATTTCTTCGACAGCTTTACCAGGCGACATTCAGTGGGACTTACCTAGGCAGGTTTTCAGCCTACGACCTTGCCTTCTCTGACAGCGCATCAACCACCTACTCCTCCTGGTCATGCTTCTGCGTATTAATTTACCGGATTATATCCAAATTGTCGTAAACCGTCAATAAAAATGATCCTGAATTGATGACGATTGGACTTGACTTTTAGGTTTCATTTGTGCTATCCTACAGCACGTTGTGGTTAAGTAATTCGTTGTTCAATGATAGCAAAACGAGCAAAGAAGAGTTTTTAAGGATAAGCGAAAATGCAACGTGAACGTGTTGCTGACAATGTTTTTTATTTCCAAAGCGATGTCTATGCGCAAGTTACTGCAGGGGCTGTGATTGGCCCCAACTGGGCCATTGTGATTGATACACTGGCAATCCCTGAAGAAACCCTGGAAATCAGGGATTTTATTGAACAAGAGCTAAACCTCCCCATCCGTTATGTCATTGATACCCACTATCATGCCGATCATGCCTGGGGAAATTGTTTTTTCCCCGGAGCCACAATCATTGGTCACTCGTTGTGCAGAAGACAGCTAGCCACTAAAGGTCAGCAATCTCTTCTGGAGGCTCGTAAACAAAACCCAACCTTTCGAAGGGTAAAAATAGTGCTGCCTCAGCTGACATTTGATGAAAGTTATCTGATTTTGAGGATTGGGAAGAAAACACTGTCTATGTTTCCTCTGCCAGGCCCATGTGCAGATAATATCGGGGTGCTGGTGGAGGAAGACCGGGTCTTATTTGCTGGCGATGCCTTTATGCCGCTGCCCTATATCGTGGACGGTAATATCGATGATACGATTGCATCTTTAAAGCGCATTAGCAAGATGGGATTAGAAAACGTGGTCCCGGGGCATGGAGATATCGTCCTGCGTGGCGAGATTGAAGGATTGGTCAAGGATAACCTGGCATATCTATCCGCTTTGCGTAAAGGTGTCCGCAAGGCTGCGCGCCGGAAGTACCCCATGGAAATCCTGTCTGAAATTGGGGTCGAAGATTGTGGCAAAAGCCGGGTGCTCATCGGAGGGCTGGCAGAAGAATTACATCGCCGAAACTTACGCGCACTGTATTACCAAATCTACGGTGAAACTCCAAAAGCTAATCCCAATTATGACTTGAACTATGACGATGAAGACTGAGGCGGGTCATTCCTCAAGCTTCAGCTTTTTTCCTTTTTTGCACGCAAGCCTACCACACGTTCAGTTCCCCTGATTAAACGGATAATATTTGGTTTTAAGGACCAGGCTAAGACAATAAAGGCCAGGAGTCCATAAATTGCGTACTGCCACGGGTTAAGGCCTAACCAGGCACGATAAGCAAAAACTGCCGTGGATAATAATGCCACACTCATGGTGGTAATGGAAGCGTAACCTCCAAAATAGTAGATCAGACCACCTAATGGGACGATTACAAATAAGCTGGGCAGCCAGAGACCTATAGCCCCACCCAAACATGGAGCGCCACCCGCGCCACCCCGAAACCTGAGCTGGCCTTTTTCATTACGCTCTACCAGAAAAGCTGAATAATTGTGACCGATAATTGATAAGAATGGGGCCAAAACATCCAGCCAGACGTGGCCGCCAGCAACCAATATATGGGTGAAGAATACTGCCCCTACCCCCTTGAGCACATCGAACACAGCAGTAGCCAGGCCAGCCCAAAAACCTGCGGCTCGCATGGCGTTAGTGCCACCGGTGCGCCCGCTTTCTACTGAGCGGATGTCTTTACCATTCGATAGTTTTACAATGATCAATCCAAATGGAATTGAACCAATTAAATACGCCAACAATAATACACCGATAACCGGGATTACCTTCATATTCGCTTATGCCTCCTTTGGCAGATTTGGCATACTATACAACCCACAATATAAACCAGAGTTACAGATTTGTCGAGATAATGACCGGAACCTCGGTTGCTGCTGTTTCAGCGTGCATCAGATATGCACAGCACTGCCATTGATCGCCCGCCTGATACCAGATGATATAGACAATGCCAGGAAATGTGAGTTCTGCGACATCGGTGACTGACGGGTGATCGATACCATGCGGATGCGAATGGTAAATAGCGATAATTTCAAGACCTTGTGCTTCGGCCTGGATGAATGCATTCAGCTGCTCGTTGGGTGCCATGCGAAAACGGTACCGGTCATGCAGAATGTTGGTGATGGGGAAAATAACCTGGGCCTGGTTCCCAACACCAGCAACCAGGCCACAGGCTTCTTCTGGGGCACTGGAAGCAACTGCGTCTTTCATCTCTAGCCACTGGTTATAGGAGATGTGGATACCGGATGATAAACGGTTCAGCGGAGTATTAATGCTGCCCCCCATGCGATTAATATGCTGAGGATAGGTTCAAACACCACTTGCCGTAAAGCCTTTTCTTCGATCAGATTACAAAACAGGCTAACCAGTGCATATGAGGGGCCTAGTAAGGCTAACCCGAAGGCAATAGGCGTGAGCGGCCAATAATTGAAGGCTGCCGTGATCTGGCCGATTAAAAATGCGATAATAGCCGATTCATAGACAGTCCACTCGCCATGAAGGCGCAGGTTGGTCACCCGCAGGCTTACCAGCCAAGCAGCCAGGACCAATACCGGAACATTGTAAAGCAAGCGTACGCCTGCAGAGTGCAATGCGCCGGCTAAAACTAAAAATAAAGCATACGATACAGCAGAAAGAGCTGCACTGGCTATGGGGAGCTGCTCATCATTTTGATCGACGGCAATATATTCTGCTATTAACACAAGCACCAGTATGCAGGCACCGCTGATCAGACCTATCCACCAACCGATGCCTAAAGGTATGCCACTCAGGGGTATCCCAATGACCATGGCAGTTAGCGCGGGCAGAATGGTATGGACTGAGACACGTTGGCCATGCGCAGCAGGATGTTCATGCATCAACCAGTTTGCTCCAGCAGCGGTCATACCAGCTACCAGGACGGAAATCACCAGATTAACATCTATGCTAAGTTCAAGATACAAACCAGGCAACTGCCTGGAGATTTCCAAAGCAGGTAGGTCAATGAACCTCTCCAGGATATAGGCGAGAACAATCATTGCAGCAACCATGCTTAAATGGTCAATATCAGGCAGATTTCGTTTTTCAGCTTGAACTGACATGCATAAATTTTACCCTTCAGATGAAAAAATACCAAGTAGGATTATCGTCTTGACGTTTTACATTCAATAGCTTAGGATTATTTAAGCGAGCATCTCATGAGAATCGGCATGACGAAAGGTAGCTATAAAACCCAGGTCAGAAGTGTGACCAATTCAATTTAGATGAAAAATACACAAAACCAGACCATTGGACGGAGAGGCGAATCCTTTGCCGCGGAGTACTTACAAGCAAAGGGATATACCATTCTGGAAAGGAATTATCGCACGCCGCATGGTGAAATTGATTTGATCGCGGCCGTTGGCGATGTGATTGCCTTTGTAGAAGTAAAAACAAGGGCCAGTAATTCCCTCGGGCCCCCTGAAATCTCAATCACCCCTCGAAAAATCGAACATATGCGTAATGCGGCTGAATATTTCATTCAACAGCATCCAGAAATGACCAAAGACTGGCGCCTTGATGTGATAACGGTCCAGTTAAAAACCGGCCAACCTGCTCCACTGGTGGATCATTTTGAAAATGTCAGCATCTGAAAGCTCAGTGCCAGAAATTTTAGTGGAGGACCATAAAGCTAAGATCCCGGTCGTAGTGATCCTTGGGCCTACGGCAGTGGGCAAGACAGCAATTGCCATTCAGCTGGCAGAAAAACTAAATGGCGAAATTATCTCAGCTGATTCCAGATTGTTCTACCGGGGTATGGATATTGGTACAGCCAAGCCGACCAGGCAAGAACAACTGCGCGTTCCTCATTGGTTAATCGATATCGCTTACCCTGATGAGATCATCAGCCTGGCCGTATTTCAAAAGAAAGCAGAGCACGCCATCCAGAATATATATCGTCATCACCACCTGCCATTTTTAGTTGGAGGAACCGGGCAATTTTTACGCTCTATCATCGAAGGCTGGCAAATTCCTCCAGTTGCACCCAATCCGAGCTTACGCCAAGCGCTGCAGCAGTGGGCTTCTCAGCTTGGAGCAAATGAGCTTCATGCAAAATTAGCTTTACTAGACCCACTTGCAGCGAAAAACATCGACCCAAGCAATATGCGCCGTACCATTCGTGCAATGGAGGTCATCTTAACCACCGGGAAGCAATTTTCTAAACAGAGACGAAAAGGAGATCAACCTTACGACCTATTGCTTGTGGGTTTATCCCTATCACGAGAGGCACTGTACCAGCGTATCGATAAGCGCCTCGATGGGATGATAGAAGCTGGCTTCATCGACGAAGTGCGCCACCTACTGGAGCTGGGCTATTCACCCACCTTACCGACATTATCTGCGATAGGCTATGCCGAACTGGTTGCAACTATCAAGGGGAATATCACTTTGGAGGAAGCGATCGTTTTAATGAAACGTCGAACAAGGAACTTCGTGAGACGACAAGCGAACTGGTTTAAAATGAATGATCCTTTAATTCACTGGTTCGATGTTTCTTCAAACCAGGTGGGGAATATTGAGAGACTGATCATTGAAAATTTCAACGGCAGGTTAGATAAAATTCTAATGCGACAGTAAACTGCCAGGAATATTTGCGTTTTCATTTGACTTTCAAGCCAGAAATATCTATACTAATATTATCTAGCAACCCAATAATTGCTCAAAGGAGGAGAGGAATGGAAGATCGTCCGTGGTTTAAATTCTATGATAAGGGCGTGCCCCAGCATATCGAATACCCAGAAATACCATTATTTGGCTTATTAGAAGAATCAGCTCGAAAGTATCCAGATAATCCATGTACCATCTTCAAGGGAGCGGTGATCAGCTACCGTGAAATGGACGAGATAACCGACCGGTTGGCAGCCGGACTTGCTGCTTTAGGAATTAAAAAAGGTGACCGGGTCGGGTTAATGATGCTGAACTTACCTCAGTTTGTCATCTCGTTTTTTGGAATCATTAAAGCAGGAGGTATTGCTGTAGCAATCAACCCGCTCTACAGTGCAAGAGAGATTATCCACCAGGTAAATGATGCTGGTATTGAGGTAATGCTTGTTCTTAGTAATTATTACAATCTTGTAAAACAAGCGCAGCCTGACACAAAGATTAAAACAATTGTGGTGTCGAACCTCAAGGAATACCTGCCACCTATCACCGCCTTATTATTTACCCTTGCCAAAGAGAAAAAAGGTGGCTTCAGGGTTGAATTATCTACTGGTGATATCTGGTTCAAAGATCTACTCGCCCAGCACAAGCCAGAAGAGCGACCAGGCGTTTTTGTTAGCCCTAACGATGATGCCATTTACCAGTACAGCGGTGGCACAACTGGAATATCAAAAGGTGCAATTGGTTTACATCGCAACCTAATAGCCAACGCGATGCAGATACGCAGCTGGATGACAAATGCAGATGATGGAAAAGAAGTGGTACTGATGGCAATTCCCCTTTTTCATGTTTATGGCTTGGTTGCAGGAATGTTGTTTGCCATTTATTCTGGGGCAGCCATGGTCATGATACCAAATCCACGCGACATCAAGGATGTGCTAACCAACATTCAAAAATATAAAGCGTCCGTCTTCCCTGGGGTGCCAACTCAATATAATGCCATCAACATTAATCCTGACGTTGTTGCTGGAAAATACAACCTGAGCTCAATAAAGGGTTGCATCTCTGGTTCAGCACCCCTAATGCGCGAGACGAAAGAAAAATTTGAAGCATTAACCGGTGGAAAATTGGTGGAAGGTTACGGATTATCCGAAGCGCCAACTGCCACGCATTGCAACCCGCTCTTCGGAGAAATTCGCAGCGGCTCGATCGGTTTGCCCCTACCAGATGTTGACTGCCGCATTATCAGCCTGGAAGATGGTGTTACGGCACTCAAACCTGGTGAGGAAGGTGAGTTATGTGTCAAAGGGCCACAGGTAATGAAAGGTTATCACAACATGCCTACCGAAACAGCCAATACCCTTAGGGATGGATGGCTTTACACTGGTGACATAGCTCGGATGGATGAGGATGGCTATTTCTATATCGTAGATCGTAAGAAAGAATTGATCAAACCAAGTGGATACCAGGTCTGGCCGCGTGAGGTAGAAGAAGTGATTTCTGGCTACTCAAAGGTGCTGGAAGTGGGTGTGGCAGGGGTGGTGGACGCCTATCGGGGTGAAACGGTAAAAGCCTGGGTGGTACTCAGACCCGGTGAAACTGCCACGGAAGAGGAAATCCGTGATTACTGTAAGAAAAACATGGCACCATTCAAGGTTCCTACTGAAGTTGAGTTCAGGAACGAGCTTCCAAAAACGACTGTAGGGAAAGTATTACGCCGTGAGCTGGTTCGCCAGCATATGGAGAAATTAACTACTAAGAATTAAAATCTATTCTTAAACGATACTCCGCCAGAGAGGTAGTCCACCTCTCTGGCGGATATATTTTAAAGACAAAGCTACCGGGTTAAATTTCGGACCAAGCCAGGCAACAAGTCTGGTCTATCCAGGTGAATGTGCAATATTTTGCGATCTCGATTCTCCAAGGCTTCCATATCACCCAGAGCCTGGCCATGCTCCATAGTACCAAAGCTCAGTCCCTCTTCGGGGATTTCAATGTCTTTCAATGGGTTGGCAGTGATAACCAGGAACAAGCCGTTGTTTTTGCCACCTTTATGCAGCTGCCCGGTTGAATGCTGGAATCTCGGCCCAAAACCAAGCGTGGTCGCCGTGTGTGTTTTTTCCCTGATCCAAGAGCGTAAAGTCTGTAAAACAGCTTCATTCTGTGGGTCACGGGCAAGATAGGCATTGATGGCAATATAATCGCCAGGTTTGACCGAATCTAGCGCTATACCTACTAGATCAGTAAGGTGCCCATCAGGGGAGGTGATATTACTATCTACCGAAATACCATGCTCACTGATAAGCGGTTTAGCTTCTTGAAAACTGTGATGCTCCTTATAATAGGTGATTTTATTGACCGTACGTGTCTTGCTATCTTGCACATCAGGCTGATTGAAAGCGTCTACACCAATGATCGAACAGGCTGTGGCAATGGCAATTTCCCATTTAAAAAATTCTGAACCCAAGGCATAATCATCCTCAAAATCCTGGTTTATCACCGGGTGGCCAGCCTGGATAAGCAGCTTTTGCTCCTTATCAAACTTGCCTGAACGTCTAAGGTAGATGAAGAGTCGGTCTTTCCCATATAGGTCTGGGTTGGCTGGTAGTTCTCCATCAACAGGTAAAATGCCTTTCCCCTGCTTACCACTGCTTTCTGCTACCAGCTGTTCTAACCAGGCACCGAATGCTGAAATTTCAGGGTCAGCAATAATGGTCAACTTATCCCTGCCATGCAAGGCAGCTTCAGCAACGATCGCACCTAATACGAGGCCCGGGTTACGCGCATAAGGTTTGTCTGGAGCACATTCATCAGCCATCCAGGAAGCACATGAAATTAATCTGGAGAGATCGACACCCATGAGGGCTGCAGGCACCAAACCAAAAGCTGTGAGCGCCGAGTATCGACCGCCGACATTGGGATCTGCCAGGAATATCTTGCGGAATTTGTGCTCACTAGCCAGCTCTTCTAGTGGAGTGCCGGGGTCAGTGATGGCGATGAAATGTTCACTGGCTTTATCTCCCAGGGAAAGTCGAGCGCGATCCCAAAAATACTTGAACAGGGCCTCGACTTCAGCTGTGGTACCCGATTTACTGGAAATGATAAACAGTGTGCTCGCGGTGGGATCTTTCAGCGCTGCCTGTTGAATCTGCATGGGATCGGTAGAATCTAGGATGGATAACTTAAGCCCAGGTGTGATTTCCTGGAAAATCAGGCTCATCACTTCAGCTGCCAAAGAAGAGCCACCCATCCCAAGCAGTAAAGCATTTGTGAGCCCTGCAGACTTCACCTGTGAGGCAAAATTTCTTAATTCAGTCAAAAATACTTCTCTGGTTGCCGGTGCAGTCAACCACCCCATGCGCCTGCCTACCTCTTCCTGTTTCTTTGGGTCATCTGTCCAGAGGGTGGCATCCCTGGCGTAAAAACGAGGAATATAATCTTCAGATTCAAGCTGTTTGACTCGTTTTGAAACCATTTCAGCTAATGGACCAATATCTGCCAGGGCATTTTCTCTTCGTTGTTTTACGGCGGCGTCGAGTGAATCATAAGATTCAGAAAACGCCTTCACACCCTCTTCCTCCAATTCCTGGGTAACACTATCCATTGAAATACCAAATTCTTCGAGCTCTTTAAATTGCCTACGAGCTTCATCCAGGTCTTTTTCAATGGTTCTCTTAACTGTTCCATGATCGCGGAAGGCGTCTAGGGTCTGAGGCGGCACCGTATTTACAGTATGATCGCCGATTAACTCATCGACGTACATTGTGTCTGGGTATGCAGGGTTTTTGGTACTGGTGGAAGCCCACAAGGTACGCTGCAAGGTAGCACCCTTTGAGTGCAGTTTTTGAAATCGTTCTCCTTCAAATACATGGCGAAATTCCTGATAAGCCAAACGCGCATTGGCTATGGCGAGTTTGCCTAATAAAGCCTTAGCTCTTTTAGCCTTTTCACCAGATGCTTTTGTAAGAGGCTCTAAATATTTATCCACTTTTACGTCAATCCGTGAGACAAAGAATGAAGCAACAGAGTATATGTGATCGATGGGTTTACCTTCTTTTATCCTGTCTTCCAAACCCGACAGGTAAGCATCCATCACCTCCTTATACCGCTCGACGGAGAATAGCAAAGTGATGTTGACATTAATCCCCGCCGCAATTGACTTTCGAATTGCAAGCAAACCTGGTTCGGTACCAGGGATCTTTATCATCACATTGGGTCGATTTACCAGGCTCCATAATCGTTGGGCTTCATGGATCGTTTTTTCAGTGTCGTACGCCAGGTGCGGCCTTACTTCCAGGCTGACAAAACCATCACCGCCGTGCGTCTGATCGAACAGCGGTCGCAACAGATCAGCAACCCTGACGATATCCTCGACCATCAACTGCTCCAGGATTTGTTTGTCGGTGTAGCCTGCCCAAGACATGGGTATCAGCGCAGAATCATAGTCTTTAGAATTAGCGATGGCGTGATTGAATATGCTCGGGTTTGAAGTTAACCCTCTGATATCACCCTGATCTATAAGCTTAGCCAATTCACCATTCTGAAGCATCACACGTTCTATATAATCCAACCAGAGAGACTGACCCAGGTCGGTTAATTTTGATATTCGCACAGACATATTACCTCCAGTTATTTACCAGCCTTTTCTATTGCATATACTTTGTTTACCCTACGCACATGACGTTCTTCATTTGAGAACTCTGCTTTTAGAAATGCATCTACCAGTTCTTTGGCTAATTCATTTCCAATCACACGTGCACCAAGGCAGAGAACATTCATCCTATCGTGCTCTACACCCTGGTGAGCAGAGTAGGTGTCGTGGCACACCGCCGCATACACGCCTTTGATCTTGTTTGCGGCAATGCTTGCGCCAACGCCAGATCCACAAATCAAGACGCCGCGCTCTGCATCACCATTAACAATTGCCATTCCCAATTTCTCAGCAAAATCAGGGTAATCGACGCTCTCCTGGCTATCGGTCCCCAGGTCAATCACCGAATGACCAGCGCTAATGATCGAGTCTTTTACCATCATTTTTAGTGGATAGCCACCATGATCACATGCAAGGGCAATTTTCATAATAAACTCCATAACAACATATGATAAAACTCCAATCAGAACATCTTGCTAAACCATTGGCTTGTTGATAAGTTGGTATGCTCGCTGGATAACATTATCGACCGTGAGGCCGTAATGCTCAAAAATGGTCTTGTAGGGGGCAGAGGCACCATAACGCTCCACGGAGATGCTCTCACCCAGTTCACCTAGCCAACGTTCCCAACCCTGTGCCACACCCGCTTCAACAGACAAGCGGTTTTTTATCCCAGATGGTAGCACCTGCAAGCGGTAGGATTCATCCTGCTCAGCAAAAAGCTCCCAGCTTGGGAAGGATACCAGCCTCACATTCACTCCTTCGCCAGCCATGCGTTCACCTGCTGCGGTAATCAGGCTGACCTCGGAACCTGAAGCCATCAAGATCAATTCCGGATGTGCATCACCCAAATCGGCCAGAACATATGCTCCCTTCTGCAGCCCATTTGCTGGGGCATAGATCGCACGGTCTAACACGGGAAGTGCCTGGCGTGTAAGGATCAGGACAGTGGGACCATTCCTCCTGGATATAGCAACTTTCCAGGCTTCAGTCACTTCATTTGCATCAGCAGGACGGATAACCACAAGGTTGGGCATGGCTCTTAATGAAGCTAATTGCTCCACCGGCTGGTGCGTCGGACCATCCTCACCCAGCCCGATGCTATCATGCGTATATACCCAGATGCTTGGATAATGAGATAAGGCTGAAAGCCGAATAGCAGGCCGCATATAATCTGAGAAAATTAGGAATGTGCCGCCAAAGGGGATCACACCTCCATGAACAGCCATGCCATTGATCTCACCACCCATGCCATGTTCACGCACTCCAAAATGAAAATTACGGCCTTCGGGAGTCTTGTGCTGAAAATCTAAGCTGCCCTTGATCCAGGTATCATTGGAAGGCGTCAGGTCAGCTGAGCCACCGATCAGCTCCGGCAGATTAGGTGCCATGGCATTAATGACCTTACCAGAAGCAGCCCGCGTTGCCATACCCTTCGGATCAGCCTGGAAAACCGGCAAGTCTTTCTGCCAAGCGTCAGGTAATTCACCCTTCAATCTACGTTCCAGTTCTGAAGCCAATTCAGGATACTGCTCTCTATATTTCTCCAGCAGCAGATTCCAACTTTTTTCAAGGTTTTCTCCTTGTTTACCTGCTTTTCGGTAGAAAGCGAGCACATCTTCTGGGACGAAAAATTTCGGTTCAAGAGGCCATCCCAGATTCCGTTTCGCACCATCCAGCTCTTCCTGGCCTGGGGCTTCACCATGAGCTTTCTCGGTATCCTGCCTGGTTGGTAAGCCAAATCCGATATGCGTACGGCAAGCGATTAACGAAGGGCGTGGGTCTCGCTTTGCCGCTATGATCGCCTGATCTACTGCCGAAGTATCGTTCCCATCTACTACTTTCTGGACATGCCAGCCATAGGCTTCAAAGCGTGCAGTCCGGTCTTCTGTGAATGCCAGATCGGTGCTGCCATCGATTGAAATATGGTTATCGTCATACAGGTAGATGATCTTGCTTAATCCGAGGTGGCCAGCCAGGGATGCAGCTTCTGAAGAGATACCTTCCATTAAATCACCATCAGTGACGATGGCATAAACAAAGTGATTGATCACCTCAAACCCCGGACGATTATATTCAGCAGCCAGGTGGGTGGCTGCAATCGCCATACCAACCCCGTTCGCAAATCCCTGCCCAAGGGGGCCGGTAGTAACCTCAACCCCAGGGGTTAGCCCATATTCTGGATGGCCCGGGGTGATACTACCCCACTGGCGAAAATTCATCAGCTGCTCCAGGGGAAGATCATAGCCCGTTAAGTAAAGCAAAGCATACAGGAGGGCAGACCCATGACCACCAGATAAAACGAAACGGTCTCTGCCAGGCCATTTTGGATTGGCTGGATTAAAGCGTAAGTGGCGCGTCCAGAGTGTGTACGCCATGGCAGCTGCACCCATAGGTAAACCTGGATGTCCTGAGTTCGCTTTTTGGACAGCATCTGCTGCTAAAAAACGAATGGTATTTATAGCTCGATTCTCCAAATCTTTGGTATCCGACATTCTTTCCTCCCGTATCAAAGATGATTTATTTTACCGCTTAAGATACGAATTCTATCTAAAACGAGTGCCTCTTAATACATACTTAATCTCGATAAGCACCATGCCACCTGTGATTATTATCACTAAATAAGCATGTACTATTCCACTAGTGTTGTTGACTTTACTATCCGATAATATATTAATGCCCTTTTAGGAGTTAATACTATAGGTTGTATACCCTATGATTTAGTGTACAAAGAGTACAGTAATTTCCGGTAGACACCGAACAAATTGGCGAGGTAACAAGAGCGTAACAATATTTAATTAATAGATAACAATGATGTTTGAGATCCAATCTTCCCATAACCAGACCTGGAGGTGAATTAATGGCAACACCGGTAATCTCTAAGAAGCCGTCTTTCAGTGAGACTTTTTTATCGAGTCTGTATGAGGTTGACAATGGCGAACGGTTCCGGACATGTTTACAATGTGGATCTTGTAGCGGCGTTTGTCCATTTGGTTATATGATGGATTATCCCCCAGGAAGGATGATTGCAGGTCTGCGGGCAGATGAGTTCGAACTGGTGATGGATGCAGATACGGTATGGATGTGTGTCTCATGTTATGCCTGCGCTCAGATATGCCCCTCAAAAATCCCCATCACTGCCGGTTTGATGACACGGACAAAAGAAGAATTACTGCTGGCCGGCAATGTCCCATCCGAATTACAAAGCGCATTAGAAAACTCCCAACGCTATGGCAACCCGATGGGTGAATCGCCTCGTAAAAGGGCTGACTGGGCAATTAATTTACAGCCACCGGTGCCTATCATGGGTAAAGAGCGGCGCCCCGTGGAAGTTTTATGGTTTGTAGGCGATTATCCATCCTATCACCCTCGTGTGCAATCGGTGACAAAATCGTTAGCGAAAGTTCTGCAAGCCTTAGGAATTGACTTCGGCATTCTCGGACCTGAAGAAAACAGCGATGGTGACACCCAGCGACTGGCTGGTGAACGAGGATTGTTTGAAATGCTGGCGGAGAAAAATGGGCGGATTTTGGAAAGATATCAGTTTGAGAAGATCATCACTTCTGATCCCCATGCCTATAACGCACTAAAAAATGAATACCCGGCATTAGGGTTCTCATATCCAGTACAGCATTACACACAATTTCTAGTAGAACACCTCGAACAGCTCAGACCTTTACTGAAAAAAGAAATAGCGGCAACCGTGACGTATCATGACCCATGCTACTTGGGAAGGGTCAATGGAATATTCGATGAGCCACGCATGCTGCTGGAGGCCATCCCAGGGATAAAGCTGGTAGAAATGGCCCATAACCACACCAGCAGCTTATGCTGTGGTGGCGGTGGCGGTGGTATGTGGTTGGATGGTTTCACCTGGGAAAAAGCGCATACCAGGCTGTCTGAATGGCGTGTGCATGAAGCAGTCGATAGTGGGGCAAACATACTGACAGTCGCCTGCCCCTATGAGCCACCCCGATTTGAAGATGCTGTAAAAAGCATCCAGCATCCAGAACCCTTGGTAGTGAAAGATATTATCGAGTTGATTGCGGAATCGATAGGCGAATAGAGGAGGAAACCTATTATGAACATTGTCGTTCCGGTCAAACTAGTACCCGATCTGGTTGAGGAATTATCGATTGACCCCAGTGGCATTGCTCTAGACACCGCCTGGCTGCGTATGATCGTCAACGAATTTGATGACCACGCCATTGAACAGGCCATTATCCTTAAAGAAAAAACAGGCGCACATGTTACGGTCATTTCAACAGATATCGAAGGTGTCGATGATCTCCTATTCACTGCGGCAGCCAAAGGTGCTGATCGATTGATCAAGCTCACGGGAGATATCGAAGGAGGCATAAATAACCATGCACTGGCGCGTGCCTTAGCTAATATTATTAAGGAACTGCAGCCAGATCTGATTCTTACAGGTGTGCAGGCGCATAATGATCTGGATGGAACGCTTGGACCCCAACTGGCTGAATACCTGGGCATGCCCTATGTAGGGTATATCTCTGGCGTAAATGTGAATGGAGATAAAGTTGAGATCCGTAAAGAATACCCCGGGGGGTTGATTGGTGAGATGGAAGCATCACTACCTTCCTTATTGGGGATTCAGGCATCGGAACAGCCTCCACGATATGTTGCGATAAGTAAAGTTCGGCAGATGATGAAGACGATGAGCATTGAGGAGATGACTTTATCCGCACTCGACCCTACCGGAGCTGCGACTGTCAACCGTATGTTCCAGCCCGAAGCACTAGAAAAAGCCACCATGCTATCCGATAATCCCGATGAAGCTGCCAGCCAGCTAGTTGACATTTTCAAAGAAATGGGTCTACTGTAACAGGAGGAGTCGATGAACCAAGATATTTTCGTCACCATCGAACATTTACGCGGTAATGTAGCAGAAATTTCATACATCATGCTGGTTGCGGCACATGAACTTGCCCACGGTACAGGTGGGAAGGTTATCGCCGTCCTGCTTGGTCAGAACGCGCAGGGCATGGCAAATACACTCAATGCCGACCAGTTATTGTATGGTGAACACGCCCTCCTGGCTGATTTCAACCCAGAAGCTTATCAAAAAGCCCTGGCAGGGATTATTAATGAATATAAACCCCGGGCAGTCTTATTCGGACATACTTCCATCGGTATGGATATCGTGGGAGGTCTCTCAGCCCAATTAAGCCTGCCAATAGTGAGCTCCGTCAGGACCATCGAGGCTAACAGTAAATTGATCAGTCAGATTTGCGGTGGAAAGATCATGGCTGAGTGCGATTTACCCGAACCCACGGCACTAATTACGGTCGTGCCAGGAGGATATAAGGCCGAGGAAGGCCAAAGCAAGCAGGCTACTGCGGTCACAACCATTGCAGTAGAACTACCCGAAAGCCTGCACATCAACCTGACTCAATATATTGAACCCGAAGCAGGAGATGTCGACATCTCAAAAGAGCCATTGTTAATTGCTGTCGGGCGTGGTATCCAGACAGAGGACAATATCTCGTTGGCAGATGAACTGGCAGAAGCTATCGGTGGTGTCGTATGCGCTTCACGACCTGTAGTAGACCAGGGTTGGCTGCCTACCAGCCGCCTGGTGGGCAAATCAGGGTCAACCGTAAAACCCAAGGTCTATTTAGCTATGGGCATAAGCGGAGCACCAGAACATGTCGAGGCGATTACAGGCAGTGATACCATCATCGCTATCAACACCGACCCAGCAGCACCGATATTTAATATTGCCAAATATGGCACCACGGCAGACCTATTTGATCTGGTTCCAGTTCTTACAGACCAGATAAGAAGTATTAAAGGCTGATAATTCTTTAAAAAAGGAGGAGCCATAAATCTTATGCCAGAGCGAACCGATTATTGGGGTATCCCACTGAGCTGGAGACCAGATTTAATTGTCTACTCCCTGATGTTTTTAGCTGCCATCATCTTATTGGTACGTTTTTACCAACAAGGTAGCCTGTGGTGGAAAGTCGGCCGAGAAGAAATCCGTTGGA
>Ga0055483_10000131_pt1 | contig 16391 bp, 12 predicted proteins | sample RushMan_CattailN_5_FD_57938 | JGI IMG/M metagenome (GOLD analysis project Ga0055483, IMG submission 57938) | Wetland microbial communities from San Francisco Bay, California, USA, that impact long-term carbon sequestration - RushMan_CattailNLB_D2 | ecosystem: Environmental > Aquatic > Marine >... | reverse complement strand
GCCCGAATCCAATGTTATCTTTAGCAATATTTGGAAGAAGGGCGAGGTTCAAAGGAGGTTTGGTATGAGGAGGGTGATCGTCTGGTTGACAGTTGGGATGGCGCTTGTTGCTTTGGTCATGGGCCAGAGGGCGGAGGCACATGATCAAACAAGAGTCATTGTGAGCGAGGTTTCTGGGCCGCATTCCGGGCTAAAGCTGCCGATGCTTGCTGTGCCGGCAGTGAAAGCGCCCCCACGCGCACAACAAGATCGAGCCGGAGCGTTGGCGACGTACATTGACCTGATCAAGCTGGGCAGACTTGGGGCTTTGGCGAAGCGCCTGTTGATCACGGGGTTCGTTTTGGTTGTGGCCTTTCTCCTGGTGCTCGGCCTTCAGCGCCTCAAGCGCCGCGCAGACGCTTTGCTCGAGCAGCAACGCGAGCGAATTCCGGCCTTCCGCTTTCGAGGCCTGGAACTGGTTTCGGCGCAGGCCCTGTTCAGAAACCTAGGGCGGATCGTTTTGACAATCTACCTTCTCTGCCTTGCGCTGGTGGTGGTGGGGGCGTCTCTGATTGTATTCGGGCAGTTTCCGGCCACCCAGGGCTACGCTGAGCAAGTGGCGCTCTGGTTGTGGATCCCCTTCGTTCATATCCTGGAGGGAGCGCTGGGCTACTTGCCGAACCTGTTCTACATCCTGGTGATTCTTTTGGTGGCGCGGTTTATCCTGCGCATGATCGAGTATGTCTTCGGCGCTGCGGAGCGCGGCCTGATCAGCCTGGAGCCTTGGATCCATCGCGATGTTGCGCGACCCACGGGTCTGATCATCAAGGTGACCGTGGTGATTGTCACGCTGTTCTTTATTGCTCCACTGGTTCCGGGAACAGGCAGCACAGCGGCGCGGGGTATCTCGATCATCCTCGGCCTGATGATCTCCTTCGGTTCCACCTCGACGGTGGGCAATTTCGTGGCAGGAATCGTGCTGATGTACATGCGGCCTTTTCAGCTAGGCGAGAGGGTGCGCATCGGCGACACGGTGGGCGACGTGATCGAGCGAACCTTCCTTTACACCAAGGTGCTGAGCATCAAGAACGAGGAGATTATTGTGCCAAGCCTGACGGCGCTTGGATCCCCCATGACGAACTACAGCGCCCGTGCGCACGGCCAGGGGCTCATCCTCCACACGGCCGTAACCATCGGTTACGACACGCCCTGGCGGCAGGTGCATGAACTGCTGCTTCGAGCGGCAGACCGAACTTCCCACGTACTCAAAGAGCCTAAACCTTTTGTTCTCCAGACCGCGCTGGATGACTTTTTTGTGAACTACCAGATCAATGTCTACACGGATCAGGCTTCACGAATGGCGCAGATCTATTCCGAGCTTCACCAGAACATCCAGGACAGCTTCAACGAAGCGCATGTTGAAATCTGCTCGCCACACTACAATCAGCTCCGCGACGGCAATTCAACCACCGTGCCGGCCGGATTTCGCGATAACAATTACGAAGCGCCGCGTTTCCAGGTTGAAACTCACCCGGCGCCCACACGCGCGTGAACAGGCATGTAGGGGGGCAACCGTTGTTCCGGAAGGTATTCGATCCTACACTGTTGGAAACAGCAAGATTCCTGCGAAAGGAGAATCGTCGTGAATTGGACGGAGCTATTGAAGACCGAGATTGAGACCACCTACGCAACCACCGAAAGGTTGCTGGATAAGGTTGATCCGGACAGCCTTGAATGGAAGCCGGCGGGCGGTAACAACTGGATGACAGTTGGCCAGCTCCTGAAGCACATTTCTAACGCCTGCGGCTCTGGTTGCAAGGGATTCGTCACCGGCGACTGGGGTCTGCCGGAAGGGGAGAAGATGGAATATCTGCCGCCGGAGGAGATGCTGCCGCCCGCTGAAAAGCTGCCTGCGGTTAAGAGCGTGGAGGAAGCAAAAAAACTGCTTGCGGAGGACAAAACCATTGCCCTCCAGATGATCGATCAGGCCGGTGAGAAGAACTTGGCCAGTAAGACAATTGCGGCTCCCTGGGCTCCCGGTGCACCTTTAATCCTAGGCCGGTATCTGCTTCAGATGATTCAGCATCTCGACCGGCACAAGAGTCAACTGTTCTATTACTTGAAGCTTCAGGGAAAGCCGGTAAACACCGTGGACCTTTGGGGTGAGCCCTGAGAAGGTTGTGCCTTTGGCATCCTTCGGCCACACGGTCGCGTGAATACAAGCCGGGTGCGGAGGGCTCCCTGCCAGATGCACGCTGTTACTGCTCGGCTCGTATCGCAAAAACCATTACAGGACCGTCAGCCGGGATAGTGGACCATGCTTCAGAGCGGCCTTGCCAGCCACTGGAGAGCGACAACCGTGCGGGCAGTGCTTACCGCCGATCACCGCTATTGTCAGCCTCCAGTTTAGAGTTGGTGGTCGAATCCCTCATCTGTTTTGTAGGGTGAATTGGGTACGCCCGGTGGGGCAAACAGTCCATTGATGAGCGTTTCCTTTGCGTGTAAAATCCTGTTACCGAGTTTAACAGGATTTCTACGGGTGGAGAGGAACGATGGGGACTCTACCTACGACCTGGATTCCGCTTCAAGCTCTGCAACCGGACCGATCCACGCCCAACGACTGCATGGAGAAGGCGGGCGTGGGCCGAATCGATTATTGCGCATCCACGATGATCTGTACGCCGGGACTGCAGGCGCAGACACCGCTCAAACTGGTGTTTGAAGCTCGCCTGTAAGCGGACACGCAAGGGTATTGTATGGCTGGGAATGGTTAAAAATCAGCACTTCAGGATTAAAGAATGGTAACGAATCTGTTCGGTCGTAAGTTAAGCAAGCAAAGGCCCACAACCGCGCCGGTCGAGACGCTCGAAGTAAAGATCCCGGCCTGCTACTACGTATCGACCAGTGCTGATGGTTTGATTGCAGATGTGAACGGCGGTGTTGACTGGCTCAAACCTTTCTTCGATACGGATTACGGCTTCCATGATTTTCTGGAGTCGATCGACACGGTTGTGATGGGCAGGCGCACCTATGACCGCCTGTTGAACGTCTCGAAAGAGAACCCTTACAAGGGAAAACATTTTGTCGTTCTTTCTCACTCTCTGACCAGCGGCCCTCATGCCGACCTGTTCTGGCAGGGTCACCTTCGAGGCCTGATGCTGCGCCTTGATGCGATGGGATCAAAATCACTGTGGATTGTGGGCGGCGGCTCAGCGGCAGGCGCGTTTCTCGAAGCCGGGCTGCTCGACGAAGTCCAGCAGTTTGTGATGCCGCTCGTGCTGGGGGCGGGGACACCGCTCTTTGGCCCGCTGCGGCAGCCGGTTCCCCTTCACCTTAAGGAAGGCCAGTCCTTTGCCAACGGCGTGTTGCGACTGCGGTATGTTTCCTGAAGACAATCCTGCGGCTACTCGTGGGATGGCAGCCGCCGGCGTCAGGAAAGCCCAGAGCGTAGCCACAAGAACAGTAAATTTCAGTTCACAGATTACCCATCAGGAGACGTGGGCGGCGGGTTGCTCGGCGGGGGCCTTTTTCGGGACATGGACGGCCAGCATCAGGGCGCAGCCGACCAGCGAGGCGATCATCAGGGTGATCATCATGCCGGTGTCGGCGGAGACGTGCGCGAAGGCTCCGGCGATGGAGCCGCCGACGAAGCTGCCCAGAAATTGCATGCTGTTATAAACGCCCAACGCACTGCCCTGAGCGGTTTCCGGACCGGCTTTGCTGACCATGCTGGGAAGCATCGGCTCCAAGCCGGTAAATCCGATGTAGAACAGAGTTCCGCCTACCAGAATCGCCGCCAGGTGAGTTGGATCGAGTCCCAGAAGCCGGGGACGGAACAGAAGAATGGCGCTCGGCAGGAAGACGAGAAAGGCGATGGCTGCCAGCGGCCTGGCCATGTCGTGGTCCGCGCCGCGGCTGAAAGCGAACATAGTGAAAGCGCTGACGAAGATCATGGGCAGGAGGAGTTCGTAATAGTGCGTCATCTTCATGTGATACCGGCCGGTCACGATCAGCGGGAAATAGAAGAAGAACGTGCTCATGAAGAAGTTCATCAGGAAGCCGCCACCGTCGAGAGCCAGCAGCGCCTTAACTCGCAGGATTTCGCCGAGCGGGATCGGGGCTGCGCCCGAGGGCGCGGTCTCAGGCAAGTACTTGGTCAGAAGAACCACGGTGCCTATGCCCAACACTCCGGTGATCCAGAAGAGCGAGGCAGTGCCGAATATTCCCGCTACGATGGGGCCTGCGATAACTCCAATGATGAATGCCATGCCGATGGGAATACCGAGGATCGCCATGGCGGTGGAACGGCGCTCAGCCTGGATGTGGTCGGCGACCGTGGCGAAGGCGACGGAAATGATGGCGCCGCCGCCCTGCACTAGCCGGCCGGTTATCAGCACACCGATCTGTATCCCTGCCGGGAAGAGGTCCGGGACCGCGCAGATAAACGACCCCAGGCTGAAAAGTGCCATGCCGAGGATCAAAACTTTGCGGCGACCGATGCGGTCAGACAGACGACCGAGCGGAATCTGGAGGATGGCCATGGTGAGGCCATAGCAGCCAAAGGCGAATCCCACCAGGAAGCGCGAATGCGTGAACTGCAGGCCGTAAAGGGTGAAAACCGGGAGAACCAGAAAAAGTCCGAGCATCCGCAGGCCGACCACGCTGGCCAGAGTCACTAAGATCTTCTTCTGGATGCTTGTAAACGGAACGCGGTCGGATTTTGCTTTTCTCGCCATCTCGGAACAAATCAATCAGGAGCCGGGGGAATACCCATCTTCCAGGTATTGCTTCCCGGAGAGCAGGCGCTCCTCAACCCGCTGGAGGACCGTCCGTCGGGCTTCCAAATTGGTCGCCGGTCATTGCCCCACGAACTCTGCTTTGACGGCCTGAGGGATGACTCCGGCCTGGAAGCCGCGGTCGAGCAGGGTCTGGACGGCCCTGCGCCCCTGTTCACCGTAATCGAGAGTCCATTGGTTGACGTACATCGAAACGAAGTGTTCCGCCGTTGCGGGTTCGAGCCCCCGCGCAAAATGCAGCGCGTACTCCAAAGCCTCTTCGCGATGTTCGAGACCATACACGATGCTCGCGTGAATCAGTTCATCGGCCCGGCGAATCGTTTCCGGATCCAGTGCCCGGCGGATTACGTTGCCGCCCAGGGGAAGCGGCAACCCGGTCTCATTCTGCCACCAGACTCCCAGATCGACCGTCTTCGAAAGGCCATAACTGCCATAAGTCAACTGGCCCTCGTGGATGATGACGCCGGCGTCCACTTCACCCTTCACCACCTTGTCGAGAATCTCATCAAAGCGTGTCTCGACCGCCTCGATGTCGGACTCGTAGAGGCGCAGTGCCAGGTGGGCGGTGGTCTTCTTGCCGGGGATCGCGACTCGTTTCCCCTTGAGGGGCTCCCCTTGCAGGGAAGCGCGGGTCACAATGATGGGACCGTAACCGTCACCGAAACTTGCCCCGGAAGACATCAGGACATACCGGTCAGCAAGTTCTGCGTACGCGTGAAACGAGATGGCCGTAATGTCGTACACTTCCTCGAGGGCTTTCCGGTTCAGAGTCTCAATGTCTTCCAGCACGTGGGTGAAGGCGAGGTTGCCGGTGGGAACTTTTTTCGTCGCGAGCGCGTAGAACATGAACGCGTCATCGGAGTCGGGACTGTGCGCCAGGCGGAGTTCAATCACTGGCGGAGGTGTCTTGGTCCCTTGTTCAGCAGATTTCTCAAGCATTGTGGTTCTTATGTCCGTATGACGAGAATTGAAAACCGACATTCTATCACAACCGCTACCACCTCTCAATTTCTCCACACTGGGCAATTTGTACAGACGGTTGTTCACCCGCACGATTTCAGCACCAAGCGCGATTGGCGCTTCCGAATGCTTCACGTGGTGATCGCTTGCGAGGGTTTGCTTTCGGGTTCGGGCTCAACCGCTGTTTTGGCTGCGGGAATGCGCGAAGCCCGAATGCTTCCGATCACGACCATCAGATTGGTCGCCAGAATTGTGGCGAAGGCGACGGCGGGAAGAAAGGCGAAGTCGTTGCCGTATACCTGAACCACTTGGAGGGCAAGAACGACCGTGATCAGGCCGCGGGGCATGATCCACAGGATCAATTCGCACTCGGAGGAGTGAAGGCCTTTCCAGGACCAACTGCTTGCCCGAACCGCCAGCGCCCGCGCCAGGATGACCGCGCCCAGCAGGCCCATCACCTGTGGCAGGTACCGGATCAGTTCCTTAAACTCCACCACAGCTCCAAGCAGAACGAAGAAAAACGTTCGGATCAGGAAGGCCAACTCCGAATGGAAAGAAAGCATTTGCGAATGGTGCTCTTCGCCCGCGAGTTCCAGACCCAGAGTTTCTTTCACGGCCTCCAATTCAGCGCTTCGGGCGTTGGCCAGGAAAATCCCGAAGAAAAAGACGGTAATCAGGCCGCTGACGCCGATCCGCTCCGCGGCGGCGTAAAGCAGGAGCACCACGGCCAGAGTGAGCGGGTTCCAGAAGCGGCGGTCGGAAACTTTGGGCAGAAGGTAGGACCAGAGCATGGCGGCCACAACGGCAAGCAGGAAAGCCATGAGCGCCACAAAAAGCAACTGGCCGATGAACCGGGTTGCAATGGGGCCGTTGCCGTGGCCGAGATCGAGCAGAATGCCGACGGTCAGAATGGCAAACGTATCGCTGAGCGAGGCGTCCAGGATCATGGTCACGCGGGCCGGCGTGCTGGCTTCAATCTGCTGCAGGACCGGCAGAGTGATAGAACTGCTGGTACATCCCAGCACCGCGCCCACAATCAGGGCCGCGGTCATGGAGATGTCCATGCTCCAGCGCATGACCAGGGCAATCAACACAAGGCTGAAAACGTAAGCCAGAAACGACAGCAGCAGGCTGCCGGGGAAATGGCGCAGCATGGCCCGCCATTCCAGGCCGAGACCGCCTTCGAACAGGATCAGGATGACGGCGAGAGTGCCGAAGGCATGCGTCACCGGCTGAAACTGGCTGCCGCTCACCAGGCCCAGAAGAGGCCCCAGGACCAAGCCCGTTATCATCAGCACGATAACGTCAGGGAGGCGCGTCCGCCGGAAGAGCTGGTTGGCTACGAAGGCCAGCGCGATCAGTCCACCGAGTAACGCAAACAGGAGTGTAATGCTCATAGCATTCTGAAATGACGTTCTTGAAAAGCTCAATCAGCGCGTAGCGACCAGGCTGATTCCGGACACGCTTGCTCCTGTGACTCTGCTGCTATTGTCCCATGTTTTCGGTATTCACGAGGTTTTCAAATGATATTGGCTACATTTTTGTAGCGGCGCTTTCTCCGGCCATCGGGGACACCGGCGTCGCAGCCCGTCACCGTTGACTGCCCTCGGCTCAGGGCTTGCCTTCTAGCTGTTCCCACCAACTGGTTGCAACACTTGACTTTCTTGACAATAGCGCCGGTTTCCACAACAATGACCATTTGTCCTTTTGATGGACGCGGGTTCAGGGAGCCTCGGGTTTCCCGAACCAAAAACGAGAAAGGTGTAAGCATGCGTTGGAGCCAGGTTTTCATCCCCACTCTTCGGGAGGTGCCGGCGGAGGCCGAAGCGCCCAGCCATCAGCTTCTGCTGCGTTCGGGTTATGTTCGGCAGGTTGCGGCGGGGGTGTACGCCTACCTGTTTCTTGCCCAGAGATCATTTCTGAAGATCACCCGAATTATTCGCGAGGAAATGAACCGGATCGGTGCGCAGGAGTTCTATCTGCCGGCCTTGAACCCCGCTGAACTCTGGAAGGAATCCGGCCGATATGATTTGTTTGGAGAGACGATGTTCAAGTTCCGGGACCGCAACCAGCACGACATGTGCCTGGGCGTGACCCATGAAGAGGAAATGACGAACATCGCGCGGGGAGAAATCCGTTCCTATAAACAACTCCCCCAACTCTGGTACCAGATTCAGGAGAAGTTCCGGGATGAGCCGAGACCTAAATCCGGTCTGCTCCGCCTGCGGCAGTTCATTATGAAGGACTCCTATTCATTCGACCTGGATGATGCCGGCCTGGACAAGAGCTACCAGAAGCATTACGACGCTTACTGCCGTATCTTTGACCGCTGTGGCCTGAAGTACGTGATTGCCGATGCTTACTCCGGAGCCATGGGTGGAACCGTGTCGCACGAATTCATGGTGCCCACCGATTCCGGTGAAGACCACGTTGCCATTTGCGAATGCGGCTACGCCGCCAACCTTGAGAAAGCAACCTCAGGGGTTGCGCCGGTGGAGGAATTGCCGGGGGATGCCGCTTCCGAACCCTTTCCGACTCCGGGACAGAAGACTATCGAGGATCTGGTGAAGTTCACGGGCGAGCCCGCCTCGCGGATGATCAAGACGCTGGTTTACATCGTGGAAAGCAAGCCGGTAGTCATCCTTCTGCGCGGTGACCATGCTTTGAGTGAGACCAAGCTGGCGTCAGTGCTGCAATCCACCACCTTCCGTCCGGCCACGGCCACTGAAGCCTTCACCGTGCATCACGCCCAGCTCGGCTCACTCGGGCCGGTGGGAATCAAAGGGGTGCGGGTGGTGGCTGACCGGGCTCTCGAAGGGCGCAAGAACATGATCACCGGGGCCAACCAGGACGATACGCACCTTCGCAACGTCACCCCAGGGCGTGACTTTGAGGCGGAATATTTCGACCTCCGGGTCGTCCAGTCGGGCGACCTGTGTCCAAAGTGCGGGAAGACACTTCGAGTCTCTGTCGCTGTTGAGCTGGGCCATGTGTTCAAGCTGGGGCGCCGGTATTCTGAGGCTATGCATGCCACGGTTCTCGATCCCAACGGCAAGGAAGTTCCCATGACCATGGGTTCTTACGGGATCGGCGTTGAGCGCATTCTGACCGCGGCCGTTGAACAGAATCATGATGCCGACGGCATGTTTCTGCCGCGGGCCATCGCGCCTTTCGAAGTGATCCTGACTGCTGCCAACATGGATGACGACGCTGTCAGGACGAACGCCGAAACGCTCTATCAGAAGTTGCAGGACATGGGCGTGGATGTATTGTTCGATGACCGGCAGGAACGGCCGGGGGTCAAGTTCAAGGACGCGGATCTGATTGGCGTTCCTTACCGCGTCACGCTCGGCAAGAAAAAAATTGCGCAAGGGTTGGGCGAAATCTATGATCGCTCGACAAGGCAAGTCCACGATGTTAACCTTGACGGGTTGGCCGTGGCACTGAAAGAACGGTTCATGGATTAGGAAAGACCGACAAGCTACGGTAACAGAGATGATTCCACTCAGCGACTCGGGGGAGGGTGAGTGAAAGCACTCTTCCCTTTAATATTACTCGGTGTGGTGGCGTATTTGGCCACCCGGATTGTCCCGGTTTATGTTGAGAACTATGAGCTTCAGAACTACATCAACCAGGTGGCCGTACAGGCAACTGCTCATTCTCAGCTTAAGAAACCTGAGGCGATTCAGAACCAGATTTTGACAAAAGCCGAGTCTCTGGGGCTTCCCTTGGAACGTCGAGACATCTCAGTTTCGGTTGAACGCACTGTCCGGATCAAGATCGATTATTCGGTCTACGTCGACCTGCGATTTTATATGCTCACTCTCCATTTCGCCCCCTCGGCTCGAAACAGCGACAACGTTTAATAATCTGTGCGCTCCCGATCGAAATCATCAACTCGGAAGCCCTCAAAGGCCAGAAGAGCAAAAGGCCGGCGTTCCCGCATTGCGGGACTGACCCAATGGAAAAAGCTCCTGATTGCCGCCGGTTTAGTGTCGATCCTGGCTCTGGGCGTTGGCTTTGTCTATTCCTACGTCCACTTTTCGAGGATCATCGACGCGCGGCTGAGCGGGCAGGTTTTTGACCATGCCTCGCTGGTGTATGCGGCTCCCACGCCGGTTCGTGTCGGCGAGCGCGGCACGGCGGAAGAATTCGCGGCAAGGCTCCAGAAAGCAGGCTATACGGCGGGCCAGTCCGGGTCGCGTTCAGGCAGCTTCGAAGTTGCCGGCAACCGCCTGGTTGTCAGGCCGGGTCCGGACTCTTTCTTCAATGGCCCGGTCATTAAGGAAGGGCCCGCGACGCTGACTTTCAGCGACGGACACCTGGCCTCGATTGTTGCGCTTCATCGTGGCACCGAGCTTGAAAATTACTGGCTTGAACCCCAGGTGATCACCACACTGTTCGGCCGGAACCGCGCCAAGCGCCGGGTGGTGGAGTATCAGCAATTACCCAAGGTCCTGATCGATGCGGTAGTATCGGCGGAGGATCATACCTTCTTTTCAAACCCCGGGATCAATCCTTTTCGCATCCTTGCGGCGGCGTTTGCGGACTTGCGCGCCGGAAGGCCCGTGCAAGGCGCAAGCACGCTCACCATGCAACTGGCGCGGAACTTCTTCCTGACGCCGCGGCGCACGATTCGGCGGAAGTGCGAAGAAATTTTCATCGCGTTTCTTCTTGAGCACCGGTTAAGCAAAGAACGGATTTTCGATCTTTACGCAAACGAGATCTACCTGGGGCAGAGCGGCAGCTTTTCGATTTACGGTTTTGGGGAGGCGGCCAACGCCTACTTCAATAAGAATGTCAGCTCCCTGACGCTGCCGGAGGCCGCGTTGCTGGCCGGGATCATTCGCGGCCCCAATTATTATTCACCCTACCGGCATGGACAGCGCGCGCTGCAGCGCCGCAATCACATTCTGGCGGAGATGGCCGATCTTGGCTACATCACCGGCGCGCAGGCGAAGGAAGCCTCCGCGGACGCGTTGCAACTTGCGCCGGAAAATGTCGGCGGTGACCAGGCGCCCTACTTTGTCGACATGATCCAGGACCAGTTGCTCTCCCATTTTTCCGAGCAGCAGCTCCTTTCGCAAAGCTACAGGATCTACACAACGCTTGATTTTGATTTGCAGCGGGCAGCTTCCGAGGCCGTCAGCGTGGGCATGGCGGAGGTCGACAAGCGGATCGCCCGGATGCGCCATCATCCGAAGCAATCGCCCACGGGACCGAGGGAACCCCAGGTCGCAGTGGTAGTTCTCGATCCCCACACCGGCGCTATCCGGGCGCTGGTCGGCGGACGCAATTACGCGCGAAGCCAGTTGAATCGTGCCCTGGCGCTGCGCCAGCCCGGCTCCTCCTTCAAGCCTTTTGTTTACGCGGCGGCGCTCGATTCAGCGATCGATGGTTCCCAGCCGCTTATTACTCCCGCGACCACGCTGATGGACGAACCGACGTCTTTCCAGTTTGGCGACCAGGTTTACACACCCCGGAACTACGAGGGCGAATACATGGGACTCGTAACGGTACGAGAAGCCCTGGCGCATTCGCTCAACGTGGCGACGGTCAGGTTGGCGCAAATGACCGGGTATGAAAAGATCAGGGATCTGGCGATTGAAGCTGGAATCAATAAGAACATCAAGGCGACTCCGGCCATCGCGCTGGGGGCTTACGTGGCAACGCCGTTGGAGATTGCAGGCTCTTACACGGTTTTTGACAACTCTGGCGAATACGAGCAGCCGCAGTCTATCCTTGCGGTCAACAATGCGGCGGGCCAGACGATCTATCGCGTTCCGGAAGTTTCCCGGCAAGTGCTTGACCCACGAGTCACCTTCCTGGTGGTAAGCTTAATGCAGAGCGTAATTAACGAAGGCACAGGGCAGGGAGTTCGAAAGCGTGGCTTTATGTTGCCGGCGGCCGGAAAGACCGGAACCTCCCACGACGGCTGGTTTGCGGGATTCACTTCAAACCTGCTGGCCGTTGTCTGGGTCGGTTACGACAGTGACCGGGAATTGAATCTGCCTGGCGCAGAATCAGCGCTCCCCGTGTGGACGGCGTTTATGAAACGTGCGACGGATCTTCCGGATTATGATGACGTTCAGTCTTTTCCTGAACCACCGGGCATTGTCAGTGTTCCCATGAACGACCAGGGCCAGTTGGTGGCCCAGAATTCTGTGGGGATGGTCCACGACGAATATTTCATCCAGGGGACCGAGCCGCAATCTCAAAATCCGATTGAGAAGGTTGGAGGAATTCTGGATCGAATTTTTCATCCCGGGAGGAGTTCCGCTGCGCCCGGTGCGACGAGCATTGCGCCGGCGGAGTCAACGTCGGGTCCGGTGCCCGTCGAACAGCCGAATCAGCAGACCGCGCAGGCGAGCGGCCCCGTTAAGATACATCCGGCCGCCCGCAAGAAGGGTGGATTCCTGCACAAGTTCCTTTCCATTTTTAAGGGCGGAGACTCCAGTCGCCAGTCTCAGCAAACTTCGCCAAGCACGACGCCACCTTAAGGGAGATCGCCCGGTGCCGGGAGGTAAACCATGAAACCGGGAACTTTGACACGTATTATCGGAGCTCTGCTTGGAGCTTCGCTGGCGATCAGCGTTGCGAGCTGGGGGGCACAAGACGGCCAGGTTTTGTCTTCGGAGCGAACCGAGACTTTCCAGCAACAACCTGTTCGGCACATAAAACTCTCTGACGAGGAGCGCGCCGACATCTTCATGGCGCGGAAATCGTATAGTGAAGCGATCGAGTATTATTCCCGCGCTATCAAGTCCTATCGGCTGTCCCCGCAAAACAAACCGAAAGTTGCCGCCCTATGGAACAAGATGGGCATCTGCTACCAGCAGGAACTGGGTTACGAGATGGCCCGGAAGGCTTACAAGAAGTCCATTCATCTGGACCGGACCTTTGGGCGGCCCTGGAACAATCTGGGCACAACTTTTTACCTCAACCAAAAAGTGAAGAAGTCCATCAAGTACTACCGGCGTGCGGTTAAGTTGAGTCCGTTATCGGCCTCGTTTCACTTGAATCTGGGTACCGCTTACTTTACGCGCAAGAAGTACAAGAAGGCGTTTGTGGAGTACCACACGGCGATAAAAATTGATCCCGATATCCTGGAACAAAATTCGCGGGAAGGAACGGCGGTCGAGACTCGGCATTCCAGCGCCAAGTTTTATTTCTATTTGGCCAAAGTTTTTGCTTCGCTGGGCAATGCCAGCGAGGCGGTTCGATACCTGGAGCGCGCGATGGAGGAAGGTTTTAACAACCAGGATCGTATTCTCCAGGATCCGGACCTGAAGAAAATCAGTAAGGACCCTGCTTTTATTGCGCTGATGAAGCATCCCCCCGTTGCCATTAAGAACTGATGCCGGGCGGGACATCCTGCCTCAAAGCTATATTGAGCGGAAAAGCATCGGTTCCCTTAAAGTGGTGTGCCTGCCAATGCTATAATGGCCGCCGTCGGAATGTGAGATATGAAAGAGATATGAAGCTGAAGCGTCTTGGGTTGTTCTTTTTATTTTTGTTTGCCTGCGGGAGCCTGGAAGCCGCTTCACCCAAGGTCATCCTGGTATTCCCGCTGGAAAATATGAGCGGAAACGCCAATTTAGGGTGGATGTCGGAGGGTATCGCAGACCTTCTTGGCACCCGCTTGGCTTCTCCTACGCGCTACGTGATTCAGCGGAGTCAGCGCGACACCGCCTATGAACAATTAGGCTTGCCCCTCGAAACTCCTTTGACCCTTGCCAGCGAATACAAAGTTGCCCAGACACTGGGGGCGAATATCGCGATCGTGGGGCATTTTACGGTTGTGGGCGATCAACTGACCACGCATGTGCAATGGTTCAATGTTCCAGGGCTGCGACTCTCCCCTCCTATAGTGGTGACGGGCAAGTTGATCGAGTTAGACCAACTTGAGATCCGCCTGGCCTGGGAACTTCTGAGGTTGCAGGACAAGGATGCGATGACCGGCACGGAGAAACAATTCAGCAACCGGTTTCCGCCGGTTCGTCTGGATGCCTTCGAAAGCTATATCCGGGGAATCTTATCCACCGACTCCAAGAGCCGGATCCATTTTCTGCAGCAGTCGGACCATCTTGATCCGAGTGATCACCGAGCAGCGTTTGAGCTTGGGCGTTACTACTTTGATGAGGAATCTTATGCGGATTCGGCCCAATGGCTCCAGAAGCTTGATTCCGGCGATCCTGATTATACGCAGTCGCTCTTCTTTCTGGGGATTGACGAATATTTCCAGGGCCATGATGCATCGGCCGAAAAGGTCCTTCAGAAGCTGGCTGCCACGGTGCCGCTGGGTGAAGTTCTGAACAACCTTGGGGTTGTCGAGTTGCGCCTGGGCCATTATGACCAGGCCCTGGCGGACTTTACGCAGGCTTTTCAAAAAGCGCAAAGCGATACCGATTACGCGTTCAACATGGGCCTGGCGCTCTGGTACTTGAAGAAATACGATAAGGCTTCGCAATACCTTCACAAAGTTCTGGCACAGGACCCTGATGACGCGGACGCGCATACGCTTCTTTCCGAAGTGGCCGGAGAGTTGGGCGACGTCAAGACCCGCCAAAGTGAGATGGCGTGGCTTTCCGATCATGGCCAGGAGTCTGCCGATGACCCTTCGACCGATAGCAACACGGCCAGCGGGAATGATGCCTCTGCGCTGTCACCGCGAATCAAGAAGGAATATGATGGCAGAGCGTTTCGCCTGCTGGCTCTGGCCATTACTCGCGCCCGGCAGAGCAGGCTCGCCCAGGAGCCGGCCCCTGTGGTCCAAAGTGACGGAGAAGCTCATTTGAAGCGTGGGTTGGATCTGCTCGCTGCGGGGCTGATTGCCAAGGCGGAGCAGGAATTGACTCAGGCGGTGTTGCTGCTTCCCAATAACAGCGATGCACACCGAGCCCTTGGCGAGGTGTACGAAAGAGAAGGCAAACATACGCTTGCCGCGACGGAGCTGGAAGCGTCGCTGAAGGAGAAAAACTCCTTCCAGGCGCATCTGTGGCTGGCGCGGGCGTATGTCTCTCTCGACCACTTGCAGCCGGCATTACAGCAGGCCCAGGCAGCTCTCCAGCTTGATTCTTCGAACGCCGAGGCCCAGCAACTGGTGAAGCAGATTCAAACCCAACTTCCTGCACACAGAGACAAACCTTGAGAGCAAAGTTCTGCAAGCCCGTTCTCGCGTTGGCCGTCTTATTAGCAGGATTCCTTGTTTCTTTCCCTCTGCATTCTGCCCCCTCAACTCCCGTTGTAGTTCGGATCAAGCTGGATGGCGTTGTCCAGGCCGTGAGCGCCGACTACGTAGTTCGCGGAATCGATTTTGCCAACCGGACGAATGCCAGCGCGATCCTTCTGGAATTAAGCACCCCGGGCGGACTGGGAGATTCCATGCGCGACATCATTCGTGCCATCATGAGCTCGCGCGTGCCGGTCATTACTTACGTTTTTCCCAGCGGAAGCCGGGCTGCTTCAGCGGGATTCTTCATTTTGTTGTCCGGCGATCTCGCGGTGATGGCTCCCGGGACCAACACGGGCGCTGCGCATCCCGTGATGATCGGGATGATGCACGTCGGGAAGACCGAGGAGACCAAGATCCTGAACGATGCTTCGGCCTTTATGCGGACGATTGCCGATACGCGAGGGCGGAATGCCAAGCTGGCTCAGGACGGCGTTACCCAGAGCTTGTCCTTTACCGATCAGGAGGCCCTCAAGGATAACCTGATCAATGGCATCGCCAACTCCCCGCAGGACATCTTTAAGCAGTTTAACGGGACCACCGTCAAGCGTTCCGACGGCTCGACCACCGTACTGAACCTGGCGGGAGCCCGCATGGTCGATTACGAGATGCCGTGGTTCAAGCGCTTCCTCTCCTGGGTTGCCGATCCGAACATCGCCTTTATTCTGGGCGCTCTGGGCGTCCTCGGGCTGTATATTGAATTCACGCATCCGGGCGGAATTTTGCCGGGGGTCGTGGGAGCCATTGCGCTGGTCCTTTCCTTGTTTGGCTTTCACCTGATGCCCATTAATTACGCGGGCGTTGCGCTTATCATCATTGGGCTGGCTTTGTTTGGACTCGAGGCGTCCTTTACTTCCCACGGCATCCTTGCGGCAGGGGGCATCGCCGCCATGCTTTTTGGATCGATGATCCTGATTAATTCGCCCTGGCCGGGCGCGAGGATTCACCTGTCGATCGCGCTCAGTGTGGTTCTGCCGCTGGCGATCATTACAATCATCCTGATGCGATTTGCCTGGAAGGCGACCCGCAGTAAAAGCGTTACAGGCGGAGAAGGACTTGTAAATGCGACCGGTGTTGCGCGCACTGACCTGGAGCCCGAGGGCAAGGTCCTTGTTCACGGGGAGTTGTGGGACGCGCGGGCTGAGCAGCACATTCTTGCCGGCAGCCACGTGAGAGTCCTAAAGGTGGACGGACTCACTTTGATTGTTGAGCCGGTTGAAGAATCTGGGTAGACTGTTCGCTGCTGGATTGTGGAATGTAGGCCTGACGGTTCGAGAAGAGTGAACGGACAATTGTAGTGCTGGTTCGAGGGACGGAGAATTCCGTTCCCCGAAGAGCTGAAGGGAGGAGTGATGGGCTATCTAGCTGCCGGGGTGATCCTTTTTTTCTATGCCGTAGCATGTTTGAACGTCCTCAGAGAATAC
>Ga0055483_10000127_pt1 | contig 16538 bp, 14 predicted proteins | sample RushMan_CattailN_5_FD_57938 | JGI IMG/M metagenome (GOLD analysis project Ga0055483, IMG submission 57938) | Wetland microbial communities from San Francisco Bay, California, USA, that impact long-term carbon sequestration - RushMan_CattailNLB_D2 | ecosystem: Environmental > Aquatic > Marine >... | reverse complement strand
CTTCACATAGCGGCCGGGCGCAGGCTCGGTCGCCTTGTACTTGCGGTTGCCCTGGCGCGCCGGCGCCTTGCGCAAGCCGCCCTTGTACTGCTCCAGCCAGCCCGACCATTGCGGCCACCAGCTGCCGGGGTGCTCCTCGGCACCCGCCAGCCAGGTTTCCGGATTTTCTGAGTACTCCGCTGCGCGCCAGTAGCTGCGGCGGTTCTTGGCCGCCGGGTTGATGACCCCGGCGACATGGCCGCTGGCGCCGAGCAGGAAGGTCTTCTCCCCGCCCAGCAGGTTCACCGAGCGGTAGGCCGAGCGCCACGGCACGATGTGATCCTCGCGCGTGGCGAGGATGAACGAGGGCCGGTCCACCCTGCCCAGGTCGAGCGCCACGCCGCAGTTCGTTAGCGCCCCCGGAATTCGCAGCTTGTTCTCGAGATAGGTATTGCGCACGTAATAGCAGTACATCGGTCCCGGCAGGTTGGTGCTGTCCGCGTTCCAGTACAGCAGATCGAACGCCGCCGGCGTGCCTCCCATCAGGTAGTTGTTGACGACATAGGGCCAGATCAGATCGTTCGCGCGCAGGCTCGAGAACATGAAGGCGAGCTCCGAGCCAGGGAAGATTCCGCCGCGTCCGATCGCCGCTTCGCGCGCGGCGACGCTCGCCTCGTCGACGAACAGCCCGATCTGGCCCGTCTCGCTGAAATCGAGCATCGTGGCGAGATAAGTGACGCTCTCGACCAGGTCTTCGCCTTTCCCCGCGAGAACCGCCAGCGCCGCGCCAAGCAGCGTGCCTCCGACGCAGAATCCGAGCGCGTTGACGCGGTCGCTGGCCGCGATCTCGCGCGCCACCCGGAACGCCTGCAGCACGCCCTGCTCGATGTAGTCGTCCCAGGTGAGCGTGCCGAGCGAGGGCCCGACGTTGCGCCAGGACAGCATGAACACGGTGTGCCCGGCCCCGACCGCGTAACGCACGAGGGAATTTTCCGGCTGCAGGTCGAGGATGTAGAACTTGTTGATGCAGGGCGGGACCATCACCAGCGGCCGCTTGCCCACCTGGGCGGTGGCGGGCGCGTATTGCACCAGCTGGATCAGCGGATTCTCGTACACGACGCGCCCCGGGGCGGTCGCGAGGTTGCGCCCCACCTCGAACGCCGACTCGTCGGTCTGACTCAGGCGCCCTTTTTGCGCGTCGGCGATCAGGTTCGCCAGGCCCCGCGCCACGGACTCCCCGCGCGTCTCGATCGCGCGCTGCAGCGCTTCGGGATTGGTGGCAACGAAATTGGCCGGCGACATGGCGTCAATCCACTGCTTCAACGCGAAGCGCAGCCTGTCCTTGGCCGGCGCATCGAGCTGCGCGCCCTCGACCAGCTCGGCAAAGTAACGCGCCGACAGCAGGTAGGACCGGCGCAGGTAATCGTGGAAGGGGCTCTCGCGCCAGGCCTTGCCCGCGAACCGGCGGTCCCCCGGCTCCGGCGCCACCACCGAGCCGGCGTCCTGCCCGCTCGCGAGCGCCTTCCACAACTGGGCCTGTTTCTCGGCGTACGCGGCTTGCAGCTTGGACAGGTGTTCGCCACCAAGCTCGCGCGTCCAATCGGTCGCGGGCAAGCCCGGCTGAACCGCGCCGACCAGGCGCATCCAGCCCTGAGTCATCTCGTTGCCCGCCTGCGCGATCGTCGACAGGAGAGCCTCGGGTGAACCGGGTTGCGCAGCCATTCAGTTCAGGGTGGTAGGGATTGGGTATGGGCTTCGCCGCAGGGCGGAAAGATCTCCGTAAGCAGCGGCTGGGGCAGGCTCGATAGGGTGCTGATTTTGCGCCGCACAATGCGCCCCCGTCAAATCTTCGGCGAGGCCCTTTCGGGGAGCCAGATCAACGCCGCCATGCGTCCGGTTTGACCGTCCCGGCGGTAGGAAAAGAAGCGCTTTGGATCGGAAAAGGTGCAAAAACCGCCGCCATATATGCGCGTCACGCCGCATGCCGACAGGCGCTGGCGCGCAACCGCGTACAGGTCGAGCAGCCAGTGCCCCGGCCGCGTCGCGCGAAAGGCCACCCGCGCTGACGGATCGCGCCGGACAAAAGCCTCGCGCACCTCGTCTCCGACCTCGTAGGCCTGCGGCCCGATCGCGGGACCGAGCCAGGCGTTCAGTCGGCGCCGGTCGACCCGCATCGCCTCGACGGTAGCTTCGAGAACGCCGCCGCACAGGCCACGCCAGCCGGCGTGCGCGGCCGCCACGACCTGCGCCGACTCGTCGGCCAGCAGCACCGGCATGCAATCGGCCACGAGGACGGCGCATACCGTTCCCGGCCGCCGCGCCACCGCGGCGTCCGCTTCCGGTTCCCCGTCCCCCGCGCGCGCGGCGTCGGCGTCGGCGACGCGGATTCCGTGCACCTGCCGCAGCCAGACCGGCGGCGACGGAAGCAGGGCCTCGAGCCGGCGCCTGTTATCGCGCACCGCCGCCTCGTCGTCGCCGCTGCGCAAGCCAAGATTCAGGCTGGCGTAGGCGCCGGCGCTCGCACCGCCCTCGCGGGTCGTGACCAGCGCGCCGACCTGGACCGGCCAGTCCGGGCGGAGCGCCCCGATCATCGGCCCTCCCGCAGCGCCTCGAGCAGGCCCTGCATGTCCTGCGGCAGGGGCGCGCGCCAGCTCACGGCGCGGCCGCTGCGCGGATGGATCAGCGAAAGCTCGCAGGCGTGCAGCGCCTGGCGAGGGAACGCGAGCGCCTGGCGGGCGCCGCGCCGATAGACCGGATCGCCGAGCAGCGGATGGCCGATGTGCTGAAAGTGCACCCGGATCTGATGCGTGCGGCCGGTCTCCAGCCGGCACTCGACCAGCGCCGCGCGCCCGTAGCGCTCGAGCACGCGGTAGGAGGTTCGCGCCTCCTTGCCCCGGCGCGAGACGGCCATTTTCGTGCGCACCCGCGCATCGCGCCCGACCGGCACGTCGATCGTGCCGCCGAGGGGCGGCTCGCCGTGCACGACCGCGAGATAGACGCGGCGCACGCTGCGGGCGGCAAGCTGCTTGACCAGATCGGCCTGCGCCGAGACGTTCTTCGCCACCACCATCAGTCCGCTGGTGTCCTTGTCGAGCCGGTGCACGATGCCGGCGCGCGGCACCATGGCGAGCCCGGGAGAATGCGCGAGCAGCGCGTTCATCAGCGTTCGGTCGGGGACTCCCGCGCCGGGATGGACCACCAGCCCCGCCGGCTTGTCGATCACGATCAGGTCGCGGTCCTCGTGCACGATCGAAAGGGGCATGCGCTGCGCCTGCGGCGCACCCTCCGCGGGCGCGAGCGGCGGGGCGAGTTCGATGCGCTCGCCGCCTGTCACGGGCTGTTTCGCCGCGCCTTCGGCGCCGTCAACCCGGATATGTCCCGCCTTGAGCCAGGCCTGCAGCCGACTGCGCGAATACTGGGGGAACAATCGCGCCAGCGCCTGATCCAACCTGAGCCCGCCGTATGCCGCCGGGACAACCGCCTCCTGCAGGCTATAATTTTCGGTTTCGACCGCGGGCTTTCGTTTCATGCGCTTAAGTTTACTTGCTCTCCTGGCGGTCGCGACCGCGCTCCTGCTCGGCTCCTGCGCGACCACGGAGCAGGACAAGACGGCGAACTGGTCGGCGCAGCGGCTTTACGGAGAGGCAAAGGACTCGATGGCCTCGCAGGACTGGGGGCAGGCGATCAAGTACTTCGAGAAGCTCGAGGCACGCTATCCGTACGGACGCTACGCCCAGCAAGCCCAGATCGAGATCGCGTACGCATACTGGAAAGACGGCGAGCGCGCGTCGGCGATCGCCGCGGTCGATCGCTTCGTCAAGCAGTACCCCGACCATCCGCACGTCGACTACGCCTACTACCTCAAGGGCCTGATCAACTTCAACGAAAACACCGGCTTGCTCGCCGGCCTGTCGAGTCCGGACATGTCGGAGCGGGATCCGAAGTCCACCCGCGAAGCCTTCGCCGCCTTCAAGGAGCTGGTCACCCGGTTCCCGAACTCGAAGTACACCCCGGACGCCCTCGCCCGAATGCGCTATCTCGTCAATTCGCTCGCGTTGCACGAAGTGCACGTCGCGCGCTGGTACATGAGGCGTGGCGCCTATGTCGCCGCGGCCAACCGGGCGCAGCACGCGATCAAGGAATACCCGAGGGCCCCGGCAACCGAGGAAGCGCTGTACATCATGGTGAGGGCCTACGGCATCCTCGGCCTGAACAAGCTTTCCGACGACGCCTACCGCGTCTTGCGCACCAGCTTTCCCAACAGCAGATACCTGTCCGGCAATGTCGCGCCGCCAAGCGCGCCGTGGTGGAAGCTGTGGTCCCCGAACTGGTAGCGGGGCCCGTCAAGCGGGCTTGATCGCCTCGTCCGCGATGTAGTCGCGGATCACGGTTTCCACGTCGGGATCGGCGCGGAATCCCATCGCGAGCGCGCGCGGCGTTTCGAACCGTCCCGGCCAGGTCCTGACGATCGCCTGGATGCGCGCATCGGGTTTCCACACCACCCGCTTGCTCGCCGCGGCGCCGGCGACGCGCCCGAGCGCCTCGACCATTTCCGCCACCGTCGCGGTAATACCCGGCAGATTGACCACGCGCCGCGTGCCCCAGGCTTGCGCAGGCAGCTCGTGCGCGTGCACGAAGGCCTCGACCACCCGCCTGGGCGAGAGCAGCCAGACCTCGGTACCCGCGTCGACCGGGCATTCCGAAACCACGCCGTTGAGCGGCTCGCGCAGGATCCCGCTGGCGAACGACGAGGCCGCGGCGTTGGGCTTTCCGGGGCGCACGACGATGGTCGGCAGACGCAGCGAGCGCCCGTCGACGAAACCCTTGCGGGAGTAGTCGGAAATCAGGTACTCGCTGACCACCTTCTGGGTCCCGTAGGACGTCTGCGGCATCGGGGTGGTCGAATCGTCCAGCACCGGCGGCAACTCGCCGCCGAACGCCGCGACCGAGCTCGCGAACACCATGCGCGCGGGCCGCGCGCACTGGCGCAGACGCTCGAGCAGCACCCGCGTGCCTTCCAGGTTCGCCCGCATGCCGAGGTCGAAGTCCGCCTCGGCAGCGCCGCTGACGACCGCCGCCAGGTGAAAGACCGACGCGGTATCCGGCGTCACCGCACGCTCGACGACGGCGCGCTCGGCGACGTCTCCGGTCACGGCCTCGACGCGCCTGTCCTCGGGCGACCCGGCGGGGAACGCGGCGTCGAGCAGCACCAGCCGCGTAATCTCGCGCTCGCCACCGTCGGGCGCGGTCAGCTTGCCGCGCGCGAGCAGCGCCCGTGCCACGCGCGAGCCGATGAACCCTCCGCCTCCAGTGATGACGACTCTCATGGCTGGATTCTATCGAACAATACGCTGCAGGGGCTAACGCTCCAGTTTCTGCATCAGCCGTAATTCCCGAGCAGGGCAATTCCAGATGATCTGGCCCTACCGGCGTACACTACGAACGGCGTAACGGCAAATACGAAGACTGCGAAGGAAACTCGAATGTCCTCCAAGCCACCGTTCAAGGCCGACCACGTCGGCAGCTTTCTGCGCCCCAGGGAAGTTCTCGAAGCCCGCAAGCGGCATCAAAGCGGCGAGCTCTCTGCCGCGAAGCTTCGCGCGGTCGAGGACGACGCGATTCGCGGCATCGTCAAATTCCAGGAGAATCTCGGTCTGAAGGGCATCACGGACGGCGAATTCCGCCGTACCTTCTTTCATGTCGACTTTCTGACGCAGCTCGACGGCGTCGTCGCCGAAGGCGGCATTCAGGTCAAGTTCCACCGCAAGGGCGGCGAGCTCGACTTCGCGCCACCCATCATGAAGGTGAAGGGCAAGGTCCGACATTCACGTCCGATACAGCTCGCCGACTTCGAGTTCCTGAAGTCGGCCGTCACGCAGGGGACACCGAAAGTGACGATTCCCTCGCCGACGATGCTGCATTTTCGCGGCGGCCGGAACGCGGTCGACCAGTCGGTCTATCCCGACATGGACGATTTCTATGCCGACGTGACGAAGGCCTATGCCGAGGAGATTCGCAGCCTCGCCTCGGCCGGCTGCACGTATCTGCAGCTCGACGACACGAATCTCGCCTACCTCTGCGACCCCAAGCTGCGCGAGGCCACGCGCGCTCGGGGCGACGACCCGGACGAGCTCCCGCGCATGTATGCGCGCTGGATCAATGCCTGCATCGCCGAGCGGCCGGCAAACATGACGGTCTGCGTGCATCTTTGCCGCGGCAACTTCCGCAGCGCCTGGGCGGCCGAGGGCGGCTATGAGCCCGTGGCCGAGGCGCTTTTCCAGGAACTCGCCGTCGACGGCTACTTCCTGGAGTACGACGACGACCGGTCCGGAGATTTTCGGCCGCTGCGCTTCGTCCCGCAGGGCAAGACCGTCGTGCTCGGCCTCGTGACGACGAAGCTCGACGCGCTCGAGTCGAAGGACGACATCAAGCGACGCATCGACGAGGCCGCGCAGTACGCGCCCCTGGAGCAGCTCGCGTTGTCGCCCCAATGCGGGTTCTCGTCGACCGTGCACGGCAACGAGATCGCCGTCAAAGCCCAGGCCGACAAGCTCAAGCTCGTCATCGAGATCGCGCGCGAGGTCTGGGGCGAGATCTGAGCTTTCGCGCGTTGCGTTGGAATCAATCAGTCAGCGTGGCAGAGCGGCTCTTGTCGAAGAATGCCTCGACCTCGTCGAGTTCGCGGGTCTGTTTCATCGGCGGCAGGCTCGCGCGCACCAGCCGGCCGTAGGGCCGCGAATACAGGCGCGGGTCGCACAGCATCAGCACGCCGCGGTCGGTCTCGTCCCGGATCAGGCGCCCCGCCCCCTGCTTGAGCTGCAGGATCGCCTGCGGCAGCTGCAGCGCGCTGAACGGGTTGCCGCCCTGGGCGCGCACCGCGTCGATGCGCGCCGAGAGCACCGGGTCGTCGGGGGGGGCGAACGGGAGCTTGTCGATCACCACCAGCGAGAGCGCCTCGCCCCGGACGTCGACGCCCTCCCAGAACGACTGGCTGCCGAGCAGGACGGCGTTGCCGAGCGAGCGGAACCGCGCCAGCAGCTCGCTGCGCGAGCCGGTGCCCTGCACCAGCAGCGGGAACGGCAAACCGTCGCGCTCGAGGCGGGCGGCCAGGATCTCGTGCGCGCGGCGCAACGCGCGCAAGGTCGTGAAGAGAAGGAAGGCTCTGCCCCCGCTCGCACGCAAAACAGGATAGGCGGCTTCGATCACGGCCGCCGTGAAAGCAGGGTCGTTCGGATCCGCCGGCAGGCCCCTCGGCACGTAGAGCAGCGCCTGGCGTCCGAAATCGAAGGGGCTTTCCCATTGCCGCGCGTCGGCCTGCTCGACGCCGAGCTCGCGCGTGAAATGATTGAAGTCCTGCCCCACGGCCAGCGTGGCCGAAGTAAAAATCCAGGCCCGCGGATGATCTTCCATCTGGCGCCGGAACAGCTCGGCCGAGGACAGCGGCGTCAGATGCAGCTGCGCCGAGTGGTTGAAAGCCTCGACCCAGCGCACCTCGTTCGCGGCGTCGTCGCCGCCCAAGCGCGCCAGGATGGCGCGTGCTTCGGACGCCCGCCGGGCGCAGGACGCGAGGCCCTCGGAGCGCCCGGCCTGCTCGGCAAGGGGCCCGGCCAGCGCCGCCAGCGCGGCGTCGAGGGCGGCCACCGCGTCGCCAAAGCCCGGCAACCGGGCCGCCTGCGCCCAGCCGAGGCGGGTGCCTTCGCCGCCGAGCGAGAGCCTGAGGTCGCGCGCAGCCTTGTCCAGCTTGCCGGCGAGGCGCTCGAGCTCCGGGGAGGCGCCTCCCGCGGCGCGCAGCTCGACGCGCGCGTCGCGCGCCAGCTCGATCATCTGCGCGGTCGAGATCGTGGCGCCGAAGAACAGCCTCGCAGTTTCCGGCAGCTGGTGTGCCTCGTCGAACACCAGCGTGTTGCAGGCGGGCAGCAGCTCGGCGACGCCTTCGTCGCGCAGCACGACGTCGGCGAAAAACAGATGATGATTCACCACCACGACGTCCGCCGCGAGCGCGTTCCTGCGCGCGCGCATGACGAAGCAGTCCTTGTAATTCGAGCACTCCTGGCCGAGGCAGTTTTCCCGCGTCGAGGTGGCATGCGCCCAGACCGGCGCGTCCTCCGGGACCTCCGCGAGGTCGGCGCGGTCGCCGGTCACGCTGAGCGCGGCGAAACGCTCGATGCGCCGCAGCTGCCCCGCCTCCTCGCGCGAGGCGAGCCGCGCCTCCTTTGCCGCACGCTCCAGGCGGTACAGGCAGACGTAGTTCGCCCGGCCCTTGAGCAGGGCCACGCTGGCGCCCGACGCAAGCGCTTCGCGCACCGCGGGCAGATCGCGGTCGAAAAGCTGGTCCTGCAGCGTCTTGGTGCCGGTGGAGATGATGACCTTGCCGCCTGCAATCAGCGCCGGCACGAGATAGGCAAAGGTCTTGCCGGTGCCGGTGCCGGCCTCCGCCACCAGCGTGCCGCACGACTCGAGCGCCGCGAGGATCGCGTGCGCCATCTCGACCTGTTGCGCGCGGCGGCGGAACCCCGGCACCTGGCCCGCGAGCGGGCCGCCGTCGGCAAACGCGCGCTCGAGCGTTGCCGCTTCGCGTGACGCCGCTTCGCTCAGGGCCCGACCTCCTCGACCTTGAGCCAGATTCCGCTCCCGCTCGCGCCGCGCCGGAGGCCCGAGGAAACCATGCTGCCGGATTCGGCGCTGCGCACGGAGCTGGCGCTCCCCAGCTCGACCCATTCCCCCAGCCGCGCGGTGACCGTCGTCGCGACGCGCTCGAAGCGCACCCCGCCCGGCGACGCCGCGGGCGATTCGCGCTGGGGGCTCACATCGAGAATGACGCGACTCCCCGCCAAGTGCGGCACGACCGCGATTCCCGTCGACAAATCCTGCACCGCCGGCGCTTCGCCGCCGAGCGGCCGGCTCTGGCCCAGCGCGATGAAGGCGCGTCCGCCCTCGATCACCTGAACGCGCTGATCGACGCGATCGTCGGCGGCCGCGTCGGAGCCGCGCGCGCGCAACTCGATCCGCGACCCGCCGGGGCGCAGGACGCCGCCGGCCGCGATCTCGCGGTCATGGATCTCGGACACATCGGCGAAGCGAACCGATATCAGGAGCCGTCGCAGCGGGGTGTCGATCCCCGCCAGCGCCGCCCTGAGCTGTTCGATATTGCGCGCGCTGGCGCGCACGATCAGCTGGTTCGAGCTTCCGGTGAGCACGCCGCCGGGCTCGAGCAGCGGCCTCAACGCGGGCAGCACCTGCTGCAAGCTGCGGTGGCGCAGAGGAATGATCTCCATCTGTTGCTGTGCCCAGGCGCTCGCGGCACCGAGCGCGATGGCGGCAAAGCAACTCCAGGCGGCGATCGATCGGCGCATCAGGGTCCGGCTCCGGTTCCATCGAAGCAACGCGCCGCCGCCGGTCCGGCTGACAAAGGCCGCTTTACTTTCTCCATATCGTCCACTACATTACTTTAATGAAATATCGCAATTTACTGTATTTAATAATTTTTCCAATCTGGATGTATGGCTGCGCCAGCCCTCCGACCGCGCTCGATTCTGCCCCGCTGGAGCGGCCCGCGAGCGCCGAGCGCTCCGAGGCCCTGTTGCAGGCGCTGCTCGCGCTCGGGACCGACTACCGCTGGGGCGGCGCCTCGCCCAGGGGCTACGACTGCAGCGGGCTGGTCGCCCACGTGTTCAAACAGGCCTGGGGACTGCGCTTGCCGCACAGCGCCCGCGCGCAGAGCGAGTACGGCACGCCCGTCAGTCTAGCGGAACTGCAGCCTGGCGATCTCGTCTTCTTCAATACCGAACATCGCGCTTTCTCCCACGTCGGGATCTATCTCGGCAACGGACGCTTCGTGCACGCACCCAGGACGGGCGAGCAGGTGAAGGTCGAACCCCTCCATATCCATTACTGGATGAGCCGCTTTGACGGCGCGCGCCGCCTGACGCCGCCCGACCTGCGCCCGCTCGCGAGCCGCAGCCGCTAACCGCCGGCGTCGCGCAGGTTGAAGATCACGGGAACGCGGATGTCGAACGCCTTGCCGCGCAGTCCGGCGGGGATCCGCGCCTGCGGCTCGGCGCGTCGGATCATTTCCAGCGCCTGCCGGTCGAGAATGGAAAAGCCGGATCCACGCGATACGCGAAGCGAGGCGACCGCGCCGTCGGCCCCGATCGCCAGGCTGACCTCGACCTTGCCCTCCCAGCCGTTGTCGCGCGCAAAGCGCGGGTAGCGCTTGTAGCGCTCGGCCAGCACGATGATCTCGGCGCGGTACAGCGCCACCAGACTCGCGGTATCGGGCGCCGCTTGCGGGCGCGATGGCAGGGGTGCGCGCACCGGAGCAGGCGCGCTTGGCACTGCCGCAACGGGCGGCCGTGGCGCGGCAGACGGCGGTGGCGCAGAGACCGCGGGTGACGGAGGCGGCGGCTCCTGCACTGGGGAAGCCTGCTGAACCGGTCTCAGGATACGACGATGAATGCGCTTCGGGACCGGGCGCGCTTTCTTCACCTCATGCCGCGGAGCCGGCTGCGGCACCGGCGCGGGCGGCGGCGGTTTCAGCACCGGCACGGGCGGCGGCTTCAATGCCGGACTGGGAGGCGGCGGGTGCGCCGCGGGCGGTTGTACCGGCACCAGGCGGGCTTCAAGCGGAGGCTCCGAGCTGGACCGCAGGGGCGGCGAAGGAAGCGCCGGTAGCGACAGCAGCGCCACGGCATGCAGCACGAGGGAGGCGACGATCGCGTATTCGAGCGCGCGACGGGTCCCGTCCTGCCAAGTCCCGCGCGCCGAACCCGTCGCCATGCGGCCTCACTCCATGCGATCGGCTACACGCCGCGCAACGCCCTCCACACCTTCTCCGCGGTGAGCGGCATCTCGAGCTGAAGCACGCCGCGGTCCGCCAGCGCGTCGAGAACCGCGTTCACCACCGCCGGCACCGACCCGATCGTGCCGAGCTCGCCGCAGCCTTTCACTCCCAGCAGGTTGGTGGTGCAGGGAATGCTCTCGTCGAACCCGCAGTTCATGGGCGGGAACTGGTCGGCGCGCGGCAGGCCATAGTCCATCAGCGAGCCGCTCAGCAGCTGGCCGCTTTCCGGATCGTAAACCGCACGCTCGTACAGCGCCTGGCCCACCCCTTGCGCGATGCCGCCGTGAATCTGCCCTTCCACGATCATATGGTTGATGATCCGGCCGATGTCGTCCACGCTGGTCAGGCGCGCGACCTCGACCTCGCCCGTGTCGGGGTCGATTTCGACCTCGCACACCTGAGCCCCATTCGGCCAGGAGGGCGTCGACGGCGTCTCGGTCGCCGAGACGCGGATGAAGCGCTCCGCCTGTCGCGCGGCGAGCTCATCGAGCGCGATATCGCGGTCGGTGCCGGAGATGCGGAAGCGCCCGTCGCGGAACTCGATGTCCTGCGGCGCCGCCTCGAGCGCCTCCGCGGCCAGCTCCTTGCCGCGCACGATCATTTTGCGTCCTGCGGCGACCACCGCCGAGCCGCCGACGAAGGCCGAGCGCGAGCCCACGCTGCCCACGCCGTTGGCGCGATCGGTATCGCCCTGCACGATCCGGATGCTCGAGACCGGCACCTGCAGCACTTCCGTGATGAGCTGCGAATAGGTCGTCTCGAGCCCCTGCCCCATCGCCTGGGTACCCGAAAACACGGTGACCGCGCCGTCGGCGTCGATCTGGATATCGACCGTCTCGGTCGGAATCGCCCCGGTCCACTCGAGGTAGACCGCCAGGCCGCGCCCGCGCAGCCTGCCGCGGCGCCCGGATTCCTCCCGCCGCGCGGGAAAGCCTTTCCAGTCCGAGCGCGCAAGGGCCTCCTCGAGCACGCGCGCGAAGTCCCCCACGTCGTAGACGTCGCCGAGGTGGGTCTGGAACGGGAAGTCCTGCGGGCGGATGAAGTTGCGGCGCCGGATCTCGGCCGGATCGAGCTTGAGCTGGCGCGCGGCCTTCTCCATCAGGCGCTCCATCAGGTAGTTCGCTTCCGGGCGACCGGCGCCGCGGTAGGCGCCGGTGGCCATGGTGTTGGTGAGCACCGCTTTCACGCCGTAATCGATGACCGGCACCTTGTACACGGTGGTCTGAACCTTCGGCCCGAGCGCAAGCGGGATGATCGCCGAGGAGCCTACCGGCGTGGCGCCGATGTTGGCCAGCATGCGCATGCGCAGCGCGAGAATGCGGCCTTCCTCGTCGAGCGCGAGAGCGGCCTTGAACCGCTGGTCGCGTCCCATGTGCGCAGCGAGAAACTCCTCACCGCGCTCGGCGCGCCACTTGACCGGCCGGGCGAGCTTTTTCGCGGCGTAGCAGACCAGCACGTCCTCCGGCGTGAGGCCGGTCTTCATGCCGAATCCGCCGCCGATGTCGCCCACCATGACCCGGAAGTCTTCGGGCTTGGCGCCGAACACCGCGCCGAGCAGCTCGCGTGCCCCGGTGGAGGTCTGGTTCTGGGTGACAAGCGTGGTGCGGCCGCCCTCGTGCACGCCGATTGCGCAGCGCGGCTCGAGCGCATTGGCGATCAGGCGCTGGTTGTGCAGCTCGATCTCGACCACGTGCGCGGCGCCGGCAAACGCGGCATCCGCCGCCTTCGGGTCGCCGTAGGCCGATTCCGCCGCCACGTTGCCGGGCGCCTCGGCCCAGAGCTGCGGCGCGCCCGCCTCGACGGCGCGACTCGCATCGACCACGCAGGGCAGCTCTTCGTACTCGAGCATGACCTGCTCGGCCGCGTCCTCCGCCTGATCGCGCGTCGCAGCCACCACCGCGGCCACCGGCTCGCCGACGTAGTACACGCTCCCCTCCGCCAGCGGAACACGCGGCGGCGCCTCCATCGGCGAACCGTCGGCCTGCTTGAAGAGCGGCGGGAACGGTATCTGCCCGACACCGTCCGCGCGCAGGTCCTGCATGGTCCAGACCGCGAGCACGCCGGGCGCCTTGCGCGCGGCGGCAAGATCCGCGGTCACGATCTTCGCGTGCGCGTGCGGCGAGCGCAGCAGCACGAGCCATGCCACCCCGGGAAAATCCCGGTCGTCGCTGAAGAGTCCCTTGCCGGTGAGCAGCCTGTCGTCTTCGAGCCGTTTCTGCGAGCGCGAGCTGCCGAAACGGGCGGATTCGGGGTCGAACTGAGTCTGGGGTGCGTTCATCTTGGTGAGGAATAAAAACGGCCCGTGCGGGCCGTGTTGGAAGCTTCCGGAGGGCGCAGTCTAGGTCGATCCGCGCCCCGCGGCAAATTGCCCGATTATCTGCTGGTCAGCGCGCTCCGGAGCTCGCGCAGCTTGGCCTTGATCTTGCGCTCGTTGGCGAGCCCCATGCGAATCATGATCTTCTGCCCCGCCGAACGCGCCTCGAGGTCCGGGTCCGCATATTCGTACAGCACCTTGGGCTGGCTGAGCTTGATCGGCCCGTCCAGCTCGGGAGCCGCAAGCAGATCGTCGATGCAGGTAATCAGGCGGTCGTTGAAGTATCCATTGGGGTAGCCGAGCTGGCGGTAGGCCTGCTGAAAGAGCGGATAAAAGCGGCTGTAGATCGCGACCAGCTTCTTCGCGCTGACTGCCTGCGCGATCCTCACGTAGGGCGTATAGCGGGCGAAGTTTTCCGGCGCGAGCAGCATCTGGTCGCCGCTGGCGGACACGGCAAAGCGCCCGGCAACCGGCTTGACCGGCATCATGCGCGCGGGCGCCGCATGGCGCGGCAGATTGTCGACGGTCGCCACGATGCGCAGGATGATCTTCTCGGGATAGAAATAGGCCGCAAACGCCTTGGCACCGACCAGCCCGATCATTTCATCGCGCGCCGCCGGATCGCTGTCGCGCAGCCCCGGCAGGGGCGGAACGATCTCGCCGGGCGCCGCCTTCGGCGCTTCCACGGGATGCTCTACCTCCGGCGCGGGGCTGGCCGCCTGCGGCGGCTGGGCCGGCTGCTCGGGCGCGCTCGGCGGCGCGGGCGCCGCAACGGGCGCCGGCGCCGGCATGTGCGTGCTCACGAAATAGTAGTAGTAGGCGCCCATCGCCGCGGCCAGGATCAGCACGGCGAGTGCCACCCACCGCAGCGAACCGCTTCCCGACGGCTTGCGCATCAGCTGCGAAGGCCTGTCATCCCGTGCGGACCAGGGTTCCACTAGGCGTCTCCCGAGTTAAGGCTGGAAGCCATGACGAGAAGGCGCCAATGCTATCAAACTCTCGCCCCCTGGCGCATCGCTGAACGCGAACTGACTCGCGCACCAGCGCCCCCTAGGCGGGTTGCAGGTCGATGCCTTCCAGCCCTCCCTCGCCGGCGAGAATCTGGACATACTGCGCGAGCGCACGCTCGGTCGAGCGCGCCTGCAGCATCGCCCCGATCCGTTCGCGCACGGCCTCGAAGGGAACCGTCTCGCCCGCGATGCGGCGCGCGATCAGAACGACGTGAAAGCCGTAGCGTGTGTCGATGAGCTCGGGCAGAACGCCGGTCGCCCCGCCATCGAACAGCGCACGCTCGAACTCAGGCACGCTGTCGCCGCGGCCCAGCTGCCCCAGTGCGCCGCCTTGCGCCGCCGAAGGGCAGTTCGAATGCTCGCGGGCCAGCTCGGCGAAGCGCTCCGGCTCGCGGCGCGCGACGGCATGCACTTCGGCCGCCCGCGCGCGCAGCGCGCCGGGCGGAACCCGCGGCGTGAGCGCGAACAGGACATGCGCGGCCTCGACCAGGTCGCCTGCCCGGAATTGGGCGGGGTGGCGCTCGTAGTAGCGGCGGCATTCCTCGTCGGTCGGTTCGGGCGTACGCACCTCGAGCTCGAGCAGGCGCTCGATGACGGCATCCTCGGCCTCCGGGTCCGCGAAGGTCACCCCCTCGCGCGGACGGCCGCCCATCAGGCCGCGCTTCGCGGCGCGCTCGAGCAGCAGCTCGCGCAGCGCGACCGGCAGACCGTTGACGGTGGCAGGCGCCATCAGCCGCGGTTGCGCACGATCTGATAGGCGCGTCCCAGGTAGGCGACCGAGGCGAACCCGCTCCATACGTGCACGAGGCGCGAGAACGGAAACAGCAGGAACAGCGTCATGCCGAAGAACAGGTGGATCTTGAAAATGATCGGCACGCCGGCGAGGAACGCCGCCGCCCCGCCGCGGAAGGTGACGATGTGTTGCGCCCAATCCGCCAGCAGCAGCATCGTGCTGCCGTCGAGATGCTGCGCCGAAAAGAAGATCGAGACCAGCCCGAGCGAAACCGTGACCAGGATCCAGAGCAGGATCAGGATGTCCATGCCGGTACTGGTGCTGCGGATGCGCGCGATGGTCAGGCGGCGGTGCAGCAGGAGCAGGACGCCGGCCAGAATCATCGCGCCCAGGACGCCACCCGAGCTCATCGCCAGGATCTGCTTCGCTCCCGGCGTAAGTCCGAGGGCCGCGTAGACGCTATGCGGCGTCAGCAGGCCGAACAGATGGCCGAAGAACAGCAGCAGGATGCCGATGTGAAACAGGTTCGAGCCCCAGCGCAGCTGCCCGCGGCGCAGCAGCTGGGAAGAGTCGCTCTTCCAGCTGTACTGCTCCCGGTCGAAACGCACCAGCGAGCCCAGCAGGAACACGGCCAGGCACACGTAAGGGTAGATGCCGAACAGCGCCTGATTCAGAAAGTCGCTCATGAGGCGGCTCCTTTTCGGTAGAAATGTACCGGGGCGACCTCGGGCGCAGCGCCGCCGAAGCTCACCGGCTGCTCCATCCAGCTGCGCTCGATCGCTTCGGGCGTGTCCTCCTCGCCCGCCTGCGGCCGCGCGGCGCGTTCGACCGCCAGGCCGCGCTCGCCGGCGATGGCGAGCAGCGCGGCGAGCACCGCGCAATAGCGGCTGCCGCGCGCGGCCAGCCGTTCGCCCAGCGCGCGCAGGATGTCGGCGGTTTCTCCGAGGAGCCCCCGCGCCTCCGGCGCTGGCAGCAGCGAGGCGAATTCGAGCAACGCCGGCAGGTAGTCGGGCAGCTCGTGGCCGTCGACGGCGAGCCCGCGGGCGCGGTACATCGACGCCAGGTCGACCATCGCCTGGCCGCGGTCGCGCGACTCGCCATGCACGTGCTCGAACAGATGCAGCGACAGGGCGCGCGAGCGATCGAACAGCGCCACGTAGCGCTCCTGCGACGCGACCAGTGGCTCGCGCCTGAGCTCCTCGAGCAGCGCCGCGAGCTCGGCGCGCGGGCCGCGCGGCAACAGCCGCTCGGCGTCGAGCGCGCCCGAGAGCTCGGGCAGGGCCGCGAGGAGCTCCGCCTCCGGGTACCCGAGCAGCGCGGCGCAAACGCGCAGGGTCTTCATCGCCCGCCTCCGATCGCAGTGGCCGCCGCGCGAATGGGGATCGTGCGACGTTTCTTGCCGCCGAACAGGCTCGCCTCGCTTTCGCCGTCCGAGCAGCCGTTGCCGAACGTGAAACCGCAGGAGCCGCGCAGGTCGTACGCGTCCTCGGCGTATTCGCGATGCGTCGTGGGAATGACGAAGCGGTCCTCGTAGTTGGCGATCGCCATGAGCCTGTACATGTCCTCGACCTGCGCGGCGCTCAGCCCCGTCTGCGCGAGCACCTCCGCGTTCTCCCGGCCATCGACGTGTCGCGCGCGCATGAAGGCGCGCATCGCGAGCAT
>Ga0055483_10000119_pt1 | contig 16960 bp, 17 predicted proteins | sample RushMan_CattailN_5_FD_57938 | JGI IMG/M metagenome (GOLD analysis project Ga0055483, IMG submission 57938) | Wetland microbial communities from San Francisco Bay, California, USA, that impact long-term carbon sequestration - RushMan_CattailNLB_D2 | ecosystem: Environmental > Aquatic > Marine >... | reverse complement strand
GCTCTAACATCGGATACAGTATCTTTTAGAGGGATTTGGACACCTTTCTTTTCTGTTTGTGATTGAACGACCGTAAAATTTTGTGTCATATAATTTTTCAGATACTTTGCCCGTTTGAATAATAATTGATCCGAAGGTGAAAGTTCTGATTCGCCCACCAGGGCAACAATTCTTTCCAGAGCGAGTGCTTTTTTGAGAGTTGTCAGTGCGTCAAGTGCTGTTTGATAATGCACTTCACCGACTGTTTCCACGTTTAAGGCCGAGGAATTAGATGAAAGTATATCAATTGCGGGGAAACGTCCTTCCTGATAAACGCTACGCGAAAGGATAATGTCAGAATCCAAGTAGGGGAATATTGACTGAACCCCGCTATCAGTTAAATCGTCGGCGGGAACATAAATAGCCTCCATGGTTGTGATGGAATTTTTTGAGGTCGAGGCCAGTCTTTCATGGAAGGATGCCATTTCCGAGTTAAGAGTAGCCTGATAACCACCTTCAGACGGCAGGACGTTCATGAGAGTGGAAAGTTCATATCCCGACTGTGCAAAACGGAATACATTATCTATAAAAAAGAGCACATTTTTTTTAAGGACATCGCGGTAATATTCTGCCAGAGTGACTCCCGCAAAGGCGGTTCTAAATCTTACTGCAGGATTTTCTCCCATACTTCCATATATTAATGAAACACCGTTCATAACCCTGTTTTCTTTCAAGGTCGAATAAAGTTCTTCTCCCTCTCTTGTTCTTTCTCCGACTCCTGTAAAAACAGAAACGTTTTTTTCGGGATTTAGAATAACAATGTTATGAATAATTTCTGAAAGAATGACTGTTTTTCCCACACCTGCACCTCCAAAAAGACCTACTTTTCCACCCTTAAGTATCGGTGTAAAAAAATCAATAGGTTTGATCCCAGTTTGCATTATTTCTTTTGGAACATTAACTTCGGAAAATTTAATGTCTTCTGAAATTATTGAATTATATTTTTTTACTGCTATTTTTCCCAGATTGTCCTGCGGATTACCAATAGTATCAACAACTCTTCCCAGCATTTCTTTTCCAACCGGCATTTTAAGAGGTTGTTGGGTGCTATAAACCAGTGATCCGAAGTGTAGATTGGAAGAATCTGTAAGTGCCAAACAATAAAAGCTGTCAGATGAGGCTGACGTATAAACTTCCAACTTAATGGTTGAATCTTTTTTAGATTCAAGAACGTCATGGATTTTTGGTTTTTCATCCAAAAATTCCACTTCTACTATCTGACCTTTGATACTTATTACTTTGCCGGATATCATATTAGTCTTATAAAAATAATATTTTATTTATACATTAATATTTTTATGTTCCGTATGATCGGTAATTATATATTATGTGTTATAGCATTAAATAAATTAGGTAATATCCCAGAGTAAAAATCCGGATATTGTTTCCAACTGTTTTTTGTTTTGCGTTAAGTGTTTGAAACGAATTTTCTTTTTTTCAAGTTTTTTTGTTTCGTCCTCAATATGGATGAGAGCCTCTTCCATTGCATTGACCCTTGAGGCTTGGCGAGCCAATCGATTTTCGTGAAAAGTTTGTCTAAAAAGACTGGACATAATCTGGGTTTCAAAAAAGTTGAATACATACTCAAACATGGGTTCAAAGATAAATCTGTCTTCCCTTGATATAGTCGAAGGAACTTCCGTTTCAAAAATATCTCCTCCAGTTATACTTGTAGATATCGCGTTTTGCCTGACAACATTACCGAATTTTCCATAGTATATAAGTACCTCTTCATATTGTAAAAATATTTTCATTAATGCTTTTATGTGCTCTGATGAAATGTTGTCATCAGGAAGATAGATATATTTATAGGGTATTTTATAAGTAGAACTTTCATAAAGTTCTTTTCCGGTAGTACCGATAACCAATACATCGATTTTCCCTTTATTATTTTTTTTAAGATCTGTCATAAACAACTCGTATGTTTTTTTAGTAACAGGTCCGTATAATCTTCCGTTGGAAGATAGATAAACCATTAATAGTTTGCCGTTTTTACGAAGTAATTGACTTAAATTTTTGTCGCCGACCTTTCTTTTTTCCAGTATATCCGTCACTTCTTTAGGATAAGATGATTTTAAATCCACAAAAACATCCGATAATTCGGAGAGAAAATCGCGCGTTGCAAGAACAGACGTTTTAATTCTTTGCATTCTTGTAGCCGCGATTTCTTCATAATTTTCGGCAAGATCTTTTATACTGCTTAGAGCAGCCATTTCTTCTATTATTATTTTTTTTTGAGCCATGTCGGTGTGTTTATGTCGGGTGGATCAAGAAATCCTTATTTTTCAGGATATTATTGTTAAATATATCCAAATCTTTGGTATTAGTAAGACCCAAAAGGAACTTCTGTTTTTGCGGATCATAATATGCGTTTACAAGAGATTTTTTTACTTGATCCAACACGTCATTATTTTCAATAAGTTTGTTAAAGATCATGGAAATTATTACCATTTGAATATCCATAGGTATTGTCTCCTCAAAAGGTTGTTTGAAAAACTTATTTATAAGATCCCCCATATTCAGAGCTCTTTTGACATCATCGGTTAATTCCTGACCGAAGTGTGCTAAATTTTGAAGCCTGTCATATTGTGTTAAAAAAGCCATTAATATTTTATGCACCTCACGCGGAAGTTTTTTTAATGTTTGTCTACCTACACGGGTAACAGATAGGGGAATATTAACAGCAGGCCTCATTCCCTGATAATAGATGTTACTGTCAAGATAAATATGTCCGTCTGTGATACCCATTAAGTTTGTTGAGATATATCCCGTAAAATCGCCTTCAATAAGTTCAACTACGGGAAGGCAAGTTATTGAAACCTCCTTAACTTTTGAGTGTTTGAAATTTCCCGCCCTTTCCAGAAGTCTTGAGTGTATATAAAAAATATCACCGGGGTAAGAATCTCTTCCCGGAAATCGTTTTGCTAAAAGCGACAATTCCCGATAGTATTTTGCGTGAGTTGACAGATCGTCCATTATCACCAAACTATTTATTCCGTTATCACGGAAATACTCTGCAATTGTCATTGCAGCATAGGGTGTATGACATATCAAACTAGGAGAATCATATGAACTTGTAGAGACTAAGACGATACGATTTAAAAGTTTTTCTTTAGTAAAGAACTCCTTTATTTTTTTGATTTCACTTTTCTTTTTACCAACAGTTGCATAGATGACTACAGACCCCTCGTTAACTTGTTTTTTAACGGCTGTTAATAAAAGAGATGTTTTACCAGTTTTTCTATCTCCAATAATAAGCTCCCTTTGCCCTTTACCCAAAGGAACCAGAAGATCCACCAAAGAAATTCCGGTTGCCAACTGGGTGGTTATTTTTGTCCTGCCGGAAATGCCGATTGGCCTGATATCAATTTCCCGTTTTTCTTTAGGCTCTTTGAACTGTGCGGTTTCATCAAAAGGTTCTCCTAGGGGACTGACGTGCTGTCCGAGAAGTTCCATACCGACCGGAATTGAAAGAGGGGCGTTTGTTCGTACGGCTTTAGCTCCTACAGTGATCGGTTCGTTTGTAAATACTCTTGCTTCAACTTTTCCGCGTGTTATGGCAAAGACTTCGCCTTTTTGTCCGTTTTCAAAAAGGATTACCTCATGCAATTTAACTTTAGGAAGACCTTCTATCATTACAACCGGATGATTAATATAATAAACAATTCCGTATTCTCCGATCTCTTTTAAGTATTGATTGAATTGATTATTCATAGGTAATTTTTATCTTGCATAATTTTCTCTTAAATATGAATTTAAAGTAGTTTTTTATTTTATGCGATATTGGTTGTTAAAGTTTCAACAAATATGTTTTCAAACTCATTTTTTATTGAAGCATCAAATTGCCTTCCTTTATATCCCGCAATTGCGCCGGCAATAATTTCCGGATCAATGGTTATTTCCAAGAGAACCTGTTTTTTTACATTTAAAATAAACCATTCAGATATAGCTTTAAGAATTTCTTCTTTTGGGTCGATTGCCAAGACAATTGAAACCTGGGGTAGAGATTTGATAGTGTTTTGAATTTGACCGATGAAGGAGTTAATCGAAGATCCGGATATGGTGGAAATGTTGTTTTCCCTGAGAAGTTCTATAAACTTATCCCTTTTATGGGTTCCAAATTCTTTCAGAAGTGCTTTATTAAGATCAAATCCGATGTTAAATATTTCTTCTGAAATTGCGGATAGACTTAAAGAAAAATCGTTGGCCTGTGATTTGGTTGTAAAAAAATCTGATAAAATAATTTCCCCCATATAAGTCAAATATTCCTTCTTTAAGACACTTTTCCAAAGATTCAATTATTAATTTTTGATGATCTTCCAAAGGAATTGATTTATTAAGAACCTTTTGGGAGACTTTTTGAATAATTGTGCTTACTGTTTTATCTGCCTCTTTTATTTTTTGTTGTTTATAAGATTCGATTTCTTTTTGCAGATTAACCAGAAGATTTGTCCTATATGATTTCATTTCATTGTCCATTTCAACCTCGAACTTCTTGGTTATATTTTGAAAATTATCCAAAGACTTTCCTGCTATTTGATTCAGATACGTTTGATGCTTGGTTACGATTTCGTTTGAAGAGGAAGAGGTTTCCTTTTGTGTATCAAAAACCATTTTCTGAAGAGCTTTATTTACTTCATCCTTAAATGAAGTGCTTACATATTTAGCGTTGGTTAAAATCGAGCTGGCCTCTTTGGTTGCGTCGTCCAGGATTTTTCTTTCTTTACTTAGTGAATTTCCTACAATTTGATGATAGCTGCTGTCTATTCCGAACTCTTTATTATCTAAAGCATTTTCTTTTAGCTCAAGTTCCTTACCCCTTTTTTGTACGCGCCAAAAGTAATAGATTAAAAAAACAAGGATCATCAAATTTGCAGTAGGCAAAACGACAGAAAGAAATATAGAGAGCATACCAAACCATTTTAGATTAGTTAGACTTTTGAATGCAACTAACATGAATTAATATATGCTTTAGAAAATCCGTAATTGTGATTTTTTTTAATTTGTATTTATAATGTACGATACCAAACAAATGAGATATAAAGTATCAAAGACGACTCTGATATCCGAGCTAATCCAGAAGTCTCCCCGTGTAGCAGATCTTCTTTTAGACCGCGGACTTTCTTGTGCAACGTGCTTTATGAATCAGTTTGAAAGTATTGAAGCGGGTGCAAAATTGCACGGGATGACAGACAAAGAAGTAGAGTGTTTACTGGGTGATATTAATAAAGCTTTAAAAGACCAAAAAGTATGAAGTCAAAATCTCTTCTCAAAATTACTAACCTACATGCTACAACCTGCGAAGGTAAAAAAATTATAAAAGGAGTAGAACTCACAATCGAGAAGGGCAGGGTTTATGCACTTTTGGGTCCGAACGGAAGTGGAAAATCATCTCTGGCACATATTATTTTGGGTAATCCTAAATATAAAGTTATTAAAGGAAAAATTATTTTCGGAGGAAAAGTTCTTAACGGTTTATCTCCTGAGAAGAGGGTTAGATTGGGATTGGCTATAGCTTATCAGCATCCTCCGGTTGTTAAAGGTGTACCCCTTAAAGTTCTTTTAAAGATAATTTCGGAAAATGATTTTGAGGATAAATTCAAAATTGCATCAAAATTCTTAACAAGAGATGTTAATTCTGATTATTCCGGAGGAGAAAAGAAACTTTCAGAACTTCTGCAAATTTTATCGCTTAAACCGAAGCTGGCAATTTTTGATGAACCAGACTCGGGTTTGGATATAAAAAATTTACATAACTTGGCCGATATTGTAAATAAAGAACTAATAAGTAAAAACACATCAGTTCTGGTAATTACACACTCAGGGAAGATTTTGGAGCTTCTTAATCCAGATATGACATCAGTAATGGTAGAAGGGAAGATTGTATGCGGATCCAAAAACTACAAAGATATATTAAAAACAATTAATAAATATGGATATGAAAAATGTAAACGATGCCCATTTTTGGCAAGTTGATCATAGGATAAAAAGGATTGCAGATGTAAAACAGGTTGAAATTTTACCAAGCAGCAGCGCGTGGGAAAAATATAGCTGGAGTAGAAAATACTTTGGTGAAAAACCCTTAGAAGGTTATTTTGTTTGGGTTAAGGAGCAGCCAGAAATTCCCCTTCAAACCTGTGTAAATATAGTTGGCCGAAACATCAAACAGAAATTTAGGAATCTGTTAATAGTAGAAGAAGGACTGAAAATAGAACTGCAGGGCTTTTGCGGAAACATTGCCGCATGTTTTAAAGGTTCTCATCGAGCGTCGGGAAATATAATTATTAAAAAGAATTCAAATGTTATTTACAGACATTACCATTCTTGGGAACCGGATAATGTCGTAGAACCAAACTATGAGTTTTTTTTGGAAGAGAATGCAAAGCTGGATTATGTTTATAAAACTACTCATACCCCAAAAATTCTAAGCGTCAGGAATAAAATTACCTGTCTTAGAAATGCAAAGGTATCTATTAAAATTTTAGTGAATTGCCAAAAAACCCAATTTTTTACAGAAGACACGGTAGTACTAAAAGGCGAAGGATCTTCCGGTATCAGTAAATTAAGATTAATTGCAGGTAAAGAAAGCAGTATTAAAGCTTATTCCCGCATGTTTGCACAATCTGCCTCCTCAGGACACTTAGATTGCCAGAGTCTGGTAACAGATAAAGGATCAACAGTTAAGCTTGTACCTGAGGTTGTATGTGATAATAAGGAAGCACAGGTTACGCACGAAGCCTCAATAGGCAAAATTTCGGAGGAGCAGTTAAATTATTTAAGAACCAGGGGTTTGACCAAAGAACAAGCAATAAATTTAATTATATCCGGATTTCTAAGGATATAATCCTTCATTTTTTTAAATGTACACTTTAGTATTTTCTACATTAAAATCCGTATTGGATGGAAAGGATAAGTAAAGCAGGTTATTTTTTGTAAATTTGATGAATTTCTTTTGGAGATAGGATTTTTACAATTACACCCATTTGAACCATTACTAAATCACCGCATTTAACATTTTCTCCTCCGGTTAATATGGTTTTGGACTCACCCGGATATTGAACTTTTGCCTTCTTACCATCAACCTCAATTATTTTACCTGGAATTGCTAAGCACATGCTGATAAATTCAAATATCAAAAATCAAAATTCAAAATTTATTCTATCTGTTCTTAATAATTTATAATTATAATGTTATAGTGGAATATCGTAAAGTAAAAATGAATTATGCAGGAAGATAGCACACAAAATAAAAAGATGGCGGTGGGATGGTTTTCTTTTACATGCTGTGAGGATTCCACAATTCTTTTTACCGAACTTTTAAATGACCATTTTGATGAATGGAAAAAGTTAGTGGAATTCCGGCATGTACGGTCACTAAAAACAAAGAATTCGCTTGAGGGGTTGGATGTTGCTTTTGTGGAAGGTGCCATATCGTCTGAAAAACAGGCGGAGGAGGTAAAAACAATAAGAGATAATGCAAAATACGTTGTAGCAATTGGGTCATGTGCCTGTACTGGGTTACCATCCGCAAGCAGAAATGAATTCACGCCTCAGGATATAACTGAAAGGATAGAGAAATATATGAGGGACTTTAATTATTCGGAAAAGGTGCGCAAACTTGATGAGGTTATTAAAGTTGACGATGAAGTTCCTGGTTGTCCGATGAACGTACAGCTATTTTTGGAAATTCTTACCAAATATTTGAAGATTTTTAATTTAACATAACATTTATGCATACCGGGGAAATAACGATAGACAATATTACAAAAATTGAAGGATCTGCGGGACTTAAGGTGGTGATAGAAAACGGTAAAGTGGCGGATTTGAAATTTATTCTACAAGATTTCAGAAGGTTTTATACTCAAGCCGTAAAGGGAAAGCCAATAATTGCCGCCCCCTCATTTTTATCAAGAATTTGTGGAACGTGTTCTGTTGCTCACTTATTTGCATCATTAAAAGCATTTGAGATGTCGCAGGGGATAGAAGTTAGTGAACAGACAAAAATTTTACGACGTCTTTCGTATGATGCATTAATGATTAGGGATCATGCGTTACATCTATATTTTTTTGTTCTCCCGGATATTTTGGGAGTAGATTCGATTCTTGATATCCCGGACGATGCTAATGATTTAGGACATATACTTTTGCACGATTCGTTTGATATTAAAAAATTAGGAACCGATATCTCAAATACGATTATAGGTGCCGCTGTTCATGCACCTATTCCAACTGTAGGGGGGTTTTTGAAAAATCCTGACCCCTCAAAATTTACTGACTTGATAAACAGACTCGAAGGTATCAGACCGCAAGTCTTGCGGGGTATTAAGACATTTTCGGAATGGAGTGAAAAGCTTGAGCGGAATACCGACTATCTGTATCTTCGAAATGATAAACAATTTGATTATCTCGAGGGAGATATCGTTAACTCTAACGGCAAAAGAATGGCCTCAGATAAATTTTTGGAATTTATGGAAGAAGTTGTTATTCCATATTCACAGTCGGAAGGATATAAATTTTCCGACACGCACGAAGATTATCTGGTTGGGGCGCTTGCAAGAATAAATTTTAATAAAGATATTCTTAATCCAAGAACATTAAAAGATACTTCTAATTTTTTATCTATGTTTCCATCACAAAACATTCAGCATAATAATTTAGCCCAGGCTATAGAAATTTTGCAGTGTGTTGACGATGCGATAGATATATTAAAAACTGTTGAAATTAACCCTGACGAAAAACCGATAAAAATGCCTTTAAAGGCCGGGGTAGGGGTAGGGGTTGTTGAAGCTCCAAGAGGTATTTTATATCACATGGCGAAAGTTAATGATAAAGGAATTGTTGAGGATTATGACGTGATTGTACCTACCGCCCAGAACCAAATTAATATAGAAAATGATCTTAAAAAATATTTTAATGAGAATCTGGATAAACCTGAGGAAGAGCTGCATCACAAAGCTGAAGTGATAATCAGAGCCTATGATCCATGTATCTCCTGTTCAACCAATTTTCTTAAAATAGATTGGATCCGTAAATAATTTATATTTTTACCCATAGGCAGTCCAATAATTGTTATCTTTTTCAACATCCCTAATTTTTTAAGATATTTTAGTTGAAAGCCCAAATCCCAATCGTGAACACTAATACTCTTATTGCGTACTAATTTATCAATACTTTTTTCGTTTATCAGAGTGATTTTTTTAATTCCCTCTACAACATCCAAGATTATTACGTTATTTTCGTCTATGAACGGTAGATCCTCGTTTTCATTTACGATAATAAAATTCACTTTGGGAACCTTTCTTTCCAAGCGCTTGGCTATATCCAGAGCTTTACGGTCACTTTGAACAATTGGATTTCCAAAGACGAACACCTTCATAAATTTATTGTATGACATCCTTCCCGTTTTGTTAAAACGGGATTCCCTCTAAAGGGGGATGGCATTCCATCGTTTGATTCATCCGTGTTTGTTTGCACACAAACACGGTATTCTCAAATACTGGTATAATGTTCCTTTAAAGGAAAAAACATATGACGAATTACGAATTGGATGCACGGTTTGTGTACGGACCAAGACATTCACATTTTCCCCCAAAGGAATTGAAAGTTGTGGAAAAAATATTAAGAAGCGGAATTACTGCAAAAGAAGAACCGAGAATCAGGGAACTAATGAGTCATTTTCCTCATTTAAATGCTTTTCAGAATGCTTTGGGTAATCTTTATGGAGTAGATGCTTTTGATCCGCGCATTCAGGAAGCATATTGGATAGGAAACGGATTTTTGGAGGAATCGGGGAGAAATGCAGGGAGAGCATTGTTTAATTCGTATAAAAAGGAATATTTACCGAAAGAGTACTTAAAGGAGATAGAAAAAGTTTCTGAAGAAGGAGTAATACTTCATCATAATTTTCAAGTTACAAAAATAGCCGTAATTGACAGCGGAGGATTGGAAAAAAGCTTAGATGCCGTTAATAACTGTATGATCAGATCAGCAAGGGTAACAGAAGTATCTAACGATACAGTTGATGTAAGTGCGTTAAAACTCTGTAAATCCGAAAGGGGCTATGAGATGAAAAAACATGATATGGTTGTGGGATATGACAGAAGCCTGGTTGGCGTGTTAAATACAGGAAATCACGTGGCGCTTCACTGGGGTCATGTTTCAATGTGTATAAGTGAAAGCCAAAACAGTGAGCTTAATTACTGGACGGAAAAAATAGTGAAGAAACTTTAAGCCGGCCAAACTTGAGTACCGGTTTCGCTGTCAGTTATAACAATTGCTTTAGTAGGACAAGACTGAGCTGCCATAAGTATCGTTTCTGCAGGATCAGAACTTCCCGCTTGAATTACTGCTTTGTTTTCGCCATCTAACTGAAAAGTACCTGCAGCTACGGCTACACAACTAGCTGCCCCGATGCAAGCGCTTCTGATTACTTTTACTTTATATTTTCCGATCGTCACTTCTTCATCTTGTCCTCCCTGAGTAGGCTTTTGATTTTGGTTTGAGTCGTCCATACCTTTTTCATGGTATAAAATGTAAGATGTAATTGCAAGACGAAAATGTTAGCTAAGATTGCTGAAAAAAGAGAAATCGCGGAAGGTACTTTGTATACAAAATTTGCATTAAGTGAAGAGATTGATTTTAATGCAGGACAATTTTTTCGCATTACCTTACCGGATCCTTTATATAAGGATAAGAGAGGGAATAGCAGATTTTTGGGTTTTTTGAATAATCCGACTCAGAACAAAGTTATTGAAACGGTTACACGTTTGGGGCCCAGTGCGTTTAAGAGAACACTTTTTGATTTGGAAATAGGAAGCGAGATTTTAGTCGGAGATGTCAGCGGTGACATGACACTGCCGAAAGATTTCCAAATGCCATGGATTATTATTACCGGAGGAATCGGAATTGTTCCTTATATAAGTATGTTTCGGGAAATTAAAGAGAAGACTTTACCATATAAGATAGATGTTATTGTTTCAAATACCAAAAGATCATGGGCTATTTTAACAGATGAACTGCAAAGTTACGCAGAAGATAATCCGAATTTCAGGTTTATTCCTACAGTAACTCAGGATTCCAGCTGGCAAGGTGAGGAAAGGCGAATTAGTGAAGGTTTTTTGAAAGAAAAAATATCAAACCCCAAAGAGGCTTTATTTTATATTTCCGGAACACCCCGTTTTGTACCTTCGATTGTCAATGCAATAAAGTCCTTAGAGGTTGATGCAAAAAACATCAAATTTGAAATTTTCACCGGATATTAGTCAACTTCAGGTGAATTCGTCAAAAAGGTCAGTGAGATTTTTTCGCTCAGGATTATTGTCGATAAGGGGGTTATTTGCGATCTGAGGAAGTTGAGATTCATATGCAGGTTCGTCTGTTTCGTAAAAGACACCCAAGGGAATTTGTTTTTCCCCCCACTCGAGAGCTTTTTTGAAAGCAATTTCCTTATTTTTTACATCATGGTTTTGATCCAGTTTATATGAATTTTTTTGATAGAATGTATGGTTCAATTCTTTATTGAATGTTACACAAGGCTGCAGGATGTCTAAAATTGAGACCCCCTGATGTTCACTGGCTTTAACGATAAGATCTGCCGTACCTTGGATGTCTCCCGCATATCCTCTGGCGACAAAAGTTGCTCCTGAGGCAATCGCAAGGGCTAGTGGATTTAAGGGATAATCTGGATTTCCTTGAGGAGTGGATTTTGATTTATATCCGTGGGGAGAGGTCGGAGATGTTTGACCCGTTGTAAGACCATAGATTGCATTATCATGAATTATAATGTTTATATTGTGGTTTCGACGGCAGGCATGAATGAAATGGTTTCCCCCCTCTCCGAGACAATCACCATCTCCCGTGAAGGCAAAAACATTAAGTTTGTGATTTGCGATTTTAATTCCGGTAGCTACGGGAATTGAACGTCCGTGGAGTCCTTCAAAAGATGTTATGCGGGTAAAGTTTATGATGTGTCCGTGACACCCGATGCCTGCAACAATAGCCGTATTTGAGTTGTCCCAACCTTTTTGGACAGCAGCGTTTTTAAAAGCTCCCCAAATAGCCAAATTTCCACATCCGGGACACCAGTTGGGAGAGCATTTTGTAGTTAGATCAGTTAATTTTGTCATTTATTAGCTTTTTAAAATACTACTCAACTTATCGGTAATTTCTTCGGGAAATACAGGTCTTCCGTCTATTTTCAAAAATCTATCCGGTATAATTATTCCTGTTTTTTCTGCGATGAGATTAGCCAACTGGCCAGTATAGTTACACTCAACATCGATAATGTATTTTGCTCTTTTTAAGACATCCGACACATAACCGGTAGGGAACGGATTCATCCAGGTAATATGAAGAAAATTCACATTAGGAAAAGTTTTTATCGCTGTTAAGATGCTTCCTTTGTTACTGCCCCAGGATACTACAGTTACATCTGCCGTTTCAGGTCCGAAGAGTTCGGGTTTTTCCATATCATTGTTTTCGCATGACGCAAGTTTTTGCATCCTTTTTTTCTGCTGCGATATTGCATTATTGGAATCTTCGGAGCTGAAACCTTCTTCATCGTGCTCGTCAGAATTTGTAATAAAAAAGTTACCAAATCCCGGGAATGACCTTGTCGAAACTCCGTCTTCTGAAAGAGCATAGCGTTTATAGGAGTCATTTTTTTCTCTGGTTATTTTACCTCTGTCGAGATTATAGTTTGATATGTCGAAAATGGGGTAACTTTGGTCTCCGTCGCATATATTTTTATCGATTAAAACCACTACAGGGGTTTGATATTTTTCTGCCAGATTAAAGGCTTTCATAGTCAAAAAGAAGCTTTCCCTGATATCACCAGCAGCCAGAACAATCCTCGGGAACTCTCCCTGGTGGGCGTGAAGTACAAATTGCAGATCTCCCTGGCCACTCCATGTAGGAAGCCCCGTTGCCGGTCCCGGGCGCATACCCTCAATAATCACGACGGGTGTTTCGGTTATACCCGCCAATCCATAACCCTCACTCATTAAAGCAAAACCACCTCCCGATGTTGATGTCAAAGACCTTGCTCCTGCATATGAAGCACCGATAGCCATATTTATGGCTGAGATTTCATCTTCGGGTTGCTTGAAAACAAATTGATACCTTTCCTGGTATTTGGCAAGGACATGCAAAATATTTGAGATGGGAGACATTGGGTATATTGAAGCAAATTGAATTCCACCGGCTATAGCCCCAAGACCAATCGCTTCACAACCGTTCAGAAGCATCTGTTTTTCAGGATCAGCTTTTTTTCCGAGGATATTTTTTATCAAAGTAGGGTATTTTGATTTTGCAAAGTCATATCCCAGTCTTGCCGCTTTTTTATTTGCTTCTACTAATTCATTACCTTTGTTTTCAAACTCGCTGTTTAATAAGTTTTCCAAAACGGAAATGTCTCCTCCAAGAATTGCTGTTGCTGCGCCGATTGCAACTGTGTTTTCAAGAAGTTCCACGTCTTTGGCTTCAATGGCAAGCGAATTTAGGGGGATTGGGCATAAATTTAAGCTATTTTTAACTTTCTGTGTATCAAGGCTATTATTTTCATCGAAGATCAACACTCCGTTTTCAGCGACCTCATTCACATGCCGGTCGAATGTTTCCCGATCCAGGGCGATTAATAGATCGCAGCCCATAGTTGGAGCATTTACCTCTCCTTCGCCGATAATAACCTGAGTTACGTTATGGCCACCACGTATGACCGAAGGGAACTCGGTATAGGTGTAAATTCCATAACCGCTTCTTGTTGCTAATTTAGCAAGCATTTGTCCTGCGGATTTTATTCCCTTTCCTGCCTGGCCGCCGATTTTAATTGAGAGTGTGTTTTCTGCCATAATTTAGAATTTTTCCGTATAAATACGCTTTTCGGGACACTTGGAATTTTTCAGAATGTTCATTGACTCCTCGACCATTTGCGGGTTTCCGCAAAGGTATGCACTGGAATCACTCGCGTCGGGAATTTCTTTTTGCAAAATATCCGTAATATGGCCCGTTTGACCTTTCCAGTTCTCATCGGGTTTAGACAGTACAAGACTAAAATGGAAATTAGGATGCTCCATAGCCAACTTTTCAAAATATTCCTTCCAAAATATATCATTAGAATAACGCAGCCCGAAATATAAATGGATAGGAATATTGAAAGCAGGATTATTGAGAGCCGAGTTGAGAATGCAGTGAAGCGGGCTGCAACCAGATCCTGTCCCAAGAAACAAAAGTCTTTTGGCACCGTCATTTTCTTTTAGGGTGAAAGTGCCGAAAGGTCCAAGATATGCGATCTTATCGCCCGGCTTGATATTTTCAAAGAATTTGGATCCCGGTCCTCCCGGTGAAGTATCAACCAAAAGCGAGAAGCCAGGCTTTCCGTCTCCACCCGCAATTGAATAGCTGTTGATTCGAGTCGGTGCAACCTTGACGCTGATATACTGCCCCGGAAGATATTTAAGCGGTTCTTCCGATTCAAACTCCAGATAGCGGAAGGTGGATGCCAAAACTGTCGTATTTTTTAAGGTTGCAGTGTGGAACTTGGGACCGACTGCTTTTTTGGCTTCTGCTCCGGCAAGAAGCATCTTTACATCAACTGCCCAGACGTCGTTATGGGTTACAATAACAGGGTTGATCTCAATATCTGTTGCGTCAGGAATCAAAGGGATCAACGTTGTGAATCTAACGATCAGATCGTAAAGTTTATCCAGCGCATAAGGAGGTTCTCCTGGTTCGTTTTTAAGAAGTTTTGCTACTTTTGACTTTGCTACAAGATCAATGACTCTGTTTCTGTCAACGGGTAAAACTTTAATGTTTTTGTCTTCAACAATTTCAGCGAGTTCTCCTCCCGCTCCGAAAAGCAGAACCGGTCCGAAGGTCGGATCGTGCTTTGTGCCAACAATAACTTCAATTCCGCTTGTAACGTCTTTTTGTATCTGAAAACGCAAGCCCTTTTTATTTTCTTCGGGAAGCTCGTCTTTTTTATAATTTAATTCATTCCACGCAATCCCTAACTGCTCTTCGTTCCAGATATTTGTGATAACTCCGCCGAGACTACCTTTATGAAGAATTGCCGGTGAGGTAAGTTTTAAAACTACCGGCCAACCATTCATCTTCACAAAATCCTTTGCTTCATCAAAACTTGCAACACCGGCGGTTGCCGGAGTGGGGATGCCAATTACCGCGGCAATCTCGTTTGCCTGAAGGGCATCCAAAGAAACCTGCCCGTTTTTAAGTGCTTCAGAAATGACCGTTTTAACCTGCGGTGGCTCGCTTAATGATATTTCCGCCGTAATAATTTCTTCTTTTTGGATCTGAAGTTGCCTTTTTTTCCACTTCCACATTGCACCGATTGCGGAGATCGCACGCTCGGGGAATCTGAAAGAAGGGATCTTGGCCTGATTTAATATGATTTCACCTTCATTTACAAGCGTTCCGCCGATAAACGAGCAGAATATCGGTTTTTTATATTTTTTGGAAAGATCGCCGACTATTTGCGCAGTTTTTTCGATCTGTGTCATCATTTGGGGGGTAAGAATTATAAGAAGTGTATCAGCTTGATCCGAGGAAAGGATTATTTCAGATGCTTTTGCATATCTATCGGCAAGTGCATCCCCCAAAACATCAATCGGATTTAAAATACTGGCTGATCTGGGAAGCGTACCTTGAAGTTTTTTATTTAAATCATCTGAAAATTCCGCAAGCATAAGGCCGGAAGCACTTACCGCATCGGCGGATATCACTGCCGGACCTCCGGCGTTTGAGATAACGGCAATTCTATTTCCACCCGGAGCGTCCTCCCATGAGAAAGCCCGGGAGAGATCAAAAAAATCTTCCAGAGTATCACAACGATAAATTCCGGTTTGTTCAAACGCGGCATCTAGAACATCGTCTTCGCCCGCAATAGCACCTGTGTGCGACTGCATTGCTTGCGCAGCGGCCTTAGTTTTTCCCGGTTTAATTATAAAAATAGGATCGGTTTTTCCGATATCGGAGGTTAATTTCATAAATTCAACCCCGTCTTTTACTGATTCCAAATACATACCGATCGGGTGGACAGAGGATAACCCTTCTTCAATAGGCTGGGTATTTGGGTTTGACTGAAAATATGTCAAAACATCGCATTCATCTACAACCGCTTTATTTCCCAAGGTAAAAAGCTTGGAAAATCCCAATCCTATTGAACGGCACCAATCAACCAGACTTGTTGCAATTGCGCCTGACTGCGAGATAAAGCGCAAGTTTCCGTATACACTTTCTGTTTGCCCGAAAGTGGCATTTAAAGGAAGGTCGTTATTAATAAACCCAAGACAATTGGGGCCGAGGATGTTCAAATTATATTTGTCGGCAATTTTTGATAAATCTTCTTCAAGTTTTTCACCGTCAGGTCCGGTTTCCTTGAAACCTGCGGAAAGTACGACAATATTTTTGGTACCTTTTTCGCCGATCTGGTTTAACTCTTCTGATACTTTTTCTGCCGGGATGGCAATAATAGCCAGATCCGGTATTTCCGGAACATCGGAGATATGAGAAAAACATTGAGTGCCGTTTATATCCGTGGCATTTGGGTTAACAGCATACACTTTACCCGGAAATTTTGAGTCGAGAATATTTTTCAGAACTATTGATCCGACCTTTTCGGGGGAGCGGGATGCACCGATAACCGCAATAGATCCGGGGTTAAAAAGTTTGGACAGGTCTTTTTGCATATATTAAGGTTAATTCAATATCAATATCCTGTAAATGACATTTTGTTTATTTAAAACATTTTTTAATTAAGTTTCGGAGGGTACTAGAGTCTTAGGATAAGTATTGCGACTGCCAGTCCGGCAAGAATTATTACCGCAACAATACTGATATTAAAGATGATGCCTATATAAATTACACCCTTTGCGGCAGGGTTTCTTCCCAGTGCCTCAACTCCTTTC
>Ga0055483_10000118_pt1 | contig 17152 bp, 24 predicted proteins | sample RushMan_CattailN_5_FD_57938 | JGI IMG/M metagenome (GOLD analysis project Ga0055483, IMG submission 57938) | Wetland microbial communities from San Francisco Bay, California, USA, that impact long-term carbon sequestration - RushMan_CattailNLB_D2 | ecosystem: Environmental > Aquatic > Marine >... | reverse complement strand
CAGCGACCCGGTCGCCGAAGTGAAGGGCAACCCCACCGTCGTCTCCACCCCATCCGGGCCGCTCGCCGCGCACTACTCCATCATCGAGAGCGACGCGCTCCAGGCGAGCCACAACCCGGGGAGCTGGCAGCCGAACCCGGATTACTTCCCGGCCGGCGCTGTTCAGGGGCGCGACTACATGGCGCACCCAGCGAACCGGGAGAGCGTGGTGGAGATCGCCACGAAGCCCGACATCCCCGCCTTCCTGGACCCGACGCAGTACGCCCAGACCGGGCCGCCGGTGGTGACGCCTGACGGCAAGGCGCTCGCCGGCAACGGCCGCTCGATGGCCCTGGAGCTCATGCGGGAGAACAACCCCGCGGCGTTCGACGCCTACCGCTCCGAGCTGGCCCGGCGCGCGGAGACTCTGGGGTTCGACCCAGCGAAGGTCGAGGGGATGAAGAACCCGGTGCTGGTGAGGGTCCTGGAGGACCCGAGTCTCGACTTCGGGAACATCGACCAGATGCGGGAGCTGAACATCGCTTTCGATCAGAGCGTGGGGAAAGTGAAGACCGCGCTCGAGGACGCCGGCTCGCGAGCTGCGCGCCTGGAGCGGAGCGGCGACGCGGCCATGCAGCACCTCGAGGAGACGCTGGATCCGGACCAGACACTCCGCGCGTGGCTCTGGACGAAGCCCGGGGTGGAGTTCGTGAAGCTGCTGCGCCAGGGCGGCATCATCACCACCGAGGAGGCCGGCCACTTCATCGACCAGCAGACCGGGATGCTCACCGAGGCCGGCAAGGACATGATCCAGAAGACCCTCCTGGTGAGGGCGGTGGGTGACGCCGGGATCGTCGAGCGCACGCCGAAGTCGATCCAGGAGGCCGTGGAGCACGCCATCCCGGGAGTGATCCGGAGCCAGGGGTCCGGGGGGTGGGACCTGAGCGGCGTGCTGCGGGAGGCCTTCGAGATCCACGGCAAGCTGGCCAACGAGGGCGCCTTCACCGGGCGCACCGGAAAGGTGTGGGCGTTCCGAGGGCAGCAGGACATGTTCGGCGCCGAGAACAGCGCCCGCTCTCTCGACCTGGCCCAGACCATCGAGGACGCCAGCAAGGCCGACATCACCTCGAAGTTCCGCGCCTTCTTCCGGGAGATGGACCTGGCCATGAAGCAGGGCCAGTCGGACGACCTGTTCGGCTTCGAGCCCAAGACCCCGGAAAAGGCCTTCGACGAGAACTTCGGCGCCCAGCGCCGGATGAAAGAGAGCGGCAAGAAGCCATGTCCGTAATCAACAAGTGCTTCCGCCTGGGCAACGCTCTCCGTGAGGACACCGAGGAGAGCATCGACCGCGCGGCCGAGATGCCCCACCACGTCGGCACCCTGATGCGCTGGCTGGGGCAGCGCGGCGTCAACTTCATCCGCGACTTCGGACCGGCCGGCGAGGAGCTCGCCCACCAGGTCGAGGAGGTGGTGCGGCCGGCCATGGCCAGGGCCGGGACGCAGACCGAGATCGCGATGCAGTCCCTCAAGGGCCTCAACCGCCCGGAGCGCGAGCTGGTGGCGCAGATCGTGGACAAGCAGGTACCCGAGTCGGCGGCGAAGGGCGACGCCCGGGTCCTCCATGCCGCCCAGGTCATCCGCGATCGCCTGGACGTGGACATGAACGCCAGCGACGCCGTAGGGATGCGGCGCCGGCTGGCGCCCGGCGTGCGCGCCCCGATCAAGGGCTCCGGCCACGCCTTCCCCACCGAGTTGAATCGGGCCGGGCGGCAGGTCCTCGAGGAAGCGCACCGCCTGGGCCTGGGCTCCGGGAAGGTCAAGGCCCTCGTCGAGCGCATGGTGTCGGAGGGCCGCGCCGAGAGCGAAGACATGGCCTTGGAGCAGCTCCGCAGGCTGCGGGACCGGATGCTGCGCGGGACCAACCACTACATCGAGAGCGTCCGAACCTGGCTTCCGCCAGAGCTTCGGGAGTGGGACCCGCGTAGCGTCCTCCCGCGCACCTTCAAGCGAAACGCCTTCACCCTGGAGGGGGTGCGGCGCTGGGGCGACCAGTTCGAGGCCCTCAACGGGCCGCTCTCGCAGCTCTCCCGGGAGAGCGGCGCCGGCGCTGCCGAGGTCACCGAGCAGTTCATCAAGTACCACTTCGGCGTGGCCGGCCGCGTGCCGCTCTGGCACCAGCGCGTCGCGAACGCCTGGAGCAATTGGGAGACGGTGTCGAAGCTGTCCGGGATCTTCAGCCCCATCCTCAACTTCGGGCAGCGGTTCACCAACACCGCCGACGCCCCGATCATCGCGCAGCTGCGGGCGCTGAAGGACCTGCCGCCGGTGGCGAACACCTGGATGAAGTCGGCTGAGCTCATCAAGTCAGACATCCGGAAGACGGGCGCCATCAGCGGGATGAACCCGCTCACCGAGCTGGCCCGGCAGGGGCCGGTGGCGCGGAAGATCTCCCAGATCGTTCTGTCCCCGTTCGGGGCCGTGGCCAGGGGGAACGAGTATTACAGCGCCCTCGTCGGCCGCTACGCCCTGGAGGCCGACATGGAGGCGCTGGGCCGCGTTGCCGGCGCTGACAATCCGCTCTCGAAGATGTGGCAGGCGGTCCGGCACCTCGCGATCGACCCCCAGGGCGCCATCGAGCGACGGATCGCGCGGCGCGGCATCGACCCCCAGGAGGCTATGGGGATGCTGCAGCGCGGCGAGCGGATCACCGCGGACCAGTACACGGTGGCCATGCAGAAGGCCATCGAGGACGACCAGTTCGCCCTCAACGCCCTCACCGAGCAGGTCTGGTGGGGGCAGAGCCCGTGGATGCGGCTCGCGTTCAAGTTCAAGACGTTCGGCGTTCGGCAGGTCGAGCTGATCTACAACCGGGTCGCCCACGAGGCCATGCTGGGCAACTTCGCCCCGGGGCTCAAGTTCCTGGCCGCCACGGCGCTCATGGGCGAGGCCTACCACCTGTCGCGGGACCTGATCTCGGGGAGCGACCTGTCGGCCGTGAGCCTGCTGAAGTCCAGGGACCCGTCGAAGCGCAACCCCCAGGAGGTCGCGGCCCGCATCGCCAGCGACTTCGTGGCCCAGGGCGGCGTGGGCATGATGGCGGACCTGCACTACGGCATCGGCAACTTCGTCCAGGGGCCGGCCGGATCCAGCGCGCGGAACGTCCTCGACGCCGCCATCAACATCGAGCTCGACCCGCGGCAGACGCTTCTGGCGCTCCGAAGCCTCGCCAGCAACGAGGTGGTCCCGGCGCGGCAGGCCGGCTCCCTCCTGGAGCAAGCGCGCCAGCACTTCGCCGGGCAGACCGACCGCTACCGCCAGTACCACCAGCTTCGGAGCGCGGCCTACAACTTCGCCAACGCCAAGGGGCAGCAGACCTTCGCGGCGAAGACCGAGGCCGCGGTGCTCCGCGCCATGCAGGGGCAGGAGGCCTTCCAGCCCACCGCCCGCTCCCTGCGCTATCGCTACAGCGCCGCGGCGATCACGGCGAACGACGTGGACCAGGCCTCGAGCTACCTGTCCGAGATCTTCTCGACGGCGACGACGCCGGCCGAGCTGAAGTCCCTGATGCGCGGGGTGCAGTCGTCGATGAGGCGCCAAGCGCCTATGGGAAACCTGTCCGAGCAGGACCGCCGGCGGTTCCTGGCGCTCATGCCTCCCGCTGACAGGATGCAGGCCCAGCGGCTACGTTCAGTCTGGATCCGCGACTATGAGCGCGCGATCCAGATTGCGCGGCAGAAGGCCGCGGCCAGGTCCAGACAACAGAGGCGATCCCGATGAGCCCCCTCCCGCTCAGGACGGTCCCGGAGCCCCCTATCGAGCAGCACGAAGGCATGGCGCTGGTCGAGGGGTGGGCGGTCCTCATGAAAATCCGCAAGGTCGTTCGAGTGCTGACACAGAAGCAGGAGGACCGCCGTGCTGCGACCCATGCCGGAAGACGCCGCAGGGCGCCCTGACCCGGCCGCGCAGCTCCGCCGTGAGTTCCAGGCCACCAACGTCAAGTTGGACCGGCTCCTGGAGGCCCTCGACGGGGACCACCGCGACTCGCACGCGCGCCACCGCTCGAGCGACAAGCTCAGCTGGAAGCGCGTCGCGATCGGCGTCCTGCAGGCGGTGATCGTAGCGTTGCTGTTCGGCCTGGTTCGGTGGGCCATGGAGACCGACACCCAGCTCAGGCAGCTCGGCCTGCAGAGCCTCAGCACGGAGCAGCGGCAGTCGCTCGTGACCCAGCAGAAGCTGAACGCCGCCGCCATCGTGGGCGACGAGAAGCGCATGGACGGCCTGGAGGGTCGGATCCACGACCTCGAACGGTCCCGCGGCCGCAGCGGCGGCGGGGAGCCGCCCCCGTGACGCGGCGCGACCTGCTCCGATTCGACACCGGCGACCACGGCACTCTCGGCCGGCTGGGCAAGTGGCGGATCCTGGAGCGCCCCTGGCGGGACAACCGTCCTTTCATCTCGTGCGTGCCGGCCCGCCTCTACGTCTGCAAGCGGGTCTTCTTCGAGAAGGGCGGCTACGAGACCTTCGAGCTCCAGGACGTCCCCGACCGGTCGGAGATCAAGTTCCACTCTGCCGCCATCTTCACCGACCTGGAGGGATGCCTGGGCGTCGGCAGGGGCTTCGCGCCGTTCCTCATCAACGGCCACCCGTGGGTGGGAATCACCTACGGCCACGAGGCGATACGGGGCTTCCTCGCGGAGATGGACGGCATCGACACCTTCGAGCTGGACATCCAGTGGGTCGGGGAGAGCCCGGAGACGCCGCTGGCGCCGCCGCAGAAAGCCGCATAGATTGATCCAGACCCCCCGCCGGGGGGTAACCACCCGACTGCCGTAGGGAGGTGAAGATGGCCATTGGCCCCCCACCCGACGTCCCATTGACGAAGTGCCGCCGCTGCCCGGCGCAGATCTTCTTCGTCCTCTCCGAAAAGGGACGCCCGATCCCCATGGACGCCGAGCCGGTCCAGGGCTTCACACTGGAGAAGCGCAAACCGGGCGCGGACGGCCTGCACTACCCGCACTACGTGGCCCACCACGCAAGGGTCTACATCTCCCATTTCGCCACCTGTCCCGAGGCCGCCAGCTTCAGGAGAGACGGATGAAACGGGACCATTGGGCGCGGGAGCAGGCGCGTCAGACGTCCGAGCTGGTGTGGGCTGAGAACAGCCGCCAGGGCGGCCCGAGCACCCTTGGGCTGGCCGACATCGTGGAGAAGCTCCACGAGAGGCTGGAGCACGCCGAGCGCCAGCTCGAGAAGCTGCAGGAGGGCAACGACACGTGAGCGAGCAAGGAGACTTCTGGAGGGCGTACCGCCAAGCTCAGAAGGAGCTGCGGCGGCATTACCACGAGTGCCCGACCTGCGCCGAGCGGTACGGGACGGGCACCAAGACGGAGCCGGGCACCGCCTGCCGCAACTGCGGGTGGGTGGCGCCGGCCACATCAGCACTCACCGGCGAGCCTTGGACGAGGACCTCGTCGCCAGCATCTGGGAGGCACCATGAGAGCACATGACAGGAAGCGCCACCGCTACATCGGCGCATCCGAGATCGCGGCCGTCGCGGGCCTGGACGTCAACGACAGCCGCTTCGACGTGTGGGCCCGGCACACCGGCCGCGTCACGCCCGAGGTGACCAACCCCCACATCGAGCGCGGCATCGAGCTGGAGCCGGTCATCCGCAACCGCGTGCGGAAGATGGAGGGGGTGGAGGAGCTGCTCGATCCCGAGGAGGGCGAGTTCTACCTGCACGAGAACGGGATCCTGGGCGCGCACCCGGACGGGCGCGGCCGCTTCGTCATCCCCGAGCTGAACCCTGACGGCTCGAGGTGGGGACCGCTGGAGATCAAGGCGCCCGACGTCCAGAGCGGGCTGGTGCTGCGGGAGCAGGGCCTCGACGCGCCCAAGCTCATGCAGCTCCAGGCGACGATGGGGTGCATGGGCCTCGACTACGGCGTCTTCGCGATCCACCTCCTCAGCCCGTGGGGAACGCTGCGCTTCCCCATGCCCCTCGACACGGCCCTGTTCGGCTGGATGGCCGAGGAGAGCGCCCGCTTCTGGCACGACCACATCGAGAAGGACGTGGCCCCCGAGTTGTTTCCGGCCAGCCCCCCTCCGGATCTGCCCCAGCTCGGGGGTTCACTCCTTCACGTGATCGGTGACCCCGAGTGGACGGCCATGATGGAGGAATACGACCTGCTGCGGCAGGCGAAGAAGCAGGCCGAGATCGTCTGGACCGGCCGCAAGCTCAAGAAGGGCGAGGAGCGCGACCCGGACGAGCCGCTGCCCCTGAAGGACCGCCTCATCGCCAAGATGATCGAGCTTGGCACCGAGGAGGCCGAGGGCGACGGCTGGAAGTTCTACTACAGGCCGAACACCACGAAGCGGTACTTCACGCGCGGGCTCATCACCAAGCTCGGCCCGTTCGATCCGGCGCGCGCGGAGGCCGTCCTCGAGGAGGAGCTGGGCGGGCCCATGGTCCAGCAGATCATGGCGCGCCTCCGCATGGAGGCCCGGCTGACCGGCGAGGACGACCGCTTCTTCGTCGAGCGCATCGAGGCCTACGGCCCCATGGGCTTCCCGCAGAAGGATCCCCTCAACGTGCACCTGGGGCCCGACCTGAAGGTCCGGAGCGTGGGGGGCGACGACGATGAGTGAGAAGAAGACCGTGGGCGGGACGAACCTGCGCGAGCCGGACGTCGCGGCCGGCACAGGGAAGGCCCTCGTGGAGACGGCGCCCGAGCACCGGAAAGAGTACGAGATGATCCGGCAGATGGGCGACCTGGACCTGGAGCACTGGCCCGACGCGAGGATCCTGGCGGTGCGCCAGATGTTCGCTGAGCACGCCAGGAACACGGTCGAGCTGGCCATGTTCATGCACGTGGCCCACCGTCACAACCTGGACCCGGCGCTCAACGAGATCCAGCTGATCCCCACCAAGAAAGGGCCGAAGGCCTACAGCGGCCGCGACGGCTTCCTCAAGAGCGCCAGCTTCCACCCGGAGATGTACGGCGGCATCCAGAGCGGGGTGGTCTACGCCGAGGACGACTTCCACGTGGAGGTCAACGGGACGGACGTCCGAGTGCACCACGTCTGGTCCCCGCTGACCCGAAAGGGCAAGCCACACGGCGCCTTCGCGATCGTCTACGACGCCGCCGGCCACCCGACCTACGTGTACCGCGAGCGGGCGAAGTGCGAGAACCTCAAGAGCAGCTACTGGACCGAGCACCCGGACGACGCGATCCACAACCGAGCGGTGGCCGGCGCGCTGCGGCGCGTCGTCCCCCTCGGGGGCCTGTTCATCTTCGGGGAGCAGCCCGTGGACAGCGGCGCGACGCCCCAGGCCTCCGAGCGGCTGCACAAGAGCGCCACGGAGCGGCTCCGGGACATCTCCGTGAAGCTGGGCGTGGCCCACCAGGAGGAGAAGCTCGAGCCCGAGCTGAGCGTGCGCCAGGACGGCTCCCCGTACGACGAGGGCGAGATCGACGAGCTCCTCGAGGATGCGCTCAAGCAGTTCCGTGTGCCGCTCCAGGCGCTCGCGGCCTGGACGCGGAGGAGCAGCGCGGTCCCGAGGAACCCCGCGGAGTGGACCATCGACCACAAGACGGTCGCGCTCCAGGAGCTGCACGCCTCCGAGGGGATGGACTTCCTGCGAGAGTGGGCGCAGGAGATGGCCGAGATGACCATCTCGGACGTGCCCACCCGGCTCGACCTTTCGACGGAGATTCTCAACTGCCACGAACGGGAGAAGCTCGACAAGATCGTTGAGCGGCTCCAGGAGAGGACCAGTGGACAAGCAAGACAGGACCAGGGGTAGGATCCAGGCCGTCCAGATCCCCGCGGACGCCAAGGCCCACAGATTCGACCTGAAGGGCACGCTGCACTACACGGCCGAGGGGAAGGAGCACGTGCACCACATGGAGCTGCCCTCCGTGATGGCGGCCGTCATCGGCGGCGTGGGCTTTGATTTCGGACCGGACGGCGAGACGCACCCGACCATCGCCTCGGTGGCGGGCCAGATCGGCGCCATGACCTCGTGCCTCGCGGCCTGCATCGACTCTGTCGAGCAGGTCGTCCCGGGGGCGACCCGGGACGCCCTGAAGCTCCTGGTTGAGCAGAAGCCCGTGGAGGCCATCCCCGTGATCGTGCGCGTGCTCGAGGAGTTCGGGGAGGACCCGTCATGAGCACCTCCCTGGACCCCTGGCTCCGGATCACTCCCGGGATGGCCGACGCGCTGGAGAAGGAGTTTCACCACTACGTCGAGCAGATGGTGATGCGGCTGCGGACCCGGGCGGCGCTTCATGCGCCCCCGGTCGTCTCCTTCACCGTCTACGGCAAGCCGCAACCCGCCGGCTCAAAGCGCGCCGTCTACAAGAAGGGCATGAACTACGCGCGGGTGATAGACGACAACCCCAAGGCGCCGACGTGGAAGAACGCCGTAGCGCAGGTCGCCGGCGAGAAGATGGCCGGCTTGAACCTCCTCGACGGGCCGCTGGCGATGTCTCTGGTCTTCTACCGGCAGCGCCCGAAGGGGCACTACCTCGCTGGCGGCGGCCTGAACGCGACGGGCCGGCGGAACCCGTACCCCACCGTCATCCCCGACGTCTCGAAGCTGACGAGGGGTGTCGAGGACGCGCTCAAGGGCGTAGCATATCGCGACGACTCCCGCCTGATCTTCACCCCGCTGCTGAAGCTGTACGGTGAGCCCGAGGGTGCGCGCGTGACCATCTACGAGCTCTAGCGCGTGCCAGAGGAGGGGGGCCTCTCTGGCCGCTTCGTCCGGGTCCCCGTGGAATTCACGGACCGGACGCTGCACCCGTGGATGACCTTGTCCACGTGGCGAGAGAGCTACGTGCGCCTCCAGCGCAACATGACCTTTCAGGAGCACACCCGGAAGATCGGGGCGCGGAAGTACCGGCTCCAGGAGGGCGACGTCTGCGTCTCCGTCCCCTGGCTCCAGGAGGGTTGTCCGGAGCTGACCGACAAGAGCGCGCGGCTGCTGCTGGCGGCGCTGGAGGAGCACGGCCTCATCTCCTACCCCTACGGCAAGCACCGCGGCGCCAGGATGCAGGTCGTCAGACTCGCGGAACCGTGGCGCGAGACGAGGTTGGTGGCCAAGGAGGGGCGAACTCGAAGGGGACGGAAACGCAGGAGCGAGAGGCGGTCTGGGGCGCAGGCGGCCTCGGAGGGGCGAACTACAGCACCACCAGGGGCGAGCTTGGACCCCGTAGGGGCGAACTCGGGCACCCAGACCGGGTCAGAAACGGGGTCAAGGGGCGAACTTGAGAAAGGCCACAACGGCTCTGGCGCAAGGGGTTTCGGATTTCAGCGCGTCGCTGGGGGCGAACTTCAGGGAGGGGGAGATACAGAGGGGGAGGGGGAGAGCCCCCCCGAGAGAGCTACGCTCTCTCTCCCCCCCAGAGAGAGGCTGGAATCGTTGACCACCGTGGCGGCCCGCTACTGCGCTCCGGACCGCGAGGGCGTCGTCCCGCTACGGGGCCGGGAGAAGACGGCGCTGCGGCAGCTCATCGGCGACCTCTGGACCAGCCTGGGCGGCGAGGAGCCGGTGCGACGCTGGATCGTCAATGCCCGGAGGTGGGCTGACGACGTCGCCCATGCGCCCCGCGTGAATGCGTCGTTCCTCCGCGCCAACTCAGCCGCGATTTCGTCGTACGACGTCAGCACCAGGAGGGCCGAGGCCGAGCAGGTAGCCCTGGAGCGGGAGCGCCAGCGGCGAGCTGCACAGTACGAGCGGGACGAGCTGGTGAGCCAGTGGCGCCGCGACGTCGGCGCCCGGTTCGATCAGCTCGAGGCCGAGGTCAAAGACGAGTACCGCAGCAGGGCCACTTCCGCCATCGACAAGCCCGACGTCGAGAACGAGGCTAGTGGCAGGTTCTACCAACTGGCGATCCGGGAGGCGGCGATAGACGTCTTTGCCTGCGACATCGGAATGCCGAAACCAGGAGGGTGAGATGACCACACGAGAGGCAGCGAACATCCTGACGGCACTGGTCAGGGCCAACACCGGGATCCAGACGGCCCGGGACAACCTCGCCCGGGCCCGGGCGCTCGCCAACTCGGCGCAGGCCGACGAGCTGATCCAGGAGGAGCTGTCCCGCATGGCGGCGACGCTGGAGGTGCCGCCGGTGCGCATGGAGGACATCGACGAGCTCGCGGTCGTCGTCGTGCGGGGCGCGCAGCTGGTGGACGGTCGCTGGGTTGTGGAACGGTGGAACGGTTCCCGGACGGTGGACGGATGAGGCGCGCGGCGAAGGTGCTCGGCGTCGCGCTGTGGGCCGTGGCCATCATCCTGCTGGCCCAGGGCTTCCGGACGTACGAGGCCATGGCGGCGGTGGTGGGGAGCGTCTACTACGGGCCGGCGGTGGTCGTGGTCCAGGCGCCCCGCCGCTACCGCGTCTTCAACTTCACGTGCCAGGTCGAGCCCCGATGAACACGCCAGCCATCGTCTACCTCGACCTGGAGACAACAGGGACCGACGTCTGGCAGGACCGGATCGTGCAGATCGCCGCCATCCGCCTGATCGGGAGCGAGATCGAGGAGAAGCTCCACCTCCTCGACCCCGGCGTGCCGATCCCCGCGGGGGCGACGGCCCTGCACGGGATCACCGACGCCATGGTCAAGGGCAAGCCCCGCTTCGGCCAGATCGCCCGCTCGTTCGTCAGCTGGATGGGAGAGTCGTGGCTCGCCGGCTTCAACGTGCGGCGCTTCGACTTCCCGCTGCTGTACGAGGAGGGCAAACGGTGCGGCGTGGAGATCCCCGTGCCGCCGCGGATCCTCGACCTGATGACCCTCTACCACTACCTCAACCCGCGCGACCTGAGCGCCGCCGTGCTGCGCTACGTCGGCGTCTCCCACGAGAAGAACGCGCACGACGCGCTGGGCGACTCCAGGGCCACCAGGGACGCTCTGTGGGGCCTCCTCGAGCACGAGGACCTGGAGAAGCTCGCGCCGGCCAAGCGGACGCTCCAGGGCCTCGCTGAGCTGTGCGACGAGCTGGAGCCGCTCCGGCTGACCGAGCTGGACCGGTGGTTCGACGTTGAGGGCGCCGGCCTGGGCGCCTACCGCTTCCGCCGGGGCAAGCACGCCGGGCAGCTCCTGGTGGACGTCGCCCGCCACCCGGACGACCGCTCTTATCTCGACTGGATGCTGCGCGAGGTCCAGGACATCCCCCTGCGCGAGCTGATCGGGCAGGCGAAGCAGGCGCAGCGCAGCGTCGAGACCGGGCAGCGGGGCCTTGGCCTGTGAGCTACGACGAGCGGGAGGTCCTCATCGCCATACTGCTGTGGGGCGTCTTTCTCGGGATAGTCCTGGCGGCCCTCTGGATCCTCCCGCTGATATTCGGCGGATAGAGGCCAAAGTCGAGCCCATAGTCACCAGAAAGCCCCCGGCAGCGCGAGCTGACCGGGGGCTCCTGGCATGACACTACCTCCGTGGTGGGAGCTTAACTACGGGGGCCGGTGCCCGCCACCCTCCTGTGGCGCGCCGCGCACCGCCGGCACCGCTTCGAGCCCTTGGCCCGCGCGCCCCGCGCCAGCTCCGTCCCGCAGTCGGCGCAGCGCGGACGGCGGTGCTCCGCGAGCCAGCAGGACCGGCAGACCTTCGCCCGCCCGTTGTAGCCGTCCGGGAGCACCGCGCCGCACTTCTGGCATCGTCCCCATGGCTTAAGCCTCGGAAGCCTTCTGCTCAGGGGCCTTCTTCCCCTTCTTCTTCCGCGCCTTCTTCGGGCGCGGGGTGACCTGGTCCACCACCTTCCGGACGTTCAGGCCCAGGTTGGCCTTGAGGTCCTTCGTCACCCGCTCGTGGTTCCAGGCACCGTGCTGCAGGTCGTCCCGGTAGTCAAGCGCCACCGCCGCCCGCAGGGCGTCCTCGGCGGTCTTGATCTCCCCGAACGGACCCTCCTCGAGCTTCGCCTTCACGGCCCCGCGGTTCGTCCGGTCCCGGAGCAGGATCGCCGCCAGCGTGAGGATCGGCGCAGCCTTCACGGCCTTCTCCATCTCCTCCTGGATCAGCGGCACGGCCGACCGGAACCGCTGGCGCTCCTCCTCCTGGCGAGCCCATTCCGCCTCTCTCGCCGCGCGCCGGCCGGCCTCGGTCTGGTCGGCCTTGGTGGCCTGCCCGGAGGCGCGCCGCTTGCGCTCGTCCATCTCGGACTTCCAGTGCACCGTGCACTTCTTCTTCGCCGTGCACACCAGGAAGGCCTCGCCCCGGCCGGGCCCCGTCACCACCACCCCCATGACCGAGTGCTCGCACTTCTTCGACGGCTTGCCGGTGGCCTCCCAATTGTGCCGCTTCGGCTCGACCTTGCCGTCCGCGCGCTTCCAGCTCCGGACGGTGTAGGTGCGCTGGCCCTTCATCCGCGTCTGCGGCTTGAGCTGGTAGTCGCGGGTGATGTGCACCACCTTGATCTCGTCCTCTTTCGCCTGCCCCAGCGCCTCGAAGGTTTCCGGGAACAGGTTGAGCAGGTCCGTCTGCTCCGGGCGGAAGCGCACGTAGTCGTCGATGTACGTCTGGAGTTCGCGCACGGTCACCGGCGCGCGGTTGCGCCGGCCGTCCTTGCCCAGCCGGGGCTGCATGTGGCCCTGGTTCGGTCGCCAGAGCCCCGAGAACGTCGCGTCCTTCCGGCCACCCACCACCTCCTTCTGCTCGGGCGGCTTGAGCCGCGAGAGCAGGACGGCGTGGCCGACGCCGATCTCCCCGTCCAGGAACACCTGCCGCACCTCGGGGATGAGCTGCACCAGCTGGAGCCGGTCGTAGACGTACTGCTTGGTCTTCCCGATCTTCTCCGCGATGCGGGCCTCGTCGTACTTGCCGGCCTTCATGAGCGCGGCGTAACCCTCCGCCTCCTCCAGCGGGTGGACGTCGTCCCGCTGCAGGTTCTCGATGGTCTGGATCTCCAGGACCTCCAGGTCCGTGAGCTGCTTGACGATGCAGGGCACCGTCTCCTGCTCAGCCGCCACGGCCGCCCGGTAGCGGCGCTCGCCGGCCACCACCTCGAAGTCGTCGGGCGTGCCGTTCGGGTGCGATCGCACCAGGAGCGGCTCCAGGATCCCCTTCTCCCGCACGGACGCCGCCAGCTCCTCCAGGGAAGCCGGGTCGAAGGTCTTGCGCGGGTTGGAGCTGCTCGGGTGCAGCCGCTCCACGGGGACGTCCCTGACGAGCGTCTCAGGGGCCATCAGAACTCCACCTCCTCCTCGCCCCCATCCTCCTCGCCCGGGGCCCCCGCCTCCAGCGCCTCCTCGACGGCCTCGCGGCTCTCCACGCCTTCGGACAGCGCCACCCCGTCCAGGACCTCGACCTCGGTCCCCTCGTCGTCCCGGATCCGGCAGAACCACACCTGGAAGCCGCCCGCCTTGGCGCGCTCCTGGAGCTGCGCGAGGGAGTCGGCGTCCAGCGCCTCGCCCTGGTCCACGAGGAGCACCCGGAGCTGCGGCTGCACGGCGAAGACGACGTCGGCCCCGAACATCATCCGCTCGGAGAGGCTCGCCTCGAACAGCGGGCGGCCCTTCAGGAGCGGCTCGCCCTGGTCGTCGAAGCTGAGCCCCGGCACCGGCGACTCCAGCCCCGCGACCAGCTCGCGGCGCTCGGCCTGGCACTCCTCGATCTGCTGGGTGAGCTGCGCCGCCTTCTCCTTCGCCTCGGCGCCGGCCTGGACCTCGCGCTCGTACGCCAGCCACACCGCGAGTCGGTCCTCCACCTCGTTCGCGTCCGCGATCTTGTCCCGCAGCTCGGCGATCTCCGCGCTGACGTCCGGGAGCCCGTTGAACCGCTCCGCGGCCTCCTCCTCCTCCGCGATGCAGCGGGTAAGGGACTCCTTGGCCTTCGCCAGCTCGTCCTCGGCCGCCTTGACCCACGCGGCCGCGTCGTTGCGGGCGCGGCTCGCGTGCTCGACCGCCAGCGACGCATTGGCCCTCTCGGAGCTGCGACGCCGCAGCTCCTCCAGCCGCTCCAGCTCGGCAGCGACGTCCACGCGCTCGGGGCGCTCGCCCTGGGGCGCCTGGATCCGCGCCACGCGCTGCGCCGCCGAGTTGTGCGGCGTGCGCTCGGCCCGGAGGGCCTCCTCCCGCGTCCTGGACTCCAGGAGCCGCCTGTCCAGGTCCTTGCCGCCGGCGAGGTTCTGGAGCAGCCCGCGCTGCAGCTCGGGCTTGAGGCTCCAGAGGTACATCAGGTCGCCGCCGAGGCCGTTGGTCCACTCGTCGAGGCGCTCCTGGTCGTAGCGGCCACCGTCCGCGCTGCGGATCCGGAGGTAGCCCTTGGGCGCCGCGCCGGTGAAGTGGCGCTCCACGGTGAAGCCATTGGAGAACGTCCCCCGCACGGCGCCGGTGCCGTCGCCCTCGTCGTTGACGGCGCCCTCCACCACCTTCCTCGACGGCCCGAGGAGCGCCTGGATCGCCAGGAGGACGCTGGTCTTACCCGAGTAGTTCGGGCCGGTGATGCGCACCAGCTCGCCCTCCTCGCCCACCCGAACGTGCGCGAAACGGAGGCGCCGGAAGTTGCGGACCTCCAGCTCGAGGAGCCGGATCGGCGCCGGCCCCTCCTGCTGCTTCTTCTTCTTGGTCATCTCACCCTCTCAGAAAATGCGGGACTGGGAATGGAACAGCCGCAGCGTCTTGGCGACGAGCGGCGGAATGGGCGTTTGCCCGGCCCTCCAACGTGCGATCTGGCGGGTCGAGCTGAGCCCCAGCGCCGGCGCCAGGATCCCCGGCGGCACCTGCTTGAACGGCTCCCCGTAGGCGTTGCCCAACGCGAACAGGATCGCCTCCAGCTCGTCCGGATCCATCGGCGCCGGCGGCGCTACTTCGGGCCAGCCTTTTTGTGCCACGTGCTGCCTCCTCTCACTCGTCGGTGTCGAACAGGTCGCCGGTGGCCCGGTCCCTGGGCAGGGGCTCGGGCTCGTCGGCGTACGGGCGTCGCAGCCGCGCGACGCGCTCCAGGCTGATCCCCCGGCCCTCGTGGAAGTCGAGGAGAGCCAGGTAATTCGCCCTCGCGTTCTCCGCGCGGCGGCGCTTCAGCTCGTCGGAGGGGAAGCGGCGCGCGTCCTGCTCGGCGCGCCGCGCCTCCTCCCTGAGCTGGTCCACGGCGGCGGCCCTGGAAACGTGGAGCTCCTCCTGCACGGTTTCCGGGGTCGTGTTGCCCCATAGGTCAGTTGCCATGGTGTTCCTCCTTGCGAGCCTGCCACCTCTCGGCCGCCTCTCTCGTGGAGAGCGGCCGGACGGTTCGCGGGTCGCGGTAGCCCTGCGCCCTCGGGACCGCGCTGCCGTTGCCGCGCCGGCCGAACCTGCCCAGCTCGCCGCGCCGCTTGGCCTCGCGTCTCCAGGACTGCCAGCCCAGCCAGAGCGCCAGCACGGCCAGCGCGGCCCACACCAGGTCAGCGCCGTTCATGCCGGCCACCTGTCGCCGTCGTCCCTGGCGGTGTGTAGGCGCGCGTCGTCGGCCTCAGAGCGCATGGCCTCCAGCTCCTCGGTCGTGTAGCGGGGTTGGGTCCTGCGCTCGCCCTGGATCCGGGCGGCGCGCTCCTCGGCGGGCTGCTTCTGCTCACCCTCTCGCATCGTTCCCCCTTCGGCTAGTAGGGAAAGGAAACGGGGACCGGGTGGCTCCCGGCCCCCGTAGGGACAACTTAACGGCGGCGCCGTTACGCCGCCATGCGCGGATTACGCCTTGCGGCTGATGTCCCAGGTCGGGCGGGGCTCGATCAGGCGCCGGCGGTCCTGGCTCTCCCGCGCCCCCTCCTCGGCCTGTTCGTCGCGCCAGCGCCGCAGCTCCTCGCGGCCCTCGGGCGTCACCTCGTACGTCTCGCGCTCGTGGCGCTCTGGCTCCTCCGGCTGCACCTTGGCAACCCAGGTCGTCGGCGCCCACACCGGGTCAAGGCGCTCGGCGCCGTGCGTGTCACGCCACGCCCTGAACGCCTCAAGCTTGGGCAGGTTCGGACACCCGGTGCAGTCCGTCCGCCCGCAGAAGCGAGAAAGGCAGGAGGTCGGGTACTGCCGCAGCTCGGCGCCCATCAGTGCTCTCCCGGAAGCATGAGGACGGGAAGCCCGCTGCCCGCCTCCAGGTAGAGCTTGAACGGGGCGGGCGCCCCCTCGGCGTCCCGTAGCGGGAAGTCGGTGAACGCGATCTCCTGGTACCGCAGGATCGGCGCCGGCGGGCTGTCGGCGCGGCACTCCAGGCGCGCGCCGAAGTCGGCCGGGTGCGGCGCCAGCGTCCAGACCTGGAACGGCTCGCGCTCGGGCTCGACCGGCCCGTACAGATGGGACGCCACGGCGTCGATGAGCCAGTACGCGCCGGCCAGCTCGGCCAGCTCCCGGACACCCTCCGTGTAGAGGAGCCGGCCGGTCCAGTGGCGGAACACCTCGCCGCCGCCGTGCGCGTGGGCCAGCTCGGCGTCCAGCTCGGCGCGCTGCTGTAGTCTCGGTGGCATCGTCTCACCCCCTCGGAAATCGTGTGTGAACGTCGCCGGCGGCGAGCCGCTCGGCCGCGTCCGCCTTCTCGGGATCCGCCGGGCCGTCCTCGAGGAGCCGCGCGAGCGTCCAGCGGAGCGCGTGCCGCAGCTCCGTGACCTGGAACCGCAGCGGGACGCTCGCGGGCTTCGGGGAGCACTCGGACGGCGCCGCCCACCCCTCGTACTGCCGCTGTGTGATCCGGCCGTCCCGGTGCAGCCCGTCCGTGTAGATCCCCCACGACTCGGAGCGCGCCGGGTAGTCCGGGACGGGCCGGGGGGGAACCCCCCCGACCCTCTCGGCCTCCCGGATCATCGGGAGGAACACGCGCCGCCACTCGGTGACCGCCTCCGCGCGCCTCACCTCTCCACCTCCAGGATCGCGCGCACCAGGTCGGCCGGCTCCAGGTCCAGGAACTCGGAGGGCCGCCGCCCGACGACATGGTGCGCCATGTTGGACGCGGTGAAGACCGAGGAGAACCGCGCCGCCGCTGCGCCCGTCGTGCAGAGCGGGCCGGCGCCGTGCTGCGTGTTGGCGCGCTCCATGGCCTCCCGCAGCCGGAGCAACGCGCCTACCCGCATCAGGTCGTTTGGGGTCGGGAAGCCGTCCAGCCGCAGCCGGCGCCCGATCGCTCTCCGGGACAGGCACACCCACCGCTCCAGCCCGGTTACCCGCGCCTGCCCGCCTTCCCTGTAGCCGTACTCCATCGCCGCCACCGCCAGGATGGC
>Ga0055483_10000114_pt1 | contig 17484 bp, 15 predicted proteins | sample RushMan_CattailN_5_FD_57938 | JGI IMG/M metagenome (GOLD analysis project Ga0055483, IMG submission 57938) | Wetland microbial communities from San Francisco Bay, California, USA, that impact long-term carbon sequestration - RushMan_CattailNLB_D2 | ecosystem: Environmental > Aquatic > Marine >... | reverse complement strand
TGCAGCAAGTCATTAATCTTCGCGAGGTATTGATTAATCTCTCACCAAATCTGATATCTATCCTGACTTTTAAATTACCTCTAACGTCTGGTTTATTCGTTTTGCTTGCTGTGGCTGCTGTTTTAAGTGTGATCGGTGCAGGATTTTCCTTGGCGCCTGCAAAAATACGGACCTCGCTTAGCCAAGCGCTCTTAATTATTATCGTCCTTGGATTGTTCCGAGATCTGATTGTTACGGTTATTACTCGATGGGGACCCATAGAGTACGTTTTTTTGTGGTTGTTTGCTCAAAGCGGGCTATCAATCATTGGTGCAATCGTCGTATTCGTCCTCGTCTTTGCGTTGGTGTACTGGCGTCTCGCTCGTTCCTCGAAAAAAGCTGAAAAGCCGAGAAATCCACGCCAACAACGCATGTTTCGTTGGGGAGGCTTTGCAATAATTGCTCTGATTGCCCTTTTATTCCCACCGATCCTGGGTAGTTATTTTAGTGAGATCTTTGATCAAGTTGGGATATATATTTTAATGGGGTTAGGATTAAATATTGTTGTTGGCTTCGCTGGATTGCTTGACCTTGGATACGTGGCATTCTATGCTATTGGTGCATATACATTGGGCCTCTTGACAACTTCTGAAGCGGTTGGAATCTGGCACCTCACCTTTTGGGAAGCTACTCCCATTGCTATCGTCATAGCAGTCTTTGCCGGAGTCGTTTTGGGTTTGCCAATCCTCAAAATGCGCGGGGATTACCTGGCCATTGTCACGCTGGGTTTTGGTGAAATCATTCGGATTTTGGTCCTCTCTGACTGGCTCAAACCATTGTTGGGTGGTTCTGAGGGTATACAACGTATCGCTCAACCCAAATTAGGTACTTTTCTTTTTGATAATCAGCAAAAGCTTTATTATTTGATCCTATTCGGTATCATTTTGGCTGGCTTCATATCTATCCGATTAAAGGATTCTCACCTGGGCAGGTCGTGGATGGCCTTACGTGAGGATGAAGATGTAGCTGAAGCCATGGGGATTAATAAAGTCATTACCAAATTACTTGCTTTTGCTATGGGTGCATTATTCTCGGGTTTAGGTGGAGCACTTTTCGCTACGAAAATTGGCTCGGTTTACCCTCAAAGTTTCAGCTTCATCGTTTCGATTAATATCCTCTCCCTGATCATTATCGGTGGTATGGGCAGCATCCCTGGCGTCTTTGTTGGTGGTGCTGTGCTAGTTGGGTTACCATTACTCCTCAGCCAATTTGCAGACTTCAAGTATCTGATTTATGGTGCTGCTTTGGTCTTTATGATGCTGGTGAAACCAGAAGGATTGGCTCCAGAAGCGCGTCGTCGCCTTGAATTACATGAGGAAATAGATAAGACGCTGTCTGAAGAACCTATTCCAATCATCGGAGCACCGGGTGAGATGGAAGGAGAATAAAATGGCATTACTTGTATCTACAAAAGTCACCAAGCGCTTTGGAGGCTTGGAAGCAGTCTCGAAGGTCGATCTGGAAATCAATGAACATTCCATTTATAGCGTCATTGGACCAAATGGCGCTGGAAAGACTACCTTCTTTAACTGTGTCACAGGATTTTATACACCTGAAGAAGGTGAAATCACTCTGAACGGGCGTAACATTACTGGCCTAACCCCAGATCGGGTAACTCGTTTAGGCGTTTCCCGTACCTATCAGAATATTCGCTTGTTTAAAAATATGACTGCAGTAGAGAATATCCTGGTTGGCATGGAACCGCATTTGAAATCTGGTGTTATAGGAGCCATCTTTCGCGATCCACGCACAAATCGTGAAGAAAAAGAAGCTGTTGAGGAAGCTAATAACTTACTTGGTTATATCGGTTTGAAAGGTATGGGCGATTTGTTAGCCAAGAACCTTCCATATGGTCAGCAGCGCCGTTTGGAAATTGGACGGGCACTAGCATCAAAACCTAAACTCCTATTATTGGATGAACCTACTGCTGGGATGAACCCTAAAGAAACTCAAGATATGGTGAATTTTATCAGGCGCTTGCGGGATGAGGTAGGAATCACCATCCTGTTGATCGAGCATCAAATGCGAGTGGTGATGAGTATCTCTGAATGGATCAGTGTTCTTGATTTTGGAGTCAAGATTGCCGAAGGCACACCAAAAGATATTCAAAAAAATCCACGCGTGGTAGAAGCATACCTCGGTCGAGGGGCTGCCAGTGGCTTGAACCCTGCTTTGGCAGCTGAATAAGGGAGGCGATAGTGTCAATACTCAACGTTGAGAATATTCATTCATACTATGGACATATCCATGCCCTAAAAGGTATTTCCCTGAGTGTAGAAAAGGGTGAAATTGTCACCTTAATCGGTGCGAATGGTGCAGGTAAATCAACCACCCTACGCACCATATGCGGTTTATTGAAACCCCGTGATGGAGCAGTTTTTTTTGATGGTGAAGATCTTGCTCCTTATAAGCCCCATGATGTCATTTTTAAAGGCATGTCGCTGGTTCCAGAAGGTCGTCGAATTTTCGCTCGTCTCACTGTTGCTGAGAATTTAGAAATGGGTGCCTTTACACGAAAAAAGGGTCCTGAAATTGCAAAAGACCTCGAGCGAATATTCAATTTATTCCCTCGCCTTAAAGAACGTCGAAGTCAGGTCGGCGGAACGCTCTCAGGTGGAGAACAGCAGATGCTGGCCACCGCACGGGCGTTGATGGCTCATCCACGTCTGTTATTGATGGATGAACCATCCATGGGTTTAGCCCCAGTGCTTGTGGATGCGATATTTGATACTATTCGACAAATTAACAAAGAAGGAACAACAATTCTCCTGGTTGAGCAAAACGCTCTTATGGCTCTTTCTGTGGCAAATCGTGGTTATATTTTACAAACGGGCGAAATTGTCATGAGCGATACAGCTGAAAACTTACAGAAAAATGAAATGGTGCAAAAGGCTTACCTGGGAATTGAATAATCACTTTTTTAGTATAACCTTATTTACCAAATCGATTACCTGCGTGGGTGGTAGAATTATCCCCACGCATTTTATTTTTTTTAGAAAGTGATTATCTATGACCATACCTGATACAGCTGATATTATTATCATTGGTGGTGGTGTCATGGGGGCGAGTTCAGCCTATCATCTGGCATCCAAGGGCTGTCATAATGTGCTTCTTCTTGAAAAGGAGGATTTTTTTGGGTTAGGTGCCACTGGAAGATGTGCCGGAGGGGTACGTTATCAGTTTGGAACCGAAGTGAATGTTCGCCTGTCCTTACTTAGTCTGCCCATGCTGGAACGTTTTAAAGATGAAATAGAGCAGGAAATCGACTATCGAAAAATGGGATATCTGTTCCTACTAACCAATCCGGTGGATGTAAATACTTTTAGAAAAAACGTAAATATGCAGAACCGCCTGGGAGTAAATACGCAATGGCTGAATGGAGATGATATCCGAAAATGGCTACCTATGATGAGATTAGAAGATGTTTTGGCTGGAAGTTTTAATCCCAGGGATGGCCTTGTTGATCCAAACAGTGTTGTTATGGGTTATATCGGCGCGGCGCAGCGTCTTGGAGTAAAAGCATTAACCTCTGTACCTGTAACTGGCATACAGGTTCATTCTGGAAAGATCATCGGAGTTGAGACAAGAGAAAAAGTAATATCCTCCCCAGTAGTGGTCGATGCAACTGGGCCGTGGTCTGGACAAACAAGTCAGATGGCCGGGATAAATGTTCCTGTAACACCTATACGGAGACAATGGGTAACAACTTCTGCGATCCCACAGCTTCCACCAGACTTTCCATTCGTCATCGATTTTGCTCAATCATTATATTTCCATCCTGAAGGACCAGGACTATTGACCGGTATGTCAAATCCTCATGAAATCCCAGGATTTGATCAGAATATAGACCAAGAATGGGAATTATTCCACCTGGAGGCAGCCATAAAACGTCTGCCACTCCTGGAAAGGGTTGGGTTAGCATCTCACCTGGCCGGTTTATATGAAGTTACCCCAGACGCACACCCAATTTTCGGGAAGACGCCTGTCGCGGGTTATTATCTCGTTACTGGGTTTTCAGGGCACGGCTTTATGCACGGGCCAATCGCGGGAAAATTAATGGCTGAAATAGTATTAGAAGGTTCCGCCACAACCATGGACATATCAATGCTCGACCTTGCTCGTTTCAATGAAGGTCGTCTCATTCAGGAATATAACGTGGTTTGACCCAAGAATGGCTATGCGTAATGAGCGATTATTCTATGGTGGATCTGAGAAAAGCAACGAATAAGTGTATATATGCCATCGGCTGAGATCATCACAATAGGTACTGAATTGTTATTGGGTGATATCGTGGATACAAATTCACGCTATCTCGCCAGGTGCTTACGCGATGTGGGAATCGATCTGTATCGAAAATTAACTGTTGGAGATAATGTCAACCGCATTGCGCAAGCTATCCTGGAATCATTAAGTCGATGTGACATCATCATCACCTCAGGTGGATTAGGCCCAACAGTTGATGATCCGACACGTCAGGCAGTTGCTAAGGCGATCGGGGTTGATTTGGAGTTTCACCCGGACCTTTGGCAGCAAATAAAATCGAGATTTCAAAGGATGGGACGAATACCGACAGAGAATAATCGCCGGCAGGCATACATTCCCAGCGGGGCGATTGCATTTGAAAATCCAGCAGGTACAGCGCCGATCTTTATACTTGAACACGATTCTCATTTAATCATTTGCTTACCAGGAGTTCCGCGAGAGCTCGAAGTTCTCACAAACCAAATCGTGATACCTTACTTACATCAATATTACGATCTTCATGAAACCATTAAATCGCGAGTATTGCATACCGTTGGCGTGGGTGAATCTCAAATAGACGACCTGATAGGAGATTTAGAAGAACTCAGTAATCCCACCGTTGGTCTAGCGGCTCATTCAGGTCAGGTTGATATTCGTATCACTGCAAAAGCTGATTCTGAAGCCCGTTCTGAGGAATTGATCCAACCCCTGGAGGCCACCATACGTGATCGCCTTGGTGATTGGATTTTTGGAGCTGATGCGGAAAACTTAGAAGAGGTTGCCTTACGATCAATTACTGCCCAGCAATGGTCACTCACGGTTATTGAAGCAGGTTTGGGTGGAATCTTAACCCGTAAGTTGGCAGCTCTTCAAAGTTCATTTATCGGAGGACAGGTGTTAACGGATCCTCCTTCAGCAGAAGAACTAGAGATACTAACCGATTCATATCGCCAGACTCAAAAAGCTGATGTCGGATTAGGGGTCAGCATGGTGCAAAATAGCCAATCGTATAATATATATTTTGTACTCATCACTCCCCGCAAAAAACATCAAACAAAGCGAACATATACCGGTGTTCCAGAATATGCCATCATGTGGGCATTTAACCAAAGTTTAGACTTAATACGTAGAGTTCCCAATGAATCATAATGCTGATTACATACTCAAAAATGCAATATTGCTGACCATGAATGAGCAGTTATCCATGTATGAACCAGGTGCGATTGCTGTTCAAGGTGATCATATTCTTGCGGTTGGCCATGAAAAAGATATTTGTGACCAATATTCTTCACAGCAAACTTTCGATTGCCATGGAAAAATCCTTATGCCGGGATTGATCAACGCCCATACACATGCAGCCATGACCTTACTGCGAGGCCTGGCTGATGATTTACGTCTTGATGTATGGCTAATGGGTTACATGATGCCGGTCGAACGCCAATTTGTCTCATCGGATTTTGTTCAGCTTGGTACCAAGATTGCATGTGCCGAAATGATCAGGTCGGGCGTGACCTGTTTCGCCGATATGTATTATTTTGAAGATGACGCAGCTCAAGCGACTGCCGAAGCTGGATTACGCGCTGTTTGCGCCCAAACAATATTAAAGTTCCCCGGCCCTGATGCACGGGATTATGAAGAAGCACTACAAAAGACACGTACTTTTCTTGCTAAATGGCATAACCACCCATTAATTGTTCCAGCGGTAGGTCCACACTCACCTTATACCTGCACTCAAGAAATATTACAATTATCAGCCAAGCTAGCCAAGGAATACGAAGCCCCTTTGCTGATCCATTTATCAGAAACACACCAAGAGGTTGAGAACAGTCGTAAAGAGTATGGTATGCCGGTTATTCCATATGTAAAAAAACAAGATGTGTTTGAAGCCAAAGTGCTTGCTGCCCATTGTGTTCATGTTGATGAGGGAGAGATAAAAACATTACTGCACCATCATGTAGGTGTTGCTCATAACCCTTCCTCCAACCTCAAATTAGCATCAGGTTTTGCCCCAGTCCATAATATGCTTGATACAGGTCTTAATGTTGGCATTGGTACCGATGGACCTGCTTCAAACAACGATCTTGACATGTTTGAAGAGATCAGATTGGCTTCATTTCTCTCTAAAGGTACCAGTGGCGATCCCACCACCTTGCCTGCACCCATGGCAATCACAATGGCTACACGCATGGGAGCTGAAGCACTTCAGCTTGGTTCTATCACCGGTTCCCTTGAGGTTGGAAAGCGCGCTGATCTGATACTCATCGATAATTCTCGCGTCCACACTTCTCCTCGCTTCAAAAGAGAGCCAGAAGCCATCTATGCTCAACTGGTGTATACAACCCAAGGATCTGATGTGACGGACGTGATGGTTAACGGGCAGTGGTTGATGCGTGATAACCAACTATTGACAATTAATGAAAGTGACCTGCTCAATAAAGCCGCTGAATATGCCCAGAAGATTGACGCTTTTCTAATAGAGCGTGAACACTCGGTCCTTTCTAAGCTAATAGCAATTGGAGGAGCTTCAGAAGAAGAAAGTTATGAAGTGCAGGTAAAAGTAGTGATAAATGATCCACAGGCTGTAACCTCCGCAGTGGCATCGCCTGGTATTGAAATCCTTCACCATCATCACTATCATGAATTTGATACCTATTTTGCTTTTGCTGATCCAGAGCAAGGATACCTGCGTTATCGAGAAGATGAGGCGATCGGAGATAATGACCAGATCAGTAATGTTCGTTATCGCTTAACTTTACTGGGTCCAACCAGGGAGGGCAACCTCCCTAGCGAGGTACTACTGTCGCGCAGTCGTTTTATTGCACCTGCTGTCAATAGCTTGCGTTTTTATCGCGAGTACTTTAAACCAGCTCGGGAGATGGTAATTGATAAGCATCGACTGCGTTGGCGGGTGCTTTACCACGGTTTGGAATTTTATATTAACCTGGATCGTATCGATAATCCTCCCTTGGGACATTTCTTAGAAGTTAAAAGCAGAACATGGAGCCGGAGTGATGCAGAACACAAAGCCTTGGTCGCACGTGAACTGGTGCACTCTTTAGGCATCACCAGTGATGTGTCAATTTCTCAAGATTATATTGAAATCATCAAGTCAGACTCCCTTAAATAAATGGCTGATATAACCTCTCGAGATCTCGTTAAAGTTGAAAAAGCTGAAACCCAAAATTTTTTCTTAGATCGAGTGCTAACCATCGTCAGTGCTCATTTCATCCATGACACCTATTCATCATTTCTAGCCCCACTTCTGCCCAACCTGATTGAAAAGCTATCTCTCTCTTATACCCAGGCAGGGTCGCTATCTGCCATCGCCCAATTACCTTCACTATTAAATCCAATTATTGGATATCTGGACGATAAAGTCAGTCTTCGTATATTTGTAATTCTCGCACCGGCTATTTCTGCCACGACCATGAGTTGTTTAGGTCTAGCGCCCAGCTACCTAAGCTTAGTGATCCTATTATTCATCACAGGGCTATCTATCGCCGGATTCCATGCTACGTCACCTGCACTTATTGCTCGTGCTTCAGGTAAAGAGGTTGGCCGAGGAATGAGTTTTTTCATGGCAGCGGGTGAGTTTGGACGAACTGTCGGCCCATTACTCGCCTCATGGGGCTTACTTACATTCTCTCTTGGTGGAATGTTCCCTATTGCCATTCCGGGTTGGATTGCTTCCTTGGCGATATTTCTGAGATTTAAAAATATTCCGGTGCATATTGAAAAACAAACCGGATTTCTTACCATATTGCCCACTGCCCGCAGGTTATTCATCCCTTTAGTTGGAATTGCCTTCTTTCGAAGCTTTCTCACCACGGGATTAGGAGTGTATTTACCCACCTTGTTGGAAAGTGAAGGGGCGAGTATCTGGAAAGCCGGTTCTATGCTGGCAATATACCAATTTGCGGGTGTAGCAGGCGCCTTTATGGGAGGAACGATTAGTGATCGGCTCGGACGAAAGCCGATACTCTTTACATCAATCCTATTAGCACCTATTATGTTAATCACATTTTTGAACACAACTGGCTGGTTAATCATCCCTTTTTTAATTCTTTCAGGCCTGCTCGGGTTATCTTCTCAACCGATCCTTCTGGCAATTGTTCAAGACCAATTACCGCACCATCGGTCTATCGGAAATGGCTTATTCATGGCAATAAATTTCATCTGTTTGTCCACAGCAGCAGTGGTTATTGGAGCACTTGGTGACCGGTTTGGTTTACGTCACGCTTTTTTATGGACTGCCATTGCAGGGTTACTTGCCTCTCCTATTGTCTGGCTACTCCCAAGCTCACCGGTTATTTCTGAAAAAACATCCCCTCCACAACAAGAGCTGTAAATAATATGAATGATCCTCTGGTCTTTGCAGTTCAGCTAGCGCTAAATGCTGGCAATTTGTTGCGGCAATACTACAAGCCCGAAGGTGTTCATGTAGATGAAAAACCTGACCATACAGTGGTAACCGAAGCTGATATGGCTGTTGATCAGCTGATTACTCATGAAATCAAGGTTAATTATCCATCAGACGCAATCATAAGTGAAGAATCCTCTCATCTGATCGAAAATGACCAAAATCCCATTTGGATAATCGATCCACTGGATGGCACCACCAACTTCAGTTTAGGATTGTCTATCTGGGGTGTTTCGATTGCTCGTATTGTAAACAATCATCCAGAGATTGGTGTAGTATATTTTCCATTGATAAACGAGCTATATACCGCTCGTCGGGGTCGGGGTTCTTTTTTAAACCAGAAAAGCATCACGGTGAGAGCACCAGACCCCACGCAGCCGATGTCTTTTTTTGCATGCTGCTCACGTAGTTACCGCTACTACGACATTAGCATACCTTATAAAACCCGAATCTTGGGTTCAGCAGCATATTCTTTCTGCCTGGTAGCGCGTGGAGCAGCACTGCTAGGATTTGAGGCTACATCAAAAATTTGGGATCTAGCAGCTGTTTGGTTGTTAGTTGAGGAAGCCGGTGGTGTCATTACAGCTTTTGAAGGCTCACCCGCCTTCCCAATAACATCACATGATGACTTTAGTAAGACGAATTTCCCTTCCCTGGCTGCTGCAACCGCGGATGTTTTCAAGATGGGTAAAAACAAGATCCAGAGAAAATCAAAATTTGCAGTAATTGTCCAGAATAAGGTCTCTTCTGAAGATTAATTCTCGAATTACCTCACTTGATAGGTCTTGCCTACACAAACTTGAGTCAACTGCCTATGGGTTTGCTAACATGAAAGTACGATCTTGGAATTCCAATAGAAACTCGTTTGACTTTGTAAGGATATGAATGACTGCATGAAGATTTTGATAATGATCAAGCAAGACAAAGTCTTAATAGCGTTATTCAAATTGGGCCCATCGCTTCCAATCTAGGTATGACGGTCTCCCAACTGGCAATTTCCTGGTGTTTAAATAATTCGCATGTCAGCAGCGCTATTACTGGCGTAACGAAACCCGAACTGACTGCAGAAAATTTACATGCTATAGATTAGGTCGATAAATTAACCGATGATGTTATGAGCAATATTAAAAATATACCGAATAATTGATCAGGACAAGATTCAGATTATCGTTGATGCCCGGTAAAATACTTGCAAGCAGCTGAAATCTTAAAGAGTTTATAAAAAATAACCGATAATAAATTTATTGCTCTGTCTCTTATAAATTCATCACCGGTTGCCTGATCACTGTTTGTAACCTTTCAGGAGATGTTTTCCGTGGGTCACCCAGGTAAATCTCATGGTGTTTACCATTGACCTTGTAACCATTGGTTAGGATGAATTTATGCATTTCGGCTATTCTGGGAGCTTCATTATCGTATGCTCCGGTGTATAAAAATTGCACTGAAAGACCTTCGTAAAAACGTTCAAACCTTACTTTATCGATAAATGGGTTGTCTTTTTTCATCTTCGCTTTTTTTCTGACTGTTTCTACCCATTCCTGAGTTATCCATTCAGGCTGCATGATCATCATCGTCCACAACCAAATGTCTTTATTTGCAAAGCTGAATTCTTGCATATTTTCCATCCACCAGAGACCTTCGATTGGTGGTATGACGTGATCATATCCTTGAGATTTCAGCGCGAATTTAAGGCCATAGGATAATGTGTAGAGAGCACCCATGGCATCTTGATAATCGATTGAATTGTTTGGATTGCCTTTGCCATCAATCATCAAGAAATTCATCGGTGGCACATCCACAAGATGGAAGGAGCTTTTTTTAGGATTGTATAATCCTTTCAACGATTTTTTAAAATCTACTTTTGTATTCATGAATATTTCTTTATTGTCAAACCGAAAACCTGTTTAGGAGATAATTTAATTATATAATTATACTGCTCTGGGGAATTCAGACAAAACTTTCCGTTTTCAACATGGAAATTATTAATTTCCTTTTTTAGCCAATGGTGGCTATAATTGGTAAAAGTTGTCAAATAACTGGAGGATACAAACTGGAAAATCACCGCGCAACTCAAAATCTGGCTGACAAAGGAAGCTCCAGAAAACCATCTGATCATCTCCAACCAGGTGTAATTCTGGTTAACCGTTATTCAATCCAAAGTGTAGTTGGTGTAGGCGGCATGGGGGCAGTTTATTGCGCGCGGGATCTTCATTTTCCTAATGTGGTTAAACGTGTCGCTGTAAAAGAAATGATTAACCTTGCACGTGACCCGGTAATTCACGACACCATTGTTCGGAATTTTGAGCGTGAAGCGAATATTCTGGCAACATTAAATCATCCATCTATTCCACGAATATATGATTATTTTTCTCAAGATGACCGTTCATACCTCATCATTGAATTCATCGAAGGGAAAGATCTGGAAGAAATTCTAACTGAGAATGATGAATTCCTTGACGAAGTGCAAGTAGTAAATTGGGCTATTGAACTATGTGATGTGATCAGTTATTTACATGACAATAAACCTGAGCCAATAATCTTCAGGGATATCAAACCATCTAATATTATGGTGGATATCCATGCACATATTTTATTGGTCGATTTTGGCATTGCCAAGACCTTCCGTACCGGCCAAAAAGGTACGATGATTGGTACCGAAGGTTACTCTCCTCCTGAACAATACAAGGGTGAAGCTACCCAACAGGCAGATATCTATGCACTGGGAGCAACCCTGCATCATCTGCTTACGAAACGTGATCCTCGTTTGGAGCCTCCATTTTCATTCGAAGAACGAAGAATTCGCACAATTAATCCGGCCATATCTCCAGAACTTGAATCCGTAATATACACTGCATTAAGTTATGAGCCTGAAAAACGCTTTATAACAACAGCAGATATGAAGAATGCGCTGATTGCCTCTGCCAAGAAAACCGGAATACTCAATAAGCTTCCGGCTGCAATTAAACCCTTTACTCGCGAAACTGCTGAAATAAGTACCGTATGGAAATTCGAATGCGAAGATGAAATCCGCGGTACACCTTTATTTTGCAATCGGATGATTTTTATAGGCGCTTATGATAATAACCTGTATGCATTAAACGCAAGTAATGGCGAATTTATATGGAAATTCGCTACTGAAGGTGGTATCGTTTGTAAACCGGCGGTTTTCGAAGGAAATATTTATATCGGTTCAGAGGATCAGAGATTATATTGTATTAATTTGAGATCTGGTCAGGAAATATGGTCATATTATTCCAATGGTCCCATCAGGTCGTCACCTCACATAGCTGAAGGTCATATTTTTATCGGGTCAGATGATGCCTATCTGCACGCAGTAAATGCTCTGAGTGGAAGACGAGCGTGGCGGGTTGACGCGGGTGCTCCAGTGCGATCTACTCCATTATTAGTCGGCGAGCAAATTTATTTTGGTACAGAAGCTGGTGACTTATTCTGTGTTGATTTAGGCGGAAATATCAAATGGCGGTTCAAAGCCAAGCGTGCATTAACCTCATCACCAATCTATGCCAATGGGATTATCTATGTTGGCTCAGTAGATACATTACTTTACGCTTTAGACGCAAAATCTGGTTATATTATCTGGAGATTTCGAATGGCTAAGGCCACGATCTCTACACCATTTATTACTGATAATTATATATTTACCGGTTCAGTGGATTCTCACATTTATTGTATTGACCTCCATTCAGCAAAAGAGATTTGGAATTTCGCCACTGATAATCAGGTAACAAGTTCTCCTGTCACATACCAAGACTCGGTTTATTGCGGTTCAGTAGATGGAGCCATATATTGCCTCGAATTTCGTACAGGACGTTTACGCTGGAAATATCAAACCGGAGGACCGATCACTGGAACACCTGTTATTGCTGATGATGTACTATATTTCGGTTCGACTGATCACAAAATATACGCGATAGTACTATAACCAAAAACTCATGGAGGATTTATTGTGACATCATTATTTGACAGGTTGTTTCATAAAAAAACCAAAGAAACCTTACCCAGATCTCATCAATATCCAGAAGAGCCGAAATTAGAAACAGCCGATCCATCTACGGGTGTGTTGGATAAAAAAAATACGTCAGCTAGTTTGCCAAATATTGACATTGATTTGGAAGTAACTCAACTGATTGTCGGTGTGGCACAATCGAGTGGCATCCAGCGCGATCATAATGAAGACTCGCTATTTACACTGACTACAAACCTTATTACAGATGAGAGAGCAGTTGATTTTGGACTGTATATTATTGCAGACGGAATGGGTGGACATGACAATGGAGAATTAGCCAGCAGAATAGCAGTGGGGAGATTAGCTTCACATGTTATCAATACTCTATATAAACCCTTAATCAACTCTACTAGTAATGGCGTAGAGATTTCCATCCAAGAAGCGATGCAGAATGGTGTATTTCAGGCTCACCAGGCAGTAAAAAAAGAGACAAATGGTGGCGGAACTACCCTCACTGCAGCAATAATTCTTGGAGACCAAGTCACCATCACACATGTTGGTGATAGTCGTGCCTACCTGCTTGAACCTGATGGAAATATAAAATTACTCACCCATGACCATTCTATGGTAAAACGCCTCGTTGATATTGGACAGATCTCTCCGGAACAGGCACTGATACACCCACAACGAAATGTTTTATATCGAGCATTGGGACAAGGGGAACCATTCGAACCTGATATTTTTAGTTTTCAAGTATGCCACGGGTGCCAGCTATTATTATGTTCAGATGGGTTATGGGGGGTAATCCAAGAGAGTGATTTAGCTCAAAAAATATATAGCTCACAATCACCACAGGTTATTTGTCAATCACTGATAAACTCAGCAAACGAAGCAGGCGGGCCTGATAATATTTCCGCCATCCTAGTTCGTTTTCCAAATTAAAAAATGCAAGAATTATCCTATTACGAACTATTAGGGCTTCCACAGGATGCAACCCAGGATGAAATTCGCCGTGCCTATCGGCAACTCGTCTTAAGGCTCCACCCTGATAAAAATGCAAATAAAGGTGAAACGGATTTATTTATCGATGTTCAAAAGGCATACGAATATCTTTCTGATCCAAAGAAAAAAGTAGATTATGATCATAGCCTGCCATTTGAACACGGTATTCAATCACCTCTCGCAATAAAAACTTTATATAGCCAATCAGCCTTAGTAAACCTTTCTGAACCACAGCTGATATATGTCTTATTAGAACTAACTATCAAACCTGATACTCAATTATGGACTTCATCTGCTCCGTTAAATATTTCCTTGGTCGTCGACTGCTCAACTTCAATGCGGGGTATTCGCCTAGATACTGTAAAATCAACCGCGATTGATATCCTCAGAAAATTGCAACCGAATGATATTTTTTCTTTGGTTAAATTTAATGATTGGGCTGAACTGCTCATCGATCCTGGTAATATATCATCCCTAAAATCTGCGGAGATGAAAGTTCAACTTCTCCAGGCAGGTGGTGGAACTGAAATATTTAAAGGATTGGAATTGGGTTACTCTCAGGTTGAACAATTTCGCTCTGCTCAACGTGTTAACCATATCATTCTTATCACGGATGGGCGGACGTATGGAGATGAAGCTTATTGTGAAAGACTTGCTGAGCAGGCAGAAACACTCGGTATAGGGATCAGTGCACTTGGAATTGGCACGAAATGGAATGACAAATTCTTAGATCACATCACCTCAAAAACTGGGGGGATTTGTAAATATATACCCGATGGTGGTGATATACACAACAGCATCATGGATGAAATTACCAGGCTAGGCTCAAACCTGACTGAAAAAATTTCTATAAATTATCAATTGTCTCAATCGATCCAACTATCTGGTATATACCGATTAAAACCTGATCCATCATCATTAGATATAATTACTCCGCTGATTCTTGGTTACGTTCCCCATCTAGGTTTGCTAAGTGTCATGTTTGAGTTTGTTATCACTGATCTGCCAGAAAATACTTCACAACTTACTCTGGCAAAGGGATTTTTAGATCTCGAGATACCCCGTCATACTGTGAAATCACGTTATGTTCATCGACTGCAGTTTGATCGTCCAATCTCTATAAAACCAGGAAAAACGGCCCCACCAGCAGCAATTTTGGATGCCATGACGATTTTATCAGTTCTACATTTACAAGAGCGTGCCAGGGAAGCAATGAGCAGGGGTGATTACTCATCCGCTGCTCACCACATGGAATACCTGGCTGAACATCTACAAAATAAAGGCGAAGAGAATCTGGCAAAAGAAGTGCTACTAGAAGTGTCATATATTCGCAATAATCAATCCTTTAGCGAAGAAGGTCAAAAACGGATAAAATATGGTACCCGCTCTTTGCTCCTCCCAGCAAGGATTGACAAGGATTGATGATGATTATTTGCCCGAATTGTGGAAATGAAGAATTACCAGGTGCATTGTTTTGTAAGGAATGTGGCACCCAACTCACAGATACCGCTAGAGATCCTACCCTCGCCATTCCAAGTAGTATCGCAGATCAAATTCGTCAAGAAAAACCAGATCAAGTGGCTCAGAACGTTCCACCTACTCCAAATGATGCCAGGTTATCTTTATTTCTGGTAGATACAGGCGAAGTGATTCCACTTGAAGGGTTGTCGGAATACACGCTCGGAAGGTCATCTGAAGATCAGCCCATATTGCCCGATGTTGATCTAGCATCATACCATGCGTATGACTATGGTGTATCAAGGTTACACGCAGCGATAAAGGTAAGCCAACCAAACGTCGTGCTGATTGATTTTGGTTCTGCCAACGGCACACAACTCAATGGGCAGAAATTATCTCCCAATAAACCGTACCCATTAACCCATGGCGATATCTTTACCTTGGGTAAAATGAAGATCCAGCTGCTGGTCAATCGATAAGAAAGTTGAGTGATATATGCCATATACTGTCATTCTTCATCCATCAGGTGAGGAGCCCATCATAGGTGAGGTGGAAGAGTTGCCCAAACCTTCTGATCTCACTATCACGGTCAATAGCCCCCGACGTATTGATGGAAAAGAACTTCATTATTTAACGGAAAGCGTCCTTACAGTGATTTGGCCGATCCATCGGTTAAATTTCATCGAGGTCTTTCCAACCAAAGCTGAGGAAGAAATCATTGGATTTGTTCGAGAATAAATTCCATGTTACCAGATACTCGCTATAAAAATTATCGCATCCTTGTTGTTGATGATGAACAAAGGATGGCAAAATTTATCCGCCTCAACCTTGAGCATGATGGTTTTCGCGTGGCAGAAGCTTTTACTGGGACGCAGGCAATGGATCGCCTTCGCACCTCCCTTCCAGACCTGGTCTTGCTTGACGTAATGTTGCCGGATCTCGATGGCTTTGAAGTATTAAAAATGATCCGTTCAATCAGCCCGGTGCCTGTGATTATGGTCACCGCAAAAGGTGAAGAAGAAGAGCGGATTCACGGTCTTGAATTGGGAGCGGATGATTATGTCACCAAACCATTCAGCCCTAGAGAATTGGTAAGCCGCGTTCGAGCTGTTCTAAGGCGGACGGAGCTTACATCAGATAGCACCCATGGGTTAATTGAGGTGGGTGACCGACTAAAAATCGATTTCGACCGGCACGAAGTTTGGGTTGAAGGAAAATTAATTAACCTGAGGCCAACTGAGTACCGGTTATTATATTATCTGGTTCAGAATGCTGGATGGGTTGTATCACACGACCAAATCCTCACCAATGTCTGGGGATATGAATACCGTGATCAGCCCCATTATGTTCGTCTTTATATCAATTATCTTCGTCAGAAGATAGAAAAAGATCCGACCAATCCTGCATACATATTAACAGAGCGTGGTTTAGGGTACCGATTTGTAGACTTCAGGCGCGATAATCCTCCCGAAACAGATGCAGCCGTTCAACAGAATGCTAAAGACTAACTATAGAACTAATACCCGATAGGTGTAATTAAATGGCAAACAAACAACGAATATTATTGGTTGATGACCATGAGGTTGTGCGCCTGGGCCTGAAAGCGTTATTAGAACGGCACCCAACCTTTGAAGTGGTCGCAGAAGCGAGTACCGCTCGTGAGGCTGTAGAGCGTGTGGCAGCATTTTCACCGGATGTGGTGGTCATGGATATTCGCCTGCCAGGTGGCTCTGGTATTGAAGCCTGCCAGGAGATCGCAGATAAATATCCTGATACCAAGGTCATCATGCTTACCTCCTATGCTGAAGATGAGATGCTGTTTTCAGCCATTCGGGCTGGAGCAGCTGGGTATGTATTAAAGCAGATTGGTGGTGAAGACCTGGTGAGAGCGATAGAAGCTGTTGCCAGAGGCGAAGCGCTGCTCGATCCTGCTGTTACTCAGCGTATCTTCCAGGAAGTACGTAAAGCCGCCAGAGAAGAAGAGGCCTCTGCCTTCTCCCCACTTACCCAACAGGAGCGACATGTATTAATGCTTGTCTCTGAGGGGAAAACCAACCGTGAAATCGCCAAAGCGCTCTTTTTAGGAGAGGGTACCGTGCGTAATTATGTCAGCAGCATTCTCTCCAAGCTGGGGGTTAGCAATCGCGCCGAAGCTGCCGCATATGCAGTTGAGCATAATTTACGAGATTACTTATAATATATCCAATTGAGTTATGCGTAACTCAACTCACCTCTCGGTGTTCTCACTTGTGTCCAGCTTAAAATTGATCGTGCAATATTGGTAACACTTAAAAATTTGTGGTAGTGCCTCTGCTTTAAGCAGGGAAAAAAATTAAATCATACTTTGGAGGAAAAT
>Ga0055483_10000111_pt1 | contig 17734 bp, 16 predicted proteins | sample RushMan_CattailN_5_FD_57938 | JGI IMG/M metagenome (GOLD analysis project Ga0055483, IMG submission 57938) | Wetland microbial communities from San Francisco Bay, California, USA, that impact long-term carbon sequestration - RushMan_CattailNLB_D2 | ecosystem: Environmental > Aquatic > Marine >... | reverse complement strand
TGATGATGAAGCTGTAGAAGGTTTTGTTCGTTTTTGTGAAAATGAACTTACTCTAACTGATGGGAGTGATTTAACTCTACTTGATACATTTAAACTGTGGGCCGAACAAATTTTTGGATGGTATTATTTTGTTGAAAGAAGTGTTTATGTACCAGCGCCTAATAATCGTGGCGGAACATATGTGCGTAAAAGAATTAAAAAGCGTTTAGTTAATAAACAATATTTAATAGTCGCGCGAGGTGCTGCTAAATCTATGTATGCTTCGTGTATACAGAATTTTTTCTTAAATGTTGACACAGCCACTACTCATCAAATTACTACTGCCCCTACAATGAAACAAGCTGAAGAGGTTATGTCACCAATACGAACTGCGATTACACGCGCACGTGGACCACTTTTTCAGTTCTTAACCGAGGGCTCTTTACAAAATACTACTGGTTCTCGAGCTACTCGGCAAAAATTAGCATCTACAAAAAAGGGAATTGAAAATTTTCTTACTGGTTCTTTGCTAGAAGTTCGACCCATGTCAATTGATAAACTTCAAGGATTACGTCCTATGGTTGCTACAATTGACGAATGGTTATCAGGTGATATTAGAGAAGATGTTGTTGGCGCATTAGAACAAGGTGCTTCAAAACTTGATAATTATTTAATTGTTGCGATGAGTTCAGAAGGAACTATTCGTAATAGTAGTGGGGATACTATTAAGATGGAACTAATGGATATCCTTAAGGGAGATTATGTTAATCCTCACGTTTCTATTTGGTATTATAAACTTGATGATATTCAAGAAGTTAATGATCCAAGGATGTGGTTAAAAGCAAATCCTAATCTCGGTAGAACTGTTACCTATGAAACTTATCAATTAGATGTTGAAAGAGCCGAAAAAGTACCTTCTACAAGAAACGATATTCTTGCGAAAAGATTTGGAATCCCAATGGAAGGTTATACTTATTTCTTTACTTATGAAGAAACCCTTCCCCATAGGCATAGAGATTTTTGGTCAATGCCATGTGCTATGGGGTTTGATCTTTCGCAAGGTGATGACTTTTGTGCTTTCTTATTCTTATTCCCCTTATCAAATGGATCTTTTGGTATCAAGACTCGTTGCTATATTTCTTCATTAACATTAAAAAAATTACCAGGTGCTATGAGAATTAAATATGAACAGTTTCTAGAAGAGACTAGTCTTCAAGTTCTTGAATGCACGGTTCTTGATATGATGGAAGTTTATGAAGATTTAGATGATTTTATAATTGAGTCTAGTTATGATGTTCGTTGTGTAGGTTTCGATCCATATAATGCAAAAGAGTTCATCGAAAGATGGGAAAGGGAGAATGGTCCTTATGGGATAGAAAAAGTTATTCAGGGAGCTAAGACAGAATCCGTTCCACTTGGTGAATTAAAAACACTTTCAGAAGAACGAATGCTTATCTTTGATCAAGAACTTATGTCATTCGCAATGGGCAATGCTATTACATTAGAAGATACTAATGGTAATAGAAAACTTTTGAAAAAACGATATGAGCAAAAGATTGATCCAGTTTCTGCATTAATGGATGCTTATATTGCTTACAAAGCAAATAAAGAAGCTTTTGAATAATATATTTAATAGGAGATTTTAAAAAATGGAAGAAAAACGTATTAATTCTATGGAAGTATTAGCCAATGTTATGGCTAATCAAGGTATACCTGTGGGTAATAAGAAACTTAAAACCCATTACAAAATTGAGGCGATTCGTGATGGAAAACTTTTATGGGTTGAAGAATTTGATAATCTTGTGGTAGATGATGGTTTGAATGATTCTTTAGATAAGCATTTAAAAGGTGCTGCCTATACTGCGGCTTGGTATGTTGGAGTAGTTGGAGCTTCTCCCTCATTTGATCCAGCAGACACAATGTCTGGAGGTCATGCAGGTTGGACCGAATCAACGACTTATGATGAAGCAAATCGTCCTACCCTGACTCTTGGATCAGTAGCAAATAAGAGTGTAGATAATTCAGCTAGTAAAGCAGTATTTACTATTAGTGGTAGTGTTACACTTGGTGGTGCTATAGTTGTTAGTACCAATAATAAAGGTGGTACTACTGGTATTCTTTACGGTGGTGGTGTTTTCTCACAAAATCGTGCATTAGTTGATAATGATGTATTAAATGTAACTATTACTTGCACTGCTGCGGCTAGTTAATTATGAAATGGAAAATCTATTATGATGACGGTACAACATTTTCTGATCTTGATGGGACACCAGATCTAGCACCAGCTTTCGGTGTACAGGCTGTAGTTTGTTCTCCTGATTTATGGGGATGCGGCGATATTGTTGGATTAATAGATTATCTATCTCAACCTGGAATGCATAAATGTGTTCGTTTTGGTAGATTAACGACAAATAAAAAATATGCGGATGTTTTGGATATGGCTAGGTCTGATCGAGATATTGGGTCAGACCGCCATGTTTATGAACGCGGTGATTACTACTGGTGGAGAGGTGACTGATGGCTACTTCATATTCGGTGCAAACTGCCTTTCGAGCTAGAGATGATAGTCAAGTATTAAGTTCCTCAGTATTTACTTATAATCAAAATACAAATTGGACTCAAGATACAGATATTGTTTTTCGTCTTAGACTTGAAGTCGAAGAACAGAATGGTAAAAATTTTAATCTTCTTGGTACAATTCAATATAGTTTAAATGGAGGTGCATGGACATCTATTACAACATCTTCGTCAGTAGTTAAAGCAGTTCCTTCTAATCAATTTAATGATGCTGATCCAACTACTAATTTATTAACTGGTAGTTCTAAAGCTTTTGTAGCTGGAGAAGGTAGTGAAGATGCTACTCCAGCTAATATGAGTCTTAATAATACTCATACCGAGCATGAGTACGCTTTGCAAATTATTAGTACAGATGTAGCGAATGGAGATACAATCCAGATTCGTCTAGTTAGTTTAAGCGCTTATTCTCAGACGCCTACAATTACGGTTAATGTCCCTAGTCAAAATATTAATGAAAATGTTTCTTTAAGTAAATATTTAGGAATAATTTCAATAGGAAATATTAATTTATCTGAAATTGTTGGGGCATTACAAAAATTTAGTGGAATTGGTATTCAAGGAATTAGTGTTGCTGAAGAAGGTATAAATTTATCTAAGATTATATATCAATATAATTTGGAAAATTTTAATAGTTTTGAAGAAACAGTTATAACAATTTTTAAGAATTTAATTGCTTTAGAAGAAGCTCAAGGCCAAATTAATGAGAATGTTATATTAACTCGCTTAAATGCTATTAATCAATTAAATAATACGATTGAAGAAGATAATCTTAGTTTATTGCGTTTAAATGCTGTTAGTCAATTAAATAATTCGATTGAAAAAGATGATATTAGTTTAATACGTTTAAATGATATTAGTGAATTAGATAATTCTGTCGAAGAAGATAATGTTGATTTAGCACGTTTAAACGATATTGGTGAATTAGATAATTCTATTGAAGAAGATAATGTCAGTCTAATTCGTTTAGATAATATAATTGTATTAGAAGAAACCCAAGGCCAAATTAATGAAAGTATTACTTTAACTCGTCGTGATTTAATAAGTATTTTTCAAGAAGGTGCAAGCCACGTTGAAGAAGGTATAATATTTTCTCGTTTAAATGGTATTAGTCAATTAAATAATACGATTGAACAAGATAATCTTAGTTTAATACGTTTTAATTATTTAACAGTCTTAGAAGATATTGGCCAAATTAATGAAAATGTTATATTAACTCGTTTAAATGCTATTAATCAATTAAATAATTCGATTGAACAAGATTTTATTAGTTTGTCTTATTTAACTTATTTAACAGTTTTAGAAGAAACTCAAGGAAATTATACTGAAAATGTTGTTTTAAATCGTCTTCTTAATTTAAATAATGATACAGAATTATTAGCCGATGAGGTAATAGGTTTATCAAAATTTAATCTATTAGAAATATTAGACAGCAAATATTTATTAGAAAATGCCGTTCTTCAACGTAGCAATTCACTAATTTCAGTTAATAATTTAAATATTTTTGAAAATGTTAATCTTGTTAAAATAAATATTATTGGATTAATATCCCTTTTATTTGGGACTAATAGTATTAGTCTTGGTCAAATTAAATCCATTATGGCTGAACCACCCTCTTTGTATATTTACGCGAATGGAGATCATTCTGTGAGTGTATTATTTCGTGATAAACGAGCTAATAGTTTTTGGCGTGATAAACGAGCCTATGTACCATTTCGCGACAAGACACCAAAAATAAGGAGTTGATATTAATGCAAAAAATATTGCCAAGTAAAGACCCGGACAATGTTGAACCATATTTTGTTATTTGGTGTGACAAGGAAACCGGTATTAATGATGGTAGTAAAAACGATTTTGGTGAATTGCAAGGTTCACTAATTTCTGATGTTGTGTGGATTTTTCCATCTGGTTCTGAATTAACAAAAAAAAGTTCTAACCAAGATGCTGTTACAATTGCAGGAGTTGATTATTCCGTAAATACTGTTTGTACTATTTGGTTAGAAGGAGGTATAGCTAATAAAGATTATCGAATAACTTGCAGAATTACTACAGAAGATGGAAGAATCTTGGATAAAACAATTATTATTCCAGTAAGAGAAAATTAAAAATTTAGGAGAAGACAAAATGACAGATTTAACAAAAGAACAACTTGCTATTTTTGATGCCGATCAAATTAAGCTTCATGAAGCTTTAGTAGGATTAGAAGCTTATGGTACTCCAGTAAATGCAGTAGAAGCTGCCGGGACATTGACTATTGGTGCTATAGGTACAGTAGATGATACATTTACTATTGGCGATAAAGTTTATACTGTAGTAGCTAACGGAACTGCTGCCGCAGATGGTGAAGTTAATGCTGGCACTGATAAAGCGACTTTTCAAACAGCAGTTAAAGCTGCTATAAATGGAACTGATGGATATAACGTAGAGCATGAAGATGTTGTTTGCGGAGCAATAGCGGGTGATGATTATCCTATTACAGCTAAAGTTGCTGGAGCAGCTGGAAACGATATCGTGACTGAATCAGATTTTACCTCGGGATCAAATTTATTTGGTGCCGCAACTTTAGAAGATGGTGTAGACGGAACCCTTGGTGTTCAAGGACAACCTATGTTTGATGATACTTATTTATATATTTGTGCCGCTGAAAATACCGTTGCAGATAAAAATTGGCGTCGCATTGATCTTGGTTCTGCTTTTTAATAATAATTAAAGGAGGTTATTGGCAAACTATGTATGGTTATAAAATTTAATTAAGGAGGTGATGTGTAGTGCCGAATTCATTTGGTGATCGTTTACGACATGCATGGAATGCCATTCGATACGGTGAATCGCAAATATATTTTGATGCTGGTTCGGGTTATAGTATAAGACCAGATCTCTATAAGTTAAGATTGGGAACAGAAAGATCAATCATTTCTTCAATTTATACTCGAATAGGAATAGATGTAGCGTCTATTCCCATTCAGCATGTTCGTCTTGATAAAGATGGGCGATATTTAGAAACTATTCCATCTGGTCTTAATAACTGTTTAACACTCGAAGCGAATATAGATCAATCTGGTCGGTCTTTTATTCAAGATGTTGTAATGTCTATGTGTGATGAAGGAGTTGTAGCCATTGTTCCTGTTAATACAACTATAAATCCTATGATTACTGGTTCATATGATATTATAACATTACGAACAGCAAAAATTCTTTCATGGCATCCTAAATATGTTCGTCTTAATTTATACAATGACGAAACCGGATTAAAGCAAGAAATTATGCTTCCTAAATCTATGGTTGCTATTGTTGAAAACCCGCTTTATGCGGTTATGAATGAACCAAATTCTACTTTGCAAAGACTTATAACAAAATTAAATCTTTTAGATGTAATAGATCAGCAAAGTGGATCAGGAAAATTGGATTTGATTATTCAATTACCATATGTAGTTAAAACAGACGCGCGAAGGCAACAAGCTGAAAACAGAAGAGCAGATATTGAATCTCAATTAACAGGTTCAAAATACGGTATTGCTTACACAGATGGTACAGAAAAGATTACTCAATTAAATAGACCTGCAGAAAACAATCTAATGGCCCAAATTGAATTTCTAACGAGTATGCTTTATAGCCAGTTAGGATTAACGAAAGGTGTATTTGATGGTACTGCAGATGAAGCTCAAATGCTAAATTATTATAATCGATCAATTGAGCCTATTCTTTCGGCGGTTATTGACGGAATGAAACGCGTCTTTATAACAAAAACAGGTCGGACACAAGGTCAATCTATTATAGCTCTTAGAGATCCCTTTAAACTTGTTCCTGTTAGTCAGATTGCTGATATTGCAGACAAGTTTACAAGGAACGAGATTCTTACGTCTAACGAACTTCGGCAAATTGTGGGTCGAAAGCCTAGTGAGGATCCAGTCGCAGATGAATTACGTAATAAGAATCTTAATCAACCTGAGTCCCAAGTAGAGCCAAAGCCGACCGACAATGAAGGTGAAACTAATCAAAATGGAAGGAGTTTACAATAAATGAAGAAAGCAAAATTCGATTTTGGTGGTTACGCCACTAAAAACGGCCTTAAATGCACCGATGGGCGTGTTATTCTAAAAGATGCGTTTAAGGATAATGATGGCCAAACAGTACCTTTAGTTTGGCAACACCAGCATAATGAACCGTCAAATGTTCTTGGTCATGCAGTTCTTGAAAATCGTGATGATGGGGTTTATGCTTATTGTACGTTTAATGAAAGCGAATCTGGGAAAAATGGAAAGATCTTAGTTCAGCATGGTGATGTTGGTTATTTATCGATCTATGCAAATCAGTTGGTTGAAAAAGCTAAAAATGTTATTCATGGTATGATCCGAGAAGTTAGTTTAGTTATGGCCGGAGCAAATCCGGGTGCAGTGATTGATAATTTAGCTTTTGAACATAGTGACGGAAGTGTTACAACTGACGAAGAAGAAGCTATTATTTATACTGGTTTAGAATTAGAAAAAAAAGAAGAACCAGAACCAGATCCGGAACCAAAGCCGGATAAAATTATTAAACATGCAGATGATGAAAATAAAACTCTTAAAGATGTTTTTGATACTTTAAGTGAAGAGCAGAAAACTGCTGTTTATGCAGTTGTTAATGCTGTACTAGAAGGCGATGAAGAAGGCGGAGATGAAGGAGATAATACCGCTGAACATTCTGATGATTTAGAAGATAATTCAAATAATGAAGGAGATAAAGGTATAATGAAGAATAATGTTTTTGATGGTTCGGCAGGCAGTAATCGTGTATATCTTTCACACGATCAATTTAAAGAAATTACTGATGATGCGTTTAAATACGGTTCATTAAAGCAGTCAATTATTGCCCATGCAGGAACTTATGGTATTGATAATATTGATTATTTATTCCCCGATGCACGTCTGGTAGAAGGTCAGCCTGTTTTTCTTAAGCGTGAGACAACCTGGGTAGCTCCCGTTATTAGTGGTACTCGTCATACTCCGTTTTCTCGTATTAAGAGTGTTTACGCTGATATTACTGTTGATACTGCAAGGGCTATGGGTTATGTCACTGGTGCTTTGAAGAAAGACGAAGTATTTGGTCTTTTGAAACGTACTACTAATCCTACTACAATTTATAAGAAGCAGAAACTTGATCGTAATGATATTCTTGATATCACAGATCTTGATGTTGTTGCTTGGCTAAAAGCCGAAATGCGTGTAATGTTAGACGAGGAAATTGCTCGTGCGGTGTTAGTTGGTGACGGTCGTTTACTAGCTTCTGAAGATAAGATCGATGAAACTTGTATTCGTCCTATTTGGACTGATAGTGATTTATATGCTCATCATCTTCAGTTACCATCCACCGATGATCTTCCAGAAGAAGTTATGGATAAAGTTATTGCCGGGCGGGTTAATTACAAAGGTTCCGGTACTCCAACCCTGTTTACTAGTCCTAGCTTCTTAACTTCTATGCTACTTATTAAGGATACTACTGGCCGTCGTATTTATAGTAATCTTGCTGATCTAGCTGCAGCTCTTCGTGTTTCGTCAATTGTCGAAGTTCCTATTATGGAAGGTTTGCATCGAACAGATACTCTTGAATACGATTTACTTGGCATAATGGTTAATCTATTTGATTATACTATTGGCGCTGATAAGGGCGGTCAAGTTAGTATGTTCGATGATTTTGATATTGATTACAATCAGTACAAATATTTGATCGAAACCCGCATTTCTGGTGCTTTAACTATGCCGAAGGGTGCTTTAGTAATCGAGCGCGCGCAGGTATAATTTTAAAGGAGCTCTAATATGGCAAAGTTTCACGGTTTAATTGGATATGCTAGAGTTGAGGAAAGCGAAACTGCGCCAGGAGTGTATAGCGAAATCGTTACAGAACGTCCCTGTGTTGGGGATATTCTTCGTAATACAAAACGTTGGGAAAGCGGCGAAAGAGTCAATGATAATCTAACTATTGATAATCGGTTTAGTATTATTGCAGATGAATTCGCTATTAGTAATAGTCATAATATGCGTTATTTAAAAATATTGGGGTCTTCTTGGAAGATAACTTCGTTTGAAATCCAGAGACCCCGTATTATTTTAACGGTGGGAGGGGTGTATAATAATGGGAACTAGAATCCAATTACAAACTCTTCTTGAATCAGTATTAGGTTCTAGGAATGTATATTTTCAACCTCCTCCTACTGTTGAGATGAAATATCCGTGTATTGTCTATAATTTAGATAATATGGATACTAGATTTGCAGATAATTATCCATATAAACTTGAAAAACGTTATGTTTTAACGATTATAGATAAAGACCCTGATAGTTTAATTCCTGACAGAATCGCTCTACTGCAAAAATGTACTTTTGATAGACATTTTGTTACTGATAATCTTAATCATAATATTTTCACAATTTATTTTTAAAAAGGAAAAAATAAAATGACAAAACTTGTTTGGGATGATGTCGGAAAACGTCTTTTTGAAACCGGTGTTGATAAAGGCGTTTTATATGTAATGGACGAAAATGGTGCTTATCCTTTGGGTGTTCCATGGAATGGGTTGACTGGCGTTACAGAAAGTCCTTCCGGTGCAGAACCAACTGCGTTATATGCAGATAATATTAAATATTTGACTTTAATGTCTGCTGAAGAATTTGCTGCAACTCTAGAAGCATATACCTATCCAGATGAATTTGCTGAATGCGATGGATCTGCCGAATTAGAAACCGGAGGTCAAGTTTTTCAGCAACCTCGAAAGAAATTTGGTCTAGTTTATCGGACTAAATTAGGAAATGACGTTGCGGGCCAGGATCTTGGTTATAAATTGCATTTAGTCTATGGCTGTTTGGCTTCTCCTTCGGAAAAAGCATATGCTTCAGTTAATGATTCACCAGAAGCTATTACTTTTAGTTGGGAAATTTCTACAACTCCAGTAAATGTTACTGGTTTTCAACCTACTTCATTGATTGTAGTTGATTCAACTAAAGCGGGTGCGGCAGGTCTTGCTGCTCTTGAAGATGAACTTTTCGGAGATGATACAGTAGGAGTTGCTAATCTTCCATTACCAGATGCTGTGGCTACTCTCTTAGCTACGGTATAATTTTTAAAATAAGGAGTCTTGAAAATTTCTTCAGGACTCCTTAATATTATATAGGAGGAGTATGATAAATCTATTTATTAGTCAACCAATGAAAGGGAAAACTGAAAAAGAAATTAAAGAAGTAAAAGAAACAGCTATCGAAGAAGTAAAAGATTTATTTCCAGATGAAGAAATAGTTGTAATTGATTCTTATATAAAAGATGCACCTGATGATGCAAAACCTCTTTGGTATCTTGGACAATCCATACTTCTTCTAGCAAAAGCCGATGTAGCATACTTTGCTAAGGACTGGAGAAAAGCAAGGGGATGCGTAATAGAAAACATATGCGCAAATGAATATAATTTAATATGTATTCAAACTAATTGAAAGGAGTTTTTTATGTTAAAAAAGACAATTACTTATACAGATTTTGATGGGAACGAACGAAATGAAACCTTTTATTTCAATCTCACACAAGCTGAAGTTGCTGAGATGGAACTATCTACAAAAGGTGGTCTCGCCGCAAAAATTAATGAAATTATCGCTTCAGAGGATAATGAAACAATTATTGCCCTGTTCAAAGAAATTGTTGGAAAGGCATACGGTGAGAAATCCGCGGATGGTAAATACTTTGTTAAAAGTAAAGAGCTTCGTGATGCGTTTATGAGTACTCAAGCATATAGCGATCTTTTTATGGAATTGGCGACAGATTCTGAAGCTGCTACAGCTTTTATTAATGGAATAGTGCCAACTACGAGTAATCCTCCGCCTAAATCATAGAAAATTAATAAGGAGACTAGAGATGTTGCAGATTATTATTCCTGCTTCAGAGCTATGGAATGAGAAAACTAATGAATTTGTTGATGTAAAAGAACAAGTTTTACAACTGGAACATTCTCTAGTCTCTTTATCAAAATGGGAGTCAAAGTGGTGCAAACCATTCATGTCAAAAACAGAAAAAAGTCATGAAGAAACGCTTGACTATATTCGTTGCATGACAATTACCCAAAACGTTAATGAGAACGTATATAATGGCATTACTAATAAGATAATTGATCAAGTAAGTGATTATATTGAAGCGCCAATGACTGCTACGACATTTAGTAATGAAAACAAAACCATTAATCGAGAAATAGTTACAGCAGAAATTATTTATTATTGGATGGTTGCACTTAGTATACCGTTTGAATGTCAAAAGTGGCATCTTAACAGATTACTTACGCTTATTAATGTTTGTAATATTAAAAATCAGCCTAAGAAAAAGATGGGAAGAAAAGAAATCTATTTGCGCAATAGAGCTCTTAATGCTGCTAGAAAACAAAATTTAAATACGGCAGGTTAATATGATTATTATTAAACAAAAAGGCAACTTTCGTAATACAGAAAGACTTCTTAGTAGAGCACAAAAACTTAGGCTGCAAACCATCCTTGAGCATTATGGAACGAGAGGAGTTGCAGCTCTTGCTTCTGCAACCCCTAGAGATACCGGAAAAACTGCTTCTTCATGGGGCTATCAGGTTAGTATAACAAATAAAGGTTATAGTATAGCCTGGACTAATTCTAATGAGATAAACGGAATTTTGCCAGCCATACTTATTCAATATGGGCATGGTACAGGAACGGGGGGATATGTTGAAGGTCTAGATTACATTAATCCGGCTATGAAGCCCATATTTAATGAGATTGCAGATGCTATATGGAAGGAGGTATCTAATTTATGAGCACTAGTGTAGATAATCGTGCGGTTCAATTGGGTTTTGATAACAAACAATTTGAAAGCGGCGTAAAAGAAAGCGTCGCCTCTCTTAATGAATTAAAAAAGGGATTAGAACTTAACGAATCAGCTAAAAGTTTAACCAACCTTGCAAATGCGGGAAGAAGTTTTGATTTATCAAAAGTGTCTGATAATATCCAAAATGTATCTGATAGATTTTCAACTTTTGGCATTATAGGAATGACCATATTGCAAAACCTTACTAATAAAGCTATGGAATTTGGTCAAAAATTATGGACGTCAATGCTATCTGGCGCAAGAGGTGGTTTTGAAGAATATGAAACCCAAATGAATGCTATTCAAACGATCTTAGCAAATACTGCTTCAAAAGGTACTACTATGGAGCAAGTTAACGAGGCTTTAGATGAATTGAATCATTATGCCGATATGACTATTTATAATTTCTCCCAAATGACTAAGAATATTGGTACTTTTACGGCTGCAGGTATTGACTTGGATACAGCTGTTGCAGCTATTAAAGGTATTGCTAACTTAGCTGCTGTTTCTGGTTCAAATTCTCAACAGGCATCTACGGCAATGTATCAATTATCTCAAGCTTTAGCTTCTGGTACCGTAAAACTTATGGACTGGAATTCAGTAGTAAATGCGGGTATGGGTGGTCAAGTATTCCAAGATGCACTTAAAGAAACTGCTCGTGTCCATGGTGTTGCTGTAGATCAAATTATTAAAGACGAGGGTAGTTTTAGAGAAAGTTTATCAAAAGGTTGGATAACAAGTCAAATATTAACCGAGACTTTAGCCAAATTTACCGGAGATCTTAATGCTGATCAATTAAGAACTTTGGGATATACAGAAGAGCAAATAGTTGAAATTCAGAAACTTGGTAAAATGGCCAATGATGCTGCAACTAAAGTTAAAACGCTCACTCAATTAAAAGAAACCATTGGAGAAGCTATTGGATCGGGCTGGGCAACAACATTTAAAATTATTGTTGGTGATTTTGAAGAAGCTAAAAGCTTTTTTACTTATCTTAGTGATACTTTTGGGGCTCTTATTCAAGAAAGTAGCGACAGTCGTAATAATATGTTACAAGGATGGAAAGATTTAGGCGGTCGGACACTTATACTTGATTCTGTTAAAAATGTAATAAATTCTGTTATTACAGTTATGAATACATTTAAAGAAACTTGGGCTCAAATGTTTCCAAGTAAAGATAAGACAGGTGCAAGTTTATTTCGAATAACTAAAGCTATTAAAGAGTTTACTGATAAATTAAGACCGACGGTAGATGGTATACGTAAATTAAAAGTAATTTTTGGTGGATTATTTGCTATTTTTGATATTATTGGAATGGCAGTAAAAACTTTAATTGGTAGTTTCGGGAAACTTGATACCTCGGGAATAAAACCTCTACTTAATAGATTCGTTGATTTTCTGTATAAAACATCATTATATTTATTAAATCTTAGATCATTAATAAAAAATCATGATCTTTTTGGCAAAGCTTTAGTAAAATTAAAAATAGATATAGGAAATGTTAAAGATAAGATAGGGGAATTCGGAGATAAAGTTAAAGGCGTATTTGGTAAATTTAAAAATCTATTAGAAGAAGTTAAAAATCTATTTGGAGAATTTAAAACAAAATTCCAAGAAGCTTTTAATTTCAAAAAAATTGATACTAGTGGAGTTAGTGGTTTTATTAATAAAATTAAAATTCGTTTTCAGCCATTAGAAACATTATTTAATTTTGCAGGGAAGATTATAGACGGTTTAATAAGTCTTCTTAAAAAAGCTGCCCCAAGTCTTTTAAAAATAGCCGGTTGGATAGGAAATGTTTTATCTCAACTTGCCAGTGCAGTTTTTAATGCCATTGCTAATTTAGATTTTAATAGTATTTTTGATACTCTTAATTCAGGTATGATGGCAGCTCTTCTTCTGGCTATTACTAAATTTTTTACTAAGGGAAGTGGTGTTCTTAGTGGTGTGGGAGATATGTTTTCTGGTATTACTGACTTATTGGACGGAGTTAGAGGTAGTCTTGAAGCTTATCAGAAGAATTTGCAATCAAAAACTTTATTAAATATTGCTTTTGCTGTGGGTATATTAGCAGCATCTTTATTAGTTTTATCTTTAATTGATTCTAAGAAACTGACTGTGGCTTTAGCTGCAGTAAGTGGTTTATTCGCGGATTTAGTAGTCTCTATGGCTGCTCTTAGTAAAGCTACAGGGGGAGGAATGAAAGGCGCTATTGGTTTAAGTGTAACACTTATTGGAATAGGCGTAGCTCTTTTACTCATAACCGCTGCAGTTAAATCTTTGTCCGATCTTGATGAAAAACAATTAAAAAATGGATTACTTGGATTAGCTGCAATAACAACTGGTCTTGTCGTGTTTATGACTAAAGTTGGTTCGAACGCAAAAAGTTTTATTAAAAGCGCGATTAGTCTTATTCTTTTAGGTGCTTCTCTTGAAATAATGGTCAATGTAGTTAAAAAATTAGGGGCAATGGATCCAGACGCTTTAATGAAGGGATTGGGTGCTCTTGCCGTAGTATTAGGAGAGCTTGGTTTATTTACTCAATTAGTAGGAAAAATGGGTGTTGGTACTGGTGTTGGAATATTATTATTATCAGCATCTTTATTAATTATATATTCGGCCGTTGAAAAATTTGGTAAGATGAATGTGAAAGTTCTTACACAAGGTTTAAAAACTATTGGATTAATAATGGCTGAAATAGCACTTTTTACTCAATTAACAGGAAGTGGTAAAAATTTAATTGCAACTTCTATTGGAATGACTATTATAGCTGCTGCCATGCTTATATTTGTCAACGTTATTGATAAATTAAGTAAATTTTCTTGGGAAGAATTAGGAAAAGGTTTAGCCGGAATGGGCGGAGCTTTATTAGCTATAGCCATAGCTATGAGACTTATGCCTAAAAATATGCTTCTCAATGCCGTTGGTTTAGCAATAGTTGGAGGAGCAATTTATATTTTAACCCAAGCCCTAACAGAGATGAGTAAATTAAGTTGGGAAGAAATAGGAAGAGGACTTGCTACATTAGCTGCTTCATTAGGTATAATAGTTATTGCTATGATGGGTATGCAAGGAGCTATTGGAGGTGCTCTAGCTTTATTGGTTGTTTCTGGAGCATTAGCTGTTCTTACTCCAGTATTAAAAGCACTAGGTTCTATGGAAATTGGTGAAATAGCTATAGCACTTGGAGCTCTTGCTGCTGTATTTCTTCTTTTAGGAATAGCAGGTTATGCTTTAACCCCTGTTGTTCCAACGTTAATAGGTTTAGCTGGATCTATATTACTTCTTGGTGTAGGTATTGCTGCTATAGGGGGAGGTGTATTACTTTTCTCAGCAGGTTTAGCAGCTTTAGCTGTTTCGGGAGTAGCTGGGGCAACAGCGCTTGTCGGGGTTGTGGGAATAATTCTTGGATTAATTCCCATGCTAGTAAAAGCTCTTGTTGGTGCGATAATTTTATTTGCTCAATTAATAATTGAAGCTGCTCCAGTAATTGGTAAAGCATTAATAACTCTTATAGCAGTTTTATGCGAAGTTATAATCCAATCTGTCCCAGTATTAGTTGATGCTCTTCAAGTATTATTAGATGGGTTATGGAAACTAATTAAAGATCAAGTTCCAAAAGCAGTTGATGCTATATTATATGTAATTGGAGAATTATTAAAATCATTAGCAGACAAAATACCAGAATTTACTCAATCTGCTTTTGACATTTTAATAGGTTTCTTGCAAGGTGTTCGTGATAATATTGGTGAAGTTGTTACCGTAGCTGGAGAAATAGTTACTGAATTTCTAGATGCTTTGGCATTAAAAATACCAGATATTATCCAATCTGGCTTTGATCTTCTTATAAGTTTTATCGACGGAATAACAAAAGCTATAGAAGAAAATGGGCCGGATTTAGCAGATGCTATTGGAAGACTAGCTACGGCTATTATTACTGGTCTTACTGATGGCCTTTTAGGAGGTGTTGGCGCGATCGTTGACGCTATTGGTAATATTGGAGGAGCAATTATTGATGCATTAAAAACCTTGCTTGGTATTGCGTCTCCTTCAACAGTTACTTTTGGAATGGGTAAGTATACAGCCATAGGTTTAGCGAAGGGATTGATAAAATACTCGAGTGTTGTTGCTAATGCTGCTAAAGATCTTGGTACAAAAGCAATATCGGGTATGAACGGAGCAATAAAACGGATTAGTGATGGTCTTAATAATAATTTAGATGTTAATCCAATTATCACTCCCGTTCTAGATTTATCAGACATTCAAAATGGAAGTAAAAGTATTGATACTTTATTCGGCAAAAAGAGCATATTATTATCTCAAAACATGAGTAATCTTTCTCTAGCTGCTAACGGAATGCTTACTAAGAATGGAACTGAAAATTCAATAAATGCACCACCTAATCAAGGAACAACAATAACATTCAATCAAACTAATACTTCTCCTAAAGCCTTATCGCAGTTTGATATTTATAGAAACACGCGTAATCAATTACTAATGTTGAAAGGATTGGTTGTAAACACATGATAAAATCTATAACCATTACCAATCATTTAAATGAATCCATTACTATGAATTTGGAGAGCCCGGAATCTTCTGGGTTCTCCATTCTTTCTATAGACGGATTAGGTCCCCCCAAAGCGAACGTAGAAAAAACAGAAATGTCATTAATGGATGGAGCAGTTTATAATTCAGCACGAGCTCAATCTAGAAATATAGTTTTTTCATTAAGATTTCATTTTCCTTCTAATACAAAAATTGAGGATCTTCGGCAAAAATCTTATAAATATTTTCCCTTAAAACAACGTGTAAAAATAGTTATTGAAACTGATAATAGAACTTGTGAAACTTATGGCTATGTAGAATCAAACGAGCCAAACATTTTCAGTAAAGAATCGGGTACTACTATATCTGTTATTTGCCCGTCTTCTTACTTATTATCAACTCAAATAAATAGCACGGAATTTGCTTCAATTGATCCTTTGTTTGAATTTCCCTTTTCAAATGAATCATTAACTGAAAAATTGCTTGAATTTTCTGAAATTAGTGGATATACTACAAATGCAATTAATTATACAGGAGATGTTGAAATTGGACTTGTTATGTATATTCATGCAGTAGGAAATGTTGTAAATCCTGAAATTTTTAAATTGGAGCCAGGACCTTCGCAAAGTATAAAAATAGATACTGATCGTCTTCTTGCTTTAACGGGAGAAGGAATTCATTCTGGTGATGATATCATCATATCAACTATAAAAGGAAGTAAATATGCAATTTTAATAAGAGACGGAGTAATAACAAATATTCTTAATTGCCTTGAAAAATATCCAGATTGGTTTCAACTTTCACGTGGTGATAATATTTTTACTTATACTGCGGAAAGTGGGCAGCTTAATCTTCAATTTAAAATTGAAAATCAGGTTGCTTATGAAGGGATTTAAATATGGAATTAATGATATTAGACGGGAGTTTTGAAAATGTAGGAATTATTGACGTATTTGAATCTTTAATATGGACGGAACGATATTATGAAAGTGGTGACTTCGAATTGTTATCATATCCTAGTGAGGATAATATATCAATTTTGAAGCAGGGTACTTATGCAACAATTATAGAATCTGAACACATTATGGTTATTGAAGATGTCCATATTAAAACTGATCCTGTTGATGGAAATAAATTAGTAGTAAAAGGAAGATCTGTTGAATCTAGTCTCGATAGAAGAATAATTTGGGATCCTATTAAATTTGTAGAAGAACCAATTCAGTATTCTATTTTTACATTGCTTAATGAACATGCTTTAAATCCTGCAAATGCTGCAAGAAAAATACAGCGTTTACAGTTTGAATTTTCAACAGATCCAATTGTTCTTTCGATTATAATTTCTAATCAATATTGGGGTGATAATTTATATACAGCAATAGTAGATCTATGTTATTCTAATAATATTGGATTTAAAATAACTTTAAATAGTGAAAATAATTTGGTGTTTAAATTATATTCTGGTTTAGATAAATCTTATAACCAGACTGAAAATCCTTATGTTATTTTCTCTCCGGATTTTGAAAATCTTAAAAATTCAGAATATATTATGTCCAGCAGACTTTTAAAAACGGCAGCATTAACCGCGGGAGAAAAAGGTGTTGGAAATGCTCAGGTAAGTATAGAAGTTGATCCATCAGAAGGACAATTATATGATCTTAATAGAAGAGAAATGTTTTTAGATGCTCAAGATGTAGCAGTAGTTAATCCAAATGGGGAACCGATTAGTATGGAGGAATATTTTTCTCATCTGCATCAACGGGGATTAGAAGAACTTTCTAAAAATATAACAATTC
>Ga0055483_10000108_pt1 | contig 17910 bp, 14 predicted proteins | sample RushMan_CattailN_5_FD_57938 | JGI IMG/M metagenome (GOLD analysis project Ga0055483, IMG submission 57938) | Wetland microbial communities from San Francisco Bay, California, USA, that impact long-term carbon sequestration - RushMan_CattailNLB_D2 | ecosystem: Environmental > Aquatic > Marine >... | reverse complement strand
TTTTCATCTTCATAACTCAATGAAGATGCTATATCTGCAAGTTTTTTAAATACTTTTATATCTTGTTCATCATTAAGAACAAGGTCTTTTACTTTATCATAATTGATATGATCTTTTGAAAAAGAAAGTATTTCCTTTCCATCTGAGATAGTAATACCATCTTTATTTTGAAGCATACTTATCATAAAAATCTCCTTCTATAATTTAAATATTAACTGTTAAATTATTTCTATTAAGTGTATTTACATAATTTGTAATTTCTGCCACGTATGTGTCAAATTCACTTTTAGTTTCTTTATCTATATCTGAATACCCAGATTTTTCTGTATTATAATATATATATCCTCTATTAAATTTAGACTCATGTTTATAAAATCCCAAAAGCATTGGATATTCTTTAAAAAATTTTTCCTCTTCCTCACTTTTTGAGTCTGAGTTTTCATCATACACTAAAATATCATGTAATGCATCAACAACAGAATTAAAATAATTCTTATTTTTTTCTTCTTTAAAGCAAAATTTCAAAGAAATATGCTCAAATATCTTATTTATTTCATAAAAAATTCTTAAATCAACTGAACTTTCAATTTTTTTCTTTTTTAAACATTCTATAAAAAGGCTATTTTTATCTTTAATATTATTAAAATAATAGTCATATCCATAAATTTTTGTATTAAAGTATGGGAGTTTTGCTTTACTTTTCAATTTTTTAAGTATACAATCTTTATTTTCAAGAATTGCGTCACCCATTAAATACATAACATTTTTACTTGTATCTATGTACTGACACATATTTTTGTATGCTGAATAGCTTATGTATGAAAAATCATCTTTTAATGAGAAATTTTTATTAAAGAATTTTATAGCTTTTTCTAAGTCATAAAAAGTTTCTCTTCCATCATTCCTGTCTTTAATTTCATAGAATGATGAATTATCACAAAGTGACATTTTATTGCCTTTTTCCACATTTGGAAAAATAATTCCTGTAAAGTAAGGATTTGTAATAGCAAAGTGAACAACATCCTTTTCTTCTACTTTAGAACACTGATATTCTGTATACTTATTTCTAAAGAAATCTGTCTTAATTTTTGTATTAACAATTTTTTCTCTTTTTGTTAAATTTATTTCAATTTCATCTATTGATTCTACTTTCTTATCTATTTCACTTATAAAATGTGGAACACTACTAAAATACTTATGCATTACAAATATTTTATTACCATATTTTTTAAATGCTTCACTTAAAATTCTCTTTGTTCCTATTTTTGCCTGTAATGGAGTCTTACTTACTCCAGAATAAAATGCCATATCATCTATTGTAAGAAAACTTCTATCTGCTTCAATTAAGCTTTGTATAATGCTTATAAGACATTCTCCACCACAGTTATCATATGAATATTTATATACATCTATATATTTTGAATCGACGTAAATAGAATCTTTTTTTTCTATTATATAGTATGTAAATCCTTTTGAAGCAGCAGTAGTACTTAAAATATTAAAAAATGCCTCAGAATTTTTAAGAAGAATATTTTTAATGTTATTTGATATCTCTGGTGTAAAATCTTTTAAATCATACGACTGTATTATTTTATTAATATCTTCTTTCGTTGGTTTTTCTAATGATGGTTTACAATAATCAATAAATAGAGAATCAATTTTTGAAAATATACTTTTTATAAAATCATTATAATTAAATGACCTCAAAAAATTTTCTATTTTAAAGAGTTTAGGTAAAGAGTCTATTTTAGAAAAAACATCATTATTTATTTTATAAACTTTTTCTTTTATTTTATTCTCTACAAAAGAAATTGTTTTTTCATCATATGAAAGTACTTCTCTGGACGGTGATATTTCAACATCTCCAATATTGCATGTAATAAAAAATCCACAAGATTTTCCACTTTCTATAAAATTACAAGCAAAAGATGACTTAAATTTATCAGACAGCTTAAAAAGATCTATTTCATAAGGTACGCCGGCCATAATAAGTATTTTATTACAATCAGCTTTTTCGAAACAAGTAAGCTTGCTTTTTTCTTTAAAGGCATTTCTATCTGAATAAAGAGAAGAAAGTTGTGTTTCATCTAAATAAAAATTTCTTGATCTTTTTAAAATATCATCATATACTTCTTCTATTTCTTTGTCATTCTTTAATTTATTAATTTCTACTGTAGAATAATTTTCTATAAACTTTCTTTCAAAATCAATTTTTCCATGTCTTATTATAGGAAGTTTTTTTGAAAATATTATACACTTTTGTACATCTCTTGAAAATGTATCAAAATCTTCACTTTTTACTGAAAAGTATACTTTTGTTCCATGATTTGAACATGGCTCACTTACCAGAACTTTGCTTGAAGACATGCCCTTTTCGTCTTTAAATGCCAAAACAGCATTTTTTTCTCCATTCTTGCATGATTCAATAACATATTGATCTACATATGCGAAAGGAGTTTTTGACCCAAGGCCAAACCCTCCAATTTTATCATTGGACATATTTTTATCAGAAGAAAAATAATTTGTACAATACTTTCGTATCTCATATAAAGTCATTCCTATCCCAGTATCTTCTATACAAAATGTTGGATTAAAAGAGTCAGGGATATCTATATAAATATCTCCTCCGGCATCTATTGCATTGCATAAAATTTCTCGCACAATTGCCATTTTTGGATTTTGATACAAGTCTTTTGTTAAAACTTTAAATGTGGATGGAGTGAGACAAATTCCAAAAGATTCTGCACTTTCTATATTTGTCTTATAACTTTGGTCTTTATTTTCATCAATTACTTTCATTATTTATACCTATTATTTTTCAAGTTCTCTTAATATTGAGTTTTTTTGTTAAAAAATTTCTTCAGTTTTATTATTTTTTTAACTCATCTTTTGATGGTGGATAACCCCATTTTTTAATATTATTTCCATCAATAATCTTTTTTATAACATTATAGATAAAATCTAAGATTATTCCGAGCAATATTATAAATCCTAAAAAAGTACCACTATCAGAACAAATAAATTTTATAAAATCCATTGTTTTTATTATTTCTCCTTATATGTATTTTACGAGTATTAAAAAATTTTAATTTTTTCTATTGTTTCAAATTGCTTATCAGTAATTACGTTAAGTAGATTTTTATAATCACATTTATAAAAATCACCAAGTTTTGTGGATACATAAGAATATGAAAATTGTCTTATTGCTATAAAATCATTACTAAGAAGAGCTTCCATCGCGCCATATTCAAAGTCGTGATTATTTATTGCTTCACTTCTTTTTTCTGAAGAATAGTTTTTACCTTTAATAATGATTTTAAATTTGTTTAAATTTGAAAGAAGCATATATTCTGCAAATTCTTCGTGTTCTGAAAACTTACATTTATAAAAATCACCATTTGGAGAAATAAATCCAAATTTGTCATATTCATCTGTAGGATAAAGAGATATACCTTCTTTATTATATATATATTCTTTGAACTCTTCTGAAGTCATTTCGTCTATATTACTATTTTTAATATCTGATTTCTGTTCTGGAGGAAATACCATTCCTATTAGCAATGCCGCCATATCAGCGGTTAATCCAGATGCATACATTTGAGACAAAACTACTGGATTCCAATAATTCAACTTTGCTTTAGAAATATCATGGTAAAAAGGAATTTGTAATCTTGTATTAAGACCATATGAAAGAGAATCATATTCTATGTTTTTTCCCATATCATATCTTCTATTTCTTGATTCCCATCCTTGTCCAATGTAATTTTTTGAAATGTTATAAACATTTTCCCAAAATACTTTTATTTCTTTTTTATTACAAGATGAAAGAACCTTGTCAGTACATTTCAGTACAATATCAAAATTATCTTCATCGAACAGCCATGTTCCCAAATCTGGCGTTCCCTTTCCAGTAAAATTTTTTATTTCTATTTTCTTATATGAATTACCATGGAATGGATTAAATTCTACAATTTTATATTTTTCATATTCTATGTCATTTAATAAATACCTAAAAAGGTCATCTTTTGTAAAAGGAGATCTATCACCTATTCTCCATGCGTCTATTAAAGATCTACTCTTTATTGTAGAGCTCCAATCAACATAAAGAAGTGGATATTTATTCATGTCCTCTGCAAGTTCTTCTTGTGTCATATTTTCTCCACATTAAATAGATATGTTTGGTATGATTTTTTATCTTCATCATTCCAAATTGTAATAAAGTTATTATTTTTTAGAGGATCGTCTTTATTTAGGGACCAAGGATTAAATTTAAGAAGTGTTACTTTTCCAGTTATTCCAATTGGAATTTTATTTCCTTTTACTACTTTTACTAAATCACCAATTGTTATTTTTTCCATTACAAAAAGCTCCTATATATAATATAAAAGAGCTCTTGTAAAAATAAATTATTTATAACTGTTAAGAACAGTTTTTGAAACGTCTTGCTTCAAATCTTCATCTGTTACTTTTATACCTTTTCCATTTAGTATTTTTTCTACAATTTCCAAAGGGTTTTCATTTTCTATAAACTTATCATCTTTTGATGGAAATCTTACATCATCTGTATGATTACATTGAGAGCAATAATAATTAAAGATGTTTTCTTTTGCTGAGTCAGCATAATAAAATAATGGGGAGCCACACTTCCCACATTTTCCTATAATAACAACATTTGAAGCTATTTTTTCATACTTTGAAAACTCTTCTTTATTCATTTTAAGATTTTTCATTTGATTTCTTTTTAAAGAACGTTTACTTACATAAGACATAATATGACCTCTTAGATAAATTAACTTTATCTAAGAGGTCATAGTTTTATTTTATGCTGTATTTTTCTTCGATTCCTGCGAACTTTCCGGTATCTGTATAAATGTCGTTAGGATTTGTTACACAAATAGTGTAAATAGCATTCTTCAAATAATCCTTGTTATCAAAGGAAGACAAATCAATACATTTAGAAGCTGCCTCAATTGGTACATATCCATCTGATGTCTTCTCATAAAAATCAATAGAAATTGTATAAAATGGCACATAAGTCACTTGAAACTTTATCATGACAAAATCAAGCCCAGTAGGCAGCTTTGTTTGTGTATCTACATTTACTGTATCAGTATAAAAATATTCTGGCTTTGTTTGGTTGTCAGACGTTCCCCAGTCAATCTTGTATGTCTCTGGATATTCCTCAACAGGGTCAGCCGGATCAGTCGAATCAGTAGTCACATTCGCACAAGATGCAAATGCAAAACAAATAAAAAACAAGCAAATAAAAACCTTAAAACTCTTAGTCATAGATATACCTCCGTATCTCTTATAAATAATATAAAAAAAATATAAAAAAAATATAAAAAAATGTTCATTTTTATGTAGTTTTTACCAATGAGAGGATATATTATATAATAGAGAAGTAAAGATAGATATATTTAAAAATTATAAATAATATTCTTTTTTCTATTAAAATACTTATTCTGATCGTTTATCCACGACGTTAGTTCATGGAATGACACTACGTCGACCCCTGGAAATATTTCTTCTAAAATTTTATAAAAACTCACTTTAATATAAATGTCCCCTGCTTTTTCATCAAAAGCAGTAAAAAGATAAAGTTCATTTTTTGGATTTTTATAGTCAAATAAAACACCTCTGAAGTTTTCTGGCTTTAAGTCATAAAGAATATTACATACATCTATATCACTTAGGTTATTTTTATTCATGAAATCTATGTTTTTATTTCCATTTCCTTTTTTTATATTTACTTCCTGATTTTCTATAGCATGCTTGATAATTTTTAATAGAGTTAAAATATCTTGTATATTCAGTTTTTTCTTAAATGTAGGTGAACTCTCTTTTAGAGAGAAATCTATAAATACTTCTATTGGCTTCATTTAAATTTAGTACCGTCCAATCAACGATTGGACGGTACAAGAGGTAAAAATACTAAGCGTTCTCTTAACTATTGGAATGCTCTGCAAGGTTAGCCTTTCAGTTACAGAAGTTATCTGTAAACCTTCAAATATTCAAGGTTTTTATCTTCTCTTATATAATATAAAAAATAATTAAATCTTTTAAAAAAAGTACGCTAATTATATAAAATTTAGCAATAAGGAAAATGAATATGAAAAATTCAAGTTTTGAAAAAATTTATTCTAAAATGAATGAAAATGATGAAAATATTGTTTGGAGTAAAGAAAAGAAAGACGCATTTGAAAATATGCTATCAGACTTTGAAAAAACTGCAAGTACTACCGACTTTAGAGATGCAGATGCTGATGATGATCTGTATGAACTTTATCACTGGATTACTGATATGTTCTTTAATATGGACGCTGCTAAAGAACGATATAGAAGGAACCTTAGAAAAAGGTAACTTTAACAAATAAACACTAAATATGCATGGATGAAGCGCAATTTAATACAATAGTAAAAAATTCATGTATATGTGGATTTAAAATATCTGATCGTTCAGGGGCTGGATTTGCTGGCAAAACAATAAAATCTCCTTTTGATGGCTTTGGAATAATAAAAATAGAAGATGACTTAAAAAATCTATATTGGGAAAGTAAATTTAACAATAAACTTGAAGCAATAAATTTAAAGCGTATTGAACCACATCAATATGAGTATTTAACATCTTTTAATGTTACTTCTTCTTCCTTTTCTGCATTTATTTTAGGAATGCATGTAGCAAGAGGAGATTTAAGAGCATACATTTTTGATTGGAAATGTATAAAACCACTTTATGAAAAACAATACTCAATAAAGGCTAAACAACTTTTAGACTTTCCATATAATTCTGTATCTAAAGGTATTTTTACTTTTGATAATATAATTACAAGTGTGGAGGAAATATAATGGCAAAAGCAACATTCAAGTGTCTAATATGTGGAAATACAACAGAAGTATTTTTTGATGGCGGAAATTGCCCAACGCCTATATGCTGTGATAAAGATATGATAAGACAATGGTTTAATGTTTCACCAGGCGATATTGTATCTGAAGATATGATAAAAATAGGGCATATGATGAAACATGCATCGCTTCCTTCTGGAAAAGACGCTAATAGCTAATTTCTATTCCACTAAAGGTTATAATACTTTTACTTGGAATTTCTATTCTTAGAAATAACGTTCCCTTATAATTTTTCTGAGCAAAAGTACAATACTTTTTTAATGATGTGCTTTTATTAACAACAAGGCAAGGATCTCCATTATCTTGTGGAAATAAAACTCCAGGATATGGAGATTGACAATCAAGCCATCCTGTTTTGCCCTCAATCTTCATAAGTATAGATGAAATATTTGTATACTTTTGCGTTACATCATCATTTATAATGTTATTCCCATTAATAAATGACCAATAAAACCCATTTATGTATTTATCTAAATCAACTTTTATAATAAAATATCTGCTTCCAGTTATTGTAGAATAATTTACATTAGAGTATATACCAGAGGGATATTTAATTACTCCATCAACTTCTTGTAATTCTTTATTATCTAATAGTGATTGTGAACTTATAAAAAAATTTCCATATCCTGTAGTAGGATATTCTTCTATTCCAGATGTAAGCCTTGAAGTTTCATCTGAAACAGTATCAATATAGCAAGTGTAAGAATAATTTATACTTTTTAATTCATTTCCCAAAATATCATATGCTATAAATGTAAAAGAAAGAGAAGTTTTATATATATTATTAGGAATAGAAAAGTAAAATTTCTCATTATGAGTAGGATTATTTAGAGAATACGTACTTTTAGATTCAATGTCTCTTTCTCCAAGAGAATCTATAATTATTTTTCCAATCTTTTGATTTTTAAAGTAATTTAAATTATTTAAATCAACTGAAATAAGTAATTTTGAATCAGTTGAATAAGATTCCACACCAGAAATATATCTTCTATTATTTGTACTCTCTGATATTGAAATATTATTAATGCATTCTATTCCTGTTGCTATTACTGGTTCAAAGCCAATTATTAAAGAATTAGAAGAATATTTTAAAATATTATTACTATTAAAATAGGAAATTTTAAATTGCCCAATAGGATTGCTTCTAGGTTTTAAATCAGTTATTTCTGTTTCATTAAATCTTATACTCATTTTTATAGAAGTATAGAATCCATTAGCTACTATATCATCTTTATATGAATCTTCTATTGCTTCTATTATAAAATGGCCATGATTTCCTATTGTTAAATTTGCTAATTCTAATTCTTCAAAAATAGAATTATTTATAAAGAAGCTTATTTTTCCGCTGCCTTCATAATAAAATTTTGGAATTGATAAGGTTATATTACTTTCTTCAAATGTACAAGTGTACTCTTCATTAGATGTTATTTTATAAGCTGTAAAAATCTCAGAGTCAGAAGACATTGCTATATTATAATTTTCAAATGTACTTGGCTTTGTTGGAACTAAAGCATCAACAGTATTTTTTACTGTATCTACTATTCCATCAACATATTTTTTATTTACTACTGACATGTCATCAGAAGGTGAATATCCTTCTGACATTTTTACACTTCCATCAGTTAATAGAAATCCTTCTTTTCCAGTTCTACCTATATACTTAAAAAAAGATATTGTAAGAGGTTCAGAATATCCCTCTGGAAATCCATCTAAAAAGATTATTAACCCTTCCTCAACTGATATAACCCACTTATTTAATCCAAAAGGAATAGTTTCTCCATTAGCTTTAAAAGTAAATAGATAACCATTACCAAAATCAGGAAGAATACAATTTTTTAAATTTTCATTATAATATGTATTAGAAGATTTTTTTGTTAAAGTTATATTTTCATATTTTTTTAATATTTTTAATACAACTCCATTTACTGTAATTGAATATTCATTATTTTCATTTACACCTGGCTGAGTTGTTGGTATATATCCAGAATCTATCCATAGCTGTTCTATATTTACATGAGGACCATTAGAATAATTTTCTTCATAAAAAGCTTTATTATAATCTGTATTTTCTTTTTGTAGCAGCATCTTGTATGAAGAAGATGCTAGAAAGTTTAAATAATTATTATCCATTTACAGACTCCAAGAAAGATGAAAGAATTTTTTCACCATTAAGTATATAGCCATTTGGTATTCCTATGTATAGATAGATTCTATCAATATTAAAAGAATTATTTTTACCTATTGTAAAGTATCTTCTAGAATTCGTTGATTTAAATAAATCTAAGCAAGGAAAATTAAATGAATCATCCACAGAAGTTCCCCAAACATATGGCGAATTTCCATTCATCCAAAATGGAAAGCTAGATAAGTTACCATATGTAGAACCTATAAATATAAGTATATCATTAAGAGTTCCATCTTTATTTAAACTTAAATATGAGCCGTCACTTTTTTCTATGTCAGCATATACTGATGTTATTTTAGATGCTTCTGTTGAAAACATAATAAACATATATTTTTTATTATTATATGTATAGTAATTAAGAGATGAATAATCATGTGTTATTTGATTATTAGTGTCATTATTTTTATAATATTGATATAATAAACTTGGCCACATTATATTATTATTTTCTACCTGTAACTCTGCATTATATCCACTCAAATCTAGCTGACTGTTCCACTGTTCAGTTATGGCCGATCTTTTATCACTTGGAATTTTAGAATCACAATGGTACATATATCTGTATTCTTCTATGTCAGATATGTCAAATTTATAAGGATAAATATACTTTGTACTTGTAATGTCATATTTTTCACAATAATACTCTATCTTAATACTTTGTGATTGATATACAGTATATTGATTTAAATCAAATGTATAAGAATTATATGTTATTTTTTTTAAAGATTTTTCTATTATAAATGTAGAAAGGGTATTTATTCCACTTCTATAAGTTACTTCTAACGTTGACTTTGGAATAAATAAAGATGTAAATGCATTATTTATTGATACATTTAAGGTTGCTCTAGCAGATGTAATTGTTTCAAGTCCGCTTACATAGTTATCAACAGAAGGCTGAGTTAAATTTACACTTAATTCTGGAGAAGTTACTGAAATGAAATTAAAACTTTTTGTATACACAGTAGATGTGACATTATCTAAAGTATAATTTATTTTTAAGTTATAAGAATTTTCTATAGAAAGCTCTATTTCTTTTTGTATTTTTATTACATTATATACACTTTCAAAAAGTGGTTGTCCTTTATAAGCGTCTTTAACATCTAAAATTAAAAATCCATTTACATTTTCATTTTTTGAAAAAGTTTTATTCTCCATGTCAAATGAATAAGTTAATTCATCATTTAAATATATCTCTATTTTTCCTTTTGGATAAAAATAATCTGTATATATCTTAAAATTACTATAAACAGCACTTAATTCACTAGCATCAGAAGTACTTATAACAGGTATAGAATTATAATTTGAAATGTAAAAAGAGGATTCAGAAATATCACTTGGCTCAGCAGGAGTAAATTGGCTTAATGAATTATTTATAGATGATATTTCATCATTTATGTTTTTTAACTGATTATTAAATAATTCAAGAGATTTACTTATTGTATAAGTAGATAAGTCAAATAGCCCATTAGAATAATCTAAAGAACTATTATGAAGAGTTTGTAAACCAGCCCATTCTAATCTTTCTTGATTTAAATCAGATATATCATTTAAAACATGTGTATGTGCTAAAGGAGCTTTTTGTACAGCTTCTAGTTCTCCATCTGTATTTAATATTATTGTATTATTATCTATTTTTATTTTAGAAGTATCAACTGTAAGAAGTCCACTATTTTTTATTACATTTATAACTTCATTTGTAAAGTTTTCTATTTGTGATACTGTATGAGTATGATCTGTATAGTCAGCAGAATCCAGAGCATTTTGGATAAAAGCTGGATTTACTTTTAATGTTTTTACTCCACTTACGCTTGTTTCAACAATAATAGTATCATAATCAGGTGATGACCAATTCAAAAATCCCTGACTAGATGCCCATGAGGCAAGATATTCATTCAAGTTTGTTATATCACTTGTTGTATGTGTATGCGCTTGAGTTTTAGCAGCGACGGCACTTAATTTTCCATTACTGTTTATTACTATTGTTTCTTCATCTATTGGAATATCATTAACAGAAATAGCAAATAAACTTACATTTGCTTTTAATACAGATATTATGTAATCATCTAATCCATTTATTTCTTCAGGTGTTACAGTAATATTTCCACAAGGAGTAGTTGAACCAGAAGGGTCTCCAGAAATAAGTACATCTGGATTAATTGAAAGTTCTCCCTCGCCATTTAAAATAATAGAAGATCCGTCATATTTTACCTTTAAAAGAACACCAGCGTTATTATCAAGTATATTTTTTTTAATCGCTGAATCAGAACTTACTACTGTTACATTAGATTTTATCTCATTTTCTATCTGTTCTAATCTTTCACTTAAAGACTCTACATCAGATATTGTAATTGTTGCAGGAATTGTACTGGATGATGAAGAATTAGAATATAACTGTCCATACTCATTTACTTTAATTGTATCTTCATCTATATTTACAGTAGCAGTGATTGTTTTTGTATCACTGTTATATTTTAATTTTACCTGACTACTTTCAGGACTTGCTATCATAGTTCCTATGATATCTTTAACTGTATCAGTTATATTTTCTATATCAGAAAGATTATGTGTGTGTGATGGAATATCATCTGAGCTTAGTGTTTCTGCACTTATTATATTTCCATTATTGTCTAATCTTACCTTTGTATAAAAGCCAGGGTCAGGAGAGTTTAAATTACTATTTAAATTTACTGTAATAACTGAACCTGAAGTTTTAAACCATTTTTCTTCTGAATTTTCTCTTATAAAAATAAGCCAATCGCCTATTTTATAACTTATATTATTTAAAACTCCATCCTCAGTTATATAAAATTGAGCATAGTCAACATCAGAACTTATGCTTGGAAAAACTAAATCTAATGGTGACCATGTTCCTACTTTACTATTCATATAAAGTTAGTTTATTATTAAGCTGATACAGGCTCGTATACTGTATAATCTACAGTATCACTAGAAAATAAAGCTGTTAATGGAATTATGTGTTTTTCAGCGGCTAAATATCCTCTTCTTAAATCTAAGAAGTGTGTTGTTCCCTCACTATCAACATAAGTTATTCCATTATAGCCATTAGCATTTGAAGTTGCGGCTATTTGCTCTGCTGTTTCGCCAGCCTGTTCTGCATAATATCTTTCTGCAAAAACAGGCTCACAATCTATACAAGCATACCAAATAAAATTTGGTGAAGTTGTGGTAGTTGTTTCAACAGTTTCAGATGCTGCTAAAGCAGATCCAGCAAGTCCATATGGAAATTCCATTGAACAAACTACTTTACAGCCATAAAAATTTGCAATATCTTGCAATGTTACATTATTCATAAATATCTCCTTAAAATATTATTTTTAAATAGTAGAATCTAATTGATTATGATTTTTAAGAGATATACCAACGTAATCTTGATTATCATACCAATACATATATTCATTTGTTACATTTAACCATGTATAAATATCTTGTGCTAAGTTTAATACTATTCCACTATTAGTATATTTAAAACTGTCAAATTTAAATACATCATTATTTGTATCTTGTCCTATGTCAACTATATCACTTCCACTCGGTATATTTATTTTTTTAATATTACTATTTGAAATAGCAAAATTTCCAAAAGTAACAAAAGAATTTGGAAGTGTAATCTCCGTAACTCTTGTTGAACTAAAGAATCCCTCCATTCCTTGATAAGAACTTATATTTCCTGAAAAAGATATTATTTCATTATTGAATGTAAATTCTCTCATGAAAACACACCCTGAAAAGCAATTACCATCTATATGCAATATATTATGAGGAAGAAGCATTTTTCTTATTGATAAACATTCATTAAAAATATGATTAAGTCCACTTGTTTCATTCCAATTTGTTATATCAGCAGCAACATAAGCATTTGATAAATCTACATTTATTTGAACATCAGAATTTTTTAGGCTATTAGCTAAATCTATTATTTGCTGTTTTGTTAATGTTCCTGAAAAAATCAATTCATGCGGAGTTCCATCTTCACCTGTATTTGGTAAACTAGAGATGGCAGAGGCGATGTCTGTAGAAGATGTAACAGTTTCAATTACTGTTTTTGTTCCTGTATCGGCCTCAGATGTTAAATTAACGATATCAGAAATATTAGAATCATCATATGAAGAGTAACTTGGAGCTTCTATTGATGAAGGAATTATTTTCCAACCAGAGAAATAAACATATTTTGTATTCTCAGAAGGAAATTTTATTCCATAATATCTAATACTATTATATGTACATTCTAGAAAGTTTGCTTTATCAGCATCTGTTGTAGCTCCTGATATTGCCCTTCCTCCAGTACTTGAAATAGAAATATTGTAGTGTGATAATATTTCAAATGTTTTTGACATTTCCAATATTTCTCCACCTAATAATCCTATTTTTTTTATCATGACTTCTACATAGAATAAATTTAAAGAATCATTTTTAGTTATTGTATGAGTACCAGTAAGAAGTTTTTTTGTAAGTATTTGTGTAGAGTCTATTTCACAGTCAATATTATCTATTTTTATTTTTTTACCAACTGCAGAAATATCTCCACCAAAAACTAACAAAATTGTAGCATCATTTGTAATAGTAAATGATATAGAAGTTGCTGTTTCTATTTTTAATGCAGTAGTAAGAGTTAAGTTATTATATGTTACACTTCCATGAGTTGTTGATAGATTACCACTTATAGTAAAGAATGAACTTGTTAATCCATCATTTGTAAAATTTTGAATATAGTTTTCAGCTGTAACATTATCTACTTTTTTCATTAAAAGTAAGATGGTTCTGTCTAATGTCATTTCTCCTAATTTAATTTGTCCATATCTTGTTTCTCCACCGGGAGGAGTTACTTCTATTCCTTCTACTTTTAAGTTTTTATTAAGTGAAACAACCCTATTATTTATAGTTATGTTTTCATCACCTGTAAAAGCTTCAAGATTATCTGCAAGTTCTTCTATAGCGCCAACCAACGTTGTTGAAGTTATTTTTGATGAGTTTATTGCAATTGAATTTTGGTCTGGGCAGTGGATAATTATCCAATTTGCATTTCCATTAAATACAAGAAAGCTTTTTGCTTCTATATAATTTGAAGAAATTGTAGAAGCTACTTCTAAATAATAAACTGCTCCAATATTGCTTTCATCAGGATATGATGTTATTGAGGAAGTTATTATTCCAGCTAAATAAAGACTCTTTAAAGATCTTGTATATGAATTACTAGAGCTTATTGGAATTCCATTTCCACTCTTTTTCATATACATTATCTCTGATTCTTTTTCCCATATGGGAGAGTTGTTTTCCACTGCTGCAATAGCATAAGATAAACTTTGTAAATTTGTTGTTGGAAGTTTTATCTTATTTATTTGAGCAATTTCTAATGGTTCTGTTATTTCTGTCATTTTTTACTCTATTTCTTTTATTTCTATTGATTCATAGCCAGCAGCTTCAGGTGTGTTTTTTTCATTATTAACAATAATGTTAAAATCAACATGCTGAGTATCTGATCTATATTCTATTTGTGGGAATATAGCATAGAATATAAGATTATGCGAAGCATTAAATAACCCTAATTCATCTATGTGTGTTATTGCCATATTCTTATCTTGAGGATTTGCTATATTCTCATTTGAATAAGCATAATAACTACAATCAAATATAGAATCACAAGTATCATAAGTATTTTCTGTAAATGTTTTATTTCCTTTTAAAGTATTATTTGCATGAATACCATATTTTACTATATCTGAGTTATCATCACTATTATAATAGCTATTAATATCAGATAGTATAAATTTTAATATTCCTTTTTTTAGATTTAAATAATTAGCCTCTTCTGAAGAATATACTAAAGTTTGTAAATCTTCATCAGAAGATAAACTATAATCTATTGCCTTATATACAGAGAAATAAGGATAATCTGGGTCAACCAAAATCATATTTTCATTAGATTTTTTATACTCCTTTAATGAATAAGTTTGAACATATTTCTTAGTAAACATGTTATATTTAGAAAGAAATGTTAGCTTTTGCCAGAAAGGATTTTTTTCAGATCCATTCAAGTAGAAATATGATTTAAACCAATCTGAACAAGAGCTATATTCAGGTGTATATGGAACAAATCTTGAATCAGCTGTCTTAGTTATATAATTTCTCAAAGAAGTTGGAAGGGTCTCAGATTTTAATTCTCCATTATCAGTATACCATCTAATATAATGACCAGTAGAATCACACTCATGAATATACTTGTTATTGTTATTTATAAGATAATCTTTCTTATATACAGAGTTATTTTCTGTATAATAATATACATTATTTGTTTCATCATATATAGGTGATCTTGGATATCCTGCAGAATTATAATAAATTCTGTCATAAGGATAATCACTTAATTCACTATCTGACAACTTATAAATATAGTCGTCATTATTCATATTATCTATAGAAGCTGAAACCGTTTTTTTGGTTAAAAGTCTAATTTCAATTATAGAATCATCTTCTATTTCATCATTTATTCCAGATGATAGCACAACATTTCCATTATCACTATCTACAGAGGAAAATTTTATTATATTACTTGAAAGAGTTATGTCTTTGTATGGAATAATAAATCCTTTTGAGTTTATTAAGTTTTTAAAGTTTCTATAAAGTGGAACTCTCAATTGTGTGTAACCTGCCAAGTTTCCTAATTCAACATAATTATTTTTAGAAGAATCATAAACTGAGTTTGTTCCAAATGTATATTTTAAAGTTTTATTCACTGAATCTATTATAAAATTATCAACGTAAATATAATTTATTTCATCTGTAGAAGTAACAAGCTTTAATGTATAATTTTTACTTAGATATCTATTTCCATCAAATGTATATCTTAACTCAAGAGTATCGTCGCTATTTATTTTTTCAAGAGCAGTTTTAGTTGTTAGCTCAGTATTACTTCCTGAATAAGTTGCATAAATATATCCATTTGATAACTTAAATAATTCTGATTCATTTCCGCTATAATACAATTTTGTTGAATCATTTAAAGAAAGTGGAGTGGCTATACCATTTTTTATAAAACATGCTTTAGAATATTTTAAATTGGCTCCTGTAGGGCTCGAACTTATATTATATAGATAAAGTATATTTTTTGATAATGCTATAAACATTTTACCAGATGTATAATTTGGAACAAAGAATGAGAATGTTTTTAAAGATACATCATTAGATGTAGACATTGAGAAATAAATTATATCATAGGGCTTCGCTGGAGAATTTATTTCTTCTTCTTGTTTTTTCTTATATGATATTCTAACAGCATCATTTGATGAATCTAATTCTACTGTAACATCTTGTATGAAATTGTACTCTGAATCAGTTTCATAATCAACATTAGATATTGTTAACTCATTATTTTCATAATCGTAGCATTTCATTTCTGTTGAAACAGTTTCATCTTTTATAACTTCTTTTATAAGTTTTGTTTCATCCTCATTATAGTAATAGTAATCTGGAGAAAGATTAAACTTATTTGAAGAAATATTGTTTATTTCTTTTAATACTCTTAAAGATTTTCCAACATATGACGACTTATAAATTGAGAAATATATGTTGCATAATATATTATTTGATGAGTCTAATATTTTTAAAAGAATATCATATGAATTATTTAATTCTGAGATATCTTTATTTAATATAAGTCCATCATCACTGCATGTAAAGTTTTCTGATATAAATGAATACACATCATTGTTTCCTTCGTACACTTCATATTTTAAAGAGTTTGAAGTTATGTTTTTTTCATCATTTATAAAGTAAAATTTTAATTTTGTATCATTGTCAACAATATACTGGTCAGAAAGCATATATTTTTGATAATATTTATGAGAATCATCATCATACTCAAATGAAGTACTTAAGATATCTTTATTTACCAATTTATATTTTATATATTTATCCTGAAGTAAGTTGAATCCATTTTGAGATACTTCATTTTCATATTCGGAATCGTTATATATTAAATGAGAAATAAGTTTATTTGTGAAAGAAAAATCATAATCTGTCATTTCATCAGTTATCTCTGCAGATAGAGAAGAATAATTCTTAGACAATGCATGAGTAGTGAGTTTATTTCCACTCTTATCAGTTAAGTATATTGGTTCACCAGCTACATTATACAATAAATTACTACTAAAAGCTTCTTTATCTAAATCCCAAGGTAACTTTGAATCCCAATTTAAATTTTCTCTAGAACCACCATATCCAAGTGGATTTAAGTATACTCCATTTATTATTACACTTTCATCACTTCCAAGATATAATTGATTTTTTGAATTTACAGTGAAAGGTGTATTTTTATAAACTACAGTGTTATTATTTGATGTATAATCCATAATTACATTTGAATTGAAGAATACATTTGATTCTATTGGTATTATATTTAAAGATTTATCATAGTATAAACCATTATACCATTTTGTTGCATCTGCTTCTAATGTATATCTATCTTCAAAAGTTTCGAATGGATTATATATAGAATTATACTCTCCAAATAGAGATTCTGTAAATATGTTTAATTCATTTTTTGATGCAAAAAATATCTGTGTATTATTCTTAAATGAATCAAATAAATTCCCTATATTTATAAGAGCATATGAACCTATTCCATTAGAATCACTCACTGTTTGTGATAAAGAGCAGTATGTTATCTTTTTTTCTACATCGTCATTACCTAATATTGATGCTAATGTATTTACTTTTGAATCAGAAACTAAACTGCTTACAGCATCAAAATTCTTTTCTGCTTCCTGTAATGAATCATATTTTGGTTTGTGAGCAGATTTAAG